>Ga0209640_10003401_pt1 | contig 13899 bp, 11 predicted proteins | sample RifCSP10_1_FD_184018 | JGI IMG/M metagenome (GOLD analysis project Ga0209640, IMG submission 184018) | Soil microbial communities from Rifle, Colorado - Rifle CSP2_sed 10_1 (SPAdes) (version 2) | ecosystem: Environmental > Terrestrial > Deep subsurface > Rock core/Sediment | place: Rifle...
TCGACGTCCATCTCAACGAGGTAGCCGCTCATGTACTGGTTCTTGTTGAACGTCAGGATCGCGACGACTTCGACGTTCACGGCGACCGCGAAGACGTCCGTGCCCGAGGCGGTGACCGCGTTGTTCGCAACACCGTCCGCGAGAACCTGATACGAGGTGCCCTCCGCGACCGCGGGGTCGAGCTGGAACCCATGCCGTACGTACCCATGTGCGTCCGTCAAGAGGTTCTGCGCCCCATACCCGTCGACCGCGAGGCCCGTTAGCTGGTCCGTCACGGTGATGTCGATCTCGACGCCCGGCGCGCCCGGGGTCGTTGGGAAAATGGGGGGACCGTCCGTGACCCTCGCGCGAACCTCGAGCGTCACGATGCCGCCCGGCTCATACGTATTCGAGGGGACGTTCACGACGATGCGGAGCCCGTCGACCTCTGCGAACGCAATCGCGCCCGCAAAGCGGTCGGGGTTCGACTGCGTGTTGTTGTAGTATGCGAATCCGATGATCGAGCGGTCCGTCGGAATCGTCCCGAGGAGGGTGAACTGGAGCGTGCCGTTGGGCCGGGAGAACGTGTGGGGATTCGGCGAGATCAGCGGGATGTCCGCGCTGTCCCAGACCCAAAGCTTCCCGAAGCCGTTCGGCGCGAGGGAGCCGTTCCGGAGGGAGTTCACGGACCAGATCACGGTCACGTCGTCCCCGGGCAGGTACGCGGGCCGGTCGAACTCGAGGTTGATCGCCCACGTCCGCACGGAGAGGCCCGGGATGTTCCCGAACGTCTGGCCGACGCCGGCGTTCTCGATCCAGTTCTCGTCATGGACCTCGATCCAGTAGTAGTCGCCGTCCGGGATCGCGGCGGGCAGCGCGTACGTGAGGACAAGGCTCGACACGGCGGCCGGAATCGTCTGGTCGTCGAACAGGCTTCCGCTCCATTCGATGCGCGACGGGCCGTTGTCCCAGACGACCAGGACGTCGAACGTCCGCGGGTCCGCGGGCCCGACGTTGATCGTGAACCGGATCGTCTCGCCGGGCGTGTAGAAGGTCAGGTCGTACTTCGGCGGGTCGACGAACGTCGTCACGAGGGCCTGGGCCGGCGGCGGGATTGCAACGAGGACGCTGAGGAGCAGTCCGAGGGTGAGCGCAGCGACGAACAGCTTCGCTCTCATGCGGTGAACCTCCCGTGGGAGAAACAACTCTCCGTCATCCCATCCCTGCGACGCGTCGCAGACGCGGCCGCATGGGCCCGCGCTATTTAATAACTTTTGTAAGGGAGCAACGCGTCAGACAGTCCCTTCGCGCGGTGGCCCATTCGAAGGACCATGTTGGAGACTTTCCGATTCGCGGCGCCATCGGACCGCGTCGTCCGTGCGGCCCGCGGCCTCGTAGAACGCGGCGATTTCCCGCATCCGCTCTACGAGACTCGGAACGTTCCCCGTGTGGCGGATCCGCTCGACGCCCTCGCGGAGGCGTGCCTCGGCGTCGCTCGTCGCACCCTGCACCGCGAGGCGCTTCCCCTCGTTCGTGAGGATCGTCGACTCGAGGACGGGATCGTCGAACGGGGCGGCGAACTCGCGCGCCCGCCGGAGGGCGGATTCCGTGTCGTTCATCCGACCTGCCGCGAGGTAGGCGTCCGCGGCGTTCGCGAGCGCGTACGCCGCGACCCGGAAGTCCCCTCCCTGCTCGGCCGCCCGCGCGCTCGCCTCGAAGAGGTCCGCGGCCTCCGCCACCTTCGACCTCCGGAACCGCGCGATTCCGAGGTTCGACCGGATCGCGGCATCCTCCCGCGGCCCTCGGTCCGGGTCCACGATAAGTTCCTCGAGCTCCGCCGCCGCCGTGTCGATGTCCCCGGACTGCAGGCGGATCGTCGCCCGCTCGAGACGGGCCCGGACCCGTTCCCGTGGCGGGCCCGTGGACTCCAGGATTGCGATTGCCCGGCCCAGCTCCCGCTCCGCACCCGCAAAGTCGCCCGCCTTCCGCAAGACATGCGCAAGGGATCGGCGCGCGAGGCCTTCGAGGCGTCGGTCCCGCCGGCCGGTCGCTGCCACAATCGCGTCCGCGAGGAATCCGCGGGCCTCCGCGAGCGCATTCCGTCGACTCGCAATCCGGCCGAGGACGAGGAGCGCATCCCCGCGATGCGGGTGTCCCGGGATCCCCGCGATCGGCTCCACGAGGGCGCGTGCATCGTCGCTCCGACCGAGTCGGTCCGATGCCTCCGCGAGAAGGAGGCGGCTCTCCGGCGTTGGCGGGAGACGCTCGAGCATCCGAGCGAGCTCCCCGATTGCAGGCGAATCGAGGAGAGCTGGGCCGTGGTTGAGAAGCGTGGACCGTGCCCGGTTCGGGCTCCCCGCCTCCTCGAGGTGGTACGCCTCCTCGATTGGATCATTGCCTTTCGACGCTGCGACCGCGGCCGCGCCGTGGGCGGCCCGGAGGGCCCGGGGCGGCATCCGAGGGAGGAGGACCTCCCGCACGAGGTCGTGGACCGCGTGGCCCGGCCCGCTGCTCACGGCGAGCCCCTTTCGGACGAGGCGGTGAAGCTGGGTGGCGGAGATGCCGAGGAGGGCGGGCCGCGTCGTCGGCTTTCGAAGGACGGCGAGCGCTCCGGCGGCCCGCTCGAGCTCCGGGTCGAGGCCATCCAGGATCGCATCCTCGAGGAGGCGCTCCGCCTCCCCGGCCGCCCCGTCGGCGGGTCCGTGGGCGAGGAGCCGCAGGGCGAGCGGGTGGCCGCGACTCAGGCTCACGATTCGCTCCACACCAACCGCACGCCCCGCGAGGAGATGGACGCACAAGACCCGCGCGGCGTCCGCGGGAAGGCCCCCGAGGGTCAGCTGGAGCGGCGCGGGACGTCCCGGCACGACGAGCCCGTCCGGCCGCTCCCGCGAGGTCACGAGGATCTTCACGTCACCGCCGCTCTCGATCATGAGCCGGAGGATCCCAGCGACGTCCGGGGCGGCGAGGACGTCATCGATGAGGAGGAACAGGCCGCGGAGATCCGCAAGGAAGATTGTGGCGAGGTCGACCGCGTCGAACCGGCCGCCCGCGAGGTAGTTCCGCAGTCGAGGCCGGTCGATGCGCCGGAGGAAATCTCCGAGGGCCGCCGTGAACGTGCGTGCGTCTTCGAAGCCGTACACCTTGCGGTACCACACGGGCCCGTGGAACGACCCGGTCGTCACCGTCGCGAGGGCCGTCTTCCCGACGCCGGCGACACCCAGAATCACCGCGAGCGGAGCGGGCGACGCGAGCCAGGCCTTCAGGGACTCGAGTTCGGCCTCCCGATCCACGAACGGCTGCGGGATGGGGATCTCGGGCGTCCACGCCGCGGGACGCACCTCCCCGAGGTCGATCACGTCGGACGTGAGGACGAGCTGGATCGCCTCCGGCTCCCGGACGCCGCGCCCCTTCAAGGCCGCGATCGCGTCTTCGCCCCGCGCATCGTGCCGCTCCGCGGCATCGACGAGGAGGATTCGCTTCTCCCGCGCAAGGTCTCGGAGCGCCCGCGCGTGCGGCGCGCCATGATGCGTGAGTGCGTACACCTTCCGCCGTGTCTTCGCGCCCGCGACGTGGGCCATTCGCTCCGCGACCCGCGCCAACGTCCGGAGCCGCTTCAGCTCGAGCGCGGCGTGGGCCCGGCTAATTCCCAACGCCTGTGCGATTCCCTCCTGGGTCATCTCCTTCGGGCACTCAAACGCGTCCGCGAAGCGCACGGACGAAAATAGGTGGACGAGAATCCTCTCTCCCACGGTAACCTGCGACAACAGGCACCCCTCCGACGCGGCTATGGACTCGACCGGGTATAAACGATTCGACGCCAGGGCCCCGCGACTCACGCCGTCCCTTGGGGCGCAACGATGTCCAGCAGGCCCCTGAGGTCCGGAATCTCGAAGTCCGAGATGGGCTGGTCGGGCCGGCGCGATTCCCCTGCGCGGTTCACCCATACCGTCCTCATGCCAAGCCGGCGTGCGCCGCCAACATCCGCTTCCAGGGAATCCCCAACATGGAGGACCGCCCCCGGTTCGATGTCGAGCTCCCGCAATGCGACCTCGAAGATCCGAGAGGCGGGCTTGTACGAGCGGCACGCCTCGGACGTGACGACGGCGTCGAACGTGAGCCCGTTGCGGGCGAGAATTTCCTTGAGCAGCGCGTCGTCCGCGTTCGAGACGACGGCTTTCCGCACGCGGTCGAGCGCCGCGAGGACCTCCCGCACTTCCGGATACGGCCGAGAACGTCTCCACTTCCGCTCGAGGAGGTCGACATACGGATCCGGATCGCCGTCGACCCCGAAATCGAGGAACGCCTTCGCAAGACTTGCCGACGACGCCTCCGCGAGGGTCAGGAACTCGCCGGGGTCGGCCGCAAAGAAGTGCGCGTCCCACCGCTCCAGGAACCGGTCCCCGGAAACGGGGAGGCGGTGGTCCGCAGCGACGCGGTTCGCGACGCCGATCAGGACCGCCCGGCCGGTGTCGATGATCGTCCCGAACGCGTCGAACGTGATTCCCCGGATCTCGGGCATCGACGGGTTCCCCATCACGGCGGGCGTTATCTCATTATTGCCCGATCGTCCGTTCACATCTGCTTCGGTCGGAACCTCCTCTCGGGATGGGAGCCCTTTTCTACGCGACGCCGCATCGCGCGCCGATGGCGGGCGAGGAAGAGATCTTCCGCGCGCTGAACGCGGGCTCGCATCCGGCGCTCGACGTCCTCGCGCTCCTCCTTGACTTCACGGCGCTCCTCTACGTCTTGCTCCTCTACGCGGTCGTACTGTGGTTTCGCGGCCGACGAACCCTCGCGTTCGATCTCGCGGTCGCCCTCCTCGCGGTCCTCGTCGTGACGGAGGCGCTCAAGTTCGCGATCGGCCGGCCGCGGCCCGCGGACGTGTACCAAGACGTGCGGCTTCTCGCGTTGCCATTCCTTCCGGACCGATTCGATCCCGCCTTCCCAAGCGGTCACACGTCCCGCGCCTTCGTGTTCGCGGTCCTCGTCGGCCTCCACGAGCGTCGGTGGCTCCCATGGCTCCTCCCGTACGCCGCCCTCGTGGGGTGGGCGCGGATCTACGAAGGAGCGCACTACCCGACGGACATCCTCGGCGGCGCGGCCCTCGGGATCGCGATGGGCCTGCTGTTCTGGAAGTTCGACACCTGGCCGCCGTACGGCGCGTTCCGGACCCGGCTCGTCGGCCGGTGGCTCAGCCCTGGCCCCGCAGCACTTTCCGGATCGCGATCGTCGCCGCCTCCAACCCCTCGGTGACGCCGTCCGCGGCCCCCGGGACCATCGCCACGACGAACGCCTTCTCCCCGATCCCCGTTGCGATCAGCGTTCCGCCCTCGGATTCCACGAGGACCCGCTTCGGGCGGACCTCCGTGAGTCCCGTGTAGATCACCTCGGCGGCCCCCATGATCGTCGCGCTCAGTGTCGCGAGGTGGTCCACCTTCATCTCCGGCGGGAGCTCCCACGCGATTGGGACGCCACTCCGCGACACGATCGCGGAGAACGCAGCTTTGTACCGCGCGTTGAAGTCCCGAAGAATCCGCTTCAGTTCCTGGGTGGAGACCCGCATGAACCAACCGCGTCATTCGGGGATGTCCTTACTTAGATGTTTCCGGGCGATTATCAGGCATCCGAACGCGCGAGTCCAGACGAAGCCTTTTTTTCGTGGTCCCCAATGCCTCACCGTCGATGGCACTCGAGGAGGGAGCTGCATCCGTGCTCCGAACGAGCGCGGGCCTGAAGGCGGGGGAGGACGTGCTCATCATCGCGGACCCCGAGCGCCTGCCCATCGGCCGTGCGTTCTTCTACGCGGCCTCGGCCGCGGGCTGCGACCCCGTGTTTGCGCTGATTGGAACGCGGGATGGCCCGGCCGGCGAGGCTCCGGAGGTCCTCGCGGCCGGGATGCTCGAGGCCGACGTCCTGCTGCTCGCGACGACGCACTCGATGACGCATACCCACGCCCGCCGGGCCGCGAACCGCGCGGGCGCGCGCGTTGTGTCGATGCCCGGCGTAACGGAGGCGATGCTCGAGGGCGGCGGTGCGCTCACCGCGGACCACACGGAGATCCAGCAGAAGATGCGACGCCTGCAGCGGCAGCTCCGCGGCACGACGGAAGTCCACGTCGCCACGCCCGCCGGAACGGACGCGATGTTCATGACCCGCGGCCGCGACTGGAACTTCAAGGACACGGGCGTCGCCGCGCGGAAGGGCGAGGTCACGACCCTACCCGCCGGGGAGATCTTCGTCTCGCCCGTCGAGGGCACAGCGGAGGGGCGCCTCGCGCCGGACATGTACTTCCACGAACCGCTCCACCAGCCCGCGAGCGTGTTGCTCAAGGAGGGCTACGCGACCCGGGTCACGGGCGCGGAGTCCGCGATCCTCGAGATGAACCGTGGCGGGCGCGAAGGTCGCAACGTCGCGAAGCTCGGGATCGGTCTCAACCCGCGCGCGAAGACGACGAGCTCGCTGCCGGAAGCGGAGAAGTCGCTCGGCGCGGTCCACATCGTGTTCGGCGACAGCATCCCGTTCGGCGGGCGAATCTCGTGCGGCGTTCGCGTGGATGCGATCCTGGCCGACGCGACCGTTGAGGTCGATGGCAAGCCGCTCATCGAGAGGGGAAAGCTCTCCGGCTAACGGTGGTAGAGGACGGAGTAGAACCGGTCGTCCTTGAACGTCCGCTCGAGCGCGCCGATGATCGGGAGCTGATACCCGCACTTCTTGCAGCGGTTGTTCTTATCGAGATACCAGCCCGTGATGTCGAACCCGTATCGGCGGATCGCAATCGCGTCGCAGCCCGGGCAGTATGTGTGCTCGAGCGGGTGTCCCGGGACATTCCCGATGTAGACGTATTTCAATCCGGCCTGTTTCGCGACCTCGCAGTGTTTCTCGAGCGTCTCGACGGGCGTCCACGGGAATTCCATCATCTTATAGTCCGGGTGGAAGCGGAGGAAGTGGATCGGCGTGTCCGGGCCGAGCTCGTCGTAGACGAACCGGCTCAGCTTGCGCGCGGCCTCGAGGTCCTCGCCGACCTGCGGCACGATGAGGTCCGTGATCTCGATGTGGATCTTCTTCGTGTCCCGCATGTCCTTGAGCGTCTGGAAGATCGGGTCCGCGTTCGGAATCCCGATGTACCGCTGGACGAACTTCGTCTCGCCGCTCCCCTTGAAGTCGACCGTGACGGCGTCGAGGAACTGTGGCATCTCCGCGACGGCCTCGGGAGTGTCGTAGCCGTTCGACACGAAGATGTTGATCAGCCCCGCCTTCCTCGCGGCGACACCGATGTCCCTCGCGAACTCGATGAAGATCGTCGGCTGGTTGTACGTGTACGCGATGCCCTGGCAGCCCTGGTCGAGGGTCATCTTCACGACGTCTTCGGGCACAACCTCGATCCCCTCGACCTTGCGCCTCTGGCTGATGTCGGCATTTTGGCAGTATCGGCAGTTGTGCACGACGACTTCATTCGCGACGTAGTTGTGGAACGGCACGCACTCGAAGCTATAGACGTCTTCTCGTTCCGCCTCAGAGCGGACCGTCCGAACCTTGTTCCATCGGTACCGAATCTCGATTCGAGAGGGAGAGCTGACCTCTCGCCAGAACTTGTCCATCTCCAGGGGATGGGCCGCTGGGCCATGGTGTGGCACGGGGAATTCGTTCGGCCAGGTTTCCGCCATCGGAAACCGTTCATCGACCGTCAAGACGTGGTCTGTATCCCCGATCTCGACGAGCGACACCCAGCCGCGTTGAGTCAGGACCGGGTGGCCGGCCGTGCCGAGGAGCGGCTCCCGTAGCCCCTCGATCACGGCGGCAAACGTCGCCGCCTTTCTGGATCCGACAGCCGTGACGATGTCGGGAACGGACTCTCCGTGGTCCCTCACAGACGACAGCGCCTCCCCTGGCCTTATCTCCTCGACGGGACGGACATCCCCATCCGCGATGAGGATAGATGTCCCCGCAGGATGGCAAAGCCAATTACAACCCGTCGTCGCGATGCTGAAGATCTTCGAGCCCGAGCGGTAGTGCATCACGGGCTTCTTCTCGATCGGGTCGACGTGGCCGGTAATCACGCGGCCGTACACGTAAAGCCACAGCTTGCCATCGTGGACGCCGCGGACGCCGCACAGCCCGACCTGCCCCTCGCCGATCTTGCAGTATCGCGCGCACGCGGTGCACAAGATCTTGCCCGTCTCGAGGCGCTTCCACAGCTCCGCGACCTTGCCCATCGCTCGGCCCGGCGGCTCGCGCACGTCAAGCGGCTCGACGAAGTCCGCTTTGCTCGCCATTTTCCGGTATGCAACCCGAGCGGCGGTTAAAGCGTTTTCGTGCTCGTTCCGAATCCGGAGAAGGTGCGGAAGTGCTCCCAGCCGCGGCTCTCCAGCGGGACCGTCCCGCCGATCTTCGAGTAAAGTCGGTTCCCGCCCTTCGCTTCGACCTTGCCGATCACGGTGAGCTTGTGGATCTCCTCCTTCCCCTTCGCCTGCCGGTACTTCTCGAGGAGCGGGCCCAGGGCGTCGGGACGGACCGTCGCGACGAGCTCGTAGTCCCCGCCGTAGTAGATCGTGAGGTCCTCCAGCGTCCGACGGCCCTCGCCCTGAAGTCCCTTGTAGAGGGGGATCGCATCGAAGTCAATGACGAACGAGACCTTGCTCGCGTCGCTGAGTTGATGGATCGTCGTCCCGAGGCCGTCGGAGATGTCCATGCAGCTCGTGACGACGCCGCTTTCGGAGAAGAAGATCCCCTCCTGGACGCGAGGGAAGATTCGGAGCAGGAGGTCCGCCGCCTGGGGGCGTTGCTCCGGGTTCGCGAGTGCACGGAATGCCCATCCCGCGCGGCCGAGGTCGCCCGTGAGGACGACGATGTCTTCAGGCTTCGCGCCGGACCGCAGGAGGATCCGCTTCTTGGGGACCTTCCCGACCGCGGTCGCGACGAGGGTCATCGTTTCGGACTCCTTCGTGTCCCCGCCGACGATCGCGACGCCGAATTGGCGTGCGCAGTCCTCCATCCCACGCGCGAGGCCTTTCACGAAGTCGAGCTCCGTGTCCCGCGGCACCGCGAGGGCCGCGACGACGCCGAGCGGGTACGCGCCCGCCGCCGCGATGTCGCTCAGGTTGATCGCGACGAGGTACCACCCCAGCTGCTGCGGCGTCGCGCCCGGCGGGACGTGGGTCCGCGCGCTCACTGCGTCCGTCGTGATCACGAGATAGTCCTCGCCCCATTCCACGACGCCGCAGTCGTGGCCGAGGCCCACGGGATGACCGCGGTCGAAGATTTTCTTCAGCTGGTCGACGACCGCGCGCTCGCCGAGGTCCTTCAGCGCGGGCACGGCGGCGCAATGCCGCTCGTGGCCTTAACCGTTGCCCGCATCGAAGAGGAACGAAGTGCGGCGACCGGGATTTGAACCCGGGCTGATGGCTTGGCAAGCCATCATACTAACCAGGCTATATTATCGCCGCGCGGCAGGCCCGAGAACCCGGGCCGTAATAAAGACTGTGGCAGCGGCTACCCGCCGACGAACGTTCCGCCGCTCACGAGGAACGCGATCCCGAAGCCCGCGAGGGCGGACACGATCCCGATCAGGAGCATCTGGAGCCCGCTCCGCGCGGGCCGGCCCACGGTCACCTTGGCTTTGTACCAGCCGATCACGAACAACGTCACCGCGCTCACGATCAGCGAGCCGACAATCCCCAGGAGGATGTTGCTCCTCGTGACGAGGAACGGAGACAGCGGGATGAGGGACCCGATGAGCGCTGCGATCCCGACAAGGACCGCGCTCTTCCGGGCCTGTGACCTGTCCACGGGTGCAAGGTTCAGCTCGTGCGCCATCATGAGTTCGAGCCACGCCTTCGGCTTCGACGTGATCTTGTCGAGCATGGTCTCGAGTTCGTCCCCCTGGAACTCCCACCGTTCGAGGATCTCCCGGACCTCCTGACGCTCGACATCGGGGAGCTCGACCATCTCCTGCTTCTCCCGCTCGACCTCGCTGAGATAGTGGTCCCGCCGCGCGAGGGTCGACGTGTACGCGACGGCGCCCATCGAGATCGACTCCGCGAAGGTCGCCGCGAGGCCGACCGCGATGACGATCCGGAGAGAATCCGAAGTCGCCACGGACGCGATTGCGGCCCCGAGGATCACGCCGAGGACGTTCACGAGCCCGTCCTGGCTCCCGAGGATGAAGTCCGCGAGGAGCCCGGGGCGCGCGTGCATCTCGTCCGAGGCCGCGTCCGCCTCCTCCTGCTTCCAGAACTTCAGCCGCAACGACACGGTGTCCGCTCCTCGAATTGGGACACGACACCTCGGATAAGATGGTTTTGCATCGAGGGTTCGAGGGCCGGCGTGCGTTATGCACTCCGTGCCCCGTCGCGCGGGTGCGATTCGCGGGACAGACGAACCTTTTTCTCATCGCCATCCATCGGCCGCCGCATGTCCACCGACGAGGTCCGTGCGGCGGTCCGCGGGCAGGACCCCGACGGCGCGCGGCGGGCCGCGATCGGTACCCTCGAGGCGGGCACGCCATGGCTCGAGGTCGCTCGCGCGGCCGCACTCGCGTACGGGGAGAGCGTCGACGTCTCGCCGGAGTTTCCGCCCCACGGGGTCATGATGGCGTCCGCGGCGGTGCGCCTCGCACGACATCTCCCGCCCATCGCGCAGCCCGTGCCGATCATCGAGGCCGTTGCGGCCATGGCGGCGGAGCGAAAGCTCGCGAAGGGGGAGCAACGGAGACCCCTCAAGATCGCCGGGGAGATCAGCCACCTCAGCCGGTCCTTCGAGTACGCCGTCCGGGCCGGGGCCTCCGAGGACGGAGTGTCCGTCTATGCGGGCCTCCTCCAAGAGGGAAAGGAGCGCGCGATGGCGGGGGACGCCCTCTTCCGCGTCGCGGCGGAGGACATGGTCGCGGGCGGTCACAAGCTCCTGTTCTCGGTCGCCGCTTGGCAGCTCGCCCGCGCACTCGGATGGCGGGCCGGGAACGTCATCATGGCGCCCGCCGTGCGGTTCGTCGCGGGCGGAATCCGGGAACGCGCGTCGTACGAGACGTTCCTGGCGGTCCTCGGGAAGGAAAAGCTCGACCTCGAAGCCGTGGCGGGAAACGCGGTCCCTCCGGACGACGCGGATCGGTCCGCCCTCCGGGCGGCGATGCGGGGGACGTCCCCAGAGGCGTGCGCGCGGCAGGTGATCGAATCCCTGAAGCGCGGGGTCAGTCTCGACGGTGTTGCTTCGATAGCGGTCGAGGAAGCCGCGGCGCGGTTGAGCAGCGCGAACCTGTACGACCTGCCCGCCCTCCATGCGTTCCTCTACACGGACACCGCCCGGTGGGTTCTGCGATTCTCGAAGACCCACACGCGCCTGTTCCCCCTCGTCCAAGCCTGCCTCCTCCTGCAAGCGCAGAAACGTCCCGTCGGCGCGCCGACGGTGATGTCCTCGGGCGACGAGGCCGGACTCCGGAGCGGGATCCGAGCCGCGATCGAGTCCCGGGCCTCGGAAGAGGCGAGCGCGAGAACGCGCGGGTACGTCTCGAAGGGATATCCACTGGCCACGCTCGTCGCGATGCTCGGATACGACGCGTGCCGGGACGCGCCCGCTTCGGGGCACAACGTGGAGCTGGCAAGTGCCGTGGCGGACGAGGTGCTCGTCCACCGCCCGCCCACGCCGGACGCGCTCCCCGCGCTCGCCCGTATCCTCTCGGTGTGCCCGCGGGACCGCTCCGCATGGGACGCCCTCGAGAGAAGGTTCCCGCTCACTTCTTTCTGATTTCCTGTCCGACGAGGACGAAGTGCGCGAGGAGTGCCTCGAGCTGGATCCGCTCGTTGCTCCCCTCGACGAGTCGGAACTCCGCCTCGCCGACCCGGTCGATGAGGCGGACCTTCAACTCGTCCGGGATGTTGAGGTCGAACACGGTCCGGTGGATCTGCCGTACGACGTCCTCGCCCGAGAGGCCGTACTCGATCAGGAGGTTGTCGAGCGCGTCGCGGGCCTTGATGAAGTCCCCGCTCAGGGACGTCTCGATGAGCTTCTTCACGAGCTCCGGCCGGGCCGCGCTCGCGGCTTTGTAGAGAGAGTCCTCGTCGATCGTCGCGCTCACGGAGGCCGCGACTTGGAGCGAGTTCACCGCGCGGCGCATGTCGCCCGCCGCGATGTACACGAGGGCGTCCATCCCGGCCTTCGTGATCTTCAGCCTCTCCGCCTTCGCGATCTTCGTCAGGTATTCCTCGACCGCCTCCGGCTTGAGAGGTCGGAACCGGAACACGGCCGTGCGGGACTGGATTGGCTCGATGATCCGCGAGCTGTAGTTCGCGCTCAGGATGAACCGGGCGGTACGTGTGTACGTCTCCATCGTGCGTCGAAGGGCGGCCTGCGCGTCGGAGGTGAGCGAGTCCGCCTCGTCGAGGAAGATGATTTTGAACCCCGCTTCGCCGATTGGGGCCGTGCGGGCGAGGTCCTTGATCTTCACGCGGATCGTGTCAATTCCCCGCTCGCTGCTCGCGTTCGTTTCGGCGAAGTTTGCGTGCCAGTTGTCACCGAACAACTCGCGCGCGAGGGCGATCGCGCACGTCGTCTTGCCCGTCCCTGCGGGGCCTGCGAACAGAAGATGCGGGAGATTCTTCGCCCGGACGTAGGCCTTCAGCCGGGTCACGATCTCGTTCTGCCCGACGACGTCCTCGAGGGTCTTCGGGCGGTACTTCTCGACCCAGATATCCTGCATGGCTCCCCCGCGAAGGCCGCTCGAAATCGACCGATTCTATAATAGCCTTTGCGAGGGGGAGCCGCGAAAGTGGCGCCCGCCTGGTCAGAACTCGACCCCGAGCGCGTCCGCGACGCGCCGCGAGCGGTTCCAAATCGTGGCGGTGTCGCTTCCTGCGAACAGAAGGCCGACGACCTCGTTGCGGCGGTTCAGGACAAGGGAGCCGCTGTCCCCGCCGCGGGACATCGGGCCCGCCACGACCTGATCCGCGAACGTCGCGGTGAGGCGCCCGTAGTGGACTTGGACCGTCGCCTCCGTGGCGAGCACGCGGCCCTGCGTCAGCCCCGTCGTTCGTCCGCTCTTCTTCACGCTCTCGCCCGCCCCCACCTCACCCATTCCCGACGGCCGGCCCAGGCCAAGGATCGAGTCGTCGACGAGTTCGTCGCGAAGGGGCCGCGCGATCGCTGCATCGACGAAATTTTCCACGCCTTCGAGGATGGCGGGTCGAATCCCAAGTCGGATCGTGAGCCTCTGAAGGAAGGAGGCCGAATCCGGAGGATCGAACTGGATCTCGATGAATCGCTCCAGCTTCGCGATGTCATCCTTGGGACCGCCACGGTCCGCGGGCGCGGGCTGCAGGATCGAATCTCCGGGGCGCGCGTCGTTTTCGTTCGCGAGGACGTGGTTGTTCGAGAGGACGAACCGGTCCTCGCCTCGGCGGACGATCCCTCCGAGGGTTCCCGCCGTGACCTTGTAGTGAGCGAGGCTCACGCCGCCGGGCGCGGGGCGCCATCGGTCCGTGCGGCTCTTTTCGGCCGGCGGACCTGCGGAGAGCGCCTTCAGCTTCCCCGTCTCCACGACATCCGTCTTCACCTCGTCGACCGTCTTCGGTACGATATCCTTCTTCCTGAGCTGGGACTCCGGGAGCTTCCGCTCGACGAAAACGATTACCGCGCTCTCGTCGGTCTCCTTCCCGCGAACCGTTTTCTTCCCGACGCCGACGCCAACGACATTCGCCCTCGAAAGAAGGAACTTTTCAAACTTTTCCCTGGCCGCGCGGATGCGGTCCCAACTCACCGCTTGCCCTCCCGCCTCCGATACGCGGCAATCTCGAGGAGGCTCTCTCCCGCCTTGCCTCCGATCGCGGTGCCGACGGCACGGATGATCACGTTCGCGAAGAAGCCGACGAACGCGCCGATCGCATAGTATGCGAGGAGTTCATTGCGGTAGAGGAAGCCGAGCATCCCGACGCC
>Ga0209640_10003402_pt1 | contig 13896 bp, 12 predicted proteins | sample RifCSP10_1_FD_184018 | JGI IMG/M metagenome (GOLD analysis project Ga0209640, IMG submission 184018) | Soil microbial communities from Rifle, Colorado - Rifle CSP2_sed 10_1 (SPAdes) (version 2) | ecosystem: Environmental > Terrestrial > Deep subsurface > Rock core/Sediment | place: Rifle...
AAGGTGGGAGAACGAGGACAGTTTTTCGATCGTTTGAGGAGAATAGCCGTAGCTATTTGACGAAAAGGATCGGAAAAATGGACCGCTCTCCCGCCGGCGCAGTAGATCAGTCCTAAGTCCGACAGACTCCTAGTGCTAACTAAAATGTGGTAACACATTGCGGTTTTGCTATGGCGATTGGAATAGGCTATGCATGCTGAATGGTCACGCTGTTTAACCGAGTGAGCAAGGTCGAGTCATGAGAGAACCAAAAATTAATATTGGACAAAGGAAAGGGCGCCGCACGCTGGATGCCGTTGAAGGTTTTGCCACCAGTGTTGGCGAAGGCACCAAAATATCCGGTAACCTCGGCGGTAAAGGACACTCCATTATCCTGGGAGAAGTCGAAGGGGATTGCAATCTGGAAGGCACCCTGGTGATCGGTGAGTCCGGCCGTTGGATCGGGAATGTCAAAGCCAAGACCATTGTGGTCGCCGGTGTCGTGGAAGGAGAAGTTTACGCGGAAGAAAAGCTGGAAATTCTTTCCACCGCCCGCATCAAGGGTACCATCAAAGCCAAGTCGTTGGCGATTGCCGAAGGTGCGGTTCATCAGGGCGAGGTGTCCATGTCCAGCCAAAGTGATATAACCCGCTTTAAAGATCAGCGCGAACAGTCATAGGACAGGCATAGCATAGGATTTTGGCCGCTTATGAAACGCCGGCAGCTTATTCAAGCCGCTAGATTTTCGCGTCTATCCGAATATTAGCATGGTCTGAATTGCTGTTTTGCGTATTTTCGATCCTACCATTAATCCCATAAATAAATTACGGATTTAATTTCCTGCCTCTATTGCGCTGTATTCAGCTGGTATTCAGCAACTGAACGTTAACGTTACGCCTGAACATATGCTAATCAGAGGAGGAACTATGAAGTATACTGCAGTAGTTTTTGGCGCCGCGTCTTTGTTACTTTCCAGCGTGGCAATGGCGGATTTGGAATTAGCCAAGAAAAGCGGTTGTCTCGCTTGTCATAGCGTTGAGAAAAAAGTGGTTGGCCCTGCATGGAAAGACGTTGCCGCGAAATACAAAGGCAAGGCTGATTCAAAGGCAACTTTGATCGAAAAAGTCAAAAAAGGCGGTAAAGGCAATTGGACGGAAGTTTCAGGCGGCGCGCCAATGCCTCCTTATTCTCCCCGTGTTGCCGATGCGGATATCGAGAAACTCATCGATTTCGTGCTGGCACTTTAAATGAAATGAAAATGTGAAAACCAATAAAAACTCATTACTGAATTTATAATAACACTCCGTTCTATCCATCTATCCTGGAAGCCACTACCTATAACGGTAGTGGCTTTTTCTTGTAAGCCCTCATCCCTTTACGCTGACCCGGAATAGTGTATGCTTAGCGCTTTAATCCAGATCGCCGTCCAACACTTACATCGGGTCAGGAAGCATGCGGATATTAGTCGTCGAAGACGAAGATCCACTTAGAAACCAGCTGACAGAGCGGTTGAAAGAGGAAGGATATGCCGTCGATACCGCCGCCGATGGCGAGGAGGGGCTTTACCTGGGACGCGAATACCCCATTGATGTGGCGGTGATTGATTTGGGCCTGCCGGGATTATCCGGTATTGAACTGATTAAGCAACTGCGTAACGCCGGCAAAAAATTTCCCATACTGATCCTGACCGCCCGCAGCCGCTGGCAAGACAAGGTCGAAGGGCTGGAAGCCGGCGGAGATGATTACCTGGTAAAACCATTTCATGTCGAAGAACTGCTGGCCCGCTTGAAAGCCTTGATGCGCCGTGCGGCCGGCTGGACGCAGCCGGTGATTACGTGCGGACCGGTTTCACTGAACCAGTCCACACAACAGGTCACTGTGAATTCCCAGGAACTGGAACTGACCGCATTTGAGTATAAAGTGCTCGAATACTTGATGTTGCACTCGGGGCAAGTGGTGTCCAAGGCGGAGCTGACCGATCATATTTATGATCAGGATTATGACCGGGACAGTAACGTGATCGAAGTTTTTGTAGGCCGGTTGCGTAAAAAAATCGATCCTGACGATTCACTGAAACCCATTGAAACCCTGCGCGGGCGCGGCTACCGGTTTGCGCTGAAGCCGGATCATCAGCCGGAGTCTTAACTTGCCGCGTTAGTTTTTTCCGCCACGGTGGATCGATACGAGTACCCAGATTCCACCGATACCCGCCGCGACGAACCCGATAAAACCAAATAACGGCAATCCCATTAAGGTGGGTCCGCCACTGACTGTCATGACAATCGAGCTGCCGACAATCAGCGCGGCGGTGATAAGCGCCACAGTAATACGGCTAGCGGACTTGTCGAGTAGCCGGCCGAAGCTTTCCAGACGGGTAATATCCACGTTTACCTGCAGCGCGCCGCGCCGGGCCGCGCGCAGCAAGCGGCGCAGATCCTGCGGCAGGCTGCCGAAAATTTCCAGCACATTGGACAGGTTGCGCAAGCCGCGTTTAGTGATGGCTTCCGGTGTGTAACGCGCAATGATAGCGCTTTTTAAAAAGGGTGTGGCGCTGGCGACCATATCAAAGTCCGGATCCAGTTGTCGGCCCAGCCCTTCCAAGGTAATAAACACCTTAAATAACATGCTGAGGTCGGGTGGCAGGACGAGCTGGTGGTTACGCAATATGACGGTGATATCGCCCAGCATCGCGGACAGCTTGAGTTGTTTCAAAGGTACGCTGTGATAACTATCCAGAAATGCGTCGACTTCAATGGCCAGATTTTCAATATTGACATTCGTATCACCCGTCCAGGCAATCAATACATCAGTTACTTCGGTTACATCCCGGTTGACCATGCCATTGAGCAAATCAACAATCTGCTCGCGGCGCACCTCGGACAAATGCCCGATCATGCCAAAGTCGAGAAAGGCGATGCGATTCTCCGCAAGATACAAGACGTTTCCGGCATGAGGATCCGCATGATAAAAGCCATCTTGTAAGACCATTTTCAATACCGCGTCGGCGCCGTGTTGCGCCAGTACGCTGCGATCCAGTCCCGCCGCTGCCACCGCTTTTATATCGCGTCCCGGTATGCCTTTTAAATGCGATTGCACGTTCAATCGCTCGCAGGTCCATTGCCAATACACCCGGGCGATAACGATATCGGGATTATCTTTAAAGTTCGCCGCGATCCGTTCCATATGCTGGCATTCGGAAACCAGGTCCATTTCGCGGCGCAGTGATAAGGTAAACTGGCGTACCACCTGTTTGGGACGGAAACGCCGTAATTCCACGATTTCGTTCTCCGCAATTTCCGCGACACGCGCCAGCAGGCGCAGGTCGGCCTCAATAATGGGGCGAATTCCGGGACGGCGGATTTTTAAGACAATTTCGCTGCCGTCATCAAGGCGGGCGGCGTGAACCTGGGCAATCGAACCGGCCGCCAGCGCTTGCGTGTCCAAGTGGGCAAAAACTTTTTCAGGCGGTGATCCCAGATCCTCTGTCAACTGTTCCCGTAACTGGTCGAATGGCACGGGTGGCACCTGATCCTGCAATTTTTCAAATTCCGCGATCCACTCGGGAGGAAACAGGTCAACCCGTGTTGAGAGAATTTGTCCGAGTTTAACAAAGGTGGGGCCCAGTTCCTCCAGCGCGAAGCGGATCCGTTGCGGTGTATCCATTTTGGGTAATTCCGAAACCTTCTTGAGGTGCAGAAGTTTGCCGGCGCTTTCCAATATAGTGCTGAGCCCCATGCGTTGTACCGCGTCGCTGAATCCAAAGCGCACCAGTACCGATACGATATCGCGCAAGCGTCCCAGGTCGCGGGCTGAAATAAGGTTTTCCCAGAACATTTACATGACTGCCATATTAAGTGGTAAGGAATCGAAATTGTTATATTTTTAACTGTGGGCTTTCTACAAATCCCTGTCAATAGGAGCAAGCTGCAGGGCTTGATCTACGGCAAAATTAGTGCTCATCAATCGGTATCAACCAGTGTTGGTTGCAAGCAGGCATGGGGTGCGCCCTCGAAATCGCTAACCAATCAATTTTGAGGTAGGTTTCAGAATGTTTGCGAATGAATTCATAGCGGGTGTAACCGATCACATCACCGCTTTCTTGCCAGTGTTAATCCATCGCCAATCGGCACCATGCTGATATCGACGCGATCGTCCTGGAGTATAAACCGGTTGGTGGCGCGAATGGCAATGGTATCGTCATCGTTAATATTGTGATCGGCGACGCTGCCGCCCCACAATACATTGTCGACCATAATCAAGCCGCCGGGCCTGAGCAGTTGCAGGCAGTATTCGTAATAGTTAAGTATGTTCTGCTTGTCCGCGTCGATAAACGCGGCGTCAAAACTTGCACTGTGTCCGTCACTCACCAGTTGCGCGAAGGTGTCCAGCGCCGGCGCCAGGCGCAAATCAATTTTATGGGCAACGCCGGCCTGTTCCCAAAACTGTTTGCCGATATTGGTCCACTCTTCATGGATGTCGCATGCGATGATCTTGCCATCCTCGGGTAATGCGCTGGCCATTACCAGTGCGCTATAGCCGGTGAATGTTCCCACTTCGATAATTCGCCTGGCATTGATGAGTTTCAGGAGCAGGAACATAAACTGCGCCTGGTCCGCGGAAATCTGCATATTGCCCCGTTCGATTTTATCGGTAGCATCACGCAGTTTTTTCTGCAAGGGGTTATCACGCAAGGATACCGTTAACAGGTAATTGTATAACGTGTCATCCAGGTTCAGGGTTTTTTTGCCCATGCTACAGAACCTCCAGTGTTTCCAAAACGTCCGAGCTATTTCAGGATACCGGGTCTTCCCACTCCCGGATGGAGTGAGAAGAACCTCAGGCAGTTAGGATGAAGAAAAAGGTGAAATTAATCTTTGTAAGCTTCGAGTTCGAATACCAGTTTCATGTCGTCACCGATAGCCGGTAAGCCATATTTAACGCCAAAGTCGGAACGCTTGATATTGGTTGTTGCATCAAATCCACACAGTTGCTTTTGGTTCATAGGATGTGCGCCGCACTTCATTTGGGTAACATCCAAGGTCACGGGTTTGGTAACGCCCAGCATGGTCAGATTGCCATCCACACTGCCTTTACCATCCTTAAAGCTGGCCTTGGTGGATTTGAAAGTAATCTTGGGGAATTCCGCCGTGTTCAGAAAATCCGGAGAACGCAGGTGCTCATCACGTTTTTGATGCGCCGTATCGATTGAGCCCGCATCAATGGTAATTTCAACTGAACCTGTGCCTTTGGCATCATCATAGGTCATCTTGCCTTCGGATTTGTTAAAACGGCCGAGCATGGTGGAAAAGCCCAGGTGACTGATTTTGAAATGCGGAAAAGTATGAGCGGGATCGATGGTATAGGAAGCGCCAAAAGCACTCAAAGGTAATGCCATCATAGCGGCGGTTATTACTAGTTTACGCATGTGTCGTTCTCCTTGTTAATGTACGAGTGTTAATTATTAAGTGAGTTATTAAAATACAACCGAGAGCAAAAATTTAATATATGGATTCTCCGCTGCTGCCCGTGGTCCATGTGATAACGATCGAGATTAGCGTCAACGGCAGGGTAAACGCCGCCAACAATAAGAGCTGTTTGAATTTGGATAGTTCACCGCGTACCGGAATATACGCAGTCAGTGGAATCAATGCCAGCGGCAGCAAGCTGTACCAGGGTAGTTTCGCATAAAGCACAGCACTTGTGGCCAGCAGACCGCTCAGTAAACCAATGGGCAAGGTGAAGCTACTGCCGCAGCGTGTTGGCTGTTTAAATAGCTGCAGCAGCAGATAAGCCCCGCCGACGGCGCCAATCGCGATCCCTAACTGGCCGAGCAATGCCGATGAACCCAGCATGGCGCTGACGCCGGTACCAAGCCCCAGCGCGAGCGCGACCATCGCGCCCTGATCTGTTTTGTTGCGCAGCGACTCCGTCGCAGCGGCTATCCAGCCGGTATAGATCAACGATGCCACTAGCATAATCCAGTAATTTGCGCCTTCCTGCCGGGCCAGCACCGGCCAAATGACCCAGATCACCGCGATTGCTCCGGCGATGACTGTTGCAATGGTGATGTAACGCGGCTTTGGTTTTAGGAAATCCAATAAAAGCCCCACGGCTATCGCGGCGACACCCAGAATTAAAATCTTGCGGGTGCTGGTCAGCGGTGTGAACTGGAAGCCAGCCGCAAGATATACGGATGTATAATAGGCGATCGCAAATCCCAATCCGCTCCATACCCAACCCGCGCGGCGCAATGCCCAGGCGGCGATTAATGCAACCACAAAGGGAATAATCCCTGATTGGATGGCGGGATTGGTGAGAAGATTATTCATTGAGTGGTCCTTTTTCAGTACTCCATAAGCTGCGTGTCATCATAGTCTTTTAATACCTGTTGATCATCATGCATAATGGAAAAACATTGTTTCCAGATTATTGCATATAGCAAGTCTATTCAAACCCGCAAGATCGAACAGGTCTGCGCGAAAACATCGCATTAAACCGGACAAATACGCCAAACCAAGACCTATGGAAACCGTTGACGACATGTTGTTATTCAGCAAGCTGGTGGAGCTGAAGAGTTTTTCCGCAGTAGCCGAGATGCTGCAATCGTCCCGGTCATTAGTCAGCAAACGCATCAGCAAGCTCGAAGATCGCTTGGGTGTCCAATTGGTAAACCGTACCACCCGGCGCGTGGAACTCACCGAAGCGGGACGAACATACTACCAATACTGCGTACAAATTGAAAACATTGTTCAGGAAGCGGCGGCGATGGTGAGTGAAATTCGCCAGCAGCCCAAGGGCACTCTAAACATTAATGCGCCCGTCACCTATGGGCAAATTGTCCTGCCAAACATTATTGCAGGGTTTTTAAAAAAATATCCGGATATTAATATCAATCTTAGCCTGTCCGATAAATTCGTTGATGTCATCGAAGGGGGATATGATATCGTGATCCGCATCGGGCAGCTAAAAGACTCCAGTTTGAAGGCGCGCAAAGTGGCGGCGACGCGCTTGGTTGTATTCGCGCACAAGAACTACCTGGAAAAACATGGCATACCGAAAACACCGCAGGATTTGCAACAACATAATTGTTTGAGCTACCGGTATATGGAAGGCGGACCCAATGAATGGCAGTTTCATGGGCCGCTGGGAAAAGAAGTGGTTTATATTAAAGGCAACTTCAGCGCGGAAAACGGCGTGCCGTTGTACAAGGCGGCCCAGGCCGGGCTCGGTATCGCGATACAACCGCAATTTGTGCTGGATAGCTTTGACAGCAAGGGGATAGTGACTCTGCTAAGTGACTATTCAGCGGCTGAACTGGGTATCTATGCCTTATACCCGGCAACACGCAAGCCGCCGTTAAACACGCGCGTGTTTATTGATTTTCTGGCGCAACAACTTTCCACAGCATAATCATTATAATTATTGAAAACATCAAACCGCCACCTTTCGGCGATCAGCCGGGGTGAGGTAAAGAACGGGAATCTTTATTTAGCCAGGGGCTGGATGCCGGCTTATGCCGCATTTCGGCGTGACCCGGTAGTCTGTTTCTTTATGTCATCGGGTGTTTTTGTAGCGGGCGGGTTTTCTTCTCCGGTTATCGAACGAATTATCCGTACCAGTTGCTCGTCGGAAAACACCGAGGATTTGCGGGTGTTAATGCCAAGCCACGCATATAGAGGATCATAGGCAATCAGCCCCGTCATAATTGGATAAACCGCGAGGAGCGGGACCAGCGCCAGCCAATCCAGCATACCGGTATTCTGATTGGCTAACACCGCGATTATGGCAACCGCACCAACGGCTATTCTAAAACTGCGGTCCAGAAATCCGATGTTGGGAATTTCATCAAAAACAGTGCCAGTATTTTGCATAAATTAACCTCCAATTGGTAAAGTTAAGTTAATACAAAAACAAGTTACGCAGGTTCAATGGCTTGTATGGCCATGGTATTGCACAGCCAATAATTAAGGCTTGTCAAAGATATTTCAAGATAATATGTGATGAACAGGACCGTTGAAAGTTCAGAACGATGCTCAGAAAAAATGCGTGATTAGTCGCTGCGCGTGCATCGGGCAATTCCGCCACTAACCACAAAAGTGCCAATAAGTTAGTAGACGTAACTAGCCCCGGCTTGCGTCAGGCATCGCCGTAGTGTGATTCACGGTAAGGATTTAAGTTTTTCGTAGAGTTCGCGTTGCGATTCAGTAAGCTGTTCCGGTACATGAACCTGGATGCGCAATTTGATATCACCGCGTCCGCCGTTTTTAAAGCGCGGTAAGCCTTCGCCGCGTAAGCGCAATAGTTCGTCAGGTTGGGTGCCGGGGGGAATCCTGACATTCAAACTTTTCGTTAGGGTGGGTACTTTTATTTCAGTGCCTAATATCGCATCGATTACTTCCACGGTGACGCTGTGCCATAAATCAGCGCCCTGGCGTTGAAAAATTGGATCCGCCTGACTATATACCGATACATACAAATCACCCTGCGGCACACCGGGCTGATCGGCGGGCATGCCATGTCCGGTGATGCGTAACACCGTGCCTTCATCGATACCGGCAGGGATGTTAATTTTAATTTTTTCCTCCTTTTCAATTTGCCCATAACCGCCGCAGTGTTTACACGGCTCATCGATCGCGGTGCCTTTGCCGTGACACGCGGGACAGATGGTGATTTGCTGAATCTGCACATCCTGCGCAGCGCGTTTTTCTTTATGGGTCTTTACCTGGCGGCCGGTACCGTTGCAGGAGGGGCAAGGTGGCGGCGCCTTGCCGGATTTGGTGCCATAACCGTGACATTTGCTGCAGGTAACGGGGTGACTGATGCGCACGGTCTGTTTACCGCCTTCATTGATCAAGGTCAACGGCACATGAATACTGACCCGTAAATCCTGGCCATGCAGGGGGCGGGTCGGACGGCGGCCAAAAATACTGTCAAAGATATTGCCGCCGCCAAAGCCAAAATCCATGCCACCAAAAATGTCGCCCATGTCCAGCCCGCCAAACAAATCTTCCGGTGTGTAATGGGCAACACCTTCAAAGCCGCTTGCATCATAGCGCGCGCGTTTTTTGGGATCTTTCAGAATGGCATACGCCTTGGCGATTTGCTTGAACCTGGCTTCGGCATCGGGGGACTTGTTGCGGTCAGGATGCCATTTCATAGCCAGCTTATGGTAGGCTTTTTTGATAACCTCTTCGTCCGCGTCGTGCGGTACCCCGAGCACTTCATAATAATCTTGTTCGTCTGTGTTCATATGCGGGTGTTTATATCATTCTATCGTTGATTAGATCGATGATGTTAATGGCTTATCGCCTTGGGTAACGGCAACCGCGCAAACAGCCACATTGCCGCCAAATATAATAATAGCGCCGATATTATCACGAGCGTGAATCCAAAATGCATGGCCAGAATCATGGCCAGTATGGCGCTGATGACAGAGGCGCAGCCATTGACACCCCACACCCAGGGAACCAGGGCCGGACGATTTTCGCTAACGGCGCCAAGCGCCAAGGGAAAGGGCATGCCCATGAAAAATGCCAAAGGCGCAATCAGCAGCAGGGTGAGTATAATTTTTATGGTAATAGGGCTTGCCAGGAACAGCGTAAACAAAGCGCCAAGACTTATGCTGTAAAGCAGTCCTAACACGGCAATACAGCTTACCGCCAGCCGCACGCTGGCCAAATAGCCGATGCGGCTTTGCAGGCGTTTTGAATAATAGCTTCCCATGCCGGCGAACAATAAAAACGCCGCCAATGTGACCGCGATGGCATATAAGGGATGGTGCAGGAACAAAATAAATTTTTGCATGAAGGCGATTTCGATAAACAGGAACGCCAGGCCGAGGGAAAAGAAATACAGCAAACTGACGGCGGTGATTTTATCCCTGGCAATGCGGTTGTTCCTGTTGGCGGCTAAGGGCAGCAGGATTAATATCGTGCTCGCGATCACTGCCTGAATCAAGGTGGCAATCAGTACGATGTAGCCCCATTCCACCAACGGTATGCCCCCCTGGTCTTTTAAGTCAATGAGTTCGCCCAATAGCTCCCATTTGAAAAAATTAAAGAAGTAAGGGCGGTCATCAGTGGCCGGTGTAATGTTGAATTTGTACTGTTGGAGGAACGCCGCGCCGGCAGGCCCGGCCAGGGCAGTGGTTGCTGTGAAGAACACCGGTTCCCGCAAAATGTTAAACCGGTTAGCGTGTGCGGCGTCAATGCCCGGATAATACGCGGTGTCAAAGCCGAGTTGGTTGCAGAAGATTTTGATCTTTTCGATATCCAGATTGGTGAGTTCCGATTTTTTAACCAGCAGGGTGGCGGTTTGCCAGCTGCGAATTAACATTAAATGTTTTTCCGGATTCTCGACCTTAAGTTGCTTTAAGGCTTGCAGCGCGGTGGCAAACATCTTCAGGTTATCGCGGGGGGGTAGTTTTACCCAACGCGTGATGCTGAGAACGCCGTCCGGTGACAGGTGTTTTATATATTCCTCGAACGCTTCAACGGTATAAAGATAACTTTCGCTCAACGCGTATAACCCGGCCGCTGACGCGCCAAAGGCATCCAGCAGTGCGATTTGAATAACATCATACTGCCGTTGACTGCGGGCAATATAGCCCCGTGCCTCCGCGATATGCACCCGGACCTGCGGTTTTAAATAAATGTTGCCGGAATATTCCGCGAATTCGCCGGTCAGCAAACCGGCGATCTGCGGATTTAATTCGACCGCGTGGATTTCCGGAACCTCGTGATAAAGCGCTTGTAGCACGTCGTTACCGGTGCCGGCGCCAAGAATGGCCACGGTGTCAGCATCGGCTAGGTGATATGGCGCAGCCGAGGTTTGCTGGTCAAAATAATCCAGTTGCTCCCGGCGCGTGGTGGCTTTGTTAATCACCGTCATGTTGTCACCATCACTGAATACCGCCAGCTGGGGCGGAGGTTCGGTGGTGGCATGCAGGCTTAATCCCGGCGCGTGGCGCAAGGGTACGGTGTTGCTTTCCACTACGTGAACCAGCGCCAGCGGATTCGACAGCGTTTTGCTGATACGGGTGCCGTCAATGCGCAGCAGTTGCTGTAAACCTTTGTAGGGTGACAGGGATAATTCGAGCCATTGGCTGGGAATCAGCAATGGCAACAACGCCGCGCTTCCCAGTGCAATAAGGGATTTTCGCCAGGGCAGTCCCAGTTCCAGCCAGGCGATTACCGTGCTGGCAAGGGCGAGAGCCGCAAGCACCTGTAACACCTGGTTCGGCATGAAATAAAACAGCAAGGCAATGGCCAGGGCGCTGCCGATACCGGCGCCTATCATGTCGGCAGCGTAGATGCGGGATATTTTTCCGCCCATCACCATCATGCTGAGGCCGATGGCGTTGGCGGCAAAAAAGAACGGCAACATCAGCAGCAAATACATGCCCGCTAAGCCAATCAGTTGGCGCCAGTCCCAGAGAATTTCCTCGGCGTTAAATGCGATCCGCTGTGCGCTTAGAAAGCAGGCCAGTAACGCCACGCCAAACAGGCCAATGTTAATGATAAACGCTGCCGCATACTGTTTCCGCAGGTGCGAGGAGAACAAGCTGAGGAATGTGCCGCTGACACCATAACCCAGCAATGCCAGGCTGATGATCATGTAAGCGAAATGATGCCATTGAATAATGGCGAACAGCCGGGCGAGCAGGATTTCGTAAGCCAGGGCGGTGGCGGAAATCATAGCGATGCTGAAACGGGGAATGTTGTCGCCGTTGTTGATTATCATTAGTTTTACCCGTAAGCGGCGCTGTTATATAAGCAATGCTAATGCCCACCCGTTAACGGTACAAAACGCACCGGCAATATTTGTTGACTGGTCACTTTGCCATCCGCGTGTTTTTCCACAACCACCAGATGCTGGACTAGGAACGGACTGCCCACCGGAATCACCATACGTCCACCGGGTTTTAGTTGTTCGATCAACGGTGGCGGCACATGACTGGCCGCGGCCGTCACCACAATGCCATCGAATGGCGCGGCATCTTTCCAGCCGTAATAACCATCACCTATGCGCGATTGAATATTGCGGTAGTGCAACCGTTTGAAGTGTTCCTCCGCCTGCGCGCCAATCGCGCCAATTATCTCGATGGTGTAAACTTCGCTGACCACTTCCGCTAATATCGCCGCCTGGTAGCCGGAGCCGGTGCCGATCTCCAAAACACGATGGCCGGGCTTGGGTTTCAGCAAATCCGTCATGATGGCAACGATATAGGGTTGCGAAATTGTTTGGCCGTGACCAATGGGTAAAGGGCGGTTTTGATAGGCGTAGGGTTTTTGCAGCAGTGGAACAAATTCATGCCGCGGCACCTTCGCCAGGGCGTCCATCACCCGCGGATCCAACGCCTCCTTATCAAGATAGAGACTGGTTTCCTGCACGTCGGCGTTGATTTCCTTCACCAGCGCCAGGCGGGCGCTGGTGTATTTGTCCTCCGCGAACAGCGGCGCACTATAAACCAGCAGGGAAATAATCAGGCAGTGGGTAATTGGTTTGAGCATGGTCCTGGAATGGTTGTGTGTTCGGATTCGCTGGGCGCGGCGTGCCACGTCAAGTTTTTCTTTCGGTTAGTTAATTTTTATCAATTACTGTCACAAAGTTCCTTGATACCTATCAATGCCGGGCGGGAGTTTTATAGTTTATATTTATCGTAACTACGTACCCGTGGGCGGCGCCGGTGTCTCCTGCCGGGGGACGCCACAAGTACGTCCCTGTAGGCTCGACTGCGGCCATCCCTGGGCGCAGACGCCCCCGGCAGGAAACACCCGCACCGCTTTAACCTATGCTGCACACGGGGTGAGTCGTTACTATTTATCATTAAATAGACAGGTGAAGGATATTATGCATGACCGCAGCAGCCTTTGACATTAAAAACATTCGCCTTGCGGGTCAAGGCAAGGACCGTATTGAGTGGGCGTTAACCGAGATGCCCGTGATACGGCAATTACTCGAACGGATGGGCAAGCAGCAGCCGCTCGCAGGACTGCGCGTCAGCGGGTGTTTGCATATCACCAGCGAAACCGCCAATCTGGCACGTGTTTTGACCGCGGCCGGCGCGCAGTTGGTGTTATGCGCCAGCAACCCGCTCAGTACCCAGGATGATGTTGCCGCCGCGCTGGTCGAGTATTTCAGTATCCCGGTGTTTGCCATTAAAGGCGAGGATACCGGCACCTACTATCAGCATATCAAGGCGGCGCTGGATCACCGGCCGCAAATAACCCTGGATGATGGCGCCGACCTGGTGAGTGAAATGCACAAAACCCGCGTTGAATTGCTGGGCACTATGCTCGGTGGCACGGAAGAAACCACCACCGGTGTGATTCGCTTGCGCGCCATGGCGCGGGATAAGGCGCTCAAGTTTCCCATTGTGGCGGTGAACGACGCCATGACCAAACATCTGTTTGATAACCGTTATGGCACCGGTCAAAGCACGATTGATGGCATTATCCGCGCCACTAATATTTTGTTAGCCAGCAAGGTGTTTACCGTGGTGGGCTATGGCTGGTGCGGCCGGGGTATCGCCATGCGCGCCAAAGGGCATGGCGCCCAGGTGATTGTAACGGAAGTGGAGCCCTTGCGCGCCCTGGAAGCCGCCATGGATGGCTTTCAGGTCATGCCATTAATCGATGCGGCGCGGCGCTCGGACTTCATTGTGACCGCCAGCGGTGACAAACATGTGGTGGACCAGCAGCACCTGCAAGTCATGAAAGATGGTTGTGTGCTGGCAAACTCCGGGCACTTTAACGTGGAAATCAATATCCCCGCCCTGGAAGCATTGGCCGTGGAAAAACACCGGCGCCGTGAGTACGTTGACGAATACCGCTTGCGGGATGGCCGCAGGTTGCGTTTATTGGCGGAAGGGCGCCTGGTGAACCTGGCGGCGGCGGAAGGTCATCCGGCAACCGT
>Ga0209640_10003405_pt1 | contig 13893 bp, 10 predicted proteins | sample RifCSP10_1_FD_184018 | JGI IMG/M metagenome (GOLD analysis project Ga0209640, IMG submission 184018) | Soil microbial communities from Rifle, Colorado - Rifle CSP2_sed 10_1 (SPAdes) (version 2) | ecosystem: Environmental > Terrestrial > Deep subsurface > Rock core/Sediment | place: Rifle...
CCTCACCCGCGATCGAGACCGTGAAGCTGGACTTGGTGTCCACCTTGTGGCCCGAGGCGCCGGCCCAGGGCGCCGGGTCGCCGACGCTGTACTCGGTGATCCGGATCGTGCTGCTGGTGGTCCCGGCGTCGGTGTCGTTCGTCTGGGTCGAGTCCCGCCAGGCGTCGCCGGCCTTGAAGCCCGGCTTCACGTTGGGGAAGAAGTCGCGCAGCACCTGCATCACGATCACGCCACCCTTCGGCGCGGCCGTTCGGCCGACGGCCGTGGGCCGGGGCACTCTTTCTCCACGGGGGCCTCGCGCAGCGAACCCGTCGCGTCCCGGCCGTACCGATCATGAGCATGCATGTCACCGCCCGCGCCGGCCTGACCGCGCTGGATGTGCTGCATCATCATGAGAAGCTGTTACAGCCCATCCTCGATTTTCATCGGGAATTCCAGCCGGACGTGCTGGCGCCCACCGGACCGCAACCGGGCAAGGTCTGGGAGATCCTCGATTACAAGGTCTATGCCTGGGCCGGCCATGGACTGCCCGATACCCACCAGTTCCAGACCATCGAGAAGGAGTATATGACGGCCGATGATTATCCGGCCCTGATCCGCGATCCCTCGGGTTACTGGATGAAGCGCTACCTGCCGCGGGTGCTCGGGGCGCTGGAACCGCTGCGAAAGATGGTCAATCTGCCATCGATTACGGAGATCCCATCCATAGGCGCCGCCGCCCTGCCGTTTGGTATGCCGGACGTCCAGGAAATGCTGCACAAACTCATGGCAGCCGGCAATGAGGCCATGCAGTGTTTTGCCATAGGCCGGCAAATCGCGGGCCGGGTGGAAGCCGAAGGCTATCCCATGTTGCTCGGGCCGCCCTTCACCACCGTTCCGTTCGATATGATCGGCGACGTCATGCGCGGCACGACGGGCATCATGAAGGACCTGTACTTGCGGCCCAAGGAGGTCATTGCGGCCTGTGAGCGACTGGCGCCGATAGTGGTCAACGATATAGTCGAATCCTGCGATCGCCTGAACCGGGCGTTTGTCACCATCCCCCTGCATAAAGGCGCCGACGTCTTCATGTCGGACGAGCAATACAGGAAATTTTACTGGCCCACGCTCAGGGCTGTCATGGAAGGCCTGAATAATGAGGGCATTGTCCCGCTGCTGTTCGCCGAAGGCAGTTACAACAAACGGCTGGAGATCATCGCCGATTATCCGAAAGGCCGCGCCATCTGGTATTTCGATCAGACCGATATGCGCAAGGTGCATAAAATTCTCGGCGGCTTGCAATGTATCAAGGGCAATGTGCCCTCTTCGCTGATGACGGTCGGTTCCACTGATGATTTGCGCAAATACTGCGAGGACCTGCTGCAGTTATTTTCCGATAAAGGTGGATTCATCCTGGCCAATGGCGCCGTCATCGATTACACGACGGACGCCCATGTCCGGACCCTGATCGATGTGGTCCGGCAGTAATTAATAAGAATCAATGGGGTCAGACTCGATTGATTTTTATTAAATACCCGCCTTTCCTCATAATTTAGAAAATCAATCGAGTCTGACCCCATTGATTTCCTTACTGGATACCGGCATGCGCCGGTATGACGGTAGTTGTGTAGGTTGTGCTGAATGAAATGAAGTCCAACCTACGCGCTAACCTTGATTTTTATCAATTATTTCCTCCTGACATAACCAGATAATGCTTTACATCTGATGCCCGGGGATTGCTCACCAGCCATAGTCCTGCATCGAATACAGCAGCAGTCATCTCTCATCCATCACAGAGGAACCATAATGATTGCGGTAGAACAACTGGCGGCGATAGTCGGCAAGCACAACATCAACACCTCGGCACAGGTTCTGGATCAGTATGCCGGTGACCTGAGTTTCGTCAACCGCATGCGGCCGGCCGGTATCGTCAAACCCGGCAAGGCAGCAGATGTGGAACAGATCATCAGGCTCGCCAATACCACCCATACCCCGCTGGTACCGATCAGTTCCGGTCCGCCGCATTTCCGGGGCGACACCGTTCCCGGCGCCGGCGGCGCCATCATTGTCGACCTGAGCGGTCTGAAAAAGATCCAGTTCGTCGACCGCGACCGGCGCGTGGCCATGTGTGAACCGGGGGTGACCTACACGGAACTGATCCCGGCGGCGCGGGCAGCCGGCCTCAGGCTCAACATGCCGTTACTGCCACGCTCATCCAAATCAGTGATCGGCAGCATCCTGGAACGTGAACCGGTCACTATGCCCACGTACCAATGGGACATATCGGACCCGTTGGCTTGCGCCGGTCTGTATTTCGGCACCGGCGATGAATTCCGGACCGGACAGGCCGCCGGACCGGGCAGTATCGAGGAACAGTGGGCGGTCGGCGGCATGCAGAAAGCGCCCTATGGGCCCGGTACCGCTTCCCTGCACCGGTTGATCCAGGGCGCGCAGGGCACCATGGGCATCGTCACCTGGATATCGCTGCGCTGTGAACTGCTGCCCAGTGTAGAAGAACCTTTCGTCGTCGGTTCCGCCGACCTCGAGCAATTGCTGGAGCTGGCTTACTGGCTGATACGCCAGCGTATGGTCAACGAATGTTTTATCCTCAATCAAACCAGCCTGGCGACCATGTTCACGACCGCTGCGAACGCGGATTACCTCGAACTCAGGGCGGCCCTGCCGGCATGGACGTTGTTCTATACCGTGGCCGGTTACGAATATTTCCCGGAGGAACGGGTTACGTCGCACATTCAGGACATCACCGGGATCAGCCAGCGGCTGAACACCGCGCCGGCGCGATCAGCCGGCGGGATATCGGCCCATGAAATCCTGAAGGCGGTACAACTACCCTCAACCGATCCCTACTGGAAGCTGCGCCCTCGCGGCGGCTGCCAGGATATTTTCTACCTGACGCAGCGCGAGAAACTCGCGGCCCAGATCGGAACCATGACCGGGCTGGCTGAAACAGCCGGTTATGCCGCCGCCGACGTTGGCGTCTACATCCAGCCGGTCGTGCAAGGCACGAGCTGGCATTGTGAGTTCAATCTGTTTTATGAACCCGGCAACGGCCGGGAATGTCACCGCATTCAGGAACTGGCCGGTGCGGCCATCAGTAAACTGATGACCCGGGGCGCCTTCTTCTCCCGGCCTTACGGGGAAACCGCCGGCATGATACTGAACCGGGATGCGGCGACCGTCAATGTTCTGCATACGTTCAAGAAGATCTTTGATCCGAACAATGTGATGAATCCAGGGAAAGTGTGTTTCTGATGAAAGAGTGCATAAAAGAAATCCCCTCTCACGGGTGAGAGAGGGAGCGTGAGGGTGTAGAGAAGCATGCCCTCACCCCAACCCTCTCCCGCAGGGAGAGGGAGAAATATAATGAAATAATTTTCGAGAGGTAATCGTAATGGGATTGGAACAGTACCAGGGCGACATGAACATGTGTTGCCGGTGTTCAGCCTGCAAGTGGGTACCCATGCAGCGCGTCAGCGGCCATCAGTTCGCCAACGTGTGTCCCAGCATATCGCGGTATAACTTCCACAGTTACTCCGGTGGCGGCCGCGTGAACATCGGCGCGGCGGCACTTAAGAATGGATTCAACTACACGCCCAAACTGCTCGACATCGTCTATAACTGCCAGTTGTGCGGCGCCTGCGGCGTATCGTGCAATTACGCCATGGACATGGAAGTGCTGGCGCCCATCACCGAATTCCGGATCAAATGTGTCGAGGACGGGAAGACCCACCCCGCGCTCGATAAGGCCATCGCCGGCCTGCGCCAGACCGGCTCGCTGGCGCCAGTCAAGGGCAAGCGCGGCGACTGGGCCGCCGGCCTCAAACTCAAGGATGCCGGCAAAGACAAGGTCGATGTCCTGCTGTACATCGGCGATCTCACCAGTTACGACCCGGAACTGCAAAAGGTGGCCCAGGCCACGGCGCGGATCCTGCAGAAGGCCGGCGTCGATTTCGGTATTGCCGGTGACGCCGAAACCAGTTGCGGCGGCGAGGCTTACGAAATGGGCTATCAGCAGGACTTCCTGAATCAGGCCCGGAAGAACATGGACTATATCAAGCAGGCCGGTATCAAGACCGTCGTTACGCCGTCCCCGCATGCGTATCATTCCTTCAAGGTCCTCTACGACAAGTTCAAACTGAAGGACGATCTGAAAGTATTGCACATCACCGAATATATCCAGCAACTGGTGCAGGACGGCAAACTCAAACCGAACAAACGCGTCGACCTCGCCGTGACCTACCACGACCCCTGCCATCTCGGCCGGCTGGGTGAACCCTGGATCCACTGGCAAGGCAAAAAAGTTCCGGGGGACCGGTTTGTCTTCGACCCGCCCAAGGTCTACCGGCGCGGTACCAATGGCGTCTATGAACCACCGCGGAATGTGCTCAAGAGCATCCCCGGCATCAAACTCACCGAGATGAACCGGATCAGGGAATACGCCTGGTGCTGCGGCGCCGGCGGCGGCGTGAATTTGTCCAACCCGGAGTTCTCGCAATGGACCGCTCGGGAACGCATCGACGAAGCCACGGCCACCGGGGCCGAGGCCGTGGTGACGGCCTGTACCCTGTGCGCGAAAAATTTCAATACTGCCATCGATGCGACCGGCAGCCGCCTCAAGGTTTATGACATCGTGGAACTCTTCGAACAGGCAATCGCATAAGGGGGAATGACCAGCATGGCATTAAGTAAACAAGTCTACACCGAGTTCGAAGACGTGGTCGGACCGGAGTACCTCTGCGATGACCCGGCGATCATGCCCTCCTATCACGGCACCGAGTTCGCGGCAGTTATCCTGCCGGAGAACACGACGCAGGTGCAGGCGATCATCAGGCTCTGCAACAAGCACAAGCTGCCCTTCCGGCCGGTCTGTACCGGCTGGACCGGGAAATTCGCACCGGGTTTTCTGTACATCGATCTACGGCGCATGAACCGCATTATCGAAATCAACGAAAAGAACATGTACGCGGTGGTCGAGCCCTACGTTATCACGGCGCAGTTGCAGGCCGAGTTGATGAAACGAGGACTGCATCTGAACGTCAAGGGCGCCGGCTCCAATTGCTCGGCAATGCTGCGGGGGCACGGCCATCTGGATCAAACCACCAGCGGCGACGACCGCAATCACCTGGCCATCGAATGGGTCACGCCGGCCGGCGATATCGTCCGCTCCGGTTCACTGGGATCCGGGGACGAATGGTTCTGCGGCGACGGACCGGGACCCTCCCTCAGAAGTATCCTGACCAGTGCGGTACCACCCGGCGTCACCCCCGGCGTATTCACCAAGGCGGCGATGAAGGTCTACCACTGGCCGGGCCCGGCGCAATTCCCCATCGCAGGGGTGTCGCCGAATTATCAACTCAGCGCCATTCCACCGAATATGATGGCGCGCTACTACAGTTTCCCGTCCGTGGAGAAAATGTGGCAGGCCGAAATCAAGATCGGGGAAAGCGAAATCGCCTTCGAACTGATGGGCTTCAATATCGCGATGGTGGCTGCGAATATCAGTACCAGCAACGAAGAGGAGGAAAAAAATTTCAAACGGCTCAGCAAGGAAATCCAGGGTCCGGGTTTCTTCATCATCCTGGCCGGCAACTCCGCGGCCGACTTTGCTTACAAGCAGCGTGTGCTGAATCGAATCGTCAGTGATAACGACGGCAAGTCCGTGACCTCACTCGAAGATCCGCGAACCGAAGGCATACTGCTGTGCCAGTGTATCCGCATCTCCGCTTCCATCCGGGAAACATTCCGCCCCGGCGGCATGTTCAAGTCCATCCCGGTGATGGGCCAGCGCGACCTGACCATCAAATGGGCTATCGGCGCCGGCAAGGCGAAGGAGCCCTTGATTAAAAAAGGCCTGATCGTCGACGATGGCGGCGCCGCCTTCGGCTGGGGCGTGGAACAGGGCCATCTCGGCAAGACCGAAATATTCTGCAAGTACGACCCCCACAACGAGGTGGCGAACCAGGCAGTGGAAGACTGGCACAAGGAGCAGAGCGACCGCGCCTTCAAGGAACGCTACTTCGCCCTGCTCGTAGGCCAGAACGCTGAAATCGGACGCGCATTATCCAACTATGACAAATGGTGGAACGAGATACAGAAGTCATTCGATCCGAATCGCGTCTCGCCCGAGGGCGGCGCACTGGTTTGATGAATAAAGTGCCTGGGCGCACCTCCACACCCGCTACCTCATCCCCACCGCCGGACAGCGCCTGATCAACCGGCTTGTCCGAGGTATACCTATCGTCTATAGTTACCCGTAGTGTCGCCGGTGTGGGTGTGATACCGGTGTAACGCATCGAGAAGACCATGCAAGGACTCACAAGTGGGAAAATCGGTTCACACCATACTGTCGAGGAGAGGCTGATGATCAAGAAGACAATCTCGAAGGTCACGTTGACCGCTCTGGCTCTTGCTGTGATCTGCGCCGGCAAGGCACAGGCGCAAAGCCCGCTGCCGGGCGTGGAAGGCTATCAAGTGGAGTGGGTGTACCGCGTCCGCTATGGCTTCATCGACGAGTGGTGGGATCTCTGGCGTAAGTACGAAGCGCCGGTCCTGGAACGGGCGCAGGAACTCGGCTACGTACTGAATTACAGGATCTATCACCCGTGGTTGCACACCGATGAAGCGGCTCGCTGGGACTATCGTGTCGAGATCACCTATCGGGACTACGAAAGCACGACCAGGATCGGCGGACTCTATGATGATTTATTTCCCGACACGGCAGCGCGTAAACGGGATGAACAGCGCCGTTGGGAGCTGACCGCCAACCACTGGGACCTGCCTATCTACCAGGTTGACCCGAGCAAGCCGCGCTGAGCGGGCACCACGAGGCGCACTGGCCTCCTGCTGTAAACGCCGCGCAGTTGCGGATCGCGATTCAGATATAATTCATTCCGACCCGCGTCGCGCGCGAAGATTGCATCACTGCATCAGTGAACGCCCGGGACCGCGGCAGGGATCGGAGAATGTCCCGTCAATCTCAGGGGACCGGCGCCAGGTATTCATTGACTCTGGCAAATATCGGCATGTATTCTGACAGCTGCAGTGTATCGCTGGATACACACATTTGAATTCAAGCGCGCCAAAGGGCCGCCGCATCCCGGGTACGGGTAACTTCGAAAAGGGGAAACATGAACAATCACATCATTCTAACGGCCGGCATTCTCTTCATCACCACTATGGCCGCGGGCTCTGTGGAATCCGCCGATATGGCGAGCATACGGGCCGAAGAATATGCGAGCATACGCCGCGCATTCTGTCCGCCACCACCAGACCAGCCGGCACCAGGCGCTGCCGGAACGCCGACTGATATCTATATCGAACCGACGCAGATTTTCGACAATCTTTATTTTGTCGGCGATCGCACAACCTCGTCATGGGCCTTGACCACGCCGGATGGCATCTTCCTCCTCGACGCGGGATTCCATGGCAACGTGGAGGGTACCATCGTCGCGGGCATGATGAAACTCGGGCTCGACCCGGCGACCATTAAATACGTAATCGTTTCCCATGGCCATAACGATCATTTCGGCGGCGCAAAATATCTGCAGGATACCTTTGGGTCGAAGATCGTACTCTCGGATGCCGACTGGACGCATATGGTGACCTGGCCGCAGCGCGGCAGCCCGGCGCCCTATCCCACGCGCGATGTCGTCGTCCATGATGGCGACGAAATCTCGCTGGGCGGAACGACGGTCCGGATGGTCGTGACACCCGGCCACACACCGGGAACCTTATCGCCGATCTTCCCGGTCCAGGACGGCGAACACACACATTACGTCGGCTACTGGGGCGGCGATGGCGCAGGTTATCTGCCGCCAGACGAGATGCAGACCTATATGAATTCGGCCGACCGTTTCGCGAGTCTTGATCCCAGGGTCGACGTCGAACTTAGCAATCATGCGGTTGCCGATGGCCTGACACTCAAATTACCGCTGCTGAAAGACCGCAAGCCCGGCGATCCACATCCCTTCGTGTCGGGCAATGCGGCGTTCCGGGAATGGGTCGGGGTACTCAAGTCATGCGCCGGAGAATTTCTGGTTCAAAAGCAAGACCAATAGTGCCGGCGCAGCGTTTGCCGTTAGCGCATATCATCCGAACCACACAATGCTCCTACAACTTACAGCCATAGCCATCTTCATCGCGATCTTCGTGATCGCCCACCTGCGCAAGGCGCCCCTTGGCATCATTATGTTCGGCGCCGCGTGCGGTACCGGCATGTGGCTGGCCAGTATGCCGTTGGCGAACGTGGTGAGCGGTTTCCCTGTCAGCATCATGGTGCTACTGGTAGGTGTTACCTATTTCTTCGCCATCGCCAAGGCCAACGGCACTATCGATCGACTGCTTGAATATGCCCTGGTCCGCATCGGGAATAACACGGTCATGATGCCCTTCCTGTTCTTTGCGCTCACCGCCGTCATTTCGGCGATGGGTTCGCCGCTCGGTTCCCTGGTAATGGCTCCAATAGCCATGCCGGTCGCGAAACGATGCCGGATCGATCCCATGCTGATGGCCCTGGCGATAGGCTCCGGCTTCAGCGCGGGCGGCTTCGCGCCCACCAGTCTGTTCGGCATTGTGACTTATGGCACGGCACATGAGGCCAACATCGATCTGAATCCGTTCACGCTATTCGCGGTGGCCGCCAGCGCGAATGTCGGACTGCTGCTCGCCGCATTCCTCCTCTTTGGCGGCCTCGGACTGATAGCCCGACGTGGCGCCGTCGCCACGGCCAGCGCTGCGCCGACGCCGGAAGTAGTCCCGGGCGCCGCAACCGTCACACCGTTCAATAGCAACCAGATCACGACCATTGTCTGCATGATCGGCATGCTGGTCACCGTCATCGTGGCTTCCGTGTCGGGTCTGAACCCGGACGTTGGGGTGCTCTGCTTCGCTTTCGGTGCCGTGTTGTCGCTCATAGACCCGGCTGCCGGCAGAAAAGCTGTTGCCGGGATCGACTGGTCAACGGTGCTGCTGGTCGGCGGTATCATCACCTTTGTGGGCGTGCTGCAGAAGATGGGCGCAGTTGACCTCCTCGGTGAAGCCGCGCGGAATATCGGCGCGCCGTTGCTGTCCGCACTGGTCATTTGCGCCATCGGCGGACTGGTCTCCGCATTCGTCTCGACCACTGCTATTCTCGCTGCACTGGTGCCACTGGCCGTACCGCTTGCGGCCTCCGGTGAGGTTACCGGCTGGGCGATTATCAGTTCACTGGCCGTCTGCTCCTCAATCGTGGACGTTTCCCCGTTCTCCACGGTCGGGGCTACGCTGGTTGCCACCTCCGCCGAGGATGATCGTCCGCGCCTGATCACGCTGCTGACTCTCTGGGGCATGTCCATGATCGCCGTGGGCCCCATCCTGCTCGTGGGGATCCTGGTGCTGCCCGGCACCCTCTAACTGCTGGCGGGTAGTCCTGACGATCCCTGTGCTTTCGGGCCGGACCTGACTAACACATTGAAATAAAAATAAATTCAAGTATAACTCTGCGATCAATTAAGTCTTGATGGAGATCGTGGTAACATTCGACATTAGTTTGTTAATCATTGCAGCAGAAAAAAAGTACCTATAAATATTAAACAAACTGGAGGATAAGTTTCACCATGGATAACTATCTTATCTGGGTCCTGGTTGGTTTCGGTCTGATGATCGTGGAATTGCTCTCCGGGACCTTCTATCTGCTGGTGCTTGGGCTTGCCGCCTTTGGCGCCGCCGCCGTGGCGTTTTTCGGTTTATCATTTCCCATCCAGGCAATTACGGCAACGGTGGGGGCCGCGGTGGGTTCCTGGCTGGTGCATCTCTATCGCGTCAAAAATTCGCAACAGCAGATGCAATCGATGGATTATGCGCAGCCGGTAAAATTCGAGGCGTGGGTGGACCAGGGTGCGCGTATTGCGCGCGTGCAGTATCGCGGCGCGCCGTGGGAGGCCAGAGTTGAAGGCGATGTCCAGGTGGAGACAGGCAGTTCGCTTTATATCCTTGCAACTGACAGAAACACACTTTCCGTTACAAAAACCCGCCCGACATAAAGTCCGGGAACAATCTTAAGGGGAATCCATATGCTATTTAAACTGATCATTGCTCTCATCGTCTCGATTTTTGCGTGGTTTTTCCCGCAGACCCAGGACTATGCCGTGTGGATTTTCCTGATAGCCGTTACGGTAATTTTCGTGGTCGAAGGCGTGCGCATCGTACCCCAGCAGCAGGCCTGGTTGGTCGAGCGTCTGGGCCGTTTCCACGCCATACTGCAACCGGGCCTTAACCTGATCATTCCCTTCATGGATCACGTCGCCTATGCACACTCATTGAAGGAAGTACCGCTTGATGTCCCTGAACAGACTTGCATCACCAGGGACAATACCCAGCTTGCGGTGGACGGTATAATCTATTATCAGGTAATGGATCCGCGACTGGCTTCCTACGGCAGTGAGAATTACATCATGGCGATCACACAGCTCGCCCAGACCACACTGCGCAGCGAGATCGGCAAGATGGAACTCGATAAAACATTTGAATCACGCGATGTGATCAATCATCAAGTCGTGGCCGTGCTGGACGAAGCGGGGCGCAACTGGGGCATCAAGGTACTGCGCTACGAGATCAAGAGCCTCACACCGCCTGATGCCATCCTGAAGTCCATGCAGGCGCAGATCACTGCCGAGCGCGAGAAGCGGGCCTTGATCGCCAAATCCGAAGGTCAACGGCAGGAAGAGATCAATCTGGCTGACGGCCAGAAGCAGGGGGCAGTGTTGACGTCTGAAGGCGAGAAGCAGGCGGCGATCAACAAGGCACAGGGTGATGCCACTGCGATCAGACTCATCGCGGAGGCGACCGCGGCCGGTGTGCGTGCGGTTGCCGAGGCGATCGGGGACAAGGGCGGCATGGATGCCGCCAACCTCAAGGTGGCGCAACAATACATCGAGGCGTTCGCTCAGTTAGCCAAGACCAGCAACACGCTCATCATCCCCGCCAATGCCAGCGACATCGCAGGCGTTGTCGCCACGGCCATGAGCGTACTCGCCAAGACCCGGCAGGACCCTGCAGGGGTCTGATTCCTGATGTAATCATTGGCTGGTGACAAGCGCCAATGAGACCTGAGCAGCCGGCCGGGGAAACGTGACGTCTCATCCTGTTCGTGGGGATCATGGTACTGTCCGGCACTCGCTTGCACATTTCTTCCGCGAATTCGCAAGTGACAGTTAACGTCCTGTTCACTATAATGAAATCCAGTTCAACAGTATAAGGAACACCTGGAAAATCCAGGCAAATCACATACTGCCGCCTCTTCGTTTGACTGGTTCTTCAAGGCGGCGTCCTCCTTGTTGGTGGCACAGTGTTTGTCCTCGATATGGGTATGCTGTGGCAATTCGCGAACCCGCGCTTGCCACCGTATCCGGTGCATGTGCCGAAAACTATTAACTAATTTCCGGTCATGAACTGTCAATGACCGGATGCTGTTAACGAATACGTAGAAATCGATAAAGGCGTTACATAGATAATGAAAGATCTCACACAAGGTTCGATAACTCAGAATATTCTGGCGATGGCCGCGCCGATGGCCGCGGGAATGGTATTCCAGACGCTGTATCTGATGGTCGATTTGTATTTTGTTGCCGCATTGGGCGATGCATCCGTTGCCGGGGTTGGCGCCGCCGGCACCATCTTTTTTATCGTCATGGCACTGAGCCAGGTATTGGGGGTGAGCTCGGTCGCGCTTATTTCGCAGGCGGTCGGGCGCAAGGATCGTGAAGAGGCCAACCTGGTGTTTAATCAATCCCTGGTACTGGCTGCCATCTGTTCATGCATTACGCTGGTGCTGGGTTATACCCTGGCCGATTATTACATGCACGCTATTGCCGCCGGTGCCGCCCAGGGTGAGGGGGTCCGCTTCATGTATTGGTTCCTGCCTGGCATGGCCTTGCAGTTTGCTTTGGTTGGCATGGGCTCCGCCTTGCGTGGAACCGGTATCGTCAAACCTGCCATGATGGTGCAGGTATTGACAATCATATTGAACACAATTCTGGCGCCGGTGTTAATTGCAGGTTGGGGGCCGGGGCCGGCGCTCGGTGTCAGGGGCGCTGGGCTTGCCAGTTCCATCTCCGTTGCTGTTGGTGTGGTTTTATTATCTCTTTACTTCATCAAACTCGAAAAATACGTCTCATTCCGGAGCAATATGTGGCGGCCGAAACCGGAATTATGGGAACGCATGCTCTATATCGGTCTGCCGGCAGGCGGGGAAATGATGCTGATGTTTATTTATTCCGCCATCGTCTACTGGGTGATCCAGGGCTTCGGCGAGGCATCCCAGGCGGGCTTCAGTATTGGTGGCCGTATTATGCAGGCTATCTTCATGCCCACCATGGCTATCGCCTTTTCAGTGGGGCCGATAGTGGGCCAGAATTTCGGCGCCCGACAAGGCGCCCGGGTAAGGGAGACCTGTTACAAGGGCATTTTGTTAAACAGCATGGTCATGCTGTTCGTCACCTTGTTTCTGCAGTGGCGGCCCGATGCATTACTGGCGTTTTTCACCGATGAAGCCGATGTTATAGCCGTGGGGGCTGATTTTTTGCGCATCGTATCCTGGAATTTCGTGGCGCAGGGGATAGTATTTACCTGTTCGGGGATGTTTCAGGGCCTGGGTAATACTCGCCCAGCCATGCTTAGTTCGGCATTCCGATTGACGATTTTTATCCCCATCGTCATTTATCTGATGAATCAACCGGGCTTTCGTATCAGCAATGTCTGGTATGTATCCGTGCTCTCGGTCACGCTCCAGGCGGTTCTGAGTTACTGGTTGGTGCAAAAACAGTTTCAAATTAAATTGAAAGGCTAGCATATCTGACCCGGAAACACGGGTTATGTACAGGACGTACGGTATGCCGGTTATGCAGGACGACTATAGGGATGCAGTCGGTTGATTACGTCTGGAACGAGTAATCCAGCAATAACTGGCGATGTACAGGACGTACGGGTCGAAAATAAGCTACCTGCATTTTCGAGACTTCCACATAGTCTTATCAATTGATGCAACTGTAGATATGAGCTTAATACTGATTCCTTACGTGGGTGAACGCTTGTCGAAGCAGAGTCTACTCAAGCCGATTGCTGCCGGTCTGATCCTCGCCGCGATCATGACCGTCCCGGCCGCCGCACAGACAGCCGACGACGAGATCGTAGTCATCGGCGTGACGCCCGGCCGGGGCGCGGGCCTGCCGCTGGAAAAGATCCCCTACAATGTCCGCTACGCGGGGAGCGAGCAGATTGAGACCGCCCAGAGCCTCGACCTCAGCGACTTCCTGAACCGGAACATGAGCAGCGTCAACCTGAACGATGCGCAGAACAACCCGTTGCAGCCGGATCTCTATTTTCGCGGTTTCACGGGCTCGCCCCTCCTTGGCCTGGCGCAGGGCCTGTCCATCTTCCAGAACGGCGTACGCATCAACGAGCCCCTCGGCGACACCGTCAACTGGGATCTGTTACCGGAATCCGCCGTGCAGGGCATCGAGCTCACCAGCGGCGCGAATCCCCTGTTCGGGTTGAATACGCTGGGCGGCGCCATGTCCATCCGGATGAAGAACGGATTTGACAATCCGGGCCACAACGCCGAAGTATCGGGCGGCTCGTTCGGGCGCTGGGTGGTCGGCACCGAGAGCGGCGCCAGCAACGGCACACTGGCCTATTACGCCAACATCAATTATTTCGCGGAGGACGGCTGGCGCGACCTGTCGGATTCCGATTCCCTGAATTTCTACGGGAGTGCGGGGTGGCGCGACGCCACCTCTGATCTGAACCTCAACTACCAGTACGGCGACAGTTCGCTCCTGGGCAACGGCCCCATTCCTATTGAGCTGCTGAACGATGACCGGGATTCGATCTTCACCGCGCCGGATATCACCGACAACG
>Ga0209640_10003406_pt1 | contig 13892 bp, 10 predicted proteins | sample RifCSP10_1_FD_184018 | JGI IMG/M metagenome (GOLD analysis project Ga0209640, IMG submission 184018) | Soil microbial communities from Rifle, Colorado - Rifle CSP2_sed 10_1 (SPAdes) (version 2) | ecosystem: Environmental > Terrestrial > Deep subsurface > Rock core/Sediment | place: Rifle...
GCGCGTCGAGGCGATGCTCAAAGGGACGAGCCATCCGCCGGACAAGATCGTCGGCCGGCTCCGCCCGACGGCGTTCCGCGAATACTGGGAATTCACCGTGGAGAAAGTGGCGGTCAACGCCGTCATGGCGGGTGCGCGGCCCGAGTACTTCCCGGTCATTCTCGCCCTCGCCTCGAGCGGCATCTCCGCGAGATCCAGCAGCACCAATTCGTTTGCCACGATCACGGTCGTCAACGGTCCTATCCGCAATCAGATCGACATGAACTCGGGGATCGGCGCGATGGGTCCCTACAACCACGCCAACGCCACGATCGGACGCGCGTACGGGTTGTTGTCGCAGAATCTTCAGGGCGGGTCGGTTCCCGACGATACCTACATGGGCTCGCTGGGCAACTGGTATGCGTACACGGCGGTCCTCCCCGAGGCGGAGGAGCGCAGTCCCTGGCAGCCGCTGCACGTGCAGAAGGGGTTCAAGCCCACCGACAGCGTCGCCAGCATCTTCTTCGGGGGGTGGTACACGCATGCCGGCTACGGCCCGCGGGCCACGTGGCAGGAGAAGATGCGCCGCTCGCTCGCCGCGGTCGAGCAGTACAGTCAGCCGCTGTTCGTGATGGATCCGATCGTGGCGCGCGGCTATGTCGACCTCGGTTTCGACACGAAGGACAAGCTGATCGCCTGGTGCGCGGACAACGCGCTGATGACCGCGCGTGAGTACTGGGACAATCAATGGATTCAGTACCTCATGCGGCCGCGCGCGGTGGCCGGCGTGGAGCCGTACGCCTCGCGCCTCAAGGCCCAACCCGACGAGCTGATCACGATCTTCGAGCCCTCGGAGATCAACATCGTCGTCGCCGGCGGCGAGACACAGGGGGCGTGGAAGATGATCAGCGGCTCGCTGCGGGCGACCGTCTCCATCGACGCCTGGCGTTGACCGGGCACGACGCCGCGTCGCTTCAGTATCGCTGATCCGGCCTGCTTGCGCTGACGGCAACCGCGACCGTCGCGCAGTCACTCCCACCTGGGCCAAGGTTCGAGGTGGCATCAGTTCGCGTGGCTCCGAGTTCGAACGGACTGCCACAAGGCTTCGCGATGAATCCACGTCGTGCAGGGGGGCGACCGTCGTGGACGACTAAAGCGCCTGGTGCCCACGCGCTGAGAACGTCACTGAACGTCAGAGGGTTGTGTTCTCAGAAACCGAGCCGGCGAGCAGCATCTGAACCGCAACGACGGCGTCTGGCAGCGCCTGTGGCGCGATGGATTGGCCGGGGTGATGTTGTGCGAGGCTCACGTACGCGCCGCCTTGGGGGCCGGAGTACACGAAGACCGCATTCTCAGCAAGGTCGGCCAGCCAGTACTCGCCGATCTCCGCCTCCGCGTACACGCGCGACTTGACGTTGCGGTCGTAGTCGCTCGGCGAGTCGGCAACTTCGACAATCAAGAGGATGTCCTTCGGGCCTGGAAGCCTGGAGGCGTAGTCGTCAGCCTGCGGTCGGAGCAGCACGAGGTCCGGCTGCGGCTCGTGATAGAGGTCCAGGCGAACTGAGCCCTGGACCTGGACGATCGCCTTGTCGCCGACCGCGGCCATCATCGCGCGGGTGGCGCGGTTGACGGCTGCGTTGTGCCGAGGCACGATGGGTGTCATTGCGACGATTTCCCCGGCAATGAGCTCCACGCGGTCGTCCTCGGACAAGATCCCGACCCGGCCCATGCGCTGATAATCGTCCGCTGTAAACCGTCGCCTCGTGATTTCGACGGGCATGATTCGCCTTCCATTGTAACGCTCGGCGTCCACTGTTCCGCCCCCACAAGACGACGATGCCATCGTCACGGAACGACAATCAAGCGGGCACAGGCACTGACGTGAACCAGCGCCCAGGCGGCTGCGCCATCAGGCTGAGGGCTGCGGAGAGATCCGCGTCTTGAGCATCTGCTCATAACACCGGTGAGCGTCTGTCGATACCATACGCGCCGTGCGCGCGCGGTCCCTGATGGTAGTGGCCCCTGATGACAGCTATAGAAACGCCGGCATCATCGAAGCCCGGACCGCGCCATTGCCCTACCCGGCGTCTCCTCTTGAGCCGCTGCCCACGTTGAGGTGTAATGACCATCGGCGCAGTGGAGGAGTGAGGTGAGGGAGCGAGGCCCGTTCGATCGGCTGGCGGCCGGCGTGATCGGAATCGCGGTGGCGTTGTCGGGCCCGACCGGCGTCCGGGCCCAGTCGGAGGAGATCCAGTTGATCCTCTCGGTGGCCGATGCCGAGGGCAGACCCGTCACCGACCTGACGCGCGACGAGGTCGTCGTGTCCGAGAACGGCGTTGAGGAGGACATCGTCCGGATCCAGGCGTATCATCTGCCCGTCAAACTCACCATCGCGGTCGACAACGGGCCGCTGAGCCGCGAAGCCCTCTCCCACTATCGGTCTGGCCTGGCCGGCCTCGTGGACGCGCTGCCCGAGGAGGTCGAGATCACGCTCATCACGCTCTCCCCGCAGCCGATGATGGTCGTCCGGCCCACGACCGACCGGCAGCAGATTCTGCGCGGCGTCAACGGGTTCGCGCCCCAGGAGGACTTACCGCGATTCACCGACGCGCTGGTGGAGTTCTCCCAGCGGCTCGAAAAGGCGTTCCAGGTCAGCCGGCGGGTCGACTTCCTGCCCGTCCTGGTGATTGTCTCGACGACGGCAAACGACGCGATCAGCTACCAGGCGGCGGAAATCTCGCGGGCACTGGAGTTTCTCCAGCGGCGAAGGGCGAGGGTGTACATCACCGTGCTCACGGTGCAGGCCGGACTTCAGATCAACGACAATCGCCAGGCGCTCATCGGGATCCCGACCGCCGAATTCACGCGCGGGCGCTACGAGGCGCTGGCGATTTCAAACCGGCTCGCGACGCTGCTGCCCGAGTTCGGCCGGGATATCGCCGCGCTCCACCAGCAACACCAGAACCAGTTGCTCGTGACGGTCAAGCGACGGAAGGGTCTCACCGGACCGCTCCAGAACCCCCGGATCGAACTGGAGCGGCCTGGCCTCACTGGCCAGTTCTCGCTCGACGGGCTGCCGTAAAAGGGGACTTGCCGCGAAAGCTCGAAGTCCAAAGTGAAGCCAGAACTGCGTCAGTCCTTGGTGCTTAGTCCTTCGTTCTTGGTCCGTTCTTTGTCCGTGGTCCGCAACACTGACGCAGGGACATGAGCGACGACACTCGATCGGTTGTAGAGCGCGGCGGCGTGCAGATCGTCGATACGTTCGCCGAAGCATTCGGCATGCGGGCCGCGCGGGTGATCGCGTCCACGATGCGGATCTTCGAGTCCTCGGAGATCAACATCGTCGTCGCGGGCGGCGGGACGCAGGGGGCGTGGAAGATGATCAGCGGCTCGCTGCGGGCGACCGTCTCCATCGACGCCTGGCGTTGACCGGCCACGCCAAACAGGGCATTCAACACTACTTGGCGCGTCGGGCCCAGTTGAGCACGACCGTGATCGGCGCAGTGGGGTTGTCGTCGAGCGCCGTGTTGACCAGGAATCGCTGGCCATCGCGCGAAGCCGAATAGAACGAGCCGGGCCGCAGCAGAAAGAGGCCCGAGGGAACGCCCGTCGCGATCGTCTTGCCATCTGCGCTCACCGAGACTGGAACGGCTGTCAGGCCATCGCGAAGTCCGATGTAGAAGATCTCCCGCCCGTCGCCACGCCACTCCGGGTTGCTCCCGCCCGTGGTCGACACCTGCACGTATCCGCCTGGCCCAGGAAACGGCCGTACGTAGATTTCGCTCCGACCAGATTCGTTGGATTGATAGGCCACCCATCGTCGGTCGGGCGAGAGCCTCGCTTGCATGTCCTCGAACGCGGTGCTCACCACGACAAACGACTTTCGGTCGCCATCCAGTTGGAGCGCCCAGATATCGCGGCCTGTCTTTGCGTTCTGGCTGGAGTACAGGATGAACCGGCCGTCCGAAGACCAATCGTAGATGTTCTTGTTCTCGGAGGATTCCAGAAGCGTCTTCTCGGAGCTGGAATCGGCCACGGATTTCTCGAAGAGGTCGTTGAGGCCCCTTCGAAAGGAATGGAACGCGATCCGGTCTCCGTCGGGTGACCAGACAGCTCCAGACTCGGCTGCGTTGTCGAACGTGAAGCGGCGAAAGCCGGTGCGTGCCAACTCGATCAGAAATATGTCGACGCTTCCGCCGGTGAAGCGGGCCACCGCCGCATGCCGGTCATCGGGCGAAAGGCGGATCGCGGTGGACTGAAGAGCCGCGTCTGGTGGGCCGACCGTACCAACGCGATTGCCCGACCGGTCGAACCAGATCAATTGGCGCGGCGCCTCGGGGACGCGGTAGGCCAGCAACCCGGCCTCCGACGCCGACAGGGCAACCGACGCAATATTTGTGAGCGCGCCGACGAAGACGCGCTCGGCCACCAGGAATGGATCGCCGAGCGCCTCGAGCCTGTCGACGTCGACCTGCTGAGCAAAGAGCGTCCCCTGGCGCGCGAACAGCACGTGATCCGGAGGCGCGAACACGGGAGCCGAATCGGAATCGAACAGGCGCCGGGACTCCTGCGAGTCCAGGGAACCGACGTACACGCCGCGAGCGGTGGCCGTGCCCGCCGCGAAGAACAGGAACCGGCGGCCGTCTGGCAGGAAGTGGGGGAACCGATGCCCGCCTTGCTGCGGCGACTCGATCCGCGTCGCTGCCTGTGGCTGGCCGCCGCGATCGGACACACGGTAAAGGGGAGACGTGTTGGACGGACCGAAGAGTATCGTGCCGTCCGCATTCCACGTACCGCCGAACGTTTCGGTAGAGGCGTCTGCAAGGGCGATGGGCGACCCGCCGGCAATGTCCTTCCGCTTCAGCTTCTGGTCGGCAAAGAATCCGACCGATCGGCCGTCAGGCGACCAGAAGGGGTGAGCGGCGCCGTCGGTCCCCGAGAGCGGCTCAGCTGTCTCGCGCTCGAGGAGGCGGAGCCAGAGCTGGCTCTTGCCGTCCGCGACCGCTTCGAACACAACCGTGCGGCCGTCCGGGGACATCGCGAACGAGGCTGGCCGCGACGCGCGGGGGGTGACGATCTGGAGGCGTGCTTCCGGCCCTCTCACCGGCGCGGGCCGAAGATACAGGAGGGTCACGGCTGTCGCGACGACTGCAACGAACATCGCAGCCATCCACCAGCGCGCGCGCGCCCCGAGCGTGCCCTTGACAGCCGCGGGCGTGCGTACGGGTTCATGCAGCGCTTCCTCGATCTCGATTCGTGCGTCCGCGATGTGGTGCAGGCGCCGGTGACGGTCCTTCTGCAGACAGCGGCGGAGGAGCGAACGAACGATCGGAGGTGTCTCTGGCGGCAGCGCGTCCCAGTCGGGGTCGGCTCGAAGCACGCCGCCCAGGATGTCCATCATCGAGTCGCCGCTGAACGTCGGCTTGCCGGTGAGCATCTCGTACAGCACGACTCCGAAGGCCCAGATGTCGGAGCGGGCGTCGGCTGGCTGTCCCTTGGCCTGCTCGGGAGACATGTACGCCGCCGTGCCGAGAATCCTGTCACCCGTCATGCTCGGAAGCAGCGTCGGCGACTCTGAGAGGTCGCCGCGTTTGGTGGAATCCACTGACTTCGCCAGCCCGAAATCCAGCACCTTCACGTTTCGATGGGAGGTGATCTTCACATTGGCCGGCTTCAGGTCGCGGTGCACGACGCCGCGCTCGTGGGCCGCTTCGAGGGCGTCGGCAATCTGACGAGCCAGTTCCAGCGCCTCTTCTACTGGAATCGGACCGTGCACGAGTCGATCGTGGAGCGTATCCCCTTCGACGAGCTCCATCACGAGGCACGGCGTACCGTCGGCGTCCTCCCGGCCGTAGATCTGCGCGATGTGGGGATGGTTGATCGAGGCCAGGACCTCGCCCTCGCGCTCTGCGCGCGCCAGCCGCTCAGGATCGCGGGAGAATTCAGCAGGCAGCGCCTTGATCGCCACGTCTCGCTTGAGCCTCGTGTCGTGGGCACGGTACACCTCGCCCATCCCGCCAGCCCCGAGCAGGCTGATGATCTCGTACGGCCCGAGCCGTGTACCCGTCTGAAGGCTCATCGCAGTGGCGAGATTATCAGATTCATGATTCGACCTCGGTGCTGTAGGGATGCCAGAGCGCCGCGATTTCTGTGGTTCGTGCTCATGTTTATCCATGAGGAATGGCAGCACGAACCTCGCTTTATCCCGGCACATCCCATGTAACTCGACCCGCTGCGCAAAGAGCCGGTGCGTGGGCGAGAAGCGGAACGTCCCGACTCCCGCGCCCCACGATTTCTTTGGACAGCCCTTTGCGAGAGGGAGAATGAGCTGTGGCTTGGGGCGCTCGGGCGCAGAACCCGGGGTGTGGGGGTCGCATAACGAGGGATCAGTCAACCGGGAGGGCCTTCATCCTTCCTATGTGCCTTGAAGGCGCTGATGACTCTTGTCATGTGCGTCGTTGGAAGAAGGGATCGCCGGACGCTCAATGAACATTCATGCGGTCAGTCGCTTACGAGGCCGTCCGCCTTTCGCCCCGTTGGCCCGTGCCGCAGCGGCCTTCGTCTTCGAACGCCGTCGGCCGCCGCGCTGACCCGTCGCCCGCGCGAACAACCGCGTGCCGAACGCCCGCTCCACCAGGCCGGGCACGTAGACGTCCACGTCCAGCGAGGGCCACGACAGCGCGTCTCCGGCCGGCGAGATGCGGATCGCTGCCAGGCCTGACGTCGGGACGGCATCGAGGCCCGGAACGACCTGCCGAGGAATCGTCATCACGCCCCCGCTGCGGAATCCCAAATCGATGGCATCGCGTGCGGCATCGTAGCGCGCCTCGACAATTGCGGACGGATCCTGGGCATGGGCTTCGCCGCGGGCGCGGGCCCCAGCAAAGCGTTCACGGTCTTTCGCGGTCACCTTAGCGGCGGGCATGGAGCTTCTCCCATTCCGATCTCAGGAATTCGGCGCGCCCGACGTCGCGATCGGAGATCGCGCCGACAGTCTCAACCGCGTGAGAGGTCGCCAGATCGATCTTCACGATGGCACCAGCCTTCGCGACATGCACGTGCGGCGGCGGATGATCGAGGGTGTAGATTCTGACCTCGAATCCGGCCTCGCGGATGAGCGTCGGCACTACGCTAGCTTACCGAAGGCCTTGGGTTAAATCAACGCTCGCGTGCTTCATCATGTTCGGACCCGTCGTCGCCGGCTACTCGGCCGGCGGAATGCTGGCGCTCATGGCCGCCGGCACGAACGGGCGCAAGGAGTTCGAGGGCGATGGCGGCAACGCGGGCGTGAGCTCGGACGTCAACGCGTGCATCGGCGTGTACCCCCTGGCCAGCGCGCAGATCGCGGGAGGGCTCTTCGGGGGGAAGGGGACACCCGAGCAGATCGCGGCCGCGTCGCCTACGTCCTATATCGCCAAGAGTTTCGCGCCGACGATCTTCATTCACGGCACGAACGACGGCACGGTTCCGGCGCAGTCGAGCATCGACTTCCACACGAAGCTCCACGCGCTCGGCGTGCCGTCCGGGCTGACGCTCATCCAGGGCGCCGATCACGCGTTCGACAACGCCGCATTCGACGCGATCGAAGTGATGGCCCAGTCGATCGACCTGTTCCTCGAGCGGCTCATTGTCAATCCGAAACCCTACCAGTCGTTTGGAGGGGGCGGTGGCCGCGGGCGCGGAGGGCGAGGTGGTCGCGGCGGCGACGCACCCGGGGGACGGGGCTAAGCTCTCGCCCGAGCAGGAATCAGGGCTCAGGAAGAGCCTGATTCCTGCTGAGCCCTGAGGCCTGAGCCCTGGGCCCTGACAGGTATTACGGGACGATCAGGGTGCTGCGGTCGACCTCGGTTCCGTCGCCGACCATCAGCGTGTGCGCCTGATTCGCCTGCTGGCAGACGTATTCGAAGAGCTCCGTGCCGCTCTCCCAGCGCAGGTTCGACGTCGCGGAAAAAGGCGCCGTGTAGGCGGCGGGGTCGTCGATCGTCAGCTCATATCGCATCGTCGTGAGCGAGGTACGCGTGTACCGCTCGATCAGATGGAGCCGGTCGGTGTGCGGGAGCTGGCCGCGATCGATCCAGAAGCCCTCGTTGAAGCCGACCGTATCGACGACCAGCGTGTCCCCCTCCCACCAGCCGATCGAATGGCCGTAGAAGCTCGGCGTCAGATTCTTTGGGTGGGCGCGGCCGTCCATGAAGACCGTGCGGTAGGTGTGCGGGCCGCCGATGTCGAAGATGTAGGCCACCTTCTGCTCTGGCAGCTCGACGAACTCGGCGCCGTAGGGCGTCAGCCACTGGCGCGGTCCGCCGGACGGCTTGCAGCGCGTGTGCGGCTCGAGCTCGTTTCGACGGCGATCGTCGGAGACCGCCAGGGTCCATTCCATATAGGGGACCGGCGTGCAGGGCCCAGCCGCGCCACGGCCTCGCCCCCCGGCACGACCGCCCTGGCCCCCTGGTCCCGCACCACGGACCGCGCCGGGCCCTCCGGTGGCGCCGGGATTGAGAGACGACGGCGCCGGCGCCCTGTTGGCGTTGCAGAAGCCGAGATTGCCGCCGATCCACACACCCTTCTGCGCCGGAGTACCGCCGATGACGATGCGGCCGTCGGCCGTTCGCGGCGCCGGCTGGTCCGCCAAACGGGCACGGTCGTCCTGTTGTGGCTCGGCATACACCGCCTCGTTTACGGTCGCACCAGCCACCACCGCGAGGATTGCACCGCCGAGAAGCATCTGCCTCATGCCGCGAATCCTAACATGCAACTCGCCCCCGGGCCGACTACCGGCTCTTCACGGCATCAAGGCTGACAACTGGCGCATTGCCCACGACGGTGGCTGTGTGCGGCACACCACGTGGCACCGCGATCCAGTCGCCCGCTCCGAGGATCACGCGCTCGCCGACGACGACAACCTCGAACTGTCCTGATACGACGGCGTCGATCTTGTCCACGCCGTGCGTGTGCTCGGGAAACGACGTTCCTGGAGGGTAGACGTATCGCGTGACGCCGTAACCTTCGGTTTCCAGCGCGCGCCGGAGTGCGCTCTCCGAAAGTTCGCCGTCAGTGATCGGATTCCAGCGCCGGGTGCTCATGGCGTCACTCCGAGGGCTGATCGGCATCACTGGACTTCCGCCGGCACTCGGCGTTTCAGCTCTTCCGACCAACCCAGCACGACGATGATCTGCGTCAGCGGCCGCTTCTGCGCCTCGGGTTTCACCATCAGGAACGAGCCATCGGAGAACACGTCGTAGTTCTGCCGCGCAGCTCCGCCCCGGGCGGCGAGGTAGGGTCCCGCGAAGAGTTTCTCGGGCTTGCGGGCAATGCCCTGATCGCTGAGTTCCACCGCCATCATGTCGTGACCGTTCCGGTAGAACAGTTCATGCTTCGCGGGGTCGGGGTTCCACATCGGCTCCGAGCCACCGCCCGTCGAGATCAGACGCTTGTTGTCCAGGGAAGGAAAGGCCCGCACGTACACTTCCCGCCTGCCCGACTCGTCGTGCACGTAGGCGAGCCAGCGGCAATCCGGGGAAAGTTCCGGAGCCCCATCGACGGACATCGGAAAATCCAGGCGCACCGGCTTGCGGCTCTGTGCAGGGGAGTCGGTCCCGTCGAGCATCCAGATCTCTCCAGTCGGAACGAGCCGGCCGAATATCAATCGTCCGTCGTGACAGAAAGAGCTCGGATATGTGTAGGTATCGACGTCGTTCGAAGGCGGATCAAAGCTCGTCAGCCGCTCCAGCTCTCCGCCATCGGCCGCTTGCGAGAAGAGCTGCCTCGTACCCTCTCTGCCCGACTGGTACAGGATCCGCTTCGAGTCCGGTGTCCAGAGTGGATGTCGGTTGTCACGCTCATCAGGGTAGGTGAACGGACTGAGCTGCTCTCGTTCGATGTCGTACAGCCACACCTGAAGAACACTGCCCTCGCGGACGTCCATGGCAACACGCCGGCCATCGGGTGACAGCCGTGGTTGATACAGAAAACGCGGAGGGACACGAAACGCCCTGCGCTCCGTTCCATCGCGGTTGACCTGCACGAGACTGTAGGAGTAATCCGCGAGAAACTCTCCCGGAACATAGGCCAGCGATCCGGCGGCCGACACACTGAACAAGGCGCTTTCACGGACCTGCAGGACCCCGGACATCACCTGCGTCGGGACCGTCTTCGCCCGAACCTCGAGACGCTCGAGATCGAATGGGACCGCCATCAGATTACCGGCCTGGGCGTAGATCACATGGCCCGACGGCGAGTAGGCAGGCATCGCCTTGTCGCCCCCTTCGATCACGGCTCGGTGTTCGTTGGCGCCGAGTGACTGAACGGTAATAGCCGAACGGTCCGAGATCACGCTGAAGAGCACGCTGTTGTTACCGGGCAGGAACGAAGGCCACTGGTGCAGCGTCTCCGCTGTGTCGAATCGAGTCAGGGGCTGGAGCGTCCGCCCATCGTCAGACAGTGTTTGCAGAACCGATCCGAGGGACGCGACGGCGATTCGGCGATCACCGATCCAACTGACCCCGTAGGGGTTCACGATATCCATCAACGGTTCGGCGACCCCTCCTCGCACCGGCACCTTCATCAGCCTGTTCTGGCCGTTGTAGAAGCCCAGCCACTGCCCGTCAGCAGAGAAGAACGGAGTGTCGGCGCCAGCCGTGTTGGCGACTGCTCGGGCCGTGCCCTCTTCAAACGACCATAAGTAGATCTGCCGCGCCTCCTGTCCCTCCTGAACCGCGACATATGCCAGGTGCTTTTCGTCGGGGGCCAGCGCGAGAATCGGCTTCCCATTCGTCATCTCCGCCAATCGCTGCCCCGGGGGCAAGGTGATAGTTTGCCGGCTCACACTTCTTGGTGGTGTCGGCGAAGCAGGCTTCAGGTTCCACGTGGCAAGCCCCGTTGCAATGGCGATCGACAGGCCCACGAGGCTCCCAATCAGCCACATCTTTCGTGCCGTCGTTCGCGGTGGACTGATCTCTGACGCCCCCTCGCCCGAGAGAACCTCCTCGAGCACGATGCGGGCGTCCCCGACGGCCTGCAGTCGCTGGCGCACGTCTTTCTTCAGGCACCGGCGCAGGAGAGCTTCAACGCGTGGAGGCGTTGCCGGGGGAAGCAGCTGCCAGTCGGGCTCGGCGCGTATCACGGCGGCCAGCGTGTCGGCGACGACCTCGCCGCGAAATGCGATCTTGCCCGTCAGCATTTCGTACAGCACGCATCCAAAGGCCCAGATATCCGCGCGTCGATCGACAGATTTGCCGAGGGCCTGTTCCGGTGCCATGTACGCTGCGGTGCCGAGAATCATTCCTGTCTGCGTGATGGCGGGCGAGGTGATCGTGGGGGACCGGGTCGCATCTGGCGAGGTGTGCCCGACGGAGTCCATCGCTTTGGCCAACCCGAAGTCCAGCACCTTCACGACGCCATCGGGCCGCAGCTTGATGTTCGATGGCTTCAAGTCGCGATGGATGATCCCCTGCTCGTGCGCTGCTTCCAGGGCCTCTGCGATCTGTACGGCCAGCTTCAGCGCCTCGTCAATGACCAAGGCGCCACGTTCGAGCGTGTCGGCCAGCGACGGCCCTTCGACCAGTTCGAGGATCAGGAAGCGTGTGCCGTGGTCTTCTTCCAGGCCGTAGATGGCGGCGATATTGGAATGATTCAGCGACGCCAGAACCCTGGCCTCACGCTCGAACCGCGCGAGGCGTTCGGCATCGTGCGCGAGCGCGCCAGGGAGAGCCTTGATGGCAACGTCGCGTCCGAGCTTTGTGTCAGTCGCGCGCCACACTTCACCCATCCCGCCCTTTCCAATCTGTGTGGCGATTTGGTAGGAACCTATTCTGCTGCCGGGGCTCAGAATCACTGCCGGGCCGAATTATAGAGGGGCAGCAAGCCCGGCACACTTACAATCACACGCTGATACTACATGAAAGTCGAAGAAGGCCAACTGCTCTGGACTCCATCGGCGTCGCGCGTCGCGCGCTCGCATCTCACGCGGTACCTGCGCTGGCTCGCCGAGCGGGGCCAGACGTTCGACGACTACGAGGCGCTGTGGCGTTGGTCGGTGTCCGACCTCGAGGCGTTCTGGAGCTCCATCGCCGAGTTCTGCGGCATGCAGTTCTCCAGACCCGCCTCGCGTGTGCTCGGGAGGCGCACCATGCCGGGCGCCGAGTGGTTTCCGGGCGCCATGCTCAACTACGCCCACCACGCGTTGCGACACGAGCGTCCGGGCGAAGACGCGCTGCTGCATCTGTCCGAGCGCCGGCCGCTGGCAGCCGTGTCGTGGCCGGAGCTTGCGCGCCAGGTGCGCGTGCTCGCCACGCGCATGCGTGCGCTCGGTATCGTGCCCGGCGATCGCGTCGTCGCCTATATGCCGAATACGCCCGAAGCCATCGTCGCCATGCTCGCGACCGCCAGCATCGGCGCGGTGTGGTCGAGTTGTGGCCCGGACTTCGGCACCCGCGGCGTGCTCGATCGATATTCGCAGCTCGCGCCCAGGCTCGTGTTCTGCGTCGACGGCTACAGCTACGGAGGCAGACTCTTCGACCGGCGGGCCGATATCCGCGAGATCGTCGGTCAGCTGCCCACGGTGTCGCATGTGATCCAGATCCCGTATCTCGGCTTGTCTCGCCAAGGCGCCGAAGGCGCGGCGGCGGACCCGGCCGACCGTACGCCCGTCACGCCGGGCGCGCTGCTCTGGTCGGACGTCCTCGCGGGGCCCGATCCCGGCCGCGAGGCGTTTCGATTCGAGCAGGTGCCGTTCGCGCATCCGTTGTGGATCCTGTTTTCGTCCGGAACCACCGGGCTGCCCAAGCCCATCATCCACTGCCACGGCGGCATCACCATCGAGCAGTTGAAACTGTTTCACTTCCACATGGACATGCACGCCCGCCAGCGCATGTTCTTCTTCACGAGCACCGGCTGGATGATGTGGAACTTCCTCGCGAGCAGTCTGATCGTGGACGTCGTGCCCGTGCTCTACGACGGCAACCCGACATGGCCGGCGCCCGATCTGCTCTGGAAGCTGGCCGACGACACCGGTGCGCATCTGTTCGGCGCCAGCCCCAGCTACCAGAGCCTTCTCGAGAAGGCGGGCATCGTGCCCAGGGAGCGCTTCGCGCTCGAGAAACTCGAGACGATCGTCCTCGCGGGTTCGCCGGTCACCCCTGACTGCCAGAACTGGTTCTTCGAGAACGTGAAGCGGGACCTGTGGGCGCACTCAGGGAGCGGAGGCACCGACATCTGCACCGGACTCGTGGGAGGCGTGGTCAACCTGCCCATCTACGCGGGTGAGATCCAGGCGCGCCAGCTGGGCGTGGCGGCCTATGCCTACGACGAGCAGGGCAGGGCGGTCGTCGATCAGGTGGGCGAGCTCGTGCTCACCGAGCCCATGCCGTCCATGCCCGTCGGCTTCTGGGGCGACACCGACGGCCGCCGCTACAAGGAGTCGTACTTCGATCAGTACCCCGGTGTCTGGCGTCACGGCGATTTCTTCCGCGTGAACGCGCGCGGCGGCTGCTTCGTGCTCGGCCGCTCCGACGCGACGCTCAATCGCCACGGCGTGCGCATCGGCACCGCCGAGGTCTATCGCTCGCTCCTCGGCGTGCCGGCCGTCGAAGACGCGCTCATCGTCAATCTGGATCTCCCCGGAGGCGGGTTCTTCATGCCTTTGTTCGTCAAGACCAAAGATGATGTGCTGCTGGACGAGGACATCGCCGATCAGATCCGCGCGCGGATTCGGCGTGACTACTCGCCCCGCCACGTCCCGGACACGATTGTTCAGGTCACCGCCATTCCCTACACGCTCACCGGCAAGAAGATGGAAGTGCCGGTGCGCCGCATCCTCATGGGGGTGCCGGTGGAGAAGGCGGCCAACCGCGCCGCGATGGCCAACGTCGAGGCGCTGGACTACTTCGTCGAATACGCGCGCACCCAGCGCGACT
>Ga0209640_10003407_pt1 | contig 13891 bp, 15 predicted proteins | sample RifCSP10_1_FD_184018 | JGI IMG/M metagenome (GOLD analysis project Ga0209640, IMG submission 184018) | Soil microbial communities from Rifle, Colorado - Rifle CSP2_sed 10_1 (SPAdes) (version 2) | ecosystem: Environmental > Terrestrial > Deep subsurface > Rock core/Sediment | place: Rifle...
TGTTGTCGTCCGAGTGCAGGATGATCTCCAGCGGGCGGATCAGGTTTGGCTCGTAGCACTCCGGCGGCAGTTCGTGATAATCCTCCAGCGGGACGAAGTACTCGCGCGGCTCATCCGTCGTCGGGTTAGGCGTGGTCGGGGTGGGCGGCGCGAACTCGACGGGCTGAGGCGCCAACCCGGCGGCCAGCAATCCTCCCGCCGCCGCCAGAAACCGCCGCCGCGAAAATTTCCCACCATGCACAGGACGATTATACCCGCCCCGTTGGGGGAGGCAAAACAGGCGATTGCTAGGGGGCGGCAGCTGTCGCCCCCTACTCAACCGCCATTGGGGGGTAATTGTCCGCTTTCAGTCGGATTTGACGCACGTTTACGCGCAAGGTCAGGTTGCTTTTTCACGCCCCCGGTCTATACTGTGTATGGGAACATGACGATGCGACGCATTAGCTTACGCGCCATCCTGATCACCTTCGCGCTGGCGCTCGTGCTCGCGCCCACCGCCCTGGCCCAGGCCAAGAGCCTGTACTGGGAGCGGTACGACGTTGACATCACCGCACAGCCAAACGGCGACCTGCGCGTCGTCGAGAATCAGGTCATCGTCTTCACCAGCGGCGTCTTCCGAGAGGGCTACGCCGAGCTGGCGACGCGGAACACCGAGGGCATTGACGACGTCACGGTGAGCGAGAATGGTCAGCCCTACACCTTCGAGTCCATCATCTCCAACGGCGACGAAGGGGCCTACACGACCGAGAAGACCGACTCGGGGAACATCAGTGTGATCTGGGCCATGGGGCCTACCCGCAATACCACCCGGTCTTTCGAGCTGGCCTACACCGTCCACGGCGCGATCCGGCGCTACCCGGAGGGCAACGAGTTTCAATGGAACGCGATCTCGCCCGGCCTGCACGATTTTGAGATCCGCGCCTCCACCGTGACCCTGCACATGCCCTCGGTGGACGTGATGATGACCTCGGTGGCGCAGGTGTTCTCCCGCCGGGCCGTGGGGGTGATTCTGACCGGCATGGGCAATGACGGGCATGACGGGATGAAGGCGATCAAGGCGGCGCAGGGGAGGACCATCGCTCAGGATGAGGCCAGTTGCGTGATCTACAGCATGCCCAAGGGGGTGGTGGACAGCGGACTGGCCGACAAGATCGTGCCGTTGGACAAGATCGCCGGTGAGATTGCGAACATGGTGTGAGTGCGACCGTGTTCTGATCGAAAGGGGATGTGTTTCTCCTCCTCATGGGGGAGGAGACATGGTTGAGCGTCAGGGAGTCAGGGAGGCACTATGGGTGCGTGGGACGGGATCGCCACCGCAGACACGGATCATGAGGCCGGCGAATCAGGGGAGATGTTGCAGATCGTCTCCTTCAAGCTCGGGGCAGAGGAATTCGCGGTCGATATTCTCCTCGTCCAGGAAATCAACCGGATCGTGGACATCACCCCGGTGCCGAAGGCACCCGCGTTCGTGGAGGGGGTCATCAACCTCCGCGGCAAGATCGTCCCGATCCTGGATTTGCGCAAGCGCTTCGGGTTCCCTGATGCCGACACAACCGACCAGTCGCGAATCATTGTGGTCGATGTCCAAGACCGGGTGTTGGGGCTTGTGGTGGACTCGGTCTCGGAGGTCTTACAGATTCCCGCGCACATCCTCGAACCGCCGCCGTCGCTGGTGGCCGGCGTGAGCGCCTCTTACATTAAGGGGGTGGGCAAGATCGAAGACCGCCTGCTGATCCTGCTGGATCTCGGGAAAGTGCTCGGCGAGCAGGCGACGGAAGGAGGAACCGGAGGGACCTAGGCGCCTGCGGCTTCTGTAGACACGAGGTCGGGGCCGAGTGGCGTTAGGATGGAAAGGGAGGCTCCTCGGGCTTTCGAGCCACCTGTTCCAAGATCTTCAGAGAGTCCTGGAGGACATCCGCGGCGCAATGGAGGGTGGACTGGAATTGCTGCAGGGCCTCCTGCCAGCGGCCTTCCGCCTTCAGAGCATGAAACCGCCGCACCTGGTCTTCAAGGATGGCCGTCTTGGCCTGCAGCATGAGGTTTTCTCCGACAAGCGACATGTGAGCGGTCTCCCTCGGATCGTGACGGGTGCGACCCTAGCAAATCCTAAAATGCCCGTCAAGCCGTCGGGTCAACTTTTTCAGCAAATTGACCGATAAAGACGAGGAACCTCAAGGAATAACAGGGCGGCCGGAATTCATTACGTTAAGAACCTATGGACATCCTTACCATAGTCGGGATCGTTCTGGCGATCGGGGCCATCATCGGCGGCCAGGTGCTCGAGGGCGGGCACATCGGGTCGATCATGCAGGCCACCGCCGCCATCATCGTCATGGGGGGCACGATCGGGGCGGTGATGGTGAATTACCCCCTGGCGGTGTTCCTCAAAGCCATCAGCAACACCAAGATGGTGTTTTTCAACGTCAATGTCGATTCGAGGGCCACGATCGCCCAGATCGTCGAACTGGCCACGCTGGGCCGCAAACAGGGCCTGCTGGCGCTCGAGGGAAAACTGAAAACGATCACCGACCCCTTCCTCCGGAAGGGCGTCCAATTGGTGGTCGATGGGACGGAGGCCAAGGCCATTCGGGAGATTCTGGAGATCGAGGTCGAGCAGTTCGAGGAGGAGAACAATCTATCGGGCAAGGTGTACGAATCGCTCGGGGGGTATTCGCCTACCATCGGGATTCTGGGCGCGGTGCTGGGCCTGATCCATGTGATGGAGAACCTGGCCGACCCGTCCAAGCTGGGGTCCGGCATCGCCACCGCCTTCGTGGCGACCATCTACGGGGTGGGCGCGGCCAACCTCTTCTTTCTCCCCATGGGGGGGAAGATCAAAATGAAGACGAAGGAGCTGGCCCACGGACGGATCATGATCATCGAAGGTTTGGTGTCGCTGGCCCAGGCCGAAAACCCCAAGATGATCGAGGAGAAGCTGTACGGCTACCTGCCGGAATCCCAGCGGCCGTCTAAGGAAGCGATAGCCGGCTAGCGAGGGGGATATATGGCCAGAAAGCCCAAACACGAAGAACACGAGAACCACGAACGCTGGCTGGTCTCCTACGCGGACTTCATCACCCTTCTGTTCGCGTTCTTCGTGGTGATGTATTCGGTCTCCTCGGTCAATGAGGGCAAATTCAGGGTGGTGGCCCAATCGATCATCGCGGCCCTGAACCCCCACATCAATCTGTCCTCCTCCAATGTCAAGGCGTCCCCGCTCAGCGACGGCGAACGGGCGTCCACCCGGACCTTGACGATTGATCTCGGGCTCTACACGCAGCTCAACGAGTCGGTCACCAGGGTCACTGGGTCGGGGAAGACCGGTGCGGCTGGGAAGGCCGGGGGCATCGTGATTGCGCCGGGGGAACGGGGCATCGTGGTGAGCATCGCCGATTCCATGGCCTTCGAAAGTGGCAAGGCCGTCCTGTTGCCGGAGGCCCGCGAGGCGCTGATCCAACTGTCCTCGGTGCTGAAGGACTTCCCCCACCAGCTCCGCGTGGAAGGCCATACCGACAACGTTCCGATTCACACCGAGCAGTTCGCCTCCAACTGGGAGCTGGCGGCGATGCGGGCCGTCAACATCGCCCGCTTTCTGGCCGAGGAGGCCCATCTGGCCCCGGGTCGCCTGGCCGCTTCCGGGTACGGAGAGTTCCACCCGATTGCCTCGAATGGGACGGCGGAGGGCCGGGCCCAAAACCGCCGCGTCGAAATCGTGATCCTCAAGACCATCCAGCCCGACGACGTCCTGGGCCTGCCTGACCCCCCTGTTTCTCCCCCTTGCGTGGTGAGGCCGGGCTTCCCGGAGGGGTGCTGAGCGACCCTCCCCGGCAAAATCCTCCCCACCCTGCAGAATGTTCCCGCTCTGGCCGGCTCTCTTCCTCTCGCCTCACGCTAAATTACGGATTTCCTCCGGTCTTCTCGCGGACTCGGCAAAGGCATGGGTCTTGCTGCAAGATATCCGGCAGGAGGGAACCGGTATGGACCGTGGGATCTATCCAATTGTTTCGGGGGCCATCGCTCAGGAGCGCCGGATGGACGTGGTGGCCGCCAACCTGGCCCACATCCAAACCGTCGGCTATAAGCGAGAGACGGCGGTCTTCAGGACCCTCCTGGCCAAACCCCAAGCCGGGGTTCCCAAGATGAAAATCAATGCCGACAAGGTCTTTACCAGCGGGGGGGGCACCTTCCTCGACTGGAAGGGCGGAAGCTTTCGAACGACCGGATCTCCGACCGATGTGGCGCTGGAAGGGGAGGGGTTTTTTGTCGTGAAGACCCCTCGAGGAGTGGAATACACGCGCAGCGGCAACTTCGTCCTGAATACCACGAGGCAACTGGTGACCAGAGAAGGGGCTCCGGTTCTGGGTCAGTCCGGGCCGATCCAGGTTCCCGTCGGCAAGTTGGTGATCAACGCCGCAGGGGATGTGACCGTGGACGGCGCGGCCGTGGACACGCTCCGGATCGTGAAGTTCAAAGACCCCGCTTCCGCCGTGAGGGTCGCGGGTCAGTATACGACGCAAGGGCGCGTGGATCCGTCCCCGGAGACGAAAGTCGTCCAGGGGGCCTTGGAGGACTCCAACGTCAACGCCATCGGGGAATTGATCGCGATGATCGAAATCAATCGCAGTTACGAAGCCGCCCAAAAAGTGGTGCAGGCGATGGACGACGCGGAACGTCAGGCCGTCACCGAAATCGGGCGGCCGGCGTGAGGAGACGGTAAACGTGGGTTTTTCCGGAATTAGCGTGGGTGGAGGGATTTATCTCCGTCATTCCCGCGAAAGCGGGAATCCAGAGACCATGCAACTACTTGGGAAGACTGGATTCCCGTTTGCACGGGAATGACAGATTCGGCGAAGAACGTTTTACGTAGAACGATGAACGAGTAACGACGCACCGAAGGGGAGACACAGCATGATCAGGGCAATGTTTTCGGCCGCCTCGGGAATGGGCGCTCAGCAGCTCAACATGGACGTGATCGCCCACAATTTGGCCAACACCAATACGGTCGGGTTCAAACGGAGCCGCGCCGATTTTCAGGACATGCTCTATCAGACCCTCCGGTCTCCGGGAGCGTCGGCCTCGGCGGCCACCCAGTTGCCGACCGGGATCCAGCTGGGAACCGGCGTCCGGCCCGCGGCCGTCCAGAAGATATTCTCGACGGGCAGCTTGCAGCAGACCCAGAACGAGCTGGATGTGGCCATCGAAGGGGACGGGTTTTTCCAGGTGAGCCGTCCCGATGGGACCACCGCCTACACGCGCGCCGGGGCCCTCAAGAAGAACAGTACCGGCGCCGTGGTCACCTCGGACGGGGATCCGATCCTGCCCAATATCACGGTCCCGGCCAATACGCTCCGGCTCACCATCGGAACCGACGGCACGGTCTCCGTCCTGGCCGCCGGCGCGACGACGACCAGCCAGATCGGCGCGATGGAACTGGCCCGGTTCGATAATCCCTCCGGGCTGGAGGCCCTGGGCAGTAACTTGTTTCTTCCCAGCAGCGCGTCCGGTGATCCCGTGACTGGGGCTCCCAGCAGCGCGGGATTCGGGCAGATCGCCCAGGGGTTTCTGGAAAGTTCCAACGTGAACATCGCCGAGGAGATGGTCAATATGATCATCGGGCAACGCAATTATGAGGTCAACTCCAAGGCGGTCCAGACCGCCGACGAAATGCTGCAGGTCGCCAACGGGCTCAAGCGATGAGGCGTGTGGGACATCGACATGCTCGGGTCACCCTGATGGTCCTCGCCGTGTGGCTCCTGGCCGGTCTCACGGTCTGGGGCGGGAGCGAGGGAACCGTCAGGACCGCAGACGCGGCGCCGGTCCCCCAGGAAGAGGCGCTGATGAAGGCCCTGTGCCGGTACGTCGGGGAGGCGCTGACCATCGACGCGTCGGCGGTGAGTGTCCGCATCCTGTCCTCGCAGGAAGGGCTCGCGGGCCTGCCCGGCCGCGCCCTCATCACCCACGTCGGCTCCGGCAAGCCGGTGGGCCGGGTCACCTTCCTGGTGGGAGCGGTCCGGATCGTAGCCGAAGTGGAGGCCTTCAAGGAGGTCGTCGTGGCCAGCCGGTTCCTGCGCCGGAACCAGGTGCTGGAAGATGACGATCTGGCGCGCAGTGCCATTCGAATGATGTGGCGGGAAGGGCGCTACCTCGGGGATTCCAACTTGGCGATCGGAAAACGGCTGACCCGCGGGGTTCCCGCCCAGTTTCCCATCACGGAGGACATTTTGTCTCAGCCGTATGCCATTCGACAGGGCGCGCGGGTGACGATCCAGTATGTGAAGGGGCCGTTGAAGATTCTGACGAGCGGGATCGCCAAGGATGATGGGCCGGTCGGGGCCACCATTCGGGTCACCAACCCGGATTACAAGAAGGACGTGTGGGCACTGGTCATCGACGCCGGGACCGTCCAGGTGGGGCCCTGAACCCATGCGGACGCGGTTCCCCGAAAGGATCGTCCTCGCTGCGGTGCTCGCGGTCGGCGCCGGCTGTGCGACCGTCAGCAACAGTCCTCCGCCGAAGGCGGCCTCGGCCCCTCTTCCGCCCGCGCCGCCCGCCACGCCGGCTTCTCTGTGGATAGATGATGGTGCTCTGGGCCGCCTCTATAGCGACAACCGTGCCGCGCGGGTCGGCGATATCGTGACGATCAAGATCGTCGAGGATGCCAAGGGCTCCAAATCGGCCAGCACGAAGACCGCCAAGGACTCCTCCTTTGACTTCTCGCTTAAGGGCGTGTTTAAAAATTTCTTCGGCATGGTAGACAAGTTGTTGGGTGTTCTCTCTCAGGACGCCACCTTCAAGGCCACGGCCTCGGACAAATACGATGGGAGCGGGGCCACGACCCGGAACGATCAATTGACGGGCAACATCACGGCCCTCGTGATGGAGGTGTTCCCCAACGGAAATTTGAGGGTTCTGGGGCATCGGGAGGTGGTGGTCAATAACGAACGGCAAACCATGGAGATCACCGGCATCATTCGGCCGATCGATGTGGATTCCAAGAATGTGGTCCTCTCGACGGCGGTGGCGGACGCCAAGATCTCCTACACCGGGTTCGGCGTGGTGGACGATAAGCAAAACCCCGGTTGGATGGTACGGGCGCTCAACTGGCTGGCGCCGTTCTAAAAGGAGAGGCCATGCGCATCCTGGTCGCAACCCTGGTCATCCTGACCCTCCTTCCCTTCTCCCCGGCGGGAGCATCCCGGATCAAGGATGTGGCCTCGATCGAGGGGGTGCGCGAGAACCAGCTCATCGGATACGGGTTGGTGACCGGGCTACGGACCACCGGCGACAGCGTGGTGGGGGCCCCTTTCACCATTCAGAGCCTAGTCAGCATGCTGAACAAGATGGGGGTCAACCTGACCGTTGATCCCAAGCAGATCACGGCCAAGAATGTGGCGGCGGTCATCGTCACGGCCAAGCTCCCCCCGTTCGCCAAGCCGGGGACGCCGATTGACGTGGTCCTCTCCTCCATCGGGGACGCCAAAAGCCTTCAGGGGGGGACGCTCCTCCTGACGCCGCTCAAGGCGCCCGACGGGAAAGTGTACGCGGTCGCGCAGGGGCCCGTGACCTTGGGGGGATTTCTGGGCTGAAAACCCGGTGACACGACCTCCAAGAACCACACGACGGCCGGGCGGATCCCCAACGGAGCCCTCGTGGAGCGGGAGGTCAATCTGGACATGGGTTCCTGGGAGGTGGTGTCCATTGCCTTGAACCAGCCGGACTTCACGACCGCCCTGCGGGTCGCCGAGGCGGTGGACGGAGTCTTCGGGACGGAGACGGCCACGCCGGTGAACGCGGGCGTGGTCCGTGTCGCCGTTCCGGGCGACTACCAGGGGCGGCTGGTGTCCTACCTGGCGGCAATCGAGAGTCTGGAAGTTCAGGTGGACCAACGAGCCCGCGTCGTCGTCAACGAGCGCACGGGGACCGTGGTGATGGGAGGCCAGGTCCGGATCTCCATGGTCGCGGTGGCGCACGGGAATCTGACCATTCAGGTAAAGACGAAATTGAATGTGTCCCAGCCCCAGGCGCCTCTCGTGGGAAACGCGGCGGGCCAGACGGTCGTGACCCCTGAGGTGGAGACGAAAGTTGAGGAGGAACCCTCGCGGCTGATTCTGCTTGAGCAGTCGGTGACGCTGGGGGATGTCGTCCGCGGCCTGAATTCGGTGGGGGTCTCTCCCCGTGACCTAGTGGCGATCCTCCAGGCCCTCAAGGCGGCCGGAGCGCTTCAGGCCGATCTGGAGGTCATCTGATGGAGCCGGTCGTTCGAACTCTTGACAGTTTCCCCCCCCCACCGGTGGCCCTCCCTTCTTTTCCTCTCCACCGCCCCTCGCCATCCGGTGAGCCCCAGGCGGCTGGGGAGGGGACCAAGATAGGGGTCATGGCCACGGGCGAGGGAGAGTCCCCAGGGGGACCTGGCCAGAGCGCGCCTGACCGGGCACAACTCAAGCGGGCGGCCGCTGAATTCGAATCCTTCTTCATCTATTACATGTTGAAATCCATGCGCCAGGCGATCCCCAAAGGGGGCCTCCTGGACTCCCGGCATCGGGACACCTACACGGGCCTCTTCGATCAGGAAGTGGCCAGCCTGGCGGCCCGGCGCGGGGGATTCGGGCTGGGCAAGGCCATCGAGAACCAATTTTTTCCCTCCAAACCCGTTCGGCCCTCAAGTTTTCCAACCGACCCGCCGATAGAGGGTACTGTAAAGGAGGGACCATAGGATGAATATTTCCGATAAGGGTCCTTTGAATGATCTGGCGGGACTCCTTTCGGGTCTCCAGGATCCGGGACGGGTTCAGTCCCCACGGAAGGAGACGCCTGTTCAGCAGGAGGGCCAGGACCAGATCCGGATCTCGGATCGGGCCAAGGAATTCCACGAGGTTTACCGCCTGGCAGCCCAAGCCCCTGATGTCCGAGGGGACAAGGTGGCGAAGGTGAAAGAGGCCATCGACAACGGGACCTACAACGTGAAGGGCGAGCAGGTCGCGAACAAGCTCATCGCCCACACGATCCTCGACAAAATCCTCTAACCAAAGGAGGACGTGTCTCGTGAAGGGATATGGTCAGACATCACACACGGGGCACGTCCTTCCAGGACCAGCGCTGCCTCCCGCCTCTGCGGGCGATGTGAACGAGGCCTTGCTGAAGGCGCTCGACGCCGAAACCGTTCTGCACCGGGAGCTTGTGGCCGTCCTGGAACGGGAGCGGGATCTCCTGGCGGCCCGGTCGCTGGACCGTCTCCTGCACGTCACGCAGGAGAAGGAGGCGGTCATCGAACGGATCCGCACGCAGGCCCGCGAAGCGAAGCGCCTCGTGAAGGAGCTCGCTGCGGCCCAGGGTCTGAAGGATGGCAGGATGATCACCCTCTCCCGTCTGGCGCGCCTGCTGAAGGAGCCGGACCGTACGCGCGTGCTGCGGGCGCAGGCGGAATTCGTGGCCGTCAGCGGGACGGCGCTTGAGCTGAATCAGGTCAATGACCGGCTGATCCACCGCTCGTTGGCCTATGTCAGCCAATACCAAAATCTCCTGCAGGCCCTCGTCGCCGGCTCCTCCGCGTACCTGCCAACCGGGGTCATCTCCGAACGTCCTCAGAGCGGTCGGATCGTCACGCTAAAGGGATAGGCAGCAGCGGAGGACCTCGACCGTGTCACTCCTCGGCATCTTCGACATCGGAAAACTCGCGCTCTTGGCGAACCAACAGGCGCTCCAGGTGACCGGCCACAACCTGGCCAACGTCAACACGCCGGGGTACTCCCGCCAGGAAGCGGTCCTGATCGACACCTCGACGAGCACCGCCGGCAACAGCCAGATCGGATCCGGGGTGGAGGTCTCCCAGATCCGGCGCCTGCTCAACAGCTTCGTGGAAAATCAAATCAACCTCTCCCAGCAAGACCTGGGCCGGTTGCAGGCCCAAACCGACACCTTCCTGCGATTGGAGGGGATCTTTCCGGACTCGAGCGATCAGGGGCTCAACAAGGCTCTGAACGAGTTCTTCAACGCGCTGCGGGATGTGGTGACCACCCCTCAGGGCCAGACCGAGCGGACCGTCCTCCTGGCCAAGGCGGAGTCCCTGGCCGATCAGTTCAACAAGATTGGCACCGATCTGACGCAGATCCGCAAAGATCTCAATTCGCAATTGTCCCAGACGATCACGGAGGTGAATAATCTGGCCTCCCAGATCGCCGTTCTGAACAACAAGATCAGCATCGCCGAGGGCGGCGGCCAGCCCGCGAACGACTTGCGGGATCAGCGAGGGAAGCTCCTCAATGACCTGGGCAATCGGATCGAGATCCGCACGTTTGAAGACGCGAACGGCCAGGTGCAGGTTTTCGTCGGACGGGGGCAGCTCCTGGTCGAACGGACCACCGCCTACGCGCTGGGAACCAGCCCGTCCACCGATAACATCGGGTTTCTGAACGTCACCTACAACGGTGCGGACATCTCCTCCCTGATCGGCAACGGCGCGGTGAAAGGGTTGCTCACGCTCCGGGACACCTCGGTGCCCGACATTCTCACCCGCGTGGACACGCTGGCCGCCACCCTGGTCACCGAAGTCAATCAGATTCACCGGCTCGGGTACGGTCTCGATGGAACCACCGGCAACGATTTCTTCTCCCCGCTCTCCGTGACGGCGCGCGCGACGAGCGCCAATACGGGCACGGCGACCATCGACAGCGGGGCCATTACGGCCAACAGCCTGCTGACCGCGCATGCCTACGAAATCCGGTTTTCGTCGGCGACCGCCTACTCGATCGTCGATACGGCGACGGGGGCCACGATCCAAGGAAACTACACCGGCACGGCGATCACCGCGCCCACCGCCAGCGCCCCCGCCTACATCATCACCGGGTCCAATGATACGCTGACCGTGACGGTGGACGGGACCGCCTCGGGCACCATCACCCTGGCCGGAGCCGCTTCTCCCGGGCAGGCCTACACCAGCGGCGCGGCGCTGGCGACCGAGGTCCAGAACAAGATCAACGCCGACGCGACGCTCACGGCCGCCGGCAAGAGCGTCACCGTAGCCTACGACACGACCACGAACCGGCTGATCATAACGTCGAACTCCACCGCCTCCACCTCCGCCGTCAACGTGACCGGCGGCACCGCGCGCGCCACGCTGGGGCTCTCCTCCGGGACCAGCACCGCAGCCTCGGGAGTGTACGGGACTCCCCAGACCTTCAACCTGGACGGTATCAGCGTGCAGGTGTCCGGCACGCCGGCCGCGAGCGACGTCTTCACGGTGAGCACCCGGACCGACGCCGCCACGAACCTGGCCGTCGCCCTCACCGATGCCAATAAGGTGGCGGCCTCGGCGACCCAGGCCGGGGTCCCCGGCAGCAATACGAATGTCCTGGCGCTCGTGGCGCTCCAGAGCCAGTCCCTGGCGGCCCTGGGCAGTACCACGATGAGCACCTATTACGGCACGAGTGCCTCGACGGTAGGGTCCAACGCCCAGTTGAATGCGAGCAACCTCAGCGCCCAGGAAACGGTCCAGAATCAGCTGGACACCATCCGCGGTCAGACCTCGGGAGTCTCGACGGACGAGGAACTGACCAGCATGATCAAGTTCCAGCGCGCCTACCAGGCGGCCGCGAGGCTGATCGTCGTGGCGGACGAAATGTTCCAGACGCTGCTCGATCTCAAGAGGTAGAGCACGCCATGCGGGTCGCGGACAGCACCGTCTTCGGGTCACTGATCTTCAACCTCCAGCGCGCGCGCGAGCGGCAGGCGGAGCTCCAGCTCCAGCTCTCGAGCGGCCGGCGGATCAACGCGCCCTCCGATGACCCGATCGGGTTCGGGAAGGTGATCGACTACCGGACCGCGTTGGCCACGGTCGACCAGCGTGACCGGGGGGTCGTGCTGGCGACCAGTCAGCTCGACGAAACGGACAGCGTCCTGCAATCCGCGACAACCACGGTGCTCGCCCGCGCCAAGGAGCTGGCCGTCTCCATGGGGAATGTCACGAACGGCGCCAATGAGCGCAAGGCGGCCGCGGAGGAGCTTAAAGGGTTGATCGGGCAACTCCTGGACCTCGCCAATCGGAAAGTCGGCGACCGGGCTCTCTTCACCGGAACGACGACGCGGGGCCGGCTGGCCGGCGTGGCCATCACCGCTCCGAGCACCGCCGTGCCGGTCACCATTACGGCCGGTAGCAACGACACGCTCAAGGTCACGGTGGACGGCGTGGCCTCCGGGACCGTCACCCTGACGGCCGGGAGCTACACCACCGGAGCCAGTCTCGCCGCGGAGGTTCAAACCAGGATCAATGCCGATGCCATCCTGACGGCCGCCGGGAAGGCCGTGGCGGTCTCCTTCGATACGGATCATCTGGTCCTCACCTCCAACTCGAACGGTGCCGCCTCGAGCGTCACGGTGACCGACGGCAAGGCCCGAAGCGTGCTGGGCCTGGCCGGCGGGTCCACCTCGGCCGGTGCGTCCCCGTTCAGCCTGGCGGTACAGACCTCCAAGGCGGCCCGCAACACGGGGGGCGCCATCGTCAGCCCGGGAGAGGTGGTGAATCCCAACGATCTGACTTTCAATGACTACCTCGTGAAGTTCACGAGCACTTCGGCCTTTAATCTCTACAAAGTGAACAGTCCCGTGGCGACTTCTCCGGCGACAGCCAACACCGGCGGGGGCGTCGTGGCCAAAAGTGTGGTCAACGATACCAGCCGGGTGACGCTCGACACCTACGAGGTGCGGTTCAAGAACCGTTACACGGTCACGACCGGATCGAACGACGGCCTGAGGTTTGATCCGGGGACCGGGGCCGTCACCGCGACCCTGTCGGCCGGCACCTATACGGGCGCGCAGCTCGCCACTCAGCTCAAGACCGCCATGGAGGCGGTGAGCGGGGGCACCACCTACACCGTCTCGTTCGACGAGACCACCGGGAAGTACAGCATCACAAACGACTCGGGGAACGGCACGTCGTTGAGTCTGCTGTACTCCAACGCGGCCTCCACCGCCAAATCGCTGCTGGGTTCTGCGGGCGCTGATCAGACCGCCATCGCGGTGGGCAGCACCGCCACGAGCGAGGTGGACACGACCGGGGCCGCCGGGGTCACCAAGCAGACCAACATCTATGACACCACCACGAGCGCGAATATCTTCAACATCACCTCCGCCAACAACACCCTGATCGTCAACGATACCGCGGGCGGAGCCGGAGCGGACACGACCGTCACCCTCACCCCGGGCAGTTACACCGGCGCGCAGCTCGCCACCGAGCTGGCGGCGCAATTGAACAAGAACCGCAATTCCCTCAACACGGTGGCTTACACGGTGGCCTATGAATCCGTGACCTCGCGGCGGTTCACAATCAATAACCCGGCCCTCAACGCCAATTCCTTGATCCTGAAGTTCGGGGCCAGCGCCACCACGGCCGCGGGGATTCTCGGCTCCACCCCCATCACCGTCACCGAAACCGTCGGCGCTTCCGCCACCACGCTGAACAGCGACTCGGGCAATACCGTCTATTCTTCAGGGGGTGACATCGACTTTGACGGGTTGCGGGTCGCCATTAAGGACGGGGGAACGCCGATCCGGAACGGGGATGTGTTCACCGTCGTCCAGAACGCGACCCTGGTCTCCTCGAATCTGTTTGCTTCCGGGGGGGCCATCTCGTTTGACGGGATCCGGTTCTCGCTCGATTCGACCGGGTCCGGGGCGAGCGCGCCCGCATCCGGCGACATCTTCCGCGTGCTCACCTCACATCTCTACAACGGGGACACGACCGATGGGGCCATCGAGGTCGGGGACAACCTGACCGCCCAGACGTTGGTGAACGGGGGTACGGTGTTCGCCGGGTCGAACGGCTGGACCGATGTCTTCAGCGCCTTGCAGTCGCTCGTCACCGCCCTGTTTTCGAACAACGTGGACGGGATCCAGACCC
>Ga0209640_10003408_pt1 | contig 13890 bp, 14 predicted proteins | sample RifCSP10_1_FD_184018 | JGI IMG/M metagenome (GOLD analysis project Ga0209640, IMG submission 184018) | Soil microbial communities from Rifle, Colorado - Rifle CSP2_sed 10_1 (SPAdes) (version 2) | ecosystem: Environmental > Terrestrial > Deep subsurface > Rock core/Sediment | place: Rifle...
TGTCCGAGCGCGCGTTGCGCCGGCTCGCGGGCATCGAAGGCATGATCGGCAACACCCTGATCGAGGCCGCCACGGTGCGCGAGTAGATCGCGCGTTCGGTCCGGCAAAGGGCAACTTGCGGCTGCGCCGCCCCGTCCTTGATCTCGATATACCGCCGATATAGCCAACCCTGGCGGCGGCCCGCGTCCGGGTGCTCTCGCCGCAGGCGATCATGGAGCGGCTGGGCGACCGGCTGAAGCTCCTGTCGGGTGGCTCGCGCAACCTGCCGGAGCGGCAGCAGACGCTGCGCGGCGCGATCGCCTGGAGCTACGACCTCCTCGAGGAGGGCGACCAGCGCGTGTTCGCCCGGCTGGCGGTCTTTGCCGGCGGAGGCACGCTGGACGCATTCGAGCGCGTGGTGTTCGACCCGGACGACGGCGCTGATCCGCTCGACGCGATCACATCACTCGTTGACAAGAGCCTGGTCCGCCAGGAAACCGAGCTGACCGGCGAGCCCCGTTTCCGCATGCTGAGCACGATCCGCGAGTTCGCCATGGAGCAGCTCGCCGAGCGGGGCGAGGATGAGACGCTGGCCGAGCGGCACGCCGCCTGGGTCCTGACCCTGGTCGAGGGTGGGGCGGCCACACTCTTCGGGCCGGATCAGCGAGCCATCCTGGACCGATACGAGCGCGAGCACGACAACATCCGCGCCGCGCTGTTCCGCGCGGTGGCCCACGATCACGCCGAGATGGCGATGCGCATCGTCGCCGCCTGCTGGCGGTTCTGGCAGATGCGCGGTTACCTCGCCGAGGCCCGCGAGCACGCCGAGCGGGTGCTGGCCCTCCCCGGGAGCAGCGCTCACCCGGACGCCCGGGGCGCGGCGCTCGAGGCGGCAGGCGGGATCGGCTATTGGCAGGGCGACCTGGGACCTGCCCGTCGCTGGTATGAGGAGGCGCTCGAGATCGCCCGCGCGTCGGGAGACGAGGCTCGCATCGCCAACGCCATCTACAACCTGACCTTCACCTTCACGATGGAGCACGAGGACCAGGTGCGCGCGCGGACCCTTGCCCAGGAGGCGGTCGAGATGTACCGCCGGCTGGCGGATGAAGGCGGGATCGCCCGCTCCCTGTGGGGCCTGGCCAACACGTACTACTTCTTCGGTGACTACGCCGGAGGGATCGACATCGCCAGCGAGGCGCTGGAGATCTTCCGTCGCCTCGAAGATCGCTTCATGACCGCCTGGTCGCTGTACATGATCGGCCTCTACAACCTGACCATTGACCGGGCACGGATGCGCCAGGTGCTGGAGGAGGCGCTGCCGCTCTTCACCGAGATCGAGGACAAGTCCGGCTATGCGCTCATCTTCGACGCCTTCGCAGCCCTCTTCTGGACGGAAGGCGACGTGCAGCGCGCGCTCCGGCTGGCAGGCTATGCGTCGGCCACCGAGGCGAGCACCGGCACCGGCCTGGCCCGGATCAACCGCGAGTCCGCCGACTTCTACCCCGCCACCCTGACCAGCGATCCCGAGCTGGCGGCTGCCTTCGCCGAAGGCCAGCAGCTCAGCGTCGAGGAGGCGACCGAGCTCGCCCTGGGCCGGTAGCCCCGCCGTCAGCTCGGCGCGGCAAGATCCCTGCGGGGGAAGACGGCCAGGGCGTAGATCACCGGGATCGCGATCGCCAGGCCGAGGAGCGCGAAGTCATACGGATCGGCCTTGCCGGCGAGGATCTCGCCGGGCTGGAAGTAGTGGAAGAGCGAGTAGTTCTGGCTCCACTGCACGTCACGCCACAGGGACCCCAGGATCTCCAGGAAGTAGTTCAGCAGCACGAACGCCATCGTCACGCCCAGCGCCGGCTGGTGGCGGTCGAAGCTCACCGACGCCGCCATCCCGAACGCCGCGAAGGCGCTCCACAGCAGCAGCCCGTTGAGGAAGACCAGCGGCATCCAGCCAAGCTGCACCTCGTCGATGAGGCCCTGGAGGGCGAGGCCGGCAATCTGGCCGACAAGCAGCGCCGCCACGATGAGCCCCACCAGCAGGACCGCCGCCGTCATCAGCGTGGAGTACAGCTCGCGGCGCGAGATCGGGCGTGCCAGCAGCACCTCGAGCCTGCCGCGCTCACGCTCGCCGGCAACCGCCCCGACCGTCGCGCCGATGGCGAAGATCCCCACGAACGCGATGGCCAGCGGGTGCTGCAGCCCCAGCGTCAGCGCGCCGGGCACGCTGAAGAAGTTCCCCGACCCGAAGCTGAGCAGCTCCTCGGGGAGGAAGCCGGAGTCGACCATCTCTCGGAACGCGTCCGAGAACCCGACGTAGATGGTGGGGATCAGCGCGCCCCAGCCGAACGCTGCCAGGCCGACCGCCAGCAGCCGGATCCGCTGCCAGCGCAGGGTCTGGACGAAGAGGCGGAGGTTCATCCTCGCGCCTCCTCGCTCGCCTCGTCGCCGGCGTAGAACTCGAGGAAGGCCTCCTCCAGGCGGGCCGGCTCGATCGTCAGGTCCTCGAGGCTCGGCGAGGCGATGGCCCGTACGAACCCGGCCACCTCGCCGAGCAGGGTGGCCTCGATTCGGTCGCCCTTGACCACCACGTCGGCCAGCCCCGGCAACTCCGACAGGTCGGGGGCCGAGCCGCGCCAGCGCAGCGAGACCTTCCGCTTGCGGCGCGCGAGCAGATCGTCGACGTGCTGCAGCGCCATCAGGTGTCCGGCGCGAATGATCGCCACCTGGTCGCAGATGCGCTCCACCTCCGACAGGATGTGGCTCGAGAAGAAGATCGTCCGCCCGGCGGCACGCAGGTCGTCCATCAGGCTGTAGAAGGCCTGCTGCATGAGCGGATCGAGTCCCTCGGTCGGCTCGTCGAGGATCGCGAGCTCCGGATCGTGCTGGAGGGCCTGGATCACGCCGATCTTCTGCCGCATGCCGCGGGAGTAGTCCCGCACCTTCCGACGCAGGACCGATGGCGACATCTGCAGCCGTTCGCACAGCTCGTCGCGGCGCACCGCTTCGCGCCCCTGCAGGTCGTTGAGGTAGGAGAGCACGTCGGCTCCCGACAGCTCATCGTAGAGCGCGATCCCGCCGGGGAGGTAGCCGGTGCGGGCTCGGATCTCGACCGACGCAGTGGTGACGTCGAGCCCCAGCACGGTCGCCGACCCGGCGGTCGGATGGAGGAAGCCGAGCAGGGTGCGGATCATGGTCGACTTGCCCGCGCCGTTGGGGCCCAGGAAGCCGAAGATCTCGCCGGCACGGACGTCGAGCGTGAGGTCGACGAGGGCGTGCACCGGGCCGTAGTGCTTGGTCAGGCCGCGCGTGGCGATGACCGCCTGCTGCGTGCCCATCGGCTCGGCGTGCATGCAGCGCAATCTACACCGATGCCAGACGGCCGCGAGGCCTCAGCGGTCACCACGTCGCGGGCTTATCGGGAGCGACGTCGAGGCTGCTACACTCCGAATCCCGAACCGCCTCGCTACGCGCCCGGCGGTTCCTGTGTGTGACATCCAGGGTACGCCGCCTCCATGAAGATCGCTGTCCCCCGCGAGACCGCGCCGGGCGAGACGCGGGTCGCGCTCACGCCCCAGGCCGCCGCGGCGCTCATCGCCGACGGGGTCGAGGTGGTCGTGCAGTCCGGCGCCGGGGACGCCTCCTTCATCAGCGACGAGGCGTTCCGCGAGGCCGGGGCCAGCATCGTGCCCGATGCCGCCGCGCTCTACGGCCAGGCCGACCTGGTGGTCCGCGTCGGGCGGCCGTCGGACGAGGAGACCGGGATGCTGCGCAGGGGCGCGATCCTGGTCGGGACGCTCGGCACGCTCGCCAACCCGGCCTTCGCCAAGCGGCTGGCCGAGACCGGCGTCACGGCCATCAGCATGGATGCCATCCCGCGCATCACCCGCGCCCAGAGCATGGATACGCTCTCGAGCCAGGCGACCGTGGGCGGCTACAAGGCCGTGCTGCTGGCCGCCGCGCGGCTGCCCAAGTTCATGCCGCTGCTCACCACCGCGGCGGGCACGGTGCGCCCTGCCCGCGGCATCGTGATGGGTGCCGGGGTGGCGGGGCTGATGGCGATCGGCACCGCCCGACGGCTTGGCGCGGTCGTCGAGGCCACCGACGTGCGGCCGGTCGTCAAGGAGCAGGTCGAGAGCCTGGGCGGCACCTTCATCGAGGTCGAGATGACCGAGGAGGAGAAGGCCAACGCCCAGACCGCCGGCGGCTACGCCCGCGAGATGAGCGACGACTACAAGGCGCGCCAGGCAGCCCTCATCGCCGAGCGCGTCAAGGAGGCCGATTTCGTGATCACCACCGCGCTCATCCCCGGACGCCCCGCGCCGCGCCTGGTGACCGACGCGATGGTCGCCTCCATGAAGCCGGGCAGCGTCATCGTCGACATGGCGGCCGAGGCCGGCGGCAACGTCGAGGGCAGCGAGCCCAACCAGGAGGTCGTGAAGCACGGCGTGACGATCATCGGCCTGACCAACCTGCCGGCCACCATGCCGGGCAGCGCGACGCAGATGTACGCCAAGAACATCCAGACGCTGCTGAAGCACCTCATCAAGGACGGGTCGGTGACGCTCGACTTCGAGGACGAGATCACCAGGGGCGCGACCATCACCCACGACGGCAGGGTCGTCCACGAGGCGACCGCCAAGGCGCTGGAGGCCGCGTCGTGAACGAGGCCGTGCAGACCCTCTCCACCGAGGCGCTGCTGCAGGCGGTCTTCGTGTTCGTTCTCACCGCCTTCGTCGGCTACGAAGTGGTCAGCAAGGTGCCGACCATGCTCCACACCCCGCTCATGTCGGGGGCGAACGCGGTCCACGGCGTGATCGTGGTCGGCGCGATGCTGGTCGCGGCCTCGTCCGAGGGGCCGCTGCGCATCGTCCTCGCCCTGCTGGGCGTGATCCTGGGCACCATCAACGTGGTCGGCGGCTTCGTGGTCACCGACCGCATGCTCGAGATGTTCAAGCGCCGCCCGGACGCGAAGCCATGACGACCCTCGACGTCGTCACCTTCTTCGTCTACCTGGTCGGCTCGGTCACCTTCATCCTGGGCCTCAAGTTCCTGGCCTCGCCCGTCTCGGCGCGACGCGGCAACCGGCTGGCGGCAACCGGCATGGCGATCGTCGTCGGCTGGGTCTTCGTCACCGAGTTCTTGCTGCGCGAGGGAGGCCTCACCACGGTCTGGATCCTGGCGGTCGGCATCCCGGTGGGGGCGGCGGTCGGGGTCGTGGGCGCGCGCCGGGTGCCGATGACCGCCATGCCCCAGATGGTCGCCATCTTCAACGGCGCCGGCGGCGGGGCGGCGGCGCTGGTGGCTGCCGCCGAGTTCCTGCGCGACGCAGGTGGCGGGGGAGAGCTGCTCCCGGTGACCTTCATGGTCGCCACGCTGCTTGGTGCCGTCATCGGCTCCGTCTCCTTCACCGGCTCGATCATCGCCTTCGGCAAGCTTCAGGGGATCGTCTCCGGCCGCCCGGTCACCTACCCCGGCGACAAGGTCGTGACCGGTGCACTGCTGGCGGGGATCCTGGTGCTGGGCGTGATCCTCACCCTCGTCACCAACTCGGTGCCACTCTTCCTGGTCTTCGTGGCGCTGGCGCTGGTGCTGGGCGTGGCGGCGGTGATGCCCATCGGCGGGGCCGACATGCCGGTGGTGGTGTCGCTGCTCAACTCGTACACCGGCATCGCGGTGGCGGCCACCGGGTTCGTGCTCAACAACTACGCGCTGCTCGTGGCCGGAACCCTGGTCGGCGCATCGGGTGGAATCCTGACCCAGCTGATGTGCCGGGCCATGAATCGGTCCCTCTTCAACGTCCTCTTCGGCGCCTTCGGGACAGCTGGTGGCGCGGTCGCGGCCGGTGCCGCGGGCGACCAGCACATCCGCGAGATCAACGCCGAGGACGCCGCCGTGCTGATGGCCTACGGCCGCAAGGTGATCATCGTGCCCGGCTACGGGATGGCTGTGGCCCAGGCGCAGCAGACCGTCCGCGAGCTGATGGACCTGCTCATCGCCAGGGGCGTAGACGTCGAGTTCGCCATCCACCCTGTCGCCGGTCGGATGCCCGGCCACATGAACGTCCTGCTGGCCGAGGCCAACGTGCCATACGACCGACTCAAGGAGATGGACGAGATCAACGACGACTTCCCGAACGCGACGGTGGCGCTCGTCATCGGCGCCAACGACGTCACCAACCCGGCCGCCCGGACCGATACCTCCTCGCCGATCTACGGCATGCCGATCCTCGACGTCGACAAGGCCGAGCACGTCATCGTCCTGAAGCGCTCGATGGCCGCCGGCTTCGCGGGGATCGACAACCCGCTCTACTCCGATCCTCGCACGACGATGCTCTTCGGCGATGCCAGGAAGAGCGTCGAGGCGCTGGTCGCGGGTGTGAAGGCTGCGTAGGCACACCCGGGTACAGGTCGCCCCACAAGCGCTGGTGGTACAACAGCACCGATGAGCTCCCATCTGGTGCGCGGCACAACGCACACTTGTGAGGCGGCACCATCGGGTGCCACGCGAGGCCCCTGCCACGACTCCGCGAGTTGGTCAACAAGCCCCCGTTGTTGGGCACTGCGGCGATGAGTGCGCTGCGCGAATGCGCCCTGTGCGCGGGTCCCGAGGGTGATCCGGGCCTGTATCGCGTGGAGGTCTGGCGCGACGCCCACTGGCGGCTGACGATGTCGGAGCACACCTCCACCCTGGGCTTCGCCTACCTCGAGCCGATCCGTCACATCCCCTTCCTGGCGGATCTCGACGGCGACGAGGCGACCACCTTCGGCGCGGCCATCGCCAGGGCCAGCGCAGCATTGCGCGAGGCCACCGAAGCACGCCTCGTCTACGCCTACGTCTTCGGCGGCGGCATCCCGCACCTGCACGTGCATCTCGCCCCGAACGCCCCGGAAGGCGTGCTCAACACCAACCTGATCCGCGGCGAGGTCGAGGAGCGCAAGCTGCCCAGCGGCGCCTCGGAGATCATCAGCCGGGATCACCCCGACCTGCCAGACGAGGAGGTCGCCGCGGTCATCGAGCGGACGCGCGAGCTGCTGGCATCGTGACCGGCCGCTGGGTCATCCTCGACGTCGGGGAGACGATCATCGACGAGACGCGGGTCTGGTCGCTGTGGGCCGACATGCTCGGCATCCCGCGGCTCACCTTCATGGCCGCCTTCGGCGCCACCATCGCCTTCGGCGGAGAGCACCGTGACACCTTCGACCGCTTCGACGTGACCGAGTGGCGCGACCGCTGGCCGGAGCACGAGGCCCTCTACGGCGGGTTCCAGGCCGATGACCTCTACCCCGACGCCCTGCCGGCCGTCGCCGCCCTCCGAGCCGCCGGCTACGGAGTGGCGGTGATCGGCAACCAGCCCGCCGCGCGGACCGAGCAGCTCCGCGCCCTGGGCTTCGACCTCGAGGTCATCGCCATGTCGGCGGAGCTGGGCGTGGCCAAGCCCGATCCCGCCTTCTTCGACCGCGTCCTCGAGCTGGTTGGCTGGCCGGATCCGGCATCGGTCGCGTATGTCGGGGACCGGGTCGGCAACGACGTCCTGCCCGCCGCCGCGGCCGGGATGCGGGCCGTGTGGATCCGTCGCGGCCCGTGGGGCGTGATCGAGCAGCTGCCCGAGGGAGTGGCGCCGGCCCTCGTGGTCAACTCGCTCACCGAGCTGGCGGAACGCATCGGTGAGGCGTGGGCGGGCTTGCCCGTCGGCGAGGCCAGCGGCTAGACTCCAGCGACCGCCCAGCATGGGCCGGCCGGACCGGGCCGCTATCGCCGGTCCTGAGGTGGAGACTGCGCATCGCTGCGCGGTCTCTCCTGTTTCGGAGGGAACGTGAGCCCGACCCCTGAGGCGATCACCCAGGCGACCTCGATCGGCGAGGTCGATCGGCTGCTGCGCGGCACCGAGCCGATCAAGGTGAGCCCCGCCGACAGCCTGCACCGGCTCGCCGAGATGGCGGTGGAGCAGCCCGGCTGCCGGGTGCTGTCGGTGGTCGACGAGGCCGGCCAGCTCGTCGGGATCGTGCCCGTGCGGCTGCTGGTCAACGACATCTTCCTCAAGATCGTCCCCGAGGAGTTCCTGGGGGTGATCGGCGATATCGAGGACGTGCTGGAGTACGCCCGCCACCTGCGGGCCCGCACCGCCAGCGACATCATGCTGCCACCGGTATCGGTCCACCGCGACGCCACCGTGCGCGACGCGTTCGAGACGATGCATCACGCCCGCCTGAACGGCCTGCCGATCGTCGACGACGCCGGCCAGGTGGTCAGCTACCTCGATCAGCTCGAGCTGCTCCTGGTCTGGGTCCGCGCCAGCGGGAGTGAGCCGCTGCTGCGCCCTGAGCCGGGCGCCGACGGGGGATGACCCTCACCGTCGTCCTGGGCCTGGCCGTCTTCCTGGGCACCTATGCCCTGATCGCCACCGAGCGGATCCACAAGACGATCGCGGCGATGGGCGGTGGGGTGGCCATGATCCTGCTCGGGATCGTCACCCAGGAGCAGGCCTTCGAGCACATCGACTTCAACGTCATCTTCCTGCTGGCGGGGATGATGATCCTGGCGGGGATCATCCGGAAGACCGGTGTCTTTGGCTGGATGGCGGTCAGGGCGGCTCGCTTCGCCGGTGGCGACGCCTATCGAATCCTGGTGGTCATGTGCGTCATCACGGCGATTGCCTCGGCACTGCTCGACAACGTGACGACCGTGGTCCTGGTGGGACCGATCACCCTCTTCCTGGCCGCGCGCCTCGGACTGAACCCGATGCCGTTCATCATCGCCGAGATCCTGGCCAGCAACATCGGCGGCACGGCGACCCTGATCGGCGACCCGCCGAACATCCTCATTGCCAGCGGGGCGGGGATCGACTTCCTCACCTTCCTGGTGAACATGGCGCCGCTGGCGCTGATCGTCCTCGTCCTCTTCCTGGTCGCCGCGCGATGGATGTTCCGCGGACAGTTCGCCATCGACCCGGCCATGCGCGACGCGCTGCTGGCACTCGACGAGCGTCAGATGATCGTCGACCCGCCGCTGCTGCGCCGATCGCTGGTGGTGCTCGGCCTGACCCTGCTCGGCTTCCTCTTCCATGGCCCGCTGGGGTTCGAGCCGGCGACGGTGGCGCTGACCGGCGCCGTCGTGCTGATGGTGGTCGCCCGGGAGAACCCGGCGGAGATCCTGCGGGACGTCGAGTGGCCGACGCTCTTCTTCTTCATCGGGCTCTTCATGCTCATCGCCGGCGTGATCGAGATCGGCATGATCGAGGCCATCGCCACGGCCCTCACCGACGTGACCGATGGTGGCCTGGCGGCGGGCACGATCGTCATCCTGTGGCTGTCGGCCGCGCTGTCGGGAGTGGTGGACAACATCCCCTACACGGCCACCATGATCCCGGTCGTGCAGGAGATGTCGGCGCCCCATGGCGGATCGCTGGCTCTCTGGTGGGCGCTGGCTGCCGGGGCCGACATGGGTGGCAACCTGACCATCATCGGCGCCTCGGCAAATGTGATCCTGGCCAGCATGGCCGAGCGCGAGGGGCACCCCATCGGCTTCTGGACCTTCATGCGCTATGCCGGGCCGGTCACCCTCGGCAGCATCCTGATCTCGACCGCATACATCTGGTTGCGCTACCTCCTCTAGGCGATGGACCACCTCGCCACCACGCTGACGCAGCTCTTCGTCGTCCTGCTCGCCGCGAAGGTCGGGGACGAGGTCTTCAAGCGACTCGGCCAGCCGACGCTGATCGGCGAGATCCTCGGCGGTGTGGTGGTGGGTCCTGCCGTGCTGGGCGTCTACCAGGTGACGCCCGAGACCGAGCTGTTCGCCGAGATCGGCGTCGTCCTGCTCCTCTTCCAGGTCGGCGTCGAGACACGCATCGGCGACCTGCTGAAGGTGGGCGGGACGGCCGCTTCGGTCGGGATCCTTGGCGTCGCTCTGCCGCTCGGCGGCGGCCTCGCGCTGGGGGCAGCCCTGGGCTACCCGATCGAGGTCAGCGTCTTCCTGGGCGCGGCACTCACCGCGACCTCTGTGGGGATCACAGCCCGCGTCCTCGGTGAGCTCGGCGCCATGGCCAGCCTGTCGGGCCGGGTCATCCTGGGCGCGGCGGTGATCGATGACGTGCTGGCCATGCTGATCCTCGCCATCGCCAGTGGGCTGGCGGCGGGGAGCGTCTCTGCGTGGCAGCTCGGCACGCTGGTCGGGCTGGCGGCCGCCTTCATCGGCATCGTGCTGGTTGTCGGCACCCGGGTGCTGCGGAGTCGCCCGTCAATCCTCACCGACCCGGAGTTCGCCGAGACCCCGTTCCTGCCGGGCATGATCCTGATGCTCGGCCTCGCCGCCCTGGCCGCGATCATCGGACTGGCAGCGATCATTGGGGCCTTCCTGGCCGGGATGGTTGTCGGCGAGTCGAGCGAGCGCCACGCCCTCGAGGAGGAGGTGGCGCCGGTCGCCGCCTTCTTCACGCCGTTCTTCTTCGGATTCATCGGCGCCCAGGTGGACCTGGCCGCGCTCGTCGATCCGTCCACCACCGTCCTCCTCGCCGGACTCACCCTGCTGGCGCTGGCGACCAAGTTCGGAGGGGCGTTCGTCGGTGCGATCCGCCTGGGGCGGCAACGGGCTGTTCTCATCGGCTGGGGGATGGTGCCGCGCGGCGAGGTCGGGATCGTGGTCGCCGGGCTCGGCCTTGCGGCGGGGGCGATCAGCAGCCAGCTCTACAGCGTGGTGGTGGGGATGGCGGTGCTAACCACGCTGGTGGTGCCGCCGCTGATGGGTCGGTTGGTACGACGCGCCGAGCCGGCCATCGCCGAATAGCGGGAGGCCCCTCGCGGACGAGGGGCCTCCCATCAGTCTCAGGCAACCGCGAGCTACTCGCCGCCCTCGGTGACCTCCACGACGGCCTTCTCGAAGTCGTCACCGGTCGCGTCCTCGAGCCCCTCGAGGGCTGCCTCGGCGAGATCGGTGCGGAACGCCTCGTCGGGCGGCTCGGCGGCGATGATGTCGGCCTCGAGCGCCGTGTCCACGGTCTGCGCCCAGGCGTCAGAGCTCAGGATGCCGATCCCGTCCGGCGACGGCCAGATCAGCGCGTTGATCTCGTTCATCATCCACTTCTGGTGGCCGGCGCCGAGCGTGCTGCCATTGTCGACCACGAACTGCTCGCACGCAGCGGCATTGTCGCGGCAGTAGATCCAGCCCTTGAACGAGGCGCGCAGGAACTTGGTGGCGACGTCCTCGTTGTCGCCCTCGGCGAGCCACGCGGCACGCGCCCAGACGGCGTCCTGCAGCATCGCCGTCCCGACCTGGTTGTAGTCGATGACGTTGATGTCGTCTTCGGTGAACAGCTCACCGGTATCCGGGTTGATCGTTTCGAGCAGCTGCGCGTACTCGTTGTAGATCATCGCCTCGGCGACGTCGACGCAGTCCGTATCCGCCTCTGCGCAGCCGTCATACGCGGCGAGCAGCTCGGCCATGCTGAAGCCCTGCGTCACCTGGGTGAAGTCGACTCCGGGCTCCAGGCCTTCCTTCCGGGCCGACGCGATCACCTCGAGCTCGTTGCCGAAGCCCCAGGCCCCCACCTTCTTGCCGGCGAAGTCGGCAGGCGAGGTGATGCCGCTGTCCTTCCACGAGACCGACAGGGTGCCGGCTCGCTGGAAGACCTGGGCGATGTTCACCAGGTCGGAGCCGGCCTCGCTCTCGCGTGCCTGGAGCACCTTCGGCACCCAGGCAAGCGTGAACTCGGGCCCATCGGCGGCGGACCCGACGACCTGTGGAGCGATCTCGGCGCTGCCCGGGATGATCTGGACATCGAGGCCCTCCGCCTCGTAGTAGCCCAGCTCCTGGGCCGCGTAGTAGCCCGCGAACTGGGCCTGTGGGAACCATTGCAGCTGCAGCCGCACCGTCGTCAGCTCGACGCTTCCGCCCGGCCCGGCCTGGCACGCGGCCAACACGAGCATGACGCTGGCGGCCATCGCCAGCGCGATCCTGGGTACCCTCATCTCGACTCCTCGATCATTCAATCGGCCCGGGGCGGGCCACTCCCCGCAATCGGCTGATTCTACGGGCGGGGCAGGCTGCTGGCCAGCCCTTGGCGCGTCACGCCACGCGCTCTCCGCGGACCGATGGATGCCACGGGATCAGCACCCGCTCGCTCCCGGCCACGACGAGGTACATCACGATGCCAGTGACCGAGACGACGACGATGGCGGCCCAGGTCACTTCGAAGGCGAGCGTACTGGCGCTCTCGACCACCACCCGACCGAGGGCCACGTTCAGACCGCCGAAGTACTCGCCGACCACCGCGCCGATGAGGCTCAGCGTGGTCCCGATCTTCAGGCCGGTGAGGAAGAACGGGAGCGCGTTGGGGATGCGCACCTTGCGCAGCACGGCCGCGTCGCCGGCGGCGTACGAGCGCATCAGCTCGAGCGATGAGGCATCGACCTGGGTCAGGCCGCGCAGGACGTTGATCATGATCGGGAAGAAGACCAGCGCGGCCGAGATGGCCATCTTCGAATAGGGGCTCTGCGAGCCGAACCACTGGTTGGCGATGGGGGCGAAGGCCACGATCGGGATCGCGTTGACTGCGATGCCGACCGGCAGCACGATGTCGCGCGCGGTGGGGAAGCGCGCCACCGCGAAGGCGACCGCCAGGCCCAGCAGCGCGCCCGCGATCAGGCCGCCCCCGGCCTCCTGGAGGGTGACCTGCGCCGCGGGGAAGATCTGGTAGCCGGCCTCCCAGTTCTCGACGAGCGCACGCGCGATGGCGGACGGGGCCGGCAGGATGAAGGCGCGGATCTCGAGCGCGCGGATGACGGCCTCCCAGATGGCGATGCCGCCGACGCCGACCACGATCGCGGGCAGGTAGCGGACCAGCCGATCCCGTGCCTTCCTCATCCGGTCAGCCCCTCCCCCTCGGCCCGCTCCAGCGAGGCGAGGCCCTCGTCGGCTCGACCCTCGCCGCCGCGCAGCGCTTCCCGCACCTCGGTCACCATCTCGAAGTAGCGCCGGCTCTCGCGCGTCTCGACGCCGCGCGGCCGCGGCAGGTCGATCTCCACCACGCGCGTGATGCGCCCCGGGCGGGCGCTCATGACGACCACCCGGCTCGACAGGAAGACCGCCTCGGGGATCGAGTGCGTCACGAAGACGACGGTGATGCCGGTCTGCTCCCAGATGCGCAGCACCTCGGAGTTCATCCGTTCGCGCGTCATCTCGTCAAGCGCCCCGAACGGCTCGTCCATCAGCAGGATCGAGGGCGAGAAGGTCAGCGCCCGCGCGATCGCCACGCGCTGCTGCATCCCGCCGGACAGCTGATAGGGGTGGTGGCGGGCGAACTCGGTCAGCTCGACCAGCTCGAGCATCTCGCGCACCCTGGCCTCGCGTGCGCCACGCTCCCAGGTGGTCAGCTCGAGTGGCAGCCGGACGTTCTCCTCGATGGTCCGCCACTCGAACAGGACCGGCGCCTGGAAGACCATCCCGTAGTCGCGGTCGATGCGGGCCTGGTGGGCCGGCTTGTCGTTGACGGTGACGACGCCCGCCGACGGGTGGGTCAGGTCGCCGATGAGCCGCAGCAGCGTCGACTTGCCGCAGCCGGACGGCCCGATCAGCGACACGAACTCGCCGCGTCGCAGCTCCAGGTCGATCCCCGACACCGCGGTCATCGTCTCGCCGCTCGGCAGCGCGAAGGTCTTCGCCAGCCCGGAGAGCCGGACGACGCTCGCGTCAGGCATGCGTGCGTCGCTCATCCGGCGGACGCCTCCGGCCGGCCGCGCAGGACGCGCAGCTCGACCAGGCGCACGAGCGCATAGAAGCTCACGCCCAGCAGGGACGCCACGAAGATGGCGCCCCACAGCTTCGACGGGTTGGTGACGTACTGCTGGTTGAACTCGATGATCGACCAGCCGAGGCCATTCTGGATGGCGCCCGGCCCCTCGCCGATGATCGCGCCCACGATGC
>Ga0209640_10003409_pt1 | contig 13886 bp, 12 predicted proteins | sample RifCSP10_1_FD_184018 | JGI IMG/M metagenome (GOLD analysis project Ga0209640, IMG submission 184018) | Soil microbial communities from Rifle, Colorado - Rifle CSP2_sed 10_1 (SPAdes) (version 2) | ecosystem: Environmental > Terrestrial > Deep subsurface > Rock core/Sediment | place: Rifle...
CCGGCGTCCCGACACGACAAGATCGCGCCGCATCGTGGCCGTGTACCGGTAGGTTTCCCGGCGATGGAGGACTGGGATCCCGCGCAGTATCTCGTGTACGAGGACTACCGCCTCCGCCCTGGGATCGACCTGATCACCCGCCTCGGAGGCTCTCCTCGTGAAATATGGGATCTGGGGTGCGGTACGGGGACGATCACGGGCATCCTCGCCGAGCGGTGGCCGGGTGCTGCCGTCCATGGCCTGGACTCCTCGCCTGCCATGCTCGAGCGCGCCCGAGCCCTGTCCGGCATCGACTGGGTGCTGGGTGACATCAACGCGTGGAGGCCGTCACATCCGGTGGATCTCGTCTTCTCCAACGCCGCCCTCCATTGGATCGACGATCACCAAACCCTGCTCCCCCGGCTGATCGAGACTCTGGGACCACAGGGCGTGCTCGCCGTGCAGATGCCGCGAAACCATGGGGCTCCGTCACACACGATGCTGGCCAAGACCGCGCGGTCGCCCCGCTGGGTCGAACGGGTCGGTCATCTCATCCGCCCGACGCCGGTCGCCCCGCCCCGCGCATACCACTCGCTGCTCAGCCCACTCGTTGCCACCCTCGACGTATGGGAGACCGAGTATCTCCAAGTCCTGCACGGGCCCAACCCAGTGGCCGCGTGGACGCGGAGTACCGCGGCCAAACCCTTCATCGAGGCTCTGGGAGACGACGCCGAGGCATTCATGGACGATTACGGCGGGCGGCTTCGGAACGCTTACCCACCCTCCCCGGACGGCACGACGCTGTTCCCGTTCAAGCGCCTGTTCATCGTTGGGAGGAAGTAGCGATCGCGTCGACCGCGACCGACGTGACACCGGATTCCGAGACTTCTTTACCATCGTCTCGTGCGCGCCGCCCTTGCCTCCCTCCTCCTGCTCGCCTCGTCATGCGCGTTCGGCGGCGGAGTCGACCCGACCGCAGAGCCGTCCACCACGAGGAACACACCCGCGACCACGGCAGGCGGCACCTCGACAGAAGATGTCGTCGATCCCATCGCTCGAGCAGCCGTGCTGTCCAGAGCCCAGGGTTTCCTCGACGCACTCGCCCGTGGAGAGTGGGATACCGCGGTTGGGATGGTCATCGACCCACCGGACGACCTCGCCGAGACCCTCGGATCGTGGTCGAGCGGTCTCGCGTTGACCTCGATCGCCTTCTCGATCATCGCCGACAGTGTCACTCCCGAGAATGCCGTGGTCGGAGTGTCCGCCACCTTGGTCCCCCTCGGGTTTCAACCATGGCGGTTCGAGACGGAGGTTCGCCTCGAACCTGCGACCGAGTGGAGTGTCGTGTGGGACCCATCGATCCTCTATCCGGGTCTCGAGGAGGGTGACCACCTGGTCGTCGAGCGCGAGTGGTCACCGCGGGCAGCGATCCTCGCTCGAGACGGCACACCTCTGGCAACCACGGTGCCAACGTGGACGATCGGGGTTGTCCCCGGCCAGATCGACGACTTGGACGAGCTCATCGACCTGCTCGACCGAGAAGCGGGGGTAGAAGGCGCCACGGTGCGGGCCGAGATCGCCAGGCCAGGCGTACAGCCCGATTGGTTCGTTCCGGTCGGAACCATCGCCGCCTCCGAGTCCACGGCGGTGGCGGTTCTTCAGGACACGCCGGGGGTCGTGCTCCGACCGAGCACAGGCCGGGCGGGACCTGTCTCCGACTTCGCCTTTCACGTCGTGGGAGCGGTCGGACCTGTGACGGCCGAGCGGCTGGTCGAACTCGGGGCGCCATACGGCCCGAACGATCGGGTCGGGATCTCAGGGCTGGAGCAGGCTCACGAACGCCAACTGGCGGGCACTCCCGACGCCCGGATCGTCAGGGTGAACCGCTACGGCCGGGAAGTGGAGACCCTGATCGAGGCGGTGGGTGATACCCCCCAGGACCTGACGACGACGATCGACGTGGCCGTGCAACTCGCGGCCGAACGCGCCCTGGCGGCAGTGACCAAGCCCGCGGCAATCGTGATCGTCGACACCCGAACCAGCGAGGTGCTCGCTTCAGTGTCCCGGCCCATCGACGGATTCGATCGCGCATTCCTGGGGACCTATCCACCTGGGTCGAGTTTCAAGATCGTGACGCTGGCCGCACTCCTCCAAAACGGAATGGACGCCTACGACGAAGTCGACTGCCCATCCGAGGTGACGCTGGGAGGGGTTCGGTTCCCCAACGCCGGCAACCGTGATCTGGGCTCGGTGACCCTCGCAACGGCGTTCGCCGAGTCATGCAACACGACGTTCACGGCAATGGCTGTGGAGCACCTCAGTGGCACGCTGCTCGGCGCGGTGGCGCGGGCATTCGGATTCGAGGTCGGGCCCGACGCCGGGCTGCCCGCCGCGACCCCGCGGTATCCAGATCCCATCGACACGGCGGAGCTCGCGGCATCCGCCATGGGGCAGGGTCGGGTGCTGGTGACTCCCTTGCAGCAGGCAGCCATTGCCGCCGCAGTGGCATCGGCCGGCTGGATGCCCCCCACCGTCCTCGCGGGCACCACCGATCGGATCCGCATCCCCCTCGACCCGGATGTCGCGGCCGACGTAGCCGACCTGATGCTCCTGGTGGTGACGGAGGGAACCGGCGGGATGGCCCAGGTTCCCGGAGAGGTGGTTCGCGGCAAGACCGGCTCAGGCGAGTTCAACGACCAGGGGGACACGCACGCGTGGTTCGTGGGCTACTGGGACAACATGGCGATTGCCATCATCGTCGAGGATGGCGGATCGGGCGGTCAGACCGCGGCTCCGATCGCCGCGGCGATCATCAGGGACCTTGCGGGGATTTGACGGGCAGCGGCTGGGGCGACATTCGACATTCGACAGAACGCGAGGGCCGAACCCCGGTCAGCGCGCCTCTTGCTGGAAACTGGAAACGGGCACGGGCAACGAGCAAGGGGCCACGGGGATCCTCGGCAATGCATGGGTGGCGAGGTCCAGACCGAGTTCGCTATCCCCCGTGCCTCACCACCTCTTCCGTCGGCTTGCGCCCGGTGACGCCCCTTGCTCGACGCTCCTTGCGCTGAGCTTTCTCACCGACGGGGTCGGGGTGTCCGAGGGCAACGGCGTACCGACACTGGTGGCCGTCGGGGAGCTCGAGCACCTCCCGGGCGCGACTGTCGAGATGAAGGGTCACCGGGCACGACCCGATCCCGCGTGCTGCCGCGGCGAGCATCAGGTTCTGCGCGAGTCGGCCGATGTCGAAGTCGTTGCCCTGAGGGGTCTTCACGAGGCAGACGGCCACCTTTGCGTCGCGTAGCGGCTGGGTGTAATGCCCGGCGGACGCCACCTGCTCGCGTTGTGCCGCGTCGTCGATGACGACGAGCTGCCATCCCTGTGTGTTCTTCGACGATCCGGTCCAACGGCCTGCGTCGAGTATCTCATCGAGCGTGCCAGGTGTGATCGGCTCGTCCGTGTAGGCGCGTACGACGCGGAGTGACCGGATCGCGTCGTAGACCTCGTCTGATGGTGTGAACATGACGGAAGAGTATTCGCCACCCGGGGCCCGTTGCCCGTTGCCCGTTCCGTCTGATTGCCAATTGCTGATTGCCAATCGCTGGTTGCCCAGCAGGTCACCGCTTCGGATCACTCGTACGGTCGGCGGTCTGCCGTCCGCAGTCAGCCATGGCTTCGAGCAGTCGTCCCCGGTTCGCCTCGCCCTCTCCTCACCGCAATCATCTCCCCCACGATCGCCACCGCGATCTCTTCGGGCGTGGTCGCCCCTATTGCCAGGCCGATCGGACCGCGGATCCGCGCGGTTTCCTCCTCAGTGAAACCCCGATCGTGCAGCCGCTCCACGCGGGCGCGGTGGGTCCGTCGAGAGCCGAGCGCCCCGATGTGCCGAGCGGGTGATCGGAGGACCGCGGGGAGCAACCCGTCCTCGAAGCGGGCTTCATGCAGTACCGAGACCACATATGTTGCAGAATCGACCGCAAGGCCGGCAAGTAGTTCATCGGGCCACCCGCAGCGGACGGAGGCGGCGGCGGGGAACCGCTCCGGGGCGGCGAACGCTGGACGCGGATCACCGACCTCCACGGTGAAACCGGCGATGGCGGCGACGGCACACACCGCCTCCCCGATGGGCCCGGCCCCGAACAGTAGAAGCCGAGGGGGAGGAACCAGGGCCTCGACGAACACCTCCGACTCCCCCACCACGACGACACCCGACACCTCGCGATCGACGAAACCGGCGACTGCCTCGCCCACGGCAGAGATCAGGTCAGGCGGGAGAGTCCCGGAGACAAGTCGCCCCTCATCGTCGAAGAGGGCTTTGTCACCGTCGGGCATCATCGTGGCAAGCGCCCCGCGACGGCGCTCGGCGAGCATCAGACTGGCTTGCTCGAGGAGGGTCACCACGGTTCGACAAACACCCGGATGGTGCCGCCGCAGGCGAGGCCCACCCCGAAAGCCTGGTCGTCGCTGATCCCGTACGTGACCACTCGAGCCGTTCCCGACTCGATCACCTCGGCCGCCACGGTGATCACGTCGTTCTCCACGCACCCCCCGCTCACGGAGCCAACGACATCACCGGACGACGAGATGAGCATGCGGCTGCCCGGGGGCCTCGGTGCCGAACCGGCCACGTCGATCACGGTGGCAGCGGCGACGCCCTTCCCCTCCGATCGCCAGCGCCCCGCGGTGGTCACGTCCTCGGTGATCGACATGGACGCGATTATGGCGCGGCCGGAGGCGTGTCCCGAGTCGGGCCACCCCTCCTATCCTGTCTCCGGATCCACCAACCGGGACCCGATCACCCATGGCTCGCCGACGAGACGGACTCGAGATCTTCAGAACCCGTCGTAACCGCCGCTTTCGGCGACACCGGAACTGGGGCCAGATCTTCGCCCGGTTTCTCACCGTCACCGTCGTTGTCGGGACCTTGGTCGGCGCGATCCTGCTCTTTCGCGCCGTTACCGCGCCGAACGTCGTGCAGCTCCGCGTCCTCGGCGCCGACGGTGCGCCACTCGCCGGGGCCACGATCGTCGCCCCCAGTGGCAAGCAGGCAACCACGGAAGAGGCCGGCGTGGCGCGCCTCGCGTTCGATGCCCCAGCCTTCATCTCGGTCACCGCACCCGGTTACCGGCCTGCCTCCTACGAGGTCGAGGCCATCCCTCCTCAAGGTCAACTCTCCCTGCAGATGGAACCCAACATCCTCCTCGGCAGGGTCACCGACGCAGAGGGGATCGGCCTGGCTGGAGCCACCATCACCTTGGGATCGGTATCCACCGTCGCCGGCGAGTTCGGCAGCTTCGAGATCGTCGCCGCCGACCCGGGGACGCTCACTGTGGTGAAGGCGGCATGGGAGACGAAAGAGGTGGTCTGGCAAGGCGATGCCGGGCGCCTCGATATCACCCTCGACCCATTCATAGTCAAGGGTCTGCGGGTCTTCGCCAAGGTGGCCGGTGACGACGCCAAGTTCGAGGCGATACTCCGAATCGCCGACTCCTCGTCGGTCAACGCCCTGGTGTTCGACACCAAGAACGAAGCGGGCGAGGTCGTCTACGACAGCACGGTCCCCGACGCGATATCCGCAGGAGGGGTCTTCCCCCAGTACGACGTAGAGGAAAGGCTTGCGCAGGCCAAAGAGCACGGTCTCTACACGATCACCCGGATCGTCACCTTCCAAGACGATTACTTCCCCCGGGCCAATCCCGATCTTGCCCTCCGAGCCATCAACGGCGACCTGTGGATCAACAACAGCGGACTCGCGTGGATGGACCCGACAATCCCCGAGACGTGGCAGTACCCGATAGACCTGGCACTCGAGGCATGCCGCCTCGGATTCGATGAGATCCAATTCGACTACGCCCGGTTCCCCACCGACGGTGACATCTCGGTGATCGTCTACGCAGCCGGGGACCAGGATCCGACGACCCGCGTCGACACCATCCGTGCATTCCTCGAGGAAGCCAGTCGCCAGATCCACGAGGAGGGGTGCGCGGTATCGGCCGATATCTTCGCCATCGTCCTGTCGGTCGACAACGACCAAGGGCTCGGACAGAGGGTCGAAGAGCTGTCGTGGGCGGTGGACGCGATCAGCCCGATGATCTACCCGAGCCACTACAGCCCGGGATGGCTCGACCTCGACAACCCCAACGACCACCCGGCCGAGGTCGTCGGGCAGGCGCTCGACGCCGGCATGCCTCGCCTCGAGGGAGGTGCCCTCATGCGGCCATGGCTCCAAGGCTTCTCCTGGAGCGCCGAGCAGGTCCAAGAGAGCATCCTCACCGCCGAGAGGGCTGGAGGCGGCTGGATGCTGTGGAACTCGCAGAGCCTGTTCGAACCGAGCTTCATCCCGGAGGAGTAGGAGAGTCGCAACGGCCGAACTCAGCAGCCCGCATTCGGCGGATTGCGATAGGCGAAGAGCGAAAGGCGAAACCCGTCCAGGAAGGAGTTCGGACGAGCTACAGCCTTTCGCGGCCGAGCGCACCGACACCTATCGCCTTTCGCCCCGAGCGCCAGCGAGGGTCACAACGGAATCGTCATCCCCTCGAACGCCGCATCCGTCTTGGGAAAGCGACTCCGCGCCATGCCCCTGATGGCGTCGATCTGTTCGTCGGTCCGGTCGGGGTCGTGGCTGGTGATGACGAGGCGGCGGGCGCCGGCGTCCCTGGCTGCTGCGGTCGCTGCCTCCCAGTCGCTGTGGCCCCATCCCCGCCGCGTGTCCCGCCGCTCCTGCGGCGTGTACTGGGCGTCGTGTACCAGTACCCCCACACCGCGGGCCAGCTCCCTCAGCCTGGCGTCCGCTGCCGGCTCCCCCGACTCGTGGTCGGTGGCGATCATGATCGACCTCGCCGCGTCGAGGCGAAAACCGGTGACGCCCTGCGGATGATTGAGGGCTACCGGCGACACGGTGACCCGCCCCACCGTCACCGGGCCTTCGAGAGGGTGGTACCGAACCGTGGCTCGGCATTCCGCAAGCGTCACGGGCCACCACGGGGGGCCCATCACACGTGCCAGCACCTCCCTGGGGGTCCTGTCGTCGATGACCGCCCCATGTATGTCGAGGGTCACCCCTGGGTACTGAAGGGGCGTGAACATCGGCAGGCCCTGGATGTGATCCCAGTGGTAGTGGGTGAGGAAGAGGCTGAGGCGGTGTGGCCCCGCACTGGTGATGCTGTGCTGGAGAGAGCGAATCCCCGTGCCGGCGTCGATCACCAGCAAATGCCCCGGCTCGACCTCGGTGTGAAAGCAGGTGGTGTTCCCGCCGTAGCGCCGGTACTGCTCACCGGAAACACACATAGAACCCCTGCAGCCGGCGACCGTGAGCGCCGTCGTCACGGAGATCCCCACCCTGCGGTCAGTCGCTGAGGGTGGCGTCGGTGTCCCGAAGCCGTTTTGCCAACTCGGCCATCAACTTCAAGCCGATGTCGGGGTGGTTCTTGATCAGCGCACGGAAGTCCCACTGGGTGATCACCAGAGCTGTCATCGGCGACGTGGCGGTCACGTCGGCGGTGCGGGGCGTGTCGTCGAGCACGAGCGCCATCTCGCCGAAATACTCACCCGGGCCGAGCTGGGCGAGAACCGTGTCGCCTTTGCTCACCTTGGCCGTTCCGTCCATCACGAGGTAGAAGCCACGTCCCCCCTCGTGCCCCTCACGAATGATCTGCTCGCCGTCGGCGAATGAGCGCTCCTTGGCGGTGCCGAGCACGCTCGCTATCTCCTTCTCGGAGAGCCCCGCGAACAACGGAATCCTCTTCAGAAACCCGGCCGTGTCCATTCGCACCACCTCTCCTTCGGAGCTACCACGATATCGGACGACGGACCGACGCGTGCCGTCACGCAAGACCACCCGATTCCAGGGGAGCGAGCCGGCCCAACGACTCGGCAACAACGACCGCATGATCACCGCGCTCGAGGATGAAGTCCGAGCGGGGGTTGCTGAACGTCGTCCCGTCGCGAGCCACCGCCAAGAGAGTGGCCTCGTGCTCGGAACGCAGGCGGGAAGACAGTCCGTCGATGGTCAGCCCGGCGTATTCGTCTGGGAGGATTATCCGATAGAGCTCTGACCCCTCGCCGCCGGACACGATGTCGGTCACGAGAGCGCCCAGGCCCGGGTACATCGCCGTGCGGGCAAGCAGGTGTGAGGCCAGGCGGGAGGTGACCAGCACCTCGTCGACGTTCGCGCGCCTGAAATGCTCCAGGTGGGCCGGGTTGTTGACCTCGACAACGGTTCGCACTGTCGGAGCGAGCGACTCGATGGCGAGCACGACAAGGATCGAGCGCATGTCCGCCTCGTTCGACGCGTCGGCGGGGCATATCACCGCAGCGGCCGCCTCAGTGACCCCGGCGCGCTCCAGGTCCTCGCCGTTCGTGGCGTCACCGCGCACGTAGTACACGCCATCGCCCGCTGGGTTGCGCTCGGCCTCGTGGATCAGCACAACCTTGGCCTTGTAGTCATCCGACCGGAATTCCCTGATCAGCTCCCTTGCGGTCCCATTCCAACCGCACACCAAGATGTGCCCTTCGTAGGTCGCCGCACCCATCCCCTGTCCCTCCTTCATGAGGAAGTCGATCACGAATCCGACGATTGCCCCGGTGACCGTCGCCAGCATCGCCACACCGAACAGTGCCAGCAACCACGAGATCGTCCAGCCCCAGGGTCCGGCAGCGTATGACGAGTCTCCTTGACCGAGCGCGGTCGTGATCGCCCAGTACAAGGACTTGCCAAACGACCGATAGGTCACCTCCTTCTCGGCGACCGTGATGCCGACCGCGGCGAAAAGAACGACAGCGACGAGCGCGATCAAGAGGGGCCGGAAAACCCGGCCCCCGAACTGCTTCCGTACGCGCCTTACGTGCCATGCCAGTCGCCGGACGAGAGACACGGTGAAGATCCCGGCCATAGGAGACGGCGATCATAGGGAAGGCGTATCTGCGGTGTGCTGGCCAGCCCGTCGGGTATCACCAAGCAAGGGCATTTCGCCCCTGGCCCCAACACCTCCGTAACGGGAATGTGCGGGTGCGAGGACGGTCGGCGGGGCGCGAGCCCGGCCCGCACAGCGCCCCCTCCTGTGAGTGGTGGGCAGCGCACCCGCCGGCCTTCCTCAAAATGGGGTGCCGCGGTGCTCGACCGCGTGCCGTTCCCGTGCACCCTACCGTTGCGTCCATGCCCGCCACCCCTACGATCGCCGTGCTCGCGGGCGGCCCGTCGACGAGGTTCGGATCACACAAGCCGAATGCCCTCCTCGCCGGGCTGACGATGCTCGACTGGGTCCTACGCGCAGCGGGTGACATGCCGACGATCGTCGTCGGCGGCCCCGAAGTGGCCGGTTCCCGGTGGGTGCCGGACGAGGTGCGCGATGGCCCGGCGGGAGCGCTGGCGTTGGCGATCGCCGCCGCGGGCGGACCCGTGATCCTCGTGGGTGCTGACCAACCCTGGGTGCGACCGGCCACGCTCGAAGCACTCGCTGCGTTCCCGGCTGAAGCTGCCTGCGTCCCTGTCGACGGGGACTCCCGGCAAGTGACCTGTGCACGGTATCCCGCAACGCTCGCCGACCTGGCCGCGCGTACCTCCGCTGCCGGGGGCGGTCTCCAGCGAGTGCTCGACATGGTCCCTCGCAACGAGGTGCCCGAGGAGCGATGGCGAACCTGGGGGGAAGACGGCAGGTCGTGGTACTCGGTGGACTCCCTTGAGCACCTCACCGAGGGGCTGACCCGCTACGGTCCGCCGGGGTGACCCACGACGTAGCCCACTATCAGGGTCTCGTCGACACGGCGATGGCGCCTCATCGTTGGATCCTCTGCGGCGATGTCGCCGCCGTGTTCACCCCAGTGGTCGACCACCTCCGCGAAATCGGTGCGCCTCGGCCCCTGCTCCTTGCCGGCTCAGAGGGAACCGGCAACCAACCCGATCCCGAGGCGGCAGAGGTCATCGTGCTCGGAACCTCCTCCGACACGATGCTTGGCGGCATCCGCGCGTATCACGCCGCGCTGCGGAGCCTTCCCCAATCGGCGATCGATCGCATCGAGGCGTGGGATCCGGATCGCACTGCCCGGGTGCTGGCCAGCTTCCTCGATACCGAGCTCGACATCGCCGGGAGACCTTCGTGGGGAGCGCGACCGCTCTCCTGGCTCGCGCTCGAGGACAAGCTCCGGGCCGAGTCCATATGGGAGGCGGCCGGCGTGGCACACGCCGGCCACGTCAATGTGGCCGCGGTGGCCTCCGACCTCGTCGAAGCCGCCCGCTCGATGGATCGCGGTGACGGAACCGTTTGGGCCGGAGACGATCGCGAGGGCTGGAACGGAGGCGCCGAGTACGGTCGGATCGTCGTCGATCCGGACAACGCCCACGACGCGATCGACTTCTTCACCGCGCACTGCGACCGGGTCCGGGTGATGCCGTTCCTCACCGGGGTCCCGTGCAGCATCCATGGCATGGTTTTTCCGGACACGGTCACCGCGTTCCGCCCGGTGGAGATGATCGTGTTCAGGTCGCCGGGATCCGACCGGTTCCGCTACTCGAGTGTCGCCACCACCTGGGATCCAACGGTCGAAGTCCGCGCCGAGATGCGAGTGGCCGCCCAGCGCGTGGGCGCCCACCTGCGCGAGGCGCACGACTTCCGAGGAGCCTTCACGATGGATGGTGTCGCCACGGTCGATGGATGGCTTCCGACCGAGCTCAACCCTCGGTTCGGGGCCGGCCTCGGCTCAGTTGGGCGCAGCTCAGGAATGCCGCTCCTCGGCATCTCCCGGCTGCTCATCGAAGGCCAGACAGGCGGCCTCGACCCGGTGGAGGTCGAGACGATCGCGGTGGAGGCATCCGATCGCATCCGTCAGCTGGGCGGTCTGGCGATGATCACCGTTCCGGCCACCGGCACCCATGAGCAGCGAGTCGAGTACTCGCACGGACGCATGATTCCCGTGGCCGAAGGCGGGCACGGCATGCTGGAACTGGGACCATCGCCGATGGGCGGTCTGGTTCGACTCGCCATGGACCCCGGCTCGGTGCCCGCTGGAACATTCGGTGCCCCGGTCGCTCAGGCCGGGTTCGCCCTGGCCGACGAGCTCTGGGACACCGGCATCGGGCCGCTGATACCGGCGACGCCCGCCTGAGAGCGTCCGAAAAGCCCCCTGGTCCCATCCGGGCGATTCTGTTCGCGTGTGCTCTACCGCGTGAGACGGAGCACTACCGCGGCCGACGCCTGCGCGGCGACGACGAACGCCAGCAATGTCGCAACCGAAAACTCGTACAGAATTCCAAGGATGGCGCCACCCGCCATCAGCGCAACGCCGTACACCGCGTTGAACAAGCCGTACGCCGTTGCCTGTCCCCGGGCCTCGGCAAGATCGCCGACGGCAGCGCGCAGCGTCGACTCCTGGATGCCCATCACCGCCCCCCAGGCAACTGCGCCGGCCCAGACCAGGAGCAGCGTGGTTGAGAACGCGGCCACGATCGCGATCGACAGGATCGGCAGCACGAGAAGCACTCCCATCCCGCGGCGGTCGTAGGCACGCCCAGCGAAGAGCGCAATCGCGGCATCCACCGTCATTGCCACGGCGAACACTATTGGCACCATCGCATCCGACATGAGATCCCGGCTCGTGAGGTGGAATGCGATCAGCGGGAACGGGGCAAACCCGAGGGCGGACAGGAAGACGAAAGCGAGGTACACCCGTGCGCGACTCGCACGGCCATAAGAGCCCGCGGCCGGCAACGTCTCGGTGACTATCGGTGGCGCCATACGGCGCACAGTGATGAGGGCTACGACGGTCAGCGCCCCTGGGACTGCGAGGATGCCGAACGCGAACGGGTAGTCACCGTTCCTCACGGCAAGGGCTCCGGCGAGCAGAAGCGGGCCGATCACCGCTCCGGTCTGGTCGATCGCTTCGTGCAAGCCGAACCCCAACCCGCGACCGAGCGGCTTGGACACCGAGCCGATCAGCGTATCGCGGGCAGGAGATCGAATCGCCTTCCCCAGCCGCTCGGCCACGATGAGGACCATGGCTATGTCGACCCGGCCGGCAAGCCCGATCAGCGGAACGGCGACGATCGTGAGAACGTAGCCGCCGATGGTCATCGCCCAGTAGGCGCCAGTCCGGTCGGCGATCCTGCCGGTGACGATCCGCAGGGCGAACCCCACGAACTCCCCGATCCCCGAGATCGCCCCAACCACTGCCGCGCTCGCCCCGATCGTCAACAGGTATGGCCCAAGGATGCTCCGCGCCCCCTCGTACACGACGTCGGCCAGCAGGCTGACGATGCCAAACGCGACAATCACCCGAAGCGCCCGGCGACGCCCCATGTCGCTCACCGGAGGGACTCGAACCTCGCCGTGAAGTGGCGCAACCAGGGAGCCTGTTCGACGATGCGCATACCCCGGAGCGACGCGGCGCGCTCATGCACCGAGAGCACCACTTCCCCGACGTAGTCGATGTGGCTCTGGGTGTAGGTGCGCCGCGGAACGGCGAGCCGAACCAACTCCATCGCCGCAGGCGTCTCCGTTCCGTCGCTGTGGCGCACTCCGAACATCACCGACCCGATCTCCACTCCGCGTACGCCGCCGTCGCGATACAGCTCGACCGCCAACGACTGGGCGGGATACTCCGACTGGGGAATCTGCGGAAGCAGCGCCTTGGCGTCGATGTACACGGCGTGCCCGCCGGGTGGCCACACGATGGGTACGCCGGCGTCGCGGCATTTCTCGGCGAGATACTCTGTGCTGCGGATCCGATACCTGAGATAACGCTCGTCGAGCACCTCGTCGAGACCTTTGGCGATCGCCTCCAGATCGCGCCCTGCCAACCCACCGTATGTGGGAAACCCCTCGGTGAGAATGAGGAGGTTCCGGCATCGCGCGGCGAGCACGGGGTCGCGCATTGCCAAGAACCCACCGATATTGGCGATGGCGTCTTTCTTGGCCGAAAACGTCACGCCGTCGACGAGCGAGAACATCTCCTTGGCGATCTCTCGCGGGGTACGGTCGGCCTGCCCCGGCTCCCGCAGCTTGACGAACCACGCGTTCTCGGCGAATCGGGCGGCGTCCATGAAGAACGGAAGCCCGTGCCGATCGCACACCCGTCGGATTTCTCTCAGGTTGGAGAGCGACACCGGCTGGCCACCACCCGAGTTGTTCGTGACCGTGACCATGACCAGGGGAATCCGCGCGGCTCCGACCTCGTCGATGGTTCGCTCCAACGCGGCGATGTCCATGTTGCCCTTGAACGGATGATCCGCAGCCGGATCCCGGCCTTCGGCGATTACAAGATCGCGGGCCTCCGCACCCTGGAATTCGATGTTCGCCCGGGTCGTGTCGAAGTGGGTGTTGTTCGGTACCACCGAGTTGGGTCCGGTCACGGAGCTGAACAGGATCCACTCCGCCGCCCTTCCCTGGTGGACCGGAATCACCTCGGGCAAGCCGGTCAATTCGAACACCGCGTCGTAGAAGCGGAACCACGACCGGCTGCCGGCGTACGCCTCGTCTCCGACCATCATCGCCGCCCACTGTTCGGCCGACATCGCCCCGGTGCCCGAATCGGTGAGCAGGTCGATGATCACCTCATCGGAGTGAAGCCCGAACAGGTTGTAGCCGGCTCGACGAAGGGCTTCCTCCCGTTCCGCCTCGGACGGGAAGGCGATGTCTTGCACGCTGTGGATCCGAAACGGCTCGATGATGGTGCGGTAGGGCATGGGGGGCTCCGGGTGGTCGCGTGGGGAGACGCTATCGCGGGGAAGCCGGCAGCATGCAGCCGGCAGGGTGCAGGACCGGGCGACGGCCGCGACCGTTTCCTCACCGGAAGCCCGAGAAGACCCGAGGTGGCGGCAACGTTCCTCCCCCCGGGCCGGGGGAGGTGGCCCAAGTACACCGCGACCGTTTCCTCCCCCGGAGGGGGGAGAAGACCCGAACAGGCGGGAACGTTCC
>Ga0209640_10003410_pt1 | contig 13885 bp, 10 predicted proteins | sample RifCSP10_1_FD_184018 | JGI IMG/M metagenome (GOLD analysis project Ga0209640, IMG submission 184018) | Soil microbial communities from Rifle, Colorado - Rifle CSP2_sed 10_1 (SPAdes) (version 2) | ecosystem: Environmental > Terrestrial > Deep subsurface > Rock core/Sediment | place: Rifle...
CGCCGACCACGCTGCAGTACGCGTTGCTCGGGCTGCTCGGCCGCCGCTCGCTCACCGGCTACGAAATCCTGAAGCGGTTCACGCGCTCGGTCGTGTTCTTCTGGAACGCCCGGCAGAGTCAGGTCTATGCCGCCCTCGACCGGATGGAACAGCTTGGCCTCGTCACCTCTCGCGTTGTCGTGCAGCAGCAGCGGCCGAACCGGCGCCATTACACGATGACCGCGGCGGGCCGCGCCGCGCTGCACGGCTGGCTGGAAGGCGAAACGCCGGCGCAGCCGGTCAAGGACGAGATGCTGCTGCGCGTTTTCTTCAGCGATCCGCTGCCTGCGCGCCAGGTTGCGGCGAGCCTGCTGCGTCACGGCAAGGCGCACGAACGGGTGCGCGCCGAGTTCGAGGCCATCAGGACCGCCCTCGAGGCGCGCTATGGTCCGATCGGGAGCACTGCCGACCGGCCGCTGGCGTTCCGTTACCTGGTGCTCGAGCAGGGCATCCGCTTCGAGCGCATGTACGCCGACTGGTGCCGCTGGGCAGCTGGAGCGCTGGAGCGGGTGCGCGACCGCGCCCATACGCCCGAGCGAACCGGGGCCGATCTCATCGTCAGCGCGGCGGAGTGATCCATGCCGGACGACGGCCTCGAATATCACGCGCCCGAATCTCTCGACGAGGCGGTCGCGTTGCTGGAGCGCTGCGGGCCGCGCGCCGCGCTCCTGGGCGGGGGCACCGACGTTGTCGCGGCGCTGAAACACGGCGTGCTCGCGAAGGACCACCTCGTCAGCCTGAAACGGATCAGGGACCACCGCGACATCGCCGCAAGCGAAAGCGGCGATCTCCTGATCGGCGCTTTCACGCCTCTCGACTCGATCGCTTCCTCGGCGGCGGTGCGCGAGCGCTGCCGCGCGCTGGCCGAGGCCGCGGGCAAGGCCGTTTCGCCTCTGCTGCGCGGGCGCGCCACGCTGGGCGGAAATCTGTGCCTGGACACGCGCTGCTGGTACTACAACCAGACCGAGTCGTGGCGCGCGAGCCGCCCTCTGTGTCTCAAGGCGGGCGGCGCGCAATGCTGGGTCAACGAGAAGCGCAACACGTGCGTCGCGCTGTTTTGCGCCGAAACGCCGCCCGCGCTGATGGTTGCAGGCGCGCGCGTCATCTTGCGCGGACCCGCGGGCGAACGAACCATCGGGGTGCACGAGCTGTACTCGGACGACGGGCTCGCGCCGCTCAAGCGCGAGGCGACCGAGATCGTCACCACCGTTGTCATCCCCCCTCGCCCGCCCCGCTGGGGGAGCACCTACCTCAAATACGCCGCTCGCGGCTCGATCGATTTCCCGCTGCTCGGCATCGCGGCGGGCATCCGGCTCGAGCCCGACGGCCGGATCGCCGAGGCGCGCATTGCCGTCACCGGCGCGAAATCGGCGCCTTTCCGGCTGACGCAGTTCGAAACCGAACTGCGCGGCCGCGCGGTTCCGAACGACGCGGAGCGCGGCGAGTCGGTCGCGCGCTCGCTCGGGACGCTGTACCTGTCCGACGACGTTCCCTACAAACGCAGGCTCGCCGGACTTCTGGCGGCCGAAGCGGTACGGCGCGCGGCGGAGTTTGCCAGGGGATCCGCATGAAGCGCCTCATCCAACTGCACGTGAATGGGCAGACGCACGATCTGGTCGTCCACCCTGCCCGCACGCTCCTCGATGTGCTGCGCGATCAGCTCGGGCTGACCGGCGCCAAGCGCGGCTGCGGGCTCGGTGCCTGCGGCGCCTGCACGGTGCTGCTCGACGGCCGGCCGGCGGCCGCGTGCCTCACGCTCGCGGTCGAGGCCGCCGACCAGGAAGTCCTGACCATCGAAGGACTTGCAGAGGGTGGCGCGCTGCACCCGGTCCAGGAGGCGTTCGTCGAAAGCGGTGCGGTGCAGTGCGGATTCTGCACGCCCGGAATGGTGCTCTCGGCGAAAACCCTGCTCGATCGGTGCCCCGACCCGAAGCCCGAGGAAATTCGCGAGGCACTCGCGGGCAACGTGTGCCGCTGCACCGGGTACGTGAAAATCATCGAAGCGGTATCCATCGCCGCGCGCCGGATGCGCGAGGCGGCGAGCGGGAACTGACGGGGGCAATCGGCCATGTCCGAATTCGCAGTCGTGGGCAAACCGCTTCCCCGGGTGGACGCGCGGGAAAAGGTCACCGGGGCCGCATCCTACGCGGGCGACATCCGGTTGCCCGGGATGCTGTGCGGGCGGATTCTGCGAAGCCCTCATCCGCACGCGCGAATCGTCAGCGTGGACACCTCGCGCGCCGAGAAGCTGAAGGGGGTCTACGCCGTGCTTACGGGGCGCGACATGGCGGGATTGCGCGTCGCTTTCGTCGACACCCCGAAATACCCTGCCGACGAACCACCGTTCGCGCTCGACCGCGTGCGCTACATCGGCGACGAGGTCGCGGCGGTCGCGGCGGTGGACGATGCGACCGCGGCGGAGGCGCTTTCGCTCATCCGCGTCGAGTACGAGGAGCTGCCTGCCGTTTTCAGCGCAGCCGATGCGCTCAAGCCCGGCGCGCCGCTGGTTCACGAATTCGACTATCCCGGCAAGTCCATCTGGGAGGACTGGGGCGCGCGCGGGCGCCCGCAGTCCGATCCCGTGCCGCGCAAGGACAACATCGCGGCGCGCACGTTCGTCGAGTTCGGCGACCTCGCCAAGGGATTTGCCGAGGCGTACCACACGCGCGCGGACACCTACGAGGTTGCGCCCGTGGCACACGCGCCGCTCGAGCCGCACGCGGCGCTCGCGTACTGGGACGCATCCGGCAAGCTCAACATGCATGTCGCGAGCATGGGCATCTTCTACAAGCGCTTCGTGCTCGCCAAGGCGCTCGGCCTGTCCATCAGCCAGGTGCGGATCCTGAAGAGCTACGTCGGCGGCGCATTCGGCGGAAAGATCGACGTCTTTCCCTACGAGATCGGCGCAGCGCTGCTGGCGCGCAAGGCGGGACGCCCGGTGCGGATCGAGCTTTCGCGCGAGGAGTCGCTCGCCACGACGCGGATGGACTTCCACGCCACGGTGCACGTGAAAACCGGCGTGCGCCGCGACGGCACGATCACGGCGCAGGACATCCGGGTGACCGTCGACACGGGCGCCTACCGCGGAACCGGCCCGGTCGTCGTGTTCCTCTGCTACTCGTACAACATTCCGGTGTACCGCGTGCCGGCGCAGCGCTACGAAGGGCTCGCGGTCTACACCAATAACCCGATCAAGGGTCCCAAGCGCGGGCACGGCGCGCCGTTCATCCGCTTCGCGGTGGACTCCCACATGGACATGATCGCGCAGGAGCTGGGCATCGACACGGTCGAGCTGATGCTCCGGAACGCGCGCGACCGCGGCGAGGTGATGCCGACCAGCGGCGATGTCCTTCACAGTTGCGGCCTCAAGGATGCGATCACGGCGGCGGCGCGCGATGGCGATTGGACCGCGAAACGCCGCAAGAGCAATTGGAACGTCCCCGAGCGGTTCAAGCGTGGCGTGGGAATCTCGGCCTGCTCGATGTTCAGCGGCTCGCCGTATTACCCGTTCGGCTCGGCGGCGGTCGTCAAGATGCATGACGACGGCGGCGCAACAGTGTTCGCGGGCACGGTCGAAATGGGACAGGGCTCGGAAACGACGCTGTCGCAGATCGCCGCCGAGGAGCTCGGTGTTCCGCTGAATGACATCCGCATGATCTCGGGCGATACGGAACTCACGCCGATCGAATTCGGCAGTTTCCTCTCCGGCGGCGCGTTCGTGACCGGCAAGGCGGTGAAGCTGGCAGCGGCGGATGCCAAGCGGCAGCTCCTGGAAATGGCGAGCCGCCTGCTCGAAGTCGATGTCGCGGACCTCGAAGCACGCGACAAGGTCGTGCGGGTGAAAGGCGTGCCCCGCCACGGGCTCGGATATGCCGAGATCATCGCCGCGAGCGTCAAGCAGGCGAATGCCGATCCGATCATCGGCAAGGGCCATCACAAGAGCGTGCCGGCCGCGGAGCTGCACCCGAGCCTGAGCACGGCCAAGGGACGCTGGACCGAGGCCTACGGTTTCGCGGCGCAATTGGCCGAGGTGGAGGTCGATACCTGGACCGGAAAGGTCCGCGTGCTGCGCCTGGTGACCTACCACGACTGCGGCTTCGCGCTCAATCCGCAGATCGTCGAAGGACAGATCGAGGGCTGCGTGTCGATGGCGCTCGGCCAGACCCTGCAGGAACGGGTCGATCTGCGCGAGGGGCAGATGTTCAATCCGGACTTCATCCATTACCGCATGCCGCTCACGCTCGACACTCCGGAAATGGTGAGCGGCATGATCCACAGCGACGAGCCGCAGGGGCCGTTCGGCGCCAAGGAAGTCGGCGAAGGCGCGGTTTCCGGCGTCATGGCCGCGGTCGCGAACGCGGTGTACGACGCGGTGGGCGTGCGCGTCACGCGGCTCCCGATCACGCCCGCGCGAATCCTCGGGAAACTTTCGAGAGCGGAGGCCGCGAGCCGTTGAGATCGCCGTGGACCTGACCTACCGGAAGCTGGCCGAGCTTGCACGCTCGGGCGAACGCGTCGCGATCGCGACCGTGGTATCGGCGCGCGGCTCCACGCCGCGGGGAACCGGCGCCAAGATGGCGGTGCGCGAGAGCGGCGCGATCCTCGGCACGGTCGGCGGCGGTTGCGGCGAGGCGCAGGTGATCCGCGAGGCCGCGCGCGCCATCCAGCAGGGCGCGTCGAGGCTCACCACGGTGGACCTCACCGGCGAAATCAACGACGAAAGCCTCACCCATTGCGGCGGCACGATGGAAATATTCGTCGACTGTCTTGGAGGCGATGGTGACCAGAGGGCGGGCGCGTCGGACCTCGAAATCGTGCGTGCGATCGCCGAAGCCGATGCGAGCGGTCAGCCGACTGCGCTGGTCACGGTCATCGGCGGCAGCGCCGAAGCCGCCGCAATCCGTGTCGGAACGAAATGGGTCCTCGGCGCCGGCGGCGCATCGCTCGCCCCGCCGCCGGCCGCGCTCATAGCTCCGCTGCGCGAGGCGGTCGATGCCGCGCTCGGCGCAGGGTGCAGCCGCTGCGTGTGGCTCGCGGAATCGGCAGGCAACTGGCGCTTGTCGGACGGCGAGCAAGGGCTGGCGCTATTCGTCGAAGTGATCGCCCCGGCGGGTGAGCTCGTCATCGTGGGTGCCGGGCATATCGCGCAGTCGCTGGTCACGGTGGCGAGGACGCTCGGCTTCCGCCTTTCGATCGTGGATGACCGCGCTGCCTTCGCCAATCGCGTGCGTTTTCCGCAAGCGGATCGAATCGTCGTCGGCGGCATCGAGGAAACGCTCGCCGGCCTGCCGATCGGCCCGGCGACTTACCTGGTGCTGGTCACGCGCGGACACCAGCTCGATGAGGCCGCGCTCAAGACCGTGATCGGGTCGGACGCAGCCTACATCGGCATGATCGGCAGCCGCCGCCGGGTACGCGAGGTATTCCGCCACCTCGCGGCGGCCGGTGTCGCCGAGGAGCGGTTGGCACGCGTGCATGCGCCGATCGGCCTGGACATCGGCGCGGAGACGCCCGCGGAGATCGCGGTGGCGATCGCGGCGCAGTTGGTCAAAGTGAGGCGTGAGTTGCGTGCACAACCGGTTCCGAACGCCGGGAGCGGAACTGCGGTTGCCGGCCCGCTCGTACTGGTTCTCGGCGCGGGCGACCTTGCGACGGGATGCGCCGTGCGCCTGCGACGCTGCGGTTTTTCCGTGGCAATGACCGAACTCGCCGAGCCGACCGCGGTGCGGCGCACGGTGGCCTTCTCGGAAGCGGTCGCCGCAGGGCGGGCGGAGGTCGAAGGCGTCGTCGCGCGCCTGGTCCCCGGGCTCGACGAAGCGCGCCGCGCGCTGCAGAACGGAGAAGTGCCCGTGCTGGTGGATCCGGAAGGACAGGCGCGGGGGCTCGCACCGGCGGCGGTCGTCGATGCGCGCGTGGCGAAGCGCAATCTCGGCGTGACGATGGCAGACGCGCCGATCGTCATCGGCCTCGGCCCCGGTTTCGTCGCCGGGCGCGATGTCCATGCAGTGATCGAGACGAATCGCGGCCATGCGCTCGGTTCGGTGATCCTCGAGGGAGCCGCCGAGCCGGACACCGGGGTACCGGGCGAGATCGGCGGGCATGGCAGCGATCGCCTGCTGCGCGCATGCGCGACAGGCACTTTGCACGCGCTGAAGGAAATCGGAGACCGTGTCGCACCGGGAGAGGTCGTAGCCGATATCGGCGGTGAACCGGTGCGATCAGCGATCGATGGCGTGTTGCGCGGCCTGCTGCGGGACGGCAGCCGGGTCCATGGCGGGCAGAAGATCGGCGATGTGGACCCGCGCGCGCGTCGCGAGCATTGCTACACGGTCTCGGACAAGGCGCGCGCCGTGGCCGGCGGTGTCGTCGAGGCGATTCTCTACTTGTCGAAGACCGCAAATCGATCCGCGCCGGACCTGAGACTTCCAGCGACGACGCGTGCCAGGCGCGGCTCGGCATGCGCGAGCAGCGCCCGCGCCAGGTCCTGACTGCGGGCTTCGTCCACGGCGGATTCGACCTTGTTCACGAAAACCACAATACGGCATCGGGGCGGCGCCGGACGCGCCAGTCCCCGCGGACCCACCAGGAGCGCGACCGTGGAATCGGTGTCCACGGGTGCGCCGGGTGCGAGCCCGGTGATCTCGACCGCGAGAGCCGAGCGGAACACCCATCGCTCATCGAGGGGCGCGCCGAGCGCATCCGCACCGATGACGAGCACGCAATCGGTGGTGCTGCGGGGAAAAACCGGTTCGCCTTCGCGCGCCGCTTTCAGCGGACGCCCGGCGCTGCCGTCGGCCTCCGCGACGATGACGTCGGCGATTCCGGCGGCCGCGATTTCATCCACGGTCAGGGGATCGAGGCCGGCGAGCTTGCCCTCCGTGTTGCCGCGCAACGCGGCGGTGACATGCAGGTTCGCGGCGAGCGCGCGCCGGATCACCGCAACCGCGTCCGCCTCCCGCTCGAGCAGCACCAGCGCGGGGCTCTCGTCGCGCCCGGGGGGACGAATCCGCGTGGTCGTCGTCGTCAGCACGCGCCGCCCCTGCCCGGCGAACGCCCGCGCCAGCGCCCACATGAGCGAAGTCTTTCCGCCGCCGCCTGCGAGCGCAATGACGCAACCGCGCCCGAAGGCGAAGGCGTCAAGCAGGGACCGCGCGACCATCATGCAGAGAAGGTTCGCACGAGTGCCGGCACAGCGGCAACCCGCCCCGATCCCGATCGAAACACCACATCACGATGACGAACGCAGTCAGCGCTTTTCTCGATGACCGGATCGCCGCCGGCCAGGGCGATCGCACCGCGATCGTCACCCCGCGGCGAACATTCACCTACCGCGAGCTTCTTGCCCTGAGCTGCCGCGCGGGAAACGCGCTGCGCAACCTCGGGGTCGAGGCCGAGCAGCGCGTTGCGCTCGCGCTACCGGACGGCATCGATTTCACCGCGCTGTTTTTCGGCGCGCTCAGGATCGGAGCCGTGGCGGTGCCGCTGAACACGCGGCTTCGGCCCGAGCAACACGCCGCGCTCCTGCGCGACAGCGGCGCGAAGGTGCTCGTGTGCGGCGCCGGGATCGCGGACGCGATGCGTCCCTTGCGTGCCGAACTGCCGCGCTTGCGGGCGGTGGTCGCGGCAGGCGAGGCCGCCGGTCTGCCGGCGCTCGACGAACTGCTTGCCCGCGCCTCGCCGGATCTGAATCCGGAGCCTGTCAGTCCGGACGACATGGCGTTCTGGCTGTTCACGTCGGGTACCACCGGCTCTCCCAAGGGCGCCGTGCACCTGCACCGCGACCTGTTCGCCTGCCGTCACTATGGCTTCGAAGTGCTCGGCGTGAACGAAAACGACATTGTGTTCGCCACCTCGAGGCTTTTTTTCGCCTACGCGCTGGGAAACGCGCTTCTCATCCCGCTCCGCGCGGGCGCGCAGGTCTTTCTGCATCCCGATTGGCCGGAGCCCGCATCGCTCGCGCGGGTCATGGCGCACGCCCGGCCCACGATCCTGTTCTCGGTGCCGACGTTCTACGCCCGCATCCTGCGCGCGGAACTGCCGCGCGATGCGTTCCGGTCGCTGCGGTTCGCGGTGTCCGCGGGAGAGCGGCTCCCGGGCGAGCTGTACCGTGCGTTTGGCGAGCGCCACGGCGTCGAGATCCTGGATGGCATCGGCGCCACGGAAACCGTGTTCATGGTGCTGTCGAACCGCCCCGGGCAGAGCCGGCCCGATTCCACGGGCACTGCGGTGCCGGGAACCGAGGTGCGGCTGCTGGACGCCGAGGGCCGCGAAGTCGCTCCGGGTGAGCAGGGCGTGCTGCACGTGAAGACACCTTCGGCGAGCCCGTGCTACTGGAACCGGGTCGAGCACTCGCAACGCACGTTCGCCAATGGCTGGTTCCGCACCGGCGACGTCTACACGCGCGATGCCGACGGCTTCTACTCGCATTGCGGTCGCGAGGATGATTTCTTCAAGGTCGCCGGGATGTGGGTGTGCCCTTCCGAAGTCGAAATGGTGATGCTCTCCCACCCCGGTGTCGCGGAAGCGGCGGCGGTCGGAATCGAGGAGTCCTCGGGACTCGTCAAGTGCTTCGCGTTCGTCGTTCCGAAGAACAGCAACGGGTTGAAAGAGGAGCTGCTCGCCGAGCTGAGCAGGCTCGCCGAGCGCAGGCTCGCCCCGCACCAGCGGCCGCGGCGCATCGCGATGGTTGCCGATCTGCCCCGCACCGCCACGGGAAAACTCCAGCGCTTCGTACTGCGCGATCGGTTTGCGCGGACCGCCGCGTAGCCCGGCGCCGCACTATCCACGCTTGCCTCGGGTCCCGCCGCTGAGCTAGATTGCGGGCAGGACGCTGCGCGGTCACTCGAGGACGAACATGAGCGTTTCCCGCAATGTGATGTGGGGCGAGCTGCAGGGCATGCGGAAAGTCGAGACGGTCGAGCAGATGCCGTCCGAATACCGCGAGACCCTGCTGAAGATCATCTATGCGCTCGCGTCGACCGAGTTCGCCTCGGTCGAGCAGCACCAGCCCTGGATCGACCGCGGCCCGACCGCCGAGGATCGCTACATCCAGGCGCAGATCTGCGCCGACGAGGCGCACCAGGGGTTCATCGACAGCCGGCTGCTGCGTTCCTTCGGCAGGGACGGCGAGGAGCTTGCGGAGCGGCTGCTCACGGCGAAGATGGGCGAGCATCCGCTGCACGTCTTCAACGTCCCCTTCGAATCCTGGCCGGATCTGTGCGGCTTTTGTTTTCTCCTCGATCACGTCGCGTGGTACCACCTGCGCGCGTTCGAGAACTCGAGCTTCGCGCCCTTCGCGCGCGAGATGACGACCATGGTCCACGAGGAGCGCTTCCACGCTTCGTTCGGCGCGCGGCGGATCCGGGACCTGGTGCAGGACGCGCGCTATCAGCAACTCGCCGGGGCGGGCCGCGCGGAGGCGCAGAAGACGGTCGACAAGTGGTATCCGCACGCGCTCGACACCTTCGGCGGATCGCGCTCGAAGTTCAGCGACCTCGCGGTGCGCTACTGCATCCGCCGCTGGGGCAACGAGGAGCTGCGGCAGATGTGGAAGGCCGACCTCGACGCACAAATCGCATCGATCGGCCTCGCCGTCCCCGATGCCGCCCTGGGGCGGCAAATCCAATGATGCCGGCACCGGGGGCACCATGATCAGCGCCGAGCAGAAGGAGATGATGACGCGTATCGGCTAGTTCAGCGCCGCTCCGTGGGGTAATTGATGAACACGGGGCTGGCCCAGGCCATGTGGCCGTTCCTCTGCTGCACCCGGAGATAGACATTCGTCGGTCGATCATCAACGGACAGCATTTTTCGTATTGCGATTCGACTGTCGGCAACGCGCACGATCCGGTGGAGCATGTAGGACTCGGCCGGCACCGGCCCGATGTGCATGGGGACCGAGGCTGAAAGTATCGAAGCAATCGGAACCTCGTGACGCTCTTGTCCGGGCGCGCTCCTTGTGACCACAACAGACGCGGAAAGCGGGGCTTGCATTTCGAGCACTACGGACTGGTTCGGGTTGCCCGCGTATGCGTCCTTGCGCGAAGTGTACGACCGTATGCGGATACCGCTCGCGCCGATCTTCTCGACACCATGTCGCCGGTCCTCGTCGAATGGGCCGGATGAAAAACATGGGAATATTCGCTCTATGCTCCCTTCCGATAGTTGAATGTCGAACGCCCAGTCGACAATATTTGTCTCACCGAGCGCCTCCCACGGTCCCCAGCCCCATTCGAAGCGGACCTGATACGGCTCTGAAGCAGCTTTGGCGGCAGGCCGTAGTGACTGCCGACCCGGCCAGTCGCGGGAATCCACCTCACCGTTCACGATCACATCTACGGATTCGATTTCGTCGCGAGCAGCAACGTCGAATGCGATTTCGACTTGCCTTCCTGCATTGATCTCGGAGCCCATCAGGTGGCCTTCCACCTGAAAATCTACCTCGATGCGATCACCGGTCAGCGCGTAAGTGTGTCTGCGTCGGATAGCATCGATAATTGCGGGTCTAGTCAACTCTGAAACGTAGGCTCCCATGAGTCCTTCGCCGTAAGCACCCGGGAAGCCGGAATGGTTGTCGCTCGACGCAACAAAGCCGAATCGCAGCCCGCGCGCCAGTCCGGCCCGGGCAGTGCCTGCGGTCTGACGCCCGCCTGGAGAGCCTCTGACAAACGGGTATGGGCCGCGATCTTCTTCCCCGTTGCCATGCCACGAGAACACCTCCACCACTGGCGTGCAATCCGGGGCGAACGAATCCCAATCCACGCCCCTGCGTCCGGTCGGATATGCGAGGTGATGCGGAATCATCAGCGCGTCCCGCTCAAGGCAAAACCTCCGCAAATCCTTCACGTCGGACGTGTAAAACAGCGGCTGATAATCTTCCGGAAATACGACGCACTGGTCTCCGTAGCAATTCGAATGCCATTCGAATCCCAGAAACGAGCAGAACTTGCCGTCATCGTTCGCGTCAGCGATGACCATCTGCACGCGAGGCCACGTTTCCTTGAGTCGATGAAAACCATCGATGAAGTGCCGCGCACGCCCCCCGTAGTCACCGAGATCGTGCCAGCTGGAGTGTCCGGTAAACGCGAAGAAATCGAGATGCCGACGGGCGATGTCGACACTGCGCTCGATAGACCCCCGGCCATAGCCGTGCGCGTTGTGATTGTGAATGTCGCCGAAGATGAGCCGCAGTTGCTCCGTCATGATGCTAGAAATTCTCGCTCCTGGGCGGGAGATCGCCTATGCGATTTTGGTCGGAGGTACGAACCCGCCGAACTCGCGCTCCATGAGTTGCGCAAAGTTCATCGTCGTGCGGTCCTCAAGGTACGGGCCGATGATTTGCACGCCGATCGGCAATCCAGATTCCGAACGGTCGATGGGGGCTACGGTCGCGGGTAAACTTGTGGCCCTGTAGCAAGGCTGGGCCAGACGCTCATGTCGCCGTATGGATATTGCCTACCGTCGATATCAATGAGACGCGCCTGAGCTGGACGATGATCATGCGGGAAAGCCGGCGTCGGCATTGGCGGGCAAAGAACCACGTCCCATTCTCGAAACAGCGCTTGCCACTGCTTTCTCAGCCGGGCTCGCGCAAAATTGGCTCCGAGCCAGTCTCGATAGCTCGCAAGCGTACCCCGCAGGTAGAGAGCCGTGAGACTATCGTCGCTGGCCGAGAGCGAAGCGACGATGGTCTCCATCTGTCGGTAAAACTCCGGCGGCATTCGGGAGGTCATTGCCGGGCTAAACAGACGTTGATAAATTCGCGACGCCTCAGCCAGGTCAGGAAGCAGCGGACTCGAGCGCTTTATGGAGGCACCCACCTTAACCAATCGATCGGCCAAGCGATCGAGTGCCGCGCGTATAGTTTGCGAAGTCGGTTCCAGCGGATGAGTGTCGAGTAGAAGTACCCGATAACCTTTAAGATTGTCATGTCGCGCGGGAGGAAGGGCTAAACGATAGGCTATTGACTCCCGTTCGTCGGGCCCGGCAAGCACGTTGAGCGCCAAAGCGAGATCTGCCGCACTACGCGCGATTGGGCCGATAGCGGCAAGTTCGCCGGTTGCGTCCACCTGCAATGGTTCTGCATTGGGTGGCGTATGTCCACGGCCCGGGACCAATCCGTAGCTTGGCTTGTGACAATACACACCGCAGAAATGCGCAGGGCAACGCAAGGACCCCGCAAGATCCGAGCCGACTTCAAGCGCGACGTATCCTGATGCGACAGCAGCTGCCGAACCGCCGGAAGAGCCGCCTGGCGTGCGGGTTAGATCCCATGGATTGTTCGTGGTGCCATAGATACTATTGTAGGTCTGCCAATCGGCGAGTCCGAACGGGACGTTTGTCTTTCCCAGAATGACAGCGCCAGCCGCCTTGAGGCGACTCACCACTACGGCGTCCTCGGAGGGCCGCCAGGCTTTTCCTGCCGGCATACCCCAGGTCGTTGGCAATCCGGCAACGTTTAAGGACTCCTTGACTGTGACCGGAAGACCGAGCAATGGCCGGCGTTCACCGCGCGATAGCGCAGCATCTGCCTCTTTTGCAGCTCCTCGCGCGCGGGCAAAATCGCGCGAAACTACAGCATTGATGCGTCCGTCCAACGCCTCTATGCGCGCAATCGATTGTTCAACAAGCTCTGTAGAAGAGATTCTTCGTGCCGCAAGCGTTGCAACTTGGCCCTCCAGAGTCTGGTAGCTGAAATTGTCTGCGGAAGGCGAGGCTGTCGCAGCTACATTGGTCAACGCAGCAATCGTAGAAGTGCCAGAAAGCGCCGCGGTGCCGATGGCAGCTACCCCAGCGGCAGTAACAAAGTCGCGCCGGCCTCGATTCCCGTTCATTTCAAACTCCTCCTATTGACGATAGAAACGGTAGGTGCGCCAAGCAGTCCGCTCTGATCATCCGCGACCCGGCGAGAGGAATACAGGTAGATGCTAGAAATGGCTCGCTCCGGAGTATGAGACCGCTTCCTCCCACAGCGGAAGCTCCTTCCTTATGCGCTCCGCGAAACGTGGCGACGAACCGTACGTTGGCTCGATACCCGCTTCTCGCAGCTTGTTGCCGACTCCCTCCTTTCGCAGAGCGGACTCGATCTCCCCCGCAAGCTGTTCGACGACGGCGGGAGGCGTCTTTGCCGGAGCGAAGATTCCAAGATAAGTCGAAGCGTCGATGTCGACGCCGAGCTCGCGAAGCGTAGGTACATCCGGCAGAACCGACGATCGCTCCACTCCCGTTATCGCAATGGCTCGAAGCCGACCGCTTCGGATACTCGGTGCGACAGCAATCACCGCATCGACGCCGATCGACGCCTCGCCGCCAAGCACGGCCGCGACGGCGGCGCTACTTCCCCTGAACGGGACATGAACAACGAATGTCCGGGTACGCTTCTTTACAAGCTCCATGGCGAGATGCGGGGTCGTTCCAATCCCCGGCGTGACATAGCTCTCGCGGCCCGGCGCCACTTTCAGGCGACGTACCATTTGCCCGAAGTCGGCAGCCGGAAATGACGGGGCCACGTAGATCACGTTGGTGCTGGACCCGAACTGCGCAACCGGCACCAGGTCGCGGTCGACGTCAAAGGGAAGAGTCTTGTACAGGAAGCGGTTGATGGAGGTGTTCGCCGCGATCCCAAGAAGAAGCGTATGCCCGTCTGGCGGAGACTGCGCGACCTGGACGGTACCGATGTTGCCGGTTGCTCCGGGACGATTTTCGACCACTAAAGGTACTCGCAAGGCTGGCTCCATCCCGGACACCAGGATTCTCGTGGCAACGTCCATGGCCCCTCCTGCGGGAAAAGGAACCACTACTTTCACGGCACGCGTCGGGTAGTTTTGCGCGGCGGCCGGGTTGGTCA
>Ga0209640_10003411_pt1 | contig 13884 bp, 14 predicted proteins | sample RifCSP10_1_FD_184018 | JGI IMG/M metagenome (GOLD analysis project Ga0209640, IMG submission 184018) | Soil microbial communities from Rifle, Colorado - Rifle CSP2_sed 10_1 (SPAdes) (version 2) | ecosystem: Environmental > Terrestrial > Deep subsurface > Rock core/Sediment | place: Rifle...
GCCTCGGGCGGCCCGATGCAGACGGACTCGTCGGCCAGGCGCACCGGCAGGGAGTCGGCGTCGGCGGTGGAGTGGGCGATCACGGTGCGGATTCCCATCTCGCGGCACGCCCGGATGACCCGGAGCGCGATCTCGCCCCGGTTGGCGATGAGGATCTTGTGGAACATCAGCCGCGGGTCAGCGCAGCGGCTCCACCAGGAAGAGCGGCTGCCCGAACTCGACGGGCTGGCCGTTCTCGACGACAACCTGGACGATGCGCCCGGCCACCTTGGACTCGATCTCGTTCATCAGCTTCATCGCCTCGACGATGCAGACGACCTGCCCCTCCTTGACCTCGTCGCCCTCGGCCACGAACGGCGGGGCGTCGGGCTTGGGGGAGCGGTAGAACGTGCCGACCATCGGCGCCTCCACCGTGAGGAGATGCGCGGTCGATTCCACGCTCTCCGGGGCGGGCTGCTGGAGCGGGGCCGCGATCGCGGGAGCGGCCTCGACGCGGGGCCCCGAGGCGCCGGGCGCGTGCTCCCGCACGATGCGGATCCGAGTGCCCGCGCCCTCCACCTCGAGCTCGGCCAGGTTGTGGCGCACCGCCAGCTCGACCACCTGGTCGATGCTGAGGGGCGCGGGATCCGCGGGGCCGCGGGCCGATCGCCGCCTGGCCACGCTAACCCGCCGTCGCCACGCGGCCGAGGTACTCGCCGCTGCGCGTATCGACCTTCACCACGTCGCCTTCGTTGAGAAAGAGCGGCACCTGGACGACCGCGCCGGTCTCGAGCGTGGCGGGCTTGGAGCCGCCGGAGGCGGTGTCGCCGCGGATGCCGGGATCCGTCTTGGCGATCTGCAGCTCGATGAAGTTCGGCAGCTCCACCGTGACCGGGCTCGCGTCGATGAACAGGATCTCCACCTCGGTGTTCTCCTTGAGGAAGTCGCGCGCGTCGCCGACCTCCTCGGCGGACAGGGAGATCTGGTCGTACGTGTCGAGATCCATGAAGTGGTACCGGTCGTCCTTGTACAGGTACTGCATCCGCTTCTCTTCGAAGTCGACCAGCTCGACCTTCTCGCCCGCGCGGAACGTGTTGTCGATGACCCGCCCGAGCTTCATGTGCTTGAGCTTGGTGCGCACGAACGCGCCGCCCTTGCCGGGCTTGACGTGCTGGAAGTCGACGATCGTGTACGGGGCGCCGTCGAACTGGATCTTCAGCCCCTTCTTGAATTCGGCCGTGGACACCAGCATGCGATCAGGACCCTTTCCGACGCTGAGTCTTGAGCCGGAGCGCCTCCTCGAGGCCCTCCCGGGCCCGGGCATGGCCCAGGTCGCGGCCGAGCAGGCGCAGGAAGATCTGCGCCGCTTCGTCGACCAGCCCCTGCTCGAGGCAGAGGGTGCCGAAGCTCATTGTCGCGAATGTGTCGTCGGTCAACAGCTGCTTTAGCGCGGAGCTCTCCGGAACCGCTCCGCCCGCACCCAGCACGTCCAGGAGCGCCCGCGATTCGCGATCTCCGGGATCCAGGCGGACGGCCTGCTCCAGGTGCCCCACCGCATCCCCCAGCGCGCCGGCCCGGCGGTACAGGTCGCCGGCCAACCGGTGGGCCTGGGCCTCGTGAGGGCTGGCCGCGAGGATAGCCCGGACCTCGTCCAGCGCTCCATCCGGATCGTCGTCGTCGAGCAGGGCCTTGGCCAGGATCAGGCGCGCGGTGACATATTGCGGGAACCGCGCGAGGCCCTCCCGGCAAAGCCGAATGGCGTCATGGATCCGACCCGTCTTGCGATAGGCATCCGCCAGGGGGGCGAATGCCAGCGACGTAGGATCCTTGGCCAGCCGCTCCTCATAGCGGCGAATAGTGCTGAGCGTAGCCGGATCATCGGGCGTCAGGGTCCCACCGGGCGGAGAGACCGAGTTAACCATTCATGTTTGTTATACGCGGCAGGCCCCGCCGAGTCAATCATTCCAGCACCCTGCGACGACTTTCCGCTTGGCCCGGGTCAGCCGACATGGGAGATTGAACATGATGGGTTCAGCTCCTACGGACGGTCCACGGTCGAGCTCGCGGTGGGTCATTCCGGCTCTCCTGCCCCTGGTGGTGGTCGTGGTGTTCCCCTTGGCGGTCCTCGGCAAGTTCCAGTGGGACGACTACCCCCTGCTGGTCGAAAATTCCGCGTATCGTGGCCTCGCTTGGTCGAATCTTCGATGGATGTTCTCGACGAATCTCATGGGCCACTACATGCCCGTGACCTGGATGACATACGGGCTGGACTATGTTCTCTGGGGACTCGAACCGTTCGGCTACCATCTCACGAATCTCGCCCTGCATGCGGCAAACACGACACTGGTCTACGTCGTGGCGCTTCGCCTCTTCCGCGCCGTCTGGGTTCGCCCCCTCGAGGATGGCGCGGGTAGTCTGCGGCTCGGGGCCGCTCTGACGGCCCTTCTCTTCGGGGTCCATCCGCTGAGGGTCGAGTCGGTGGTGTGGATAACGGAGCGCCTCGACCTGCTCTGCGGACTTTTTTATCTGCTGGCGGTTCTGATGTACCTACGGAATGTCGAAGCGGAGTCTACGGACGCCAGGCAGTCGCGCGGATACTACTGGGCGGCGGTGGGCATGTTCGTGCTTGCGCTGCTGTCGAAGTCCATGGCGGTCACGCTCCCGGTGGTTCTCCTGGTCCTCGATGCCTATCCGCTCCGGCGTCTTCGACCTGGAGTCCATGGCTGGGCGACCCCCGGACCGTGGCGAATCTGGCAGGAGAAGTTGCCCTTCCTGCTCGCGGGGGCGCTCGTCAGCATCGTGGCGTTTCGGGCACTCCTGAGCTTTGCGCCGGCGACGTCGTGGGACCGCCTCGGCCTACTGGAGCGGGTTGCCGTGTCCGCGTACTCGGTCGCGTTCTACCTGTGGAAGACCCTGCTTCCGCTGGGACTTTCTCCACTCTACGAGCTGTTCCTACCGGTGCGCGCCTTCGATTGGCGCTTTCTCCTCAGTGGCGTAGTTGTTCTCCTCATCACCGCGGTAGCTTTCGCCTTGAGACCGCGATGGCCCGGTCCCCTAGCCGTCTGGATCAGCTACGGCGTGATGCTCTTCCCGGTGGCTGGGATCTTTCACAAGGGCCATCAGATCGCTGCCGATCGCTACAGCTACTTGCCAGGCATCGGCTGGGCCCTACTCGCGGGCGGTGCCTTCGTGCTCGTTTTGCGGAGGTACCGGAGTGCTGGTCACCGGGCGCTGGCCGTCATTCTCGTCTTCTCGACCATTCCGTTTCTGGCGTTTGCCACGTGGAGACAGGTGAAGATCTGGCAAGACGGCGTGACCCTCTGGCGCCATGCCGTCCGGCTTGATCCGGCATCGCCCATTGCGGCGTCGAACCTCAGTTGGGAGCTTCGCGCTCGAGGCGAGCTGGCGGAGGCGGTCGAGCAGTCCCAGCGCGCCCTCCTTCTCAGGCCCGACTACGCGGACGCGCACCTGAACCTCGGACTCGCGAGGGCCGCCCAAGGCAGGGCCGCCGAAGCGGAACGGCATCTCCGTCGAGCGCTCGAGATCACGCCCCGATCCACCCCGGCTCGATCCGGCCTCGGCTCGCTTCTGGAGGCGGAGGGGCGCGTAGACGAGGCCATCGCCCACTTCCGCCAGGCCCTCCAGATCAACCCCCGCTCGGCGAGAGCTCACAACAACCTCGGAGTAGCCCTGGCGCGGAACGGACGGGCCGGAGAGGCGCTGGCCGAGTTCTCCGAGGCGGTTCGCCTCGATCCGAGCTTTGGCCAAGCTCAGAACAATTTAGGCTTGGCTCTCGCCCACATGGGCAGGTTGACCGAGGCCCTCGATCACTTCCAGGCCGCGATTCGCTCGGAGCCCGGGCTCCAGGATGCGCACCGGAATCTCGCGCACACTCGGCGTCTCCTGGGAAGGTAGTAGGGGCGGCCTAGACGAGATCCTTCAGAACGTCGAGCACGGCGTCCATCGGCACGTCGGACACCAGGCGGAAGGACCCGATCTCCGGTGCGAAGACGAAGGATAGCCGTCCGTCCCGGCTCTTCTTGTCGCGCGACAGCGCTTCGACCACGGCGGCCGGCTCGGCCTGAAGCCCCGTGACGGGGAGTCCCGTCGCGATGAGCAGGGAGAGCTGGCGCTTCGTCGTAGCCGGGCTGCTGATGCCCAAGCGCTCGGCCAGCCGAGCCTCCGCTGCGATGCCGAGCGAGACCGCCTCACCGTGCGCCCAACGGCAAAATCCGGTGGCGGCCTCGAGGGCGTGTCCGATGGTGTGGCCGTAGTTGAGCACCCAGCGCAGCTCAGCTTCACGTTCGTCGCGCTCCACCACCCTGGCCTTGAGCCGGCAGGATCCCGCCACCACCCGCTCGAGCGTCGTCAGGTCGCGGCCGAGTAGCGCCGGGATGCTGGCCTCGAGATCCTCGAAGTAGCCGGCGTCCAACACGATGCCGTGCTTGATGACTTCCGCCAGCCCGGACCGGAACTCGCGCTCGGGCAGTGTCTCGAGCACGACCGGATCCACCATCACGAGCCGCGGCTGATGGAACGCCCCGATCAGGTTCTTGCCTCGAGGGTGGTCGATCGCAGTCTTTCCGCCGCTAGAGGCATCGACCTGGGCCAGCAGGGTCGTCGGCACCTGAACGAAGTTCATCCCGCGCATGTAGGTGGCGGCGACAAAGCCGGCCACATCACCGACCGCGCCGCCCCCCAGCGCGACGACCGTGGACGTCCGGTCACAACCCGCGTCCAGGAGACGGTCCCAGAGGGCGCTCGCGACGCCGAGCCTCTTGGCCAGCTCCCCCTCCGGCACCGAGACCTGGATGGTATCGAAGCCCGCCTCGGTCAAGCTCCGCACCACCGGCTCGGCGTGTAGGCGAGCGATGGTGGGATCGCTCACCAGCACCACTTTGCGCCCCACGCCGCGCTTCGCCAGCTCACCGCCCACCATCGCGAGCGCCCCGGCCCCGACCAGGATGGGATACGAGCGGGGGCCAAGATTGACGGGAATCTCGATCATGGTCGGGCCTTTGCGGCCCAAGCCTACCAGCTTTTGAGGTAGTCCAGGTATCCCTGATAGTTGCGGCGGATCTCGTCGACGCTGTCCCCGCCGAACTTCTCGAGAAACGCCCCCGCGAGCACGATGGCCATCATGGCCTCGCCCACGACGCCGGCGGCGGGGACCGCGCAGACATCGCTGCGCTCCACCACGGCCTCCACGGCTTCGCGCGTGTCGAGATCCACCGAGCGGAGGGGCTTGCGAAGGGTCGAGATCGGCTTCATGGCGGCCCGGACGACCACCGGCTGCCCATTGGTCACTCCGCCCTCGAGCCCGCCCGCGCTATTGGAGCTCCGGTGGAAGCCGGCCTCACTGTCGAAGAGGATCTCGTCGTGAACCTGAGAGCCGGGGCGGCGCGCCGCCTCGAAGCCCAGGCCGATCTCGGCGCCCTTGATGGCGTGAATCGAGCAGAAAGCGCTGGCGAGGAGCCCGTCGAGCTTGCGGTCCCACTGCACGTAGGAGCCGAGACCGACCGGGCAGCCAAGGGCGACCACCTCGAAGACCCCGCCCAGGGTGTCGCCGGCCGCCTTGGCCCGGTCGATGGCCTCGATCATGGTGGCCTCAGCGGCCGGATCCGCGCAGCGGACCTCGCTGGCCTCCGCCCGCCGCCGGACCTCCTCCCACGGGACCTCGAGCGCACCGATCCGGACGCCGCCGAGCTCGCAGACGTGGCTCAGGATCGTGATGCCGAACTCGCCCAGCAATCGCTTGGCCACCCCCGCCACCGCCACCCGGGCCGTCGTCTCGCGGGCGCTCGAGCGCTCGAGCACGTTGCGGATGTCGTGATGGCCGTACTTCATGGCTCCGGCGAGGTCGGCATGCCCCGGACGCGGCCGGGTGACGGTCTTGGCGGAGGCGCCGGGGGGAGGGGGCCCTACCGACATGGTCTGCTGCCAGTTCTCCCAGTCCCGGTTGCGGATGGTCAGCGTGAGCGGACTCCCGAGGGTGAGGCCCCACCGGACTCCGGCGGAGATGTGGACCTGGTCCTGCTCGATCTTCATCCGCCCGCCACGCCCGTAGCCGCGCTGGCGCCGGGCGAGGTCGCTGTTGATGTCGGCTTCGGTGAGCGCCAGCCCCGCCGGAAGCCCGTCGATGACGGCGGTCAGCGCCTCACCGTGGGACTCGCCGGCGGTGAGGAAGCGCAGCCGCCCGCCCACCTACCTTCCGGAGGCCGCGGCGGGCATGCCGTCAGTCTTCAGGATCGAAGGCGTCATGAAGACGACCAGCTCGCGCCCGGTCTCGAAGTCTTCGCGCTGCTTGAACAGCCAGCCGAGGATCGGCACGTCGCCCATGAGCGGCACCTTGCGGATGGTCTTCTGCTGGACGTTCTGGGTGACGCCGCCGATGACCAGGCGGTCGCCTTCCCGGACGAGGACCTGCGTCTCCGCTTTGCGCCGGTTGATGATCGGCACGCTCACGCCGGCCGCCGGGCTGATCACGTCGCCCCGCGAGTTGTTCTCCACGATCACGGTCATCTTGACCTTGCGAATCTCCTGGCCGTCGATCCTCTCACGGATGACGGTCGGAGTCACCTCGAGCTTCAGCACCGCCTCCTTGAACTGGACCTGGGTGCCGGCCGAGCTGACGGTGGCGTACGGGATCTCCTCACCGAGGGTGAAGGCCGCCTTGTTGTTCTCCACCGTGACGATCTCGGGGTGGGCGAGCGTGCGGGTCTTTCCGAGCGTGGCCAGGGCCTGGAGGGCCAGGTTGATGTTGAATCGGGTGCCCACGATGCCGAAGGCGATCCCTCCCGCCGGGGTGGTCGTCGATGCGTTCGGCAGCAGCGAGAACGGCAGGTTCACGAGGTTGCCACCCGTGGACAAGCCCGTTGCGGCGGCGACCGGCAGGAGCGAGGCCAGGGACAGATTGGGGTTCGTCGGCGAGAAATTGGACACGCTGGTTCCGGTTCGGGTCACGTCCGACGCCTGGAATCCCTGGCCGATCAGCGTGTTGCCGCCGACGCTCCCGGCACTGGCGCCGCCCCACTGGACCCCGATGGCCTCGAGAGAGTTGCGGTCCAGGATCTCCATCCGGGCTTCGATCTTGATCTGGGGCAGGGGCACGTCGAGCTGCTCCCGGATGAGCTTCTTGAGCCGCTCGAGGTCGGCCTCGTAATGGCGAATGAAGATGCTGTTCGTCGCCTTGTTGGCCCTGACCGTGATGCCCTTGGCCAGCACGTCCTGGCTGACCGACTGCACCGCCGGCTGCACCGGCGGCGGGAATGGGGCGTTGATCTGCGGTAGGCGCCCCAGCTCCGGATTGAGCGGCCCCGACCCGGAGGGGATCACGGTCGGGTTGGCCGGAACGCCCGGCACGAGCGGTGTGGCGGGCACCTGCACGCCCTCCGGCGGGATGCCCAGGATGCCCTGCAGGGTCGAAGCGACCTCGATGGGATCGGCGTAGGAGAGGCGGATGACCTCCTCGCGGAGCGGACCACGCGCCTGCGCCTCGGCGGCCGCTGCATCCGCGGCGAGCTTTCTGGTGGCGAGCTCCGTCTCCTTGAGCTGAGCCTCGGCCATCTTGGTGCGCGTCTCGATCTCCGCGTTCCGCTTGGCCGCCTCGACCCGTGCGAGGGCTTCCTTCTCCTTGGTCAGCTGCTCGATCGACACGATACGGATCACGCCCTCCCTCTCGACCTTCGCGAGGCCGCGCACCTCGAGGATCGTGTCCAGCGCCTGCTCCCATGTCACGTTCTTGAGCGAGATGGACACGCGCCCCTTGACGTCGTCACCCGATACGATGTTCCGGCCGCTCTCCGCGGCCAGGATGCGCAGCAGGTTGACCACGTCGGCGTCCTTGAAGTCCATGGAGATCAACTTCTCGCCGGAGGCCGGAGTCGAGGCCGCGGGCGGCGGGGGTGGTGTCGGAGCGGGTGTCGTGGGCGCCTGGGCGACCATCTGGCGGGCCGCCGTCGCCGGAGCGGGTGTCGTTGCCTGGGCGACCATCGGGCGGGCCGGGGGAGTCGCAACAGCCGGCGCCGGCGGGGCTGCCGCCGGTGCGGGGATACGGACCGGAGCCGGGGGCTCCTTGCTCACGGGCACCGGGCTGACCGGCGCGGGCTTCTCCACGGGGTTCGCCGCGGCAACCACGGTCGGCTTGGGCGCGGCCTTGGCCGCGTCCGTGGCGGTATCGGTACCGATACTGACCGGCGCCGGCTTGTCGGTCGGCTTCGCGGCGGCGACCACGACGGGCTTGGGGGCGGGCTTGACCGCGTCCGAAGCGCCGTTGGCGAGCTTCGCCGTCTCGATCTTGGTCTCAGGGGATCGTCCGTTGGAGTTCTCCACGGCGATGACCAGTCCGTCCGGGGTCTCGTCGATACGGTAGCCGACGTCGTTGCGGTTCATCTCCAAGACCACCCGGGCCACGCCCTTGCGCCACTGGCTGCCGCGGACTTCCTTGACGGGGTCGACGCTGGACATCCAGCGCGACTTGGAGGAACTGTAGGTTGCCCCGCTCAAGTCGATGACGAGCCGGGTGGGGGAGTCGATGAGCTTCGCCTCGTACTGGGTCGGTCCGGAGGTCTTGACCGTGACCGCGGCTCCGTCGAAGGCTCGCTCGATGCTGACATCCTTGAGCTGGACCGGAGAGTCGGTCGTCTGAGACGAACCGATCCCGGCGACCCCCAGCGATACCGCCACGACCAGACCCGCTATGCGCGCGCTTCTCATCAAGTCAGTCCCCCCCTTCATACCGTCTAGTTCTCTGGCAGCCGCAGCGTCAGGCTGGAGGCACTCTGCGAGCCCCGGGCTGATACCGCGAACGTGACCGAGGTTGGCGTGATGCCGGTGACGCGACCGTCTCCCAATGCGTCGCCCGGCTTGAGGATGTAGCCGATGCCATCCGGTGCCTCGACGAGGGCCATCAGCCCGCCCCGGCCTCCAACGACGCCGGTGAGCTTGACGGCACTGACCGAGAGGCCCGCGTTGTCCTTGCCCAGGAAGATCGGCGTGAACGGGTCGCGTCGGCCCTTGGGCTCGTATGCGATCGGCGGTAGGGCCTTGCTCGTCTCCGGCTCCTTCGGCCGCACCACCGGTGCCGCCGCGGCGGGAGCCGCAGGTGCCACCGCCGCGGGCGGTGGCGGTGGCGCTCCACCGCCGCAGCCTGCCGCCATCGTGGTCACCAGACCGACTACGAGAACGAGGTCCGACGTGGCACGCTTCATCGACCCGCCCCCGCCGGCTGGCCCGGCGCGCCCGGCTGCGGCTTGGGCGGCGGGGCTCCCTCCGGCCGGAAGATGTAGGTCTTCAGCGTGACCTCCGCCCGGATTGTCCCGGTCGGGCGCTCGATGCCGAGTAGCCGCCAGTCGTTCAGGTTCACGATCCGGGGCATCTTGCCCATCCGAGCGAGGAAGTTGCCGAACTGGTGGAAGGTGCCCTCGGCATTCACCGTGATCGGCACGTCGAAGAAGATCTCCTTCTCTTCGGGGGTCCGCGGCGTGAACACCGCCATGTGCAGGCCCGACTGGAAGGCCAGATCCGAGATCTGTCGGTACAGGCCGGGCATCTCCTTCTCCGTGGGCAGCCGCTCCTGGGCGGCCTCGAGGCGCTTGCGCAGGGCCTCAGCCTGAGCACGGAAGCCGCGGAGGCTGGCCTCGAGCGCCTGGGCCTGCGTCAGCTCGGCGCGGACCTGCTCACCTTGCGCGCGCAGGGCATCCCGCTCGACCTGCTTGGGAGAAAGGAGCAGGAAATAGCTCAGGGCCGCCACGATCACGCAGGCCGTGACTCCCAGCGCGACCTTCTGGTTCTTCGGAGCGTTGGTGATCGGATCCAGAAGCGCCATGACCTAGATCTCGAACCGGAACGACACCTCGAAGGTGATCGTGCGCGGCGACTTGGATAGGTCTTGTTTGGCGTCCAGTAGATCCACCTCTTTGAAGCGCCCGGAGGCCTTCAGATTGGCCATGAAGTCTGAGAGGGCGACGGACGAGTAGGTGGTGCCCGCGATGCGAAGGCTCGGACCCCGCTCTTCCAGACGGGTCAGCCAAAGGTCGGGAGGCAGGGTATCCGCCATGGCATCGAGCAGGTAGACGGGCCGGGCCTGGTTCCGGGCCACGGTCTCGATGGCGTTGAGCCGCCGCTCCAGCTCGTCTCGCTCCCGGCGATAGCGCTGGCCGGCCGCGATGATGGGCTTGAGCCGCTCGAGCTCTCGCCGGTTGTTTTCGATCTCGGCGGTAAGCCGACGGCCTTCAAGCGACATGCTGAGCCACCAGCCGCCGATGATCAGGACGAGAACGGCCAGGATGCCGCCAAATAGCAGCCCGAGATTGATCTCGGCGCCGCTACTGGCCGCCCGGCGCGGCCGCTTGGTCGTGGGGGGGGCGAGGTTGACCTTGATCATGCGGGCTTGTCTCCCGGGCGGCGAAGGGCGAGCCCGACCGCCACCGCCAGCACGGGGCCGATCTGCTCGGGATCCTCGTCGGCAAACTGGGCCGCGTCGTGCTCGATCCCCTGGAAGGGTCGAGCGAGCTCGACCGGCACACCCCAGGACGAACCCAGGAAGTCGTCGAGGCCGGTCAGCTTCGCGCAGCCCCCGGACAGGACGATCTTGCCGATCCTCTCGGATTCCGCCGTCGATGCGAAGTAGTCGAACGTCCGCTGGACCTCGAGCGATAGCTCCCGGGAGACCGCTTCCAGGGCGGGCACGAGATCATCCCAGTTGACGCCGACCTCGCGTCCCTGCTTGGCCGCCTCGGCCATCTCGACCGAGACGCTGAGGCGCTGGGCGATGGCGTCCGTATAGTTGTTCCCGCCGAACGGGACATCTCGGGCGAAGATGCACGCCCCGCCTTGGATGACGTTGGTCTTCATGACGCTGGCCCCGATGTCGATGAGTGCGACGGCATCGGTCCCATCGCCCGGACTGCTCAGCTCGAACTGGTTCTGAATCGCAAACGCGTCCAGGTCCACCACGACCGCGTCCAGCCCGGCCGCTTCGACCGCGGCCACGTACTCGAGAATCTTGACCTTCTTGGTGGCCACCAGGACCACCGACATGGCATTGGCGGACTGGCTGACCACCTGGTAGTCGAGGAAGACGTCGTCGATTGCGAACGGGATGTGGTGCTCGGCCTCGAGCTGGATGGCGTCCCCCAGCTCCTTCGCCGTCACCTTGGGCAGCGGAACGCGCTTGACGATGGCCTCGCGTCCGGAGACTGAAATGACCGTGCTCGTCCCGGTGATCCCCGCCTTCTCGACGCATTCCCGGATCGCGTCGGTCACGACCTGAGGCTCCCGGATGGTGCCCTCGGCGATGACGTCCCGCGGCAGCGGGACGGTGGCGAAAGACTTGAGCGCGAGCCCGCCCTTGCTCTGGGCGAGCTCTACCACCTTGATCGCGCTCGTGCCGATGTCGAGCCCAAACGTCGTGAGCTTCTTGCCTAGTCGAAACAGCGCCATATTCGGCTCCCGGCCTTCTCCTGACTCTGACTCCACTTCACTTGGAAGCGAATCAGCTGTCAGCCCGGTGCGTTAGTGGAAGGAAACGCTATCGTGGTGACAGTTTATAACGGTCCGGTATTTAAACTGTCAACACTTCTTGCGCTACCGCATGCGTTTCCGCGTTTCGCCGACCCCGACCTGTGGGGTTTCCGAGCACACTCCGAGCCCGGTAGGGCGAGTCGGCCAGCGCTCCATTTGGGAGCGGCGCCTACCCGGCGGCTTCCCGGTAACTGCCCGGCTTCACCATCCAGCGCTGGGGGACCCGGCCTCCGCCGGTCCGGCCCACTTCGCAGCTCCAGACCAGCGCGGCGCCGCCAGGGGGGCGCGCGTCGACCAGACTGGGTGCGGTGCTCCGCACGTGGCCGGCCATCGCGGCGCCCACGAGCCGGGCCTCTCCCGTCTGGCTGAGCCGGTCCGCCACGTAGGTCAAGCCCTGGAGCGTGACGCCGCCCGCGACGGAGAGACTGCCGTTCACGATGATCCATCCTCGAAACGATCCGCCGGGCCCGGCGGCGCCGTCGCCGATACTGACGGCCGCGAGGTCAGCGTCGGGCGTCGCGTCGCTGATGGGCCGGCCGCTGATCGTATCGACGAAGATCACCCCATCGGGGATCCGTCGGGACGCGTCGAAAGTCACGGCGCCCTGGTAGTAGGTGCCGCGGACTCGTGCCACGGCCTTCAGAGCCTGCAGCTCGGCCGCGCTGAAGGCGAGCTCGTCGAAGGCTCCGGCCGGCTCCTGCTGGCGGATGTCGCTCGGTTCGTTCGGGATCGCCGTATCGCCGGGCCGCCCCTGGATCTGCGCTCCGGCGCCCAGGGTGGTCACTCCGGCCGACCAGGTTCCCGCGCGATCGCCACAGCCGCCATCCGCTCGAGCGTCGACGGTGACGCCCGCGCCGATCGCGAGGTCGCCTCGCACCGCGAGTCCGGCGGGCGGGGCGGGGAACCGGAGTCGGATGAGGGTGGCGCTGATGTCCTGGCGGGCCCGACCCAGGGGGCCGAGGTCGGCAGGGACTAGGCCGACGGCGGTCACCTCTCGCTGGCGATCGCCCTCGCCGAGGACCGTGAGCCGGAACCCGCCGAACACCACGCCGAGCTCCGTCGCCACGCCGATGAATCCGCTCCCGTCGTAGGGCGCGGCGGCCTTCGCCGACCAGGGGATCCCGTCAGGGGACTCGGGAGTGCTTAGCGCCCACAACGCTCGTTCGACGCCGGCTTCGGCCAGCGCCTGGGCCTGGACGATCATGACGTGGTTGCTCGCGATGAGCGGTTCCTGTCCGGTGAGCTGCGACAGGCCGATGAGCACGGCCGAGAGCACCACGAGAATCAGCATCGCCAGAGGGAGGACCGCGCCGCGCTGGTCCCTGATCGGGACCGGGATCGGAGAAGAGGGCTTCACCGGGGCCCGATGTAGGTGCTTAGGGTGACCACGCCTCGATGGGCCGAGGCCGCGCCCTGCCCGGCCGGGGCCGGGTAGGTTACCGTCACCGTGACCTGCCGGACGCCCGCGGTCTCGATGCCCGAGCATCCGGGGGCGAGCCCACAATCCCGGACCCGGACCGCTCGGGCGAAGGCGGCATGGGGCGGAGCCAGCGACGCCTCGTCGGCGAGCGAGATGAGACTCGCGCCGGAGCCTACCGACAGACGGATCTGCTCGAGTCGCTGCGTGGCGAGAAAGGCTGCTCCAGACCGGTGGGCACCCTCATGCACGCCAAAACCGGCGAGCGGTAGGAGCGAGAGCAAGGCGACGAGGCCGATGGACAGCACGCTGAGCGCGGCGAGAACCTCCATGAGGGTCAATCCTTGCTCCCCCGCAAGGAGCGCCCGCACGCGTACTGACCTATGGGATGGTGATGCGGCCAGAGGCCGCGACGGTGACGGTCAAGGTCCGTCCGCTCGGTACGTCGGTCACGGTGTACGTCGCGCCCGTGGTGGCATTCCCGAGTTGCCCGAAGATCGCACTTGCCGTGGACGCCAGGCTGACGTTGTCCGGGAGCCGGACGTTGCCCGAGGCACCCACGAGCCCGGCGACGTTGATAACGGCTCCGCCGCAGTTGGTCGTTCTGAACTGCAGCGCGCTCGTTGTGTGAGTGACGCACACCGACCCGTTCGTCTTGATCGCCAGCTGGCGGCCTTCGTTGAGATACGCGCTCACGGTCTGTGCCCCGGCCCGCACCCGGGCACTCCGGAGGTAGTTCAAGAAGGAGGGCATGGCGAAGGTGGTCACGACCAGAATCATGCCGACCGTGATGACCAGCTCGACGAGCGAGAAACCGGCCTGGGAGGGCCGCCGGCCGGGCATCCGAGAAACCAGGTATCGAAGCATGGCACCCTAGGAGGTAGCAAGAAGAGGACCAAGGCGAGGTGGGCCCTCCAGGGACCCAGGCCACAGCCGGGGCGCGACTACCGGCCGCACGCTCTGGG
>Ga0209640_10003412_pt1 | contig 13883 bp, 11 predicted proteins | sample RifCSP10_1_FD_184018 | JGI IMG/M metagenome (GOLD analysis project Ga0209640, IMG submission 184018) | Soil microbial communities from Rifle, Colorado - Rifle CSP2_sed 10_1 (SPAdes) (version 2) | ecosystem: Environmental > Terrestrial > Deep subsurface > Rock core/Sediment | place: Rifle...
TTAGTTTCGTACGCGGTCGCGCGACGTGCCGGCGCGGTCTGCACCAGCCATCGGACACCGCAACTTACCGTGCCGCTGCCGAAGTACAACGGACCGACGGGGCGCTCCGCGCACGCGATATTCATCCACCCGCGACACGTGCTTCGGGTCGTCGCGGCGTTGACGCTGGTCGTCGCGCCCGAGGCACGCGCCCAGCGCGTCACCGGCCCATGGGAAGACGGGACCATAGCGCCGCGCGGCGTCCTGCGGATCGGCATCAGTCCCCGCTTCGGTCAATGGAAGGAGCGCTACGGTCGCGACGGCACGCGGGAAGCGTTAGGTGTGGACTTCACGCGTGACAGCCTCGGCCCCGCCGTCTTCCCGTTTCTTTCCCGCCTCTCCCCGTCGCTGACGGCGCTCACCGGCCTGGCAGCGCCTCCGCTCTCCTTCGGCTCGCTGCAAACGAACCTGGAGGTGACTGAGGCCGTGACGCACATCTCGCTTGACTACGGACTGACGTCCCGTGTCGGCTTTCAGGCGCTCATCCCCTACGTCAAGAATCGCGTTCACGTCAGGGCGATCGCCAATCAGGGCGGCGCCGCGGGAACACTCGGCTTCAATCCGGCAACATCGATCGCGGGTGCGCGGCAGCAGAATGAGCTCGTCGTCACCCTGCTCGGAACCGCCGCATCGACGCTCTCGAGCGAACTCACGCGATGCGTTGGAAGCCAGGACCCTTCCTGTTCGGCCATCAACGCGAACCGCTCCGGCGCCGTGTCACTGGTGCAACTGGCGGGCGACGTGTCCGGCGCGGTCGCCTCGGTGTACGGCACCTCGGCCAGCCCGGGTGGGGCATTTGTGCCGTTGGCCGGAGGCGCGTTGCACGCCGCGGTTGACGCGCGGCTCGCGGACCTGAACGCGCAATTCCGCACATTCCTCGGAGCCCCCACCAGCGGTGAGTGGATTGGCGCGCGGCCGGTGCCAGCGGTGCCCGTGGCCGCTGCTGATCTGGAGTCCTTGTCAAGCGATCCGGCACTGGGCGTTTCGGCACGGCCGCTGGGCGACTACGAGCATAGCCATGTGGGCGACATCGAGGTCGGCGCGAAGGTCTTGCTGATCGATACCTTCGGACCCGGCGCCACGTCGCCCCTGCCCCGCGCCGGTTCGCTCCGGCTGGCCGCCGCCGGGATCTATCGACTCCCCACGGCGCAACTCGATCTCCCCAACGACTTCACCGATGTCGGCACGGGTGACCGGCAGCCTGATCTCGAGTTCCGTGGATTCGGGGACGTGGCCCTGGGCTCGCGACTATGGATGTCGAGCATCCTGCGGTTTGGCATCCAGCGGCCCGATCGACTCGTCAGGCGCATCACGGACAATCCCGGCGACCCGTTCCCGGAACTGGCGCGCGAACAGGAGGTCGGGCGCGACCTGGGTGACGTCCTGGAATTCGAGCTCGCGCCGCGTTACGTGCCGAACGACGAGTTCGCGCTCAGCGCGCTGTACCGGTATAGGAGAAAGGGCGCCGATTCCTATGAGGGAGTGTTCCAGGTGACCAGCGCCGACGGCACCCCACTCTCGCTGGACGCCTCGCGGTTAGGCATCGGAACGGAACAGACGGATCACCTCATGGGCTTTGCGGTCACGTTCTCGACCGTTCGCGGTTATGCGCGCCGAACGGCACGATGGCCGCTCGAGATCTCGTTGCTGCACACCCAGGTGATGAGCGGGCGTGGGATTCCGCGAATCCAGACCAACGGCATTTCCTTGCGGCTGTACCGGCCGACTCGGGGAAACGCTCTCCGGGCAGCGGGCAGTGGGCAGCGGTAGCCCCCGCTTCACCCTGCCGCGTCAAGCAACTCCCGGGCGTGCGCGCGGCTTACCTTGCTGGACGGGTCGCCGCCGAGCATTCGCGCTACTTCGGCGACGCGATCATCACGCTGGACGACGCTGATGTCCGCAGTCGACACTCCGCCCTTTGCTCCCTTCGCTACCACGACATGATGGTGTGCGCGTGCCGCTACTTGCGCGAGGTGCGTAATCACGAGCACCTGGTGGTGCTCGGCCAGCCGTCGCAGGCTGTCGCCGACTCTCAACGCGACGGTGCCCCCGATCCCGGCATCGACTTCGTCGAACACGAGCGTCGGGACCTGGTCGAGCCTGGCCAGGATGGACTTGAGGGCCAGCATCACACGTGACAGCTCGCCGCCTGACGCGGTGCGCGCGAGCGGCCGGGCGTCGTGCCCGACATTCAGGGCAACGCGGAACTCGACGCGCTCCGCACCAGCTGCCGTAATCACCTCGGTCGGCTCGAGCTGGACGAGGAAACGTCCGCCGGGCAGGCCGAGATCCGGAAGTAGTGCCTCGACCTCGGAGGCGAGCTTGCGCGACGCCTTCTGCCGCAGCTTCGACAGTCGGGCCGCCTGAGCGGCAAGGGCGCTCCGCGCCGATTCCTCACGCGCCGTGAGGTCGCGAAGGTCCACCGCCGCCGTATCCAGCACCTCGAGCTCGGCGCGCGCTTCCCGCAGCGCGGCGATGGCGGCATCCACGCTGCCACCGTGCTTCCGCGTCACCCGGCTGACCTGGTCGCGGCGACGATCCACCTCCGCCAGCCGTTCCGGATCGCTGTCGAGGGTCGCATCGTAGGCCGCCAGATCGCGCGCCAGTTCCTGCAGGGTCACCAGCGCCTGGTCGATGGTCTCGCACAAGGCTGAAGCTGCCGGATCCAGTCGGAGGGCCGCCTGCACGGCGCGGCGCGCCGCGCCTAACGCATGGATCGCGCCGGCGTCGCCATCCTCGATCGCATCCATGGCCTGCGCGACCTGCGCGCGGAGCTCGACGGCGTGCGTGAGGCGTCTCGCCTCGTCGTCGAGCCGCTCCTCTTCGCCAGCGACCAGTCGGGCCGCGTCGATCTCGCGCGCGACGTGCCTGAGGTAGTCGGCGCGCTTTGCCGCCTCTTCACGCCGCCGGCTGAGATCCGTGATGGAGCTCCGGATGGCCTCGAGCTCGGCGTGCGAGTCGCGAACCGCCGTCGCGACGTCGGTCGCGCCCGCGAGTGCGTCCAGCACGTCGCGCTGCGCATCGTCGTCCAGGAGCGCCTGCGACTCGTGCTGTCCATGGAGATTCACCAGCAAGCGACCCACCGAGGCCAGCGCCGTCGTGGTCACCGTGACGTCGTTGATCCAGGCGCGGCTCTTTCCACCGGCGCCGACCTCCCGTCGCAGAACCAGGAGCCCGTCCTCGGCCTCGATGCCGCGCTCCTCCAGCATTGCCGCCAGCGGTCGATTCCCCGTCGCATCGAACACGCCCTCGACCACCGCGCGATCGGCGCCACCGCGAACGACGTCGGCACTGCTCCGTTCGCCCAGCAGCAGGCCGAGCGCGCCAACGATGATCGATTTACCGGCTCCGGTCTCCCCGGACAGGACGTTGAACCCCGGGGCCACCGGCAGCGTCACCGACTCGATGACGGCGAGGTTGCGAATCCGGAGTTCCGTCAGCATCACGCACGCGTGTCGTCAGGCGGAAGGCCCCACCCGAGCTTGCGTCGCATCCGGGTGAAGAAGGTCATCTCCGGGAACCGCACCAGGATGACCGAACGCGCGGCCCGGCGCACCATGAGGCTTTCGGCGGTGCCTAACGTAGTACCTACTTGCCCATCCACGGTCACCAGCCGATCCGTGCCATCGTCATCGGCATGGACCACGATCGTGGCCTCGGGCCCAACCACGACCGGGCGGATGGAAAGGGCGTGGGCGGAAATCGGCGCGATGATGATGGACGGATGGCCGGGTACCACGACCGGGCCGCCGACGGAAAGGTTGTAGGCGGTCGACCCGGTCGGGGTCGACATCACGATCCCGTCAGCGGCGTAACTGGCGACCTCCTCCCCATCCACCTCGACACGCAGCCAGATCACGCGGGCCTTGCCGCTCTTGTGCAGCACGATGTCGTTGAGCGCGTACCAGCGGCGGGGATCCTCGGGCAGCCCCGGCCGGCCCTCGAGCATCATGCGCGCCTCGCCGCGGTAGTCGCCGTTCACCAGGCGGCGAACGGCCGCCTCCAGTTCATCGGGCCCGCACGCACTCAGGAAGCCGAGGCGCCCGAGATTCACGCCCAGCACGGGGATCTCGCGGCCGTCCAGGAATCGCGCGCCTCGCAGGAGCGTGCCGTCGCCACCGAGCGTCAGCAACGCGTCGACGTGCCCCGGAGTCACCGCCGGAAGGTCGTGGCCAGGAGCCAGATCCTTCAGCGTGGCCTCGAGCCGCATGTCAGCGCCTAACGCCGGCGCCATCGAAAGCAGCCGCTGGAGCACCCGACCCAGGTCGGGATAGTCGCGGTTCCCGATGATGCCGAGCCGGATCACCCGGCGACCGCCTCGCTCTCGTGCAGCGCCCGGACCCGCTCGGCGATTCCGGCGGCGTCCAGACCCGCCGTCGCAAGCTGCCGCGCGCGGGACGCCGCCGGAATGATGCGATCAGGGACGCCGTGCACGATAACGCGAACCGATGGCTCGAGTCGCTCCACAACCGACGCCATGTACGAGCCGAAACCGTTGACTACCGTGCCCTCCTCCACGACGAGGAGTTGGCGATGATCGGCAAGGATGCCGGAGAGTGTCAGCGCGTCAAACGGTTTCAGGAACCGGCAGTTCACGACGGTCGGATCGAAACCTTCCGTCGCAAGCGATTCGGCTGCCTCCAACGCCGGATTGACCATGGTGCCGACGGCGAGGATCGCGATTTCACTCCCCCGGCGCGGCACGTCCCAGGTTCCATATGGCACAGCCTCGATGTCGGTCATCGGCGGCGCAACGTCGGGCGCGGTGTCGCGCGGGTACCGGATGCTGAACGGGCCCGCGGTGTGACCGGCCGCCGTTCGAAGAAGGGCGAGCATTTCCGTCGCGTCCTTCGGCGCGGTCACGGTGATGCCAGGCACCGCCAGCAGGTAGGCGATGTCGTACAAGCCCATGTGGGTCTCGCCGTCTTCACCGACAAGGCCCGCGCGATCCAGACAGAAGATCACCGGGAGATGCTGAATGGCGACGTCGTGGATGATGCTGTCGTAAGCGCGCTGCAGGAACGTCGAGTAGATCGCGGCGACCGGTCGCAATCCCCGTGTGGCAAGCCCCGCCGCGAATGTCACCGCATGCGCCTCGGCGATCCCTACATCGAAGAATCTCGTCGGATGGGCCTTTGCCACGACCGCGGTCCCCGTTCCACTGGGCATTGCCGCGGTTATCGCCACCAGATCCGACCGCTCCGCCATGAACTCGCTCAACCCGCGACCGAAGACCGTCGTGTAGTTGGGATTGCCGGACGAGGCCTTCACCTGCTTCCCGGTGGACGGGTCATGTCCCGGCGGCAGCGCGTGCCACTTCTCGATGTGCTCCCCAGCCGGAAATCCCTTTCCCTTCTGCGTCAGAACGTGCACCAGGCGAGGCCCGGTCATGCCGCGGACGGCTGCCAGCGTGTCGACCAGGTTGTCGATGTCGTGGCCATTGATCGGACCGAAATACCTGAAGCCCAGTTCCTCGAAGAGAACGCCAGGCGTGAGGAATGACTTCACGCTTTCTTCCCACTTCCGGATCAGGCTGTTCAGCGCCGGGTGGCCCTCGAGCACGTCGCCGATGCGGGCACGGACCCGGTTATAGAGTGGATTCCGCTGCACCGAGGTCAGGTACTTCGAAATCGCTCCCACGTTAGGCGCGATCGACATCGCATTGTCGTTCAGGATCACCACCAGGTCGCGGCCCGAGTGACCGGCGTTATTCAACCCTTCGTAGGCCAGCCCCGACGTCAGGGCGCCGTCCCCGAGGACCGCGACGACCTTGTAGCTGTCACCGAGGAGGTCGCGGCCGGCGGCGACGCCGAGCGCCGCGGAAATCGACGTCGCGGCATGACCGGCGCCGAAGACGTCATACTCGCTCTCGCTGCGCTTCAGGAAACCGGATAGTCCGCTCTCCTGCCGCAACGTCTCCATTCGAGTATTTCGTCCGGTCAGGAGCTTGTGCGGGTATCCCTGATGCCCGACGTCCCAGACGAGATGATCCCGTGGGGTGTCGAAGACCGTGTGCAGAGCCACCGTGAGTTCAACGACGCCGAGGCCGGCCCCGATGTGTCCCCCGGTCCGGGAGCAGACATCGATCAGCCGGTCACGAATCTCCTGCGAGAGCGCGCGCAACTCGTCGCGCGACAGGGTCTTCAGGTCGGCGGGGGACTCGATCCGGTCGAGAAGGGACATGACGGGCAGCGGGGCGCGGGCAGCGGGCAGAAGCAGAGGGCAGGTGGAAATCTACTGCTCAGGACTGCCGCTCGACGACATGGCGGGCCAGGCGCTCCAGGTCCGGCGTCAGGCGACCAACCGCTTCCATCGCGCCACAGGCCTCGTTGACCAGGGCGCCGGCCCGCCGGCGTGCTTCCTCGATCCCCATGACCAGTGGATACGTGCTCTTCGACAGCGCCACGTCCTTGCCGGCGGTCTTCCCAAGCTGGTCGCTCGTCGCCGTCACGTCGAGTACGTCGTCCGCGATCTGGTACGCCAACCCGAGCGCGTCTCCAAAGCGTGTGAATGCGACCAGCAGGCGGTCATCCGCGCCAGCCGCCAACGCGCCAATGCGTGCTGAGGCGGAGATGAGCGTGCCCGTCTTGGCGCGGTGCACGCGTTCCAGGTCTTCGAGGCTCAGGCGCTGTCCCTCGGCGAGAAGGTCGAGCAGTTGCCCGCCGATCATGCCGCCGGCTCCGGACGCCGTCATCACTTCACGAACGATTCGACCCGCAAGGACCGACCCCGACCCCAGGTCGCGCGCGGCCTGGTGCGCACGACGCGCCGCCAGGGGCACCATCGTCACGCCGGCGGCCGTTGCGGTCACGACGTCGAACGCGCGATGCACCGTCGGACGGCCTCGCCGCAGATCGTCGTTGTCCATGCACGGCAGGTCGTCATGCACCAGCGAGTATGCGTGCACCACCTCCACAGCGGCAGCGAGCCCGCTTGCATCTCCCGTCCCGCCCGCGGCGCGATACGACGCCAGCACCAGCAGCCCACGGAATCGCTTCCCCTGTCCGAGCAGGCAGTAACGAATCGCCTGGGCGACTCGTGGCGCGACCCCGGTGAGGTCGTCGTTACAGCACGCGGCAAGGGCCGACTCGACCGACTCGCGATCGCCCGCCTCCAGCGCGACCGGCGACTCGTGACGTTCCAAGTTGTTCTGGCTATCGCCGCGGTGCATGTCCTTGCCTGGCTGCGTGTTGATGAGACACGTGGAACGTCACTCGTCAGGCACGCAGGTCCGTTGCCTCCAGGATCCCGTCCGTGCGCTCACGCAGCACCTGCACGGCCGCTTCCGCCTTCGACAACTCGGTGGACGCGTCACGAAGGCAGGCGATCCCCTCTTCAAAGAGCTTGAGTCCCTTCTCGAGACTCATGTCCTTCGATTCGAGTGCCCGAACGATCTCTTCCAGGCGTTGGACCTTCTTCTCGAAGCTCATTCGTTCACCTCCTCGCCCAGTCGCTCCGTGCGCTCGGCGCGCCCGTGAATGCGTCCATCGCGGAGCCGCGCCACGAATGCGTCGCCCGGGTCGAGCGAAGCAACCGATGTCACGGGCGCCCCTTCGCCATCGGTAAGGACGGCGTAGCCACGAGCAAGCGTCGCCAGCGGACTGAGAGCATGCAGCCGACCGGCAATGCCCTCGAGAGCCAGCCGGCGGCGTTCCACCGGATGCGAGGCGGCACGCGCCACGGAGACACCCGCCGCGGTCAGCCGCTCGCGTGCTGTTCCCACGCGGGCCAGCGCGGCGTCACGCAGGTCCGCCCCGAGCGTGCGAACGTGCCTGACGAGGTCTGTCAGTCGTGGCGCGGCTGCCTCGGCGGCCGCGGAGGGCGTTGCGGCGCGAAGGTCGGCGGCCAGGTCGCACAGCGTGACGTCAACCTCGTGCCCGATGGCGGCGATTACGGGAATCGGCATGCCCGCGGTGGCGCGAACCACGCGCTCGTCGTTGAACGCCCAGAGATCCTCGCGGCTGCCGCCTCCCCGTCCGAGGATGACAACGTCCGCCTTGCCCCAGCGCGCCACCCGGTGCAGCGCGGTGACAATCGAGCCTGCCGCACCATCGCCCTGCACTGTCGCGTGCGCCACAACGACCCTGGTGATCGGGCATCGGCGGTGGACGACAGACACCACGTCGTGCAGGGCGGCGCCGTCGGTGCTGGTCACCACCGCGATGCAGGTCGGCAGCATCGGAAGCAGGCGCTTTCGCTCAGGGGCGAAGAGGCCTTCGGCCTCGAGCTTCTGATGAATCTTCTCGAATGCCTTCCGCCACAATCCATCGCCCGACGCCTCGATCCGCAGGATCCGCAACTGCAGTTCGCCGCGCGCGGCGAAGACCGTGAGCTTGCCGAGCGCCGTGATCGTCATGCCCTCGTCAGGCGCGGCCAGCGCGCGACGCGCGTCGGTCGCCCACATCACGCAACGGATCTGCGCGCTGGCATCCTTCAGTGTGAAATACCAGTGGCCCTTGCGGTGCTCCTTGAGTCCGACGACTTCTCCGCGAATCCAGAGTGGTTCGACCGCACCCTCGATGATGTCACGCGTCGCCAGCGTGAGCGCGGCAACAGAGATGGCGGATTCCGGACTCAGCCCCGGCTCGTCGGATTGGCTGGCGGGCCGGCGGGCACGACCTTCGGATCGCCGTGGGGCGGGCGGGGCGGGCGGGGCGGGCGGCGCCACCGCGTCAAGATCATCGAAGAGAGCCAGCGGTTCGGGCTCGGGTTGATTGACGCCCGATCCGCCGGTCGCACGTGCTCCGCCCGATCGCGCGGCCCCGCTGTCACGCGCGGCCGTTCGAGCCGGCCGCGAGTTCACGCACCCGCCTGGCGCGCTGCCCGCACCGTGTTCTTCAACAACATCGCGATTGTCATCGGACCGACTCCCCCGGGCACCGGCGTGATGTGCGATGCCACGCGCCGGGCGCTCTCGAAGTGTACATCGCCGACCAGGCGGTAGCCTTTCCGGGAGGTCGGATCGACGACGCGGTTGATGCCGACGTCAATCACCACTGCGCCTGGCCGGATCATGTCGCCGGTCAGCATCTCCGGTTTGCCGATGGCGGCGATGATAATGTCGGCTCGCTTCGTGTGGAATTTCAGATCCTTGGTGCGGCTGTGGCACACGGTGACGGTGCAGTCGCCCCCCTGGCCCTGCTGAACGAGCAGCGCCGCCATCGGTTTGCCCACGATGTTGCTGCGCCCGAGGATCACGACTTCCTTGCCCCGCGTGTCCACGCCGTAGCGGACGAGCAGCTCCTGGACTCCGGCCGGCGTGCAGGGAGCGAAGCCGTCCTTCTCGCCGATCAACAGCTTGCCCACGTTCACCGGATGGAACCCGTCGACATCCTTGTGCGGCGCGATGCGCCTGACGACGGTGTGGGCGTCCATGTGTTTCGGCAGCGGACTCTGCACGAGAATGCCGTGGACCGTCGGATCGGCGTTCAGGCGGTCGATCAGCGCCTCGAGATCGGCCTGAGGCGTGGTGTCCGGCAGGCGAATCGTCTCGCCCTTCATGCCGGCCTCGATGGACGCCTTCTCCTTCGACTTCACATAGCTCTGGCTGGCAGGGTCTTCGCCGACGATCACGACCGTGAGTCCCGGCGTTATGCCAAGTGCCTTGAGCTCCGCGGTCTCGCGCGCGACGTCGGCGCGAACGGCTTTGGCGACGGCGACTCCGTCGATTACCACGGCGCCGCCCTGGCCGGCGCCTTCACCGGTGCTCTTCAGAGTCTCAGCGCGCAAAGTCCACCGCCCTCGTCTCTCGAATGACAACCACCTTGATCTGGCCTGGATACTGGAGTTCCGACTCGATGCGACGCGCGATCTCATCGGACAGCGACGTCATGCGCGTGTCGTCCACATCCTCGGGCGTGACCAGGACACGCACTTCGCGACCGGCCTGAATCGCGTACACCTTGTCGACCCCGCGATAGCTGGACGCGATCTTCTCAATCCCTTCCAGCCGCTTGACGTAGGTCTCGAACGCCTCGCGGCGGGCTCCCGGCCGTGAGCCGGAGATCGCGTCCGCCGCCTGAACGAGAACGGACACTTCGCTTTCGTGCGGCACGTCGTCGTGGTGCGCGGCGATACAGTTCACGACCATGGGGTTCTCACCGTACTTGGTCGCGACCTCGACGCCCAACTGCACGTGGGTCCCTTCGTGCTCGTGCGTGAGGACCTTCCCCACGTCGTGGAGCAGCGCGCCGCGCTTGGCCAGGGTGACGTCGAGTCCCAGTTCCGCGGCCATGATGCCGGCGAGGTGCGCCACTTCCTTCGAGTGATCGAGGATGTTCTGGCCGTAACTCGTGCGGTACTTCATCCGGCCGATCAGCTTGATCATTTCCGGATGCAGGCCGTGAATACCGGTCTCGTACGCCGCACGCTCGCCGAGTTCGACAATCTGCGCCTCGACTTCCTTGTGCGATTTGGCAACGACTTCCTCGATACGGCCCGGGTGGATTCGTCCGTCGGCCACCAGCTTCTCGAGCGCCAGGCGGGCAATTTCGCGGCGGACCGGGTCGAAGCAGGAGACGACGACGGTGTCGGGTGTGTCGTCGATGACGACGTCCACGCCCGTCGCCAATTCGAAGGCCCGAATGTTCCGGCCCTCCCGGCCAATAATGCGTCCCTTCATTTCGTCGCTCGGAAGCGAAACCGCAGATACGGAAATCTCCGAAGTGTGCTCCGAGGCGATCCGTTGCACGGCCAGCGCGACGATCTTCTTGGCTTCCCGCTCCGCATCCCTCTTGGCCGATTCGCGGATCTCGCGGAGGCGATTAGCAGCGTCGGCCTCAGCCTGCGCCTCCATCCGCTGCATCAGCTCGGCTTTGGCCTGCTCTTGTGACAGGCCGGCCAGAGCCTCCAATCGGCGGCGCTCTTCACCGGCCATCCGTTCGAGTTCCTGCTCACGTTCCGTGACGAACTTCTCGCGGCGGCCGAGCTCGGACGCCCGCTTGCCGATCTCCTTGTCGCGAGTCTCGACGAGTTCGAGCTTCTTCTCCAGTTGGCCCTCCTGCTCGTCCAGGCGACGCTCCTCGCGCTCGACCTCCTCGCGACGATGGCGCGCCTCGGCCTCCCAGGACTCGCGGAGCTTTATTTGCTCTTCCTTGCCGGCGATGACCGCCGCCTTCCGCGTTGACTCGGCTTCGCGCTCGGCGTCGTTCAGGATCCGTCTGGCCGTATCCTCGGCCGTCGCCTTGGCCGTGGCCTGACGCCTGAACTCGCCGGCGCGACCCTGCCGCGACCCCAAAAAGAAAAACGCCGCGGAGGCGAGCAAAACGGCAGCGCCAGACGCAGCGAAAGAGATCAAGTCCATATCTATGCTCCACCGCGGCGCAAGCGCCACGAACCAGGGAGAACCACGGCGGAGCCGGCTGGCAAATGCTTGCCGCGGACCGGGCGGACGCCGACGCAGGGCGTGAACCGGGTCGCGCTAAATCAAGCGGCTGCTTGGACCTGCGCCGCAACGCAGAACGAGTTTCGAAGCTACGTATGGAGAAACGAAAAGGCAATCTGGACCCGCTCGCTTCGGAACGAGTTCGCGTCCGGACCGCTTCGTCAGGTGAGTAGTTTTGTCGCCACAACAGCACCAATGGAGTGGAATTCATGCACAAGCCAACACGCCGAAACTTCATAACGTCGGTGAGCGCCCTGGCCGGCGCCTCCCTGCTTCCCAACATCGTCGAAGCTGCTCAGGGACCCCAGGGCGGCTGGGACCTTTCCTTCCTCGATGGTATGAACGGGAAGCACCGACAGGTGTTCGACCTCTCGGACCTCGACATCGGGCTCGTCGTTGTGAAGAACTGGCTCGACGCGTGGGAATCCGTGTACGGGCTCAAGCACCCCGACGTGAACGCCATCGTGGGCATCGCGGGGAAGGGATTTCCGATAAACGCCAGCGACGCGCTGTACCAGAAGTACCCGATCGGAGAGCTGTGGAAGGTCAACGACCCGGCTACCGGAAAGCCGGCACTGCGCAATCCCTTCGTGGCCGGGGACGGACGCGGCCCGATGGCCGGTGCGGGTGTGCGACCCCTGCAGGCACGCGGCGCGGTCTTCTGGATGTGCAATAACGCGCTGAACAACGTGGCTGGGCGAATCAGCAATTCCATCCAGCGGCCACAGCCGGAGATCTATCAGGAGGTGCGGGCTGGCCTCCATCCGGGTGTGATCGTCGTGCCGGCGCACACGATGCTCCTTGGCCTGGCACAGGAGCGCGGATTCTCGTACGAGTTCGTGTAAAGCCGAAAGTCTGACAGAAACGAGAACGCCCGGCTCTCCAGCACATGAGAACCGGGCGTTTTTCGTCGAGCGCGACGACTACGGGTTCTTCGTCATCGACAGGCCGGCGACGTGTGCGTCGGTGTTGTGGCCGAAGCGGATGCCGTAGATGCCGTCCGTGGACTTCAGCTTGCCCGCGGTGACGATCTCCGACTTCGGATAGCTCGCCACCATCGTGCCGTTGATGGCGCATTCCACCTTGTCGGTGGAAACGGTCACCGCGATTTCCTGGGTCACCGGCTTCCCCTTCGCCTCCGCCTTGTGGACCGCATCGTTCATCTGACCCTGCCGGCCGCCGTTCATCGCGAACGCGGCAGGACCGAAGCCGCGGACGATGAAGTATCCGTTGCCATACGCGGCGCAGTACAAGTACGACTGGTTATCGGTCCCCATGTCGTTGCCGCCGATCACGATCCCATAAGGATGCGCGTGGTCGTTCAGCCCCATGTATTCGCGTTCGCTGAACGTTGCCTTCACGGTGTAGTTGCCGGACGCGGTATTCGCGGCGTTCCAGTAAACGGCCGCTGGTCCCGTCGTCACATGGAGGCCGCTTCCCATCGTGACGAGCTTTGTTTCCTCGATCTTGGCGCCTCCATCGGCCCTTCCCATCCAGCCTGGTGCGGAGATGCCGCCGCCCGCCACGGGCTTCGCAGCGTCCTGAGCGCTCGATAGCGCGGGCAGGACCAGCGCGGCGGAAAGGGCGAACGCAATTCCATGACTGCGGCGCATAATCAAATCCTCTCGTCGATAGGGTTGGACCGGCCAAGTATACCTTGCTCATGGCAGTTCGGTTACCCCGTTCACGCCATTTCGCGCCTCGTCACAACGCCGTCGCCCGGTGCTCGCGGCGAGCGGGGGGACCGGCAAGATTGAGGTACTCCAGCAGGAGCTTAAGGTGGCCCGAGCAATCGGCGGAGTATTGGCGGGAATCGTGATCGCATTCGTGGTTGTGCTCGCTATCGAGATGATAGGCATCCAGATATTCCCGCAGCCCCCAGGGATGAATCCGCTGGACTCGGAGTCCGTGCGCTTGCACCTGTCGGAGATTTCGACAGGGTCATTCCTGGCGGTGCTGGTTGCCTGGACGGTCGCGGCTTTCGTTGGACCGGTCGTCACGAGGCGGCTCGCGGGTGCGACTCCGCGCTGGCCGGCACTAACCGTCGCGGCGCTCTTCGCGGCGCTATGCGCCTACAACCTGGCCACTGTTCCCATGCCGCCGTGGATGCTCCCGGCGGCCGTCGTGCTGGTCGTGCTGGCGTCATGGCTCGGGTTGCGCAGCCAGGTGTGGGTGCACACGTGAGCGCAGTGGGCGATCGCAGAGCTTTCCTGGCGAAGCTGGGCGCGGCCATGTCCGCACTGGCCTTCACGCCCGCATCCGTCCTTGCACACGCCCGGCGCTCGGCGAATCCAGACTTCACCTTTGCCCGCCTGCGGTACGACTCGGGCGATTGGGACTACAATCCCAAAGTCTGTTCGAACGTGCTCGACGCCGTCGTGCAGTACACGACCATTCCCGTGCACCAACAGGAGGTCGTGATCACGGCCGATTCAGCGGAATTGCTGGCGTTTCCTTTCCT
>Ga0209640_10003413_pt1 | contig 13878 bp, 11 predicted proteins | sample RifCSP10_1_FD_184018 | JGI IMG/M metagenome (GOLD analysis project Ga0209640, IMG submission 184018) | Soil microbial communities from Rifle, Colorado - Rifle CSP2_sed 10_1 (SPAdes) (version 2) | ecosystem: Environmental > Terrestrial > Deep subsurface > Rock core/Sediment | place: Rifle...
CGCGGCCGCGGTTTCGGCCAGCTTCAGACGGAACGGGCGCTGGACCGCAGCGGCGAGCTTCGGCAGGGAAGCAACTTCGGCCAAGGACAGCTGGTCGCAGCGGATTACGCTCTTAGTCCTATGATCTCGTTTAGCCAAGGGGACACTAGCGGCATCGGTAGTGCCCTGAGCTTGTTGCCAGGCTATGCGGGCGTGCTCGGATCGCTTGCCGGCGGTATCCGCACTCGAGAGGCTTCAACAACGCTGACATTGGTTGACAATCGTTCCGGCGTGCAACTCGCCGCGGCTGAAGGCTCGGCGGCAACCACCGATTTCAACGCCTGGGGTGGAGTTTTCGGACGGGGCGGCGGCGGAAGCCTCGGCGGTTATACCAATACCCCCGAAGGCAAAGTGCTCGCGGGAGCGTTCGCGGATGCCTACAATCGTCTTGTAAGCTCCGTGAAAAACTACAAAGCCCAGGAAGTAAAAGGCGGTCTCGGCACCGGCGGCGGGCTGGGGGTGCAGGGTGGCTCGACTCCCGCGTCGCGTGCGCTCGAGCCGGTACCGGCGCCCAAGGCGGCACCGAACCCGGCGCCGAGAAGGTAGTTATCTTTATAACCGTCGCCAACAACATTTGTTGCGAAATTCCGTTTCCTCGATAACGGCCCGGCCTCGGGGGTACCCAGCCGGGCTTTTCTTTACTTCTAAGAATCAAGTAACAATTTGACGGTCTAACTTGCGAGAGCCTCAGCATCAACAGACATTCTCCATGGTTTCAGCAATTCCTCCTCCGTTGGGCCTGATCCTGTTCAGGGTTGAACGGAGGTTTTTAGAACATTCTGCGAGTGGACGTAGGATGCGTTAGGCGCACCAATTTCCGTCTAGGCAAAAAAGCTCGAATTTCGAAACCGCGACATGTTAGCTGGCTAACGGCTCGACGGCAGATAGGTAAAATCAAATACCTGATTAGCAGGAATTTACGACTATGGTAGACCCTATAGTACTAATGGCATCGGTCTCCTCCAATCACTGAGGACTACCTTGTCTTTATCGATGAGGTTTCAGTACCACAGTCGAGTCGCGTACCACAATCGGGTTGTTGTTTTGCAAGGTTAGTGTCCGGTGTCACACAATGAAATGATAGGAATTCCCTTTTGAGGGTCAGCCGCCGACCTGTCTGCCGTCGCACAGGCAGGGAACTCAAAATTGCCCCCTGTCGACCCCCGGTAACCCGCGTCCGGGAGCGCCAGCAGTCACCAGTGTAAACAGACCGGCCCCGGTTCCCCGTTTTTAGGTGGGACAGTATCCGATAATGATGCGTTATGTCAACGTTATCAATTTCACCGCTCTTTCTTCACCTGCTGCAAAAGATCCTCGATGCGACGGGCCTGGTCCCGGCTCTCGTCGTAGACGAACTCGATGGTCGGAACCAACCGGAGCTTGAGCTCCTTGGCGACTTTACCCCGGATATAACCTGTGGCGCTTTTCAAACCGGAAAGGACCTCCGCTTTGTCCCCGCCCGGGCTGAGGAGGGTGAAGTAAATACGAGCCCGCCTCAGGTCTTTGCTGACTTCCACGCCGGTGAGCGTGATCGGCCCGATGCGAGGATCGCTGACCTCCCGGCTCAAAAGCTCGGAAACCAGTTCGAGCAGCAAATCTCCGACTCGGTCTGAGCGTTTGTAGTCCATGGATTTCAGGGCCGTCGAGGAGTTCAAATCGTTTGAATCGTTCGAAACGTTTCGAACGACTGGAACGTTTTAAACGGGCGCGCTAGCGCTTTTCAGCAGTAGAAAAATTCTGTGTCCGCCTCGCCTACTTGGGCAAGACCGAGGCGGTCAACGAAATCGATGACCTTTTGGAGTGTGGCCTCCACGACTTGGTGGCTGCTGCCCACCACCCCGAAGCCCAGCACCGCGCTTTGCCACAGTTCTTGATCGCCACACTCCGTAACCGAGATATTGAATTGATGGGAGACCCGCGCCTGGATTCTCCTGAGCACTCCCCTTTTCTCCTTCAGGGAATGGTTCTCGGCCAGGACCAGGCTGAGCTTTAAAACCCCCACGACCATGGGGGAAGAGGTGGAACGCGAATTTTTCCTTCCTATAGCTTACCTCCCGCTGAGGCCCGCGATGCCTCACGCCCCGAGGGAGTCGGGCTGATGCGCCGGATGACCGGCACCCGCTCGTAGGCTTCGATCACATCCCCTACCTTGACATCCTTGAAACCGTCGAGGGTGAGACCGCACTCGTATCCGGAAGCCACCTCGCGCACGTCGTCCTTGAACCGCCTGAGGCTCGCCAATTTTCCCTCGTGGACCACCACTTGATCCCGCAATAGCCGCACCAGACTGGAGCGCTGAACCTTCCCTTCCGTAACGTGACACCCGGCCACCGTGCCCACTCCCTGGATATTGAAGATCTCGCGCACTTCAACTCGGCCATGAAGCTGCTCTCGGTACGTGGGCTCGAGCATGCCCTCCATGGCGGCTTTGACGTCGGCAATGGCCTCATAGATTATGGTATAGAGCCGCACGTCCACCCCCTCTTGCGCGGCCAGGTGCGCTGCCTTCGACTCTGGACGAACGTTAAAGCCGATCACGACCGCGTTGGAGGCTGCCGCCAGAAGGATATCGCTCTCGGTGATCCCACCCACTGATCCATGGATGACCCTGAGCTTCACCTCATCGCCGGAGAGCCGGCCCAGCGCTTCGGTCAAGGCCTCCACAGAGCCCTGGACATCGGCCTTCAGCACGACCCTGAGCTCCTTCACGTCACCAGCCTTGATCTGATCGTAAAGATCCTCCAGCGAAACCTTGCTGGTCTTGACGAGTTCGGACTCGCGCTGTTTGGCGCGCCGATGCTCTGCGACCTGCCTCGCCGTGGTCTCATCGGTCACCGCAACGAAGGAGTCACCAGCCTGGGGCACCCCTTGCAACCCCAAAATTTCTACCGGGAGCGAGGGTACGGCCTCGTCGACCTTCCGGCCCCGGTCGTCGATCATGGCCCGGACCCTACCGTAGAAAATACCGCAAACGAACGGATCCCCGACCCTGAGCGTGCCTTCCTGGACGAGCACAGTCGCCACCGGTCCCCGGCCGCGATCGAGCTTGGCCTCGATGATCGTGCCGCGCGCGAGCTTGCCGGGATTGGCCGTGACCTCGAGGATGTCCGCCTGCAGCAGGATCATCTCTAACAAATGAGGGATACCCTCTTTCGTACGGGCTGAAACCGGGACCATGACAGTATCCCCTCCCCATTCCTCCGGCACCAATCCATATTCGGTCAGACCCTTTTTGACGCGGTCCACGTTGGCTTCATGCTTGTCGATCTTGTTGATCGCGACGATGATCGGGACCTCGGCTGCCCGTGCGTGGTTGATTGCCTCGACGGTCTGCGGCATCACGCCATCATCGGCGGCCACGACCAGAATGACGAGGTCGGTCACCTTGGCTCCTCTGGCCCGCATCGCCGTGAACGCTTCGTGCCCCGGGGTGTCGAGAAACGTGAGGCTCCTCCCGTCGACGAGGACGTTATACGCCCCAATATGCTGGGTGATGCCGCCGGCCTCCTGCGCCGTCACATTGGTGCTGCGGATGGCATCGAGCAGCGACGTCTTCCCGTGGTCGACGTGTCCCATGATCGTCACCACCGGAGGCCTCGCCTCGAGCGCGCCCTCATCCTCCTCGACGTGATGCTCGACTTCTAAGGCCGACTCAACGTCGAAGGCCACGTTCTCTACCTGATGGTCAAAATCAGCAGCCACCAAGGTAGCGGTGTCGGCGTCGAGCGTCTGGTTCATGGTGGCCATCATCCCGAGCTGCATGAGCTTCTTGATGACCTCCCCCGCCTTCACCCCCAACTCCCTGGACAGATCGCCGACGCTGATCACCTCGGAAATCCTGATCACCCGTTTGCTCGCTTTGGGAACGGTAATCTCCGTTTTCCTCTGCTCCTTTCCCGGCAGAGCCTTCTTCTTTCTCGGCAACCGCCCGGAACGGAACTCCCGCTCCCGCAGCTCCAGGACATCCTGTTTCTTGACGACCCGCTTTTTATGTTTAGCCGCCTTTGCCGGTTTCGCCGCCTCCCCGATCTCACCCGCTCCCTCAGGCTTCACCGTTGGAAGCTCTCGGCGGGCCTCTACCTTTTGAAGCGGCGGCAATCCTGGCCTAGGCGCAAGGGGCGCCCTGGCGGGGGGAGCCAGCTGGGGCCCAACCCCCACCGTCCGTTTGAGATCGATTCGTCCGAGGATTCGGGCGCCACGCGGCGGCTCCTGCGCCGCCGGTTGGGGCACCGCTTTAGGCGGCTCGGGCACCGGCTCGAGCTCCTCCGCGGGAGGCACAGGAACTGGCTCGGCAGCTGCGGCTTCGATCTGCGGCGCTGCCTCTTGGGGGGATTCCGGCGCACCCGCAAACTCCTCAGCCTCAGAAGGCGCCATTGGAAAAAGCGGCCTCTCGGCCGGGATTTCTTCCGGCGCCGCTTCCTGAAGCGAGACCGGGTGGGGTTCCGGAGTCGGAGGAGGAGGTGGAGGAGTTTGAGAGATCACCTCGATTCGGCTCGTGCGCCGGCGGATGACGTTGGTCCGAACCCGCCGTTCAACGACTTTTTCATGAGCCTGGATCTCCCCTAAGGCTTGATCCTCTCGGGTCACCACGCGATCCGCCACCACCTTCTCTTCCCCTACAGTGACCTGAGGCTTCGCCAGCTGAGCCAGCGCCGCACGGATGCGTGCAACCTCGTCGTCCTCCATGGAACTCTGGGACTTCTTTCCACGCACCCCGATCTTTTCCAACTGGGTGAGGAGCTCTTTAGCCTCCAGCCCTAGCTCCTTAGCCAGTAGATGAACCCGCATCTTCACCATTATCAGACCTCACTACCAACCTTTCTCGCCTAAAACCAGCACCAGCTTCTCTCTCGCCGCGCGCCTAATCTCCGCACGGAAAGCTCGGGAGAGACTCTTCCTGCGCAAAAACGCCTGCCAACATCCTTCCTGCTTATGCAGATAACCTCCCCGTCCTTTACCTCTCCGATCGATACTGAGCTCCCCTCCTCCCTGAAGGACCAGCCGCAGCAGCGCGCTCTGATCATCCCGCGCGCCGCATCCAAGACAAGTCCGCTGGGGACTGTGGCCGCGCTTCAATCGCGATCCCTCTAGGAGCCCCCCGGTTCCTTACCCGCGGAATCGTCCGCCGCGACCGCAGGCTCAGCGGGCACCGCCGCCTCCGCCGCGGCCTGGGCGGCAGCTCTTTCCTCTTCCTCTTTTCTCCTCTTCTCCGCCACGTGCTCCCGGCTGGACTTATAAATCGCCTGGGCCTTCTCTGCGCCGATCCCCTCGATCTCCATGATAGTTTCGAGCTCCGCCTCCGCGATCTCTTCGGCCGACTTGAACCCATCCTGATAAAGCAGCTCAGCCACCATATCGCTGACTCCGGGGATCGCGCCGATGGAGCTTCGCGCCCGCCGCGTCTCCTCGTCGGCTTCCGATTCGCCCCGCACGTCGATCTTCCAGCCGGTCAGGCGGGAGGCCAGCCGCACGTTTTGCCCTTTCCTCCCGATGGCCAAGGAGAGCTGGTCATCAGGAACGATGACCTCCATGCTGCGCTCCTCGTCATCGATAATGATCTTGGAGACCTTCGCCGGCGCCAGCGCGCGGCACACATACTCGGCCTGATCCGCGGTCCAATGGATGATGTCGATTTTTTCGCCGCGCAGCTCCTGCACCACCGCCTGCACCCGCGTCCCCTTCATTCCCACGCAGGCACCCACCGGGTCCACGTCCGGGTCATTGGAAACGACGGCAAACTTGGCTCTCCCTCCCGGCTCCCGTGCCGCGCCCTTGACCTCGACGATCCCCTCGTAGATCTCCGGCACTTCCTGCTCGAACAGCTTGCTCAGCATCCCCGGATGGGTGCGAGAAAGAACGATCTGGGGTCCACGGCCCGTCATCTCCACCGCAACGATATAGGCCCGGATTCGATCCCCCTGGCGGTAGCGCTCCCGCGGCACCTGCTCCTTCTCCGGCAGGATCGCGTCGGTCTTGCCCAGGTTCACGATGATATTCTTCTTTTCAAATCGCTGCACGATGCCGTTGAGCAGCTGACCCTCCCGCCCTTTGAATTCGTTGTAAATGATCTCCCGCTCCGCGTCTCTCACTCTCTGGACGATATTCTGCTTGGCCGCCTGGGCCGCGATGCGGCCGAACGAACTCGAGTCGAGCTTGCTCAGCAGCTCGTCGCCGATCTCGGCGTCGGGATCGAGCACTTCCCGGGCCTCCTTGAGACCGATCTCCACGACCGGATCCGCGACCTCCTCGACCACGAGCTTGGACTCGAACAGCTCCACCTCGCCAAGCTCCGGATTGTATTGGGCCTCGATCTTCCGCTCGGCCCCGAAGGTCTTTTTGGCGGCCGAGATCATCGCGTTCTCAAGCGCGCTGATCAGAATGGTCTTATCGATGCCCTTCTCCTTGCTGACCTGTTCAATCACCCGGTTAAGATCCTGCTGCATGGTTACGCGCTCCAATCGTGCTCATAATTCGCCCTTTCAATGAGGGCAAAAGGAATCCTGAATTGCATCCCGTCCTGGAAAACCACGATCCCTTCGTCTTCAACATCCTTGAGCAGGCCCAGAAAGGATCTCCTGCCGTCGACGGACTCTCGGGTCCGCACCCGCACTCTCCTGCCGATGAAACGCAGGAAGTGTTCGACCTTTTTGAGCAAACGGTTGATCCCGGGTGAAGAGACCTCTAACGTGTAGGGCTCCCCCGCATCCATCTGGGCGTCGAGAAGGTCGCTCAGGAGGCGGCTGATACGGGTCAGATCGTCCAAATTTGGACCGCCTTCTTTGTCCAGGTAAAGCCGGAGCACTCTTCCCCTCTTCCCACCTTCATGCCTGAGTTCGATGTCGACGATCTCTAATCCCTCCTCCGCCAACAAGGGGCCGGCAATCTCCCACACCCGCGTGACGGTCAAGTCACCGCTCATGATGCCCCCAAAATAAAAAAGCGGGCAAAGCCCACTTTTTTTCTGGAAAGTGTAACTTATTTTTATCACAGCCGTAACCAGCAATGCAAGGCCTGCGAGCCGCCGGCAAAACGCTTGCTTGCCGTGCCCGATCTGTTATGATTCTTCCGTTTTCACAAACCCCCAAGCCGTGAAGAACGATCCCGAAAAAAGCAACCCCACCCCGATTTCGTGGGAAGATATCCTCACCAGCCTGGAAGACGGCGTGATCGTGGTGGATCCCCGGGGAAGGATCTCCCTCTTCAATCAAGCGGCCGAAGCGCTCAGCGCCATGTCCGCCTCGCAAGCGCTGCAGCAAACTTGCACGCGCCTGTTCAAAAAAAATTCCTGGCTCATCACCATGATCAAAAATAGCCTGCCTCCTCACCTCAGCAGCACCCGGGCCGACGGAGACTTCGTCAATCCCTGGGGTCACCCCGCGCCGGTGAGCGTGTCAGTCTCACCCTTGCAGGACCAGGCGGGACGGTGCCTGGGCGCGATCCTGCTCTTACGTGATCTGACCCGCCGCAGGGAGATGGAAGAGGACCTCAAGCGCTCTGATCGCCTCGCCACGCTGGGCACCCTGGCAGCCGGCTTGGCCCACGAGATCAAAAACCCTTTGGGCGGGATCAAAGGCGCAGCGCAACTGCTTCGGCGTGCGGTCGCCCACGACCTCGCTCTCGTCGAATACACTGAGATCATGATTCGAGAGGTGGACCGGGTCAACCTTCTCCTGGAACAGCTTCTCGATCTCTCACGCCCCGCCAGACTCCATCTCGCCCCGCTCAACATCCACGAGCTCCTGGATCAGGTGCTCCTTCTGGAAAGGGAATCTGTGCAGGAGCGGAGGGTCGAGGTGAGAAAACACTATGACCCAAGCCTCCCGCCCATCTGCGGCGATCCGCCCCAGCTCACCCAGGTTTTTCTCAACCTGGTGAAGAACGCCGTGCAGGCGATGGACGCCGAGGGGCGCCTGACGATCACCACGCGAATGGAAACAGACTTTCACATCCGGGAAGCGGGAAAAGCGCGCGGGAAATTCATCTGGGTGGACATCCAGGACAACGGCGCAGGGATCGAGGAGGCAGATCTCCCGCATATCTTCTCCCCTTTCTTCACCACGAAAAACAACGGCACCGGACTGGGGCTGGCGATCTGCTATAGGATCATTAAAGAGCATGGCGGGCTCATCCGCGTCGAAAGCCGCGCGGGGGAAGGAGCCAGCTTTAAGGTCTCGCTGCGCGTGGCGAGCTAAGGAAGAAGAGCGATGGAACAGGGGAAGATCCTCATCGCCGAAGACGAAGAATCGTTGCGCCTGGTGCTAAAGAAGGCGCTCGAAGATGAAGGCTACTGGGTGCAAACCTGCGCCAGCGGAGAGCTGGCCCGGAAGGCCCTTAACGAGACCCCCTTCGACGCCTCTCTGGTCGACATCCGCCTCCCGGATGTGAACGGACTCACCCTGCTCAAAGAGGCCAAAGAGGCCGGCATCGATACCGCGATGATCCTCATGACGGCGCAGAACACGATGCGCAATGCCATCGAGGCGATGAAGCACGGCGCCTTCGACTATATCACCAAACCCTTTGATCTCGAGGAGGTGCTGGTCCTGGTCCAGCGCGCCATGGAGAGCCGCAGGCTCAGCCGAGCCTTCCAGGAGCTCAAACAAGAGGTCAAGAAGCGATTTGAGCCCGGCGTCAACATGATCGGCGTGAGCCTGCCGATGCAAAAGGTCTACAAGACCATCGGGCAGGTGGTGAATACCGACGCCACGATCCTGCTCCAGGGGGAGAGCGGCACGGGCAAGGAACTCGTGGCCAAAACCATTCATTACAACTCTCCCCGGTGGAACCAGCCCTTTATCGTGCTCCATTGCGCCGCCGTTCCCAGAGACCTTCTGGAGAGCGAACTCTTCGGCCATGAGAAAGGCTCCTTTACCGGCGCCCTGGAGCGAAGGCTCGGGAAGTTCGAGCTCGCCGCGGGCGGAACCCTTTTCCTCGACGAGGTGGGAGACATCCCCCTGGAGCTGCAAACCAAGCTGCTGCGGGTGATTCAGGATCAGGAGTTCAGCCGCGTCGGAGGAAGCGAGACCATGAAGGCCAACATCCGCATCCTCGCGGCCTCTAACCAGGATTTGGAAAGGGCGGTCAAGGAGAAGCGATTCCGCCAGGACCTCTACTTCCGCCTGAAGGTGATCCCGATCTACCTGCCGCCACTGAGAGAGCGCCGGGGCGATATCCCGCTCCTGGTCAATTACTTCATCGATAAGATCAACCGCGAGATGGGAACGCACATCTCCGGGGTCTCCCCAGAGGCCTTAAACCTGTTGGAGGAACAATCGTGGCCTGGGAACGTCCGAGAGCTGGAGAACACTTTGATCCGTGCCGCGGTCCTCTCTCCGGGGCCAATCCTGTTTCCCAAAGACCTCTCGCTCCAGCCCAATCAGGGAAGCGTCCCGACGGAATACAACCGTTTATCGCTCGAGGAGATGCTCCACCACAAACTGGAAGACTATTTCCAGAGGACCCAGGGCGTGGACGTGGACAACCTCTACGCTCTCGTGGTGGAGAGGGTGGAGCGGCCCCTGATCGAGCTGACGTTGAAAAAAACTCGGGGGAATCAGATCAAGGCAGCGCAGATCCTCGGCATCAACCGCAACACGCTACGCAAAAAGATCGCCCAGCTTCGGATGAGCGCTAAGAAAGAAAATGGTTAGAAGAAGCGGGAATCGGCCTTTACCTTCTCTCCTCTACGCGATCCTTGACCCGGCGCAGGCCGAGGGGCGCCCCTGGGACTTCATCCTGCATGCGCTTCTCGAAGGAGGCGCCCGCGTGATTCAGCTCAGGGCCAAGGAGTTGGCGGCCAAGGACTTTCTCGAGCTCGCCACCACGGCGCGCGCCGTCACCCGCCCGGCCGGCTGCCTTCTCATCGTCAACGACCGGGTGGACATCGCCCTTGCCTGTGAAGCCGATGGCGTCCATCTGGGGCAGGAAGACCTGCCCCTGAGCGTGGCCCGCCGGCTGATGGGAAAGCAGAGGCTCATCGGGATCTCGACGCATGATCTCGAGCAGGCTCAAGAAGCGGAGCGGGGCGGAGCCGACTATATCGGATTTGGACCGGTCTTCGGAACCTTCACCAAGAATACCGGCTATACGTCGCGCGGAATCGAAAGCCTGCGGGAAATCTGCCAAGCGGTAAGTATCCCTGTGGTCGCCATCGGCGGGATCAGCGAAGCGAACCTCGCTGAGGCTTGGGAGGCAGGCGCCCACGCCGCCGCGATGATCAGCGATCTCATGCGCGCGGACGATGTCGCTAAGAAAGTGCGCAGGATTTTAGCCCTGCGCAAGTAAGCGAAAGGCGACAGGGAGTACCAACAGTTTTGAGTTCTTAGTTTTGAGTTATTCGGGAGAACTCAAAATTCAAAACTAAAAACTATTGCCTAGTGCCTCCAGGCTTTTAAAGTTCTTGGGCTTCTTCGTACTGGAAGCCCTCCCGCTCGGAGAGATCCTCAAAGCGCGTATATTCCTTCAAGAAGGCCAAACGCACTGTGCCGATGGGTCCGTTGCGCTGCTTGGAGATGATTACCTCGGCAATCCCTTCCTCCGGAGACTTCGGATTATAGACCTCGTCGCGAAAGATAAAGGCGATCACGTCCGCGTCTTGCTCGATGGCTCCCGATTCCCTTAGATCCGCCATCATGGGGCGCTTGTCGCCACGGTCTTCCACCCGGCGGTTGAGCTGAGAGATCGCGATGACGGGTACGCTGAGCTCCTTGGCCAGGGCTTTGAGCGAGCGCGAGATCTCGGAAATCTCCTGCTCCCGGTTGGGGGCATTGGCCATTCCGCGCATGAGCTGGAGGTAATCGACGATGATGAGGCCGACCTTGCGCTCCCGGTCGCGCACGAGGCGCCGCGCTTTGGCCCGCAGCTCGAGGACCGAGATGGCCGGAGTGTCGTCAATGTAAATGGGCGTTTCCGCCAACCGGCCCGCGGCCATAACCAGCGCCGGGAACTCGCGATCGGCGAGATATCCCGAGCGCACCCTGGAATGATCGATCCGCGCCTCACAGCACAGCATCCGCAAAACCAGCTGCTCCTTGGCCATTTCCAACGAGAAGAGCGCCACGCCGGTGCCGGCAAACGCCGCATGGGCAGCGATGTTCAGGCAAAAGGCCGTTTTCCCCATGCTCGGCCTGCCGGCGACCACGATCAGGTCCGAGGGTTGAAGCCCCGCGGTGAGCTTGTCGAAGTCCTTGAATCCGGTCGGGACTCCTGTCACCAATTCCTTGCGCTCATAGAGTTTCTCCACCATTTTGATGGAGTCCCGGATCATGTCCCCGACCATGACGAAGGAGGACTTGATCTTCTTCTCCGCGATCTCAAATATTACTTTTTCCGCTGCGTCGAGGTATTCGTCCACGTTGCCCTGCTCTTCGTAGCCGCGGCTGGCGATCTCCGTGGCGGCGCCGATGAGATGGCGCAGGATCGCCTTTTCCCGCACGATGCGGGCGTAATAGGCGATGTTGGCCGCGGTGGGAACCGAGGCGGTCAACGACGCGAGATAGGCCGTTCCCCCTGCCGCTTCGAGTTCGCCCTTCCCCTTCAGGCACTCGCTCAACGTGATCAGGTCCGCCGGCTCGTTGCGGTCGGAGAGCTCGATCATCGCGCGAAAGATCTTGCGGTGGGATTCGCGGTAGAAATCCTCGGGGCGTAAGAGCTCGAGGACCCGATTGATGGCATCGTTTTCCAAGAGAATGCCGCCCAGCACTGAAGCCTCGGCCTCCAAGTTCTGGGGCGGGACCTTGCGAAGGTTATCTTCCAGGGAGGCCATCAATCAGTTTTGAGTTCTTAATTTTGAGTTGGGGTATGAACTCAGTTCACTTTAAGCGCTAATTTTAAAAAAGCAAGAAAAATTTTTTGTTGGATCGAGCTGGAAATTTTTTTACCCATCCCCCAGCACTCAACTCGGCTCAGGCCCGAAGAATTTCTCAGGCCGAGATGTGTTCACCCTCGGGGAGCGATCTCTCCGCCCGTGCAGTAACCGGCCACGGCGATCCGAGAACGGTCGACATCGGGACGGGAATTCAAGTAGCGCCAGCCCTCGCCGATGACGCGGACAAATTCCGCGTCAGAGCTCTTGGCCTGAATCTCGCGCCCGGTATGGATGTGGGTGGGCGCCGGAAAGCCCAGCATCTCATAGAGGTTGGGGACGATCGTCGTATAGCCGAGCTTGGCGAATTTCAGCGCTTCGATCTTGATATAATCGGTGACGCCCGTGTTCTGATGGACCAGGAGCAACGCGGGGCCTTACGCATTCCGTTCAGGATAAGCCAAATAGCCGGGAATCGAGTCCTGCTCAACAGTCAGCGGCCGCTCAACGATTTTCATTAGAAAAATCCCCTTGCTGCATGATTCGATGAGGCGGGAATCTAGCATGGTGAAGGTTAGCGGGCAAGTGAACTATTTCATAACCTCTTTCCCGGATAGGCGAGGGAGTTTGGCCATTAGGCCACCCTGATCTCACTTACCGTTACGCGAGAAGGATCTCTCCGCCGTGCCACTTTTTTGGCCCTCTCATTGAGGGTCTTTAAGCAACCGCTGATAGCCTCTTTAATGTTTTTGAGGGCTTCTTCAACTGTGTCACCCTGGGAATGGCAGCCTTTGATAGCCGGGCACGAAACCACATACCCTCCCTCCGGGTCCTTCTCGATAACTACGCTGAACTTCATACCATTTCTCCTAACCTCTAAGAGGATTTACCTTTTACTTTACCCTAAGAGATTGCGTCTTTCCAGGTTGTTTAGTTCACGGAGGCCGCGACCACGGGTTCCAGCCCTCACGGATCGGACCTCCATTCGCACGGGCCCACCTTACGATGACATCTCAACCTCAGTGGAGGCTACACTCGAGCGCGAACCGCAACAAGTTGACCCGCGGGGTGAAGGGTTTAGCCGTAGAACCAGCGAGCGCTGACCGAGATAGGCTGCGAGTTATTAGGGAGATAGGCCGCCAAACCCGGCAGTGTTTGACGGCCAGAAGAGTCTTGACAGGTTGGGGTAAGTGAGGGATATTGCAACCGATTCCGGTTTAATTGGTAGAGCCGTCTTGGGAGATCGGCTGCCGGCATTTGTCGCCGCCTAACCCAACTTCCGCACTCTTCTAACCAGAATTCTTTATTCATGCGGGGTTACGACTTTTTTCAGTCACTATCCTGCTCGGCCTCGTGCCAAGTCTTGATCGGCTTCATGACTTCCAGTGGGATCCTCAGCGTTTCATAAATCTCTCTGTGAACGGGTTCCGGGCTCCCACCTTTGCGGATCTTCAGAACCCTTCCGTCCTCGGTGGGCAAAACAACGGTTACGACTTGGTGTGTGCTGAGCTCCTGACGGATGCTCCACCAGGAAGTGTGGATGCCTTTGTCGAGGAATCTCTTTTCGATGGCGACCAGGAGATGGTAGGCAAGGACACACAAGAAGATGTGCGTCTGGGTCCGATTCTGCAGGCGGTGAAAGATGGGGCGCTCCATCAGCGGGCTCTTCATGGATCGGAAGGCAGACTCGACCCGCGTCAGCAAAATGTAGGTGCGCCAGACTTCATCGGCAGTCAGATCCTCACGGTCTGTCTTCATCACATAGCTTCCATCGAGCTTTGCTGCAATCGCTTTTTTCTCAGCGTCCTCCTGCCAGGAAACACTCTTCCGCTCGGCGTCGTACTCGATCCGGTAATAGCGTGCGACGCGGGGATAACGCTCTTTGAGCCTGCCGATCGCCTCATGGATTTTGTCTGACTTCTTCAACTGCCCCTTCTCGACGCGTGCCTTCAGTCCCTCAAGATCTTTAATCAGCCGCTCTTCATGTTTTACCCGAATCGCACGATCCTTCTCTTCCCGCCCTTCACTGATGCAAA
>Ga0209640_10003414_pt1 | contig 13874 bp, 13 predicted proteins | sample RifCSP10_1_FD_184018 | JGI IMG/M metagenome (GOLD analysis project Ga0209640, IMG submission 184018) | Soil microbial communities from Rifle, Colorado - Rifle CSP2_sed 10_1 (SPAdes) (version 2) | ecosystem: Environmental > Terrestrial > Deep subsurface > Rock core/Sediment | place: Rifle...
GTGGAAAGAGCAGCTGGTTCGCACTTGATGGCTTCCGCACGGGCAGGGGGCTTCTGGCTTGAGGGAGACGAGGCCGCCTGAACGGGGTGTGCTACGCCGCTTTCTCGTTGGTGCAACCGTCGCGTCGCTCGAACCGCCGCTGTTTCCATCACAAAGCGAGGATGGGCACTGAGTCGCAGGGAGTCCTCCGCCTGGGTGAAGATTAACAGCAGTTCCTGAAGCTGTTCCGGCGTCAGGGCTCTGGCATCGACCGTGAGTTGATTCAGATCTTCTTCAGACGCTTCGATCAAGCCGCGCAATTCGGTAGCCACCGGAACGACGGCCGCCACGAGAAGATTCCGAAGGTGCTCCACCACCTCGGCACAGAACGCCCGCAAGTCATGTCCCTGATCCAGCACGTTCGCCAGGGCAGTCAGTGCGGCAGGGCTGTTTTGGGCCATAATGGCTCTGATGATGCCCTGCACCAATTCTTGAGGTACGGCCCCCAGCAGCACTTCGAGATCCGTATGGTTGATTGTCTTGCCTCCAAACGCAATCGCCTGATCAAGCAGGCTCAGGGCATCTCGCATACTGCCTTCGCTGGCACGCGCCAGAGCCATGAAGCTGCGCTCTTCGATCACGAGTTGATCCTGGTCGGCCACGTGACGGAGCCGCTCAATGATCTCGGCTCGCGCAATCCGCCGGAAGTTGTAATGCTGGCACCGCGAAAGAATCGTTGCAGGAATTTTGTGAATCTCCGTCGTCGCAAAAATGAAGACCACGTGTGTCGGTGGTTCTTCAAGGGTCTTCAGCAACGCGTTGAACGCCGAGTTCGAGAGCATGTGAACTTCGTCGATGATATAGACGCGGTACTGACCGCGGAAGGGCGTGAACTTGACGTTCTCCCGGATTTCGCGCACGTCGTCCACACTGGTATTGGAGGCGCCGTCGATTTCAATGACGTCGACTGAGTTCCCCTGGGTGATCTCTTGGCAGTTCACGCAGATGTTACAGGGATGACCCGTCGGCCCCTGCTCGCAATTCAGTGCTTTGGCGAGAATGCGCGCGACGGTCGTTTTCCCCACACCGCGGGTACCCGAAAAGAGATAGGCATGCGCGATCCGCTTCGTCGAGACCGCATTCATCAGCGTCTGCACGACGTGCGGCTGGCCGATCACATCGTCAAACGTACCGGGACGGTATTTGCGGGCGGAGACTTGGTAGTCCAACGTCGCTACGCTCCGAATGATGAATTATGAATGTTCAATGTTGAATTGAGGATGTACGGAACGAAGACGGGTTCAATTCTCGATTCCGCTTGCCCTTCAATTCACTAGTCAACATTCACCATTCAAAATTCCTCGCCTCGGGGTGGAGCGGGGCCAGGTGATCCTGCGGCACACAGAACTGACCGTTTACCGTTGCTTCCTTCCGGACCTGGCGGGGTTCACAGGATTCTGTTGCACAGGGCCCAGCCCCTTTTCTCAAAGTTAAAAGTTAAAAAGGGAAAGTATGGAACAAGTATGGCCAAAACTTTTGCCTTTACACTTTTTACTTTTGCCATGCCGAAGGCATGGCGGAGAGGATGGGCATTCGAAGTCGCGTTCGCAAAACCTGCTCGCGCTCCTACTGAGGGGGCCTGCCCCCTCGTATGCTCCCCACGCGGGGGATATTTCCCCCCGCGGTCCCCCTGTTCGAATCCCACCCTCTCTTCTTTCTGTCTGCGTTGGCTTTCCAACTCAGCACTCAGTTCTCAGCACGCATTGCCGTTGGCATGGCGGAGAGGGTGGGATTCGAACCCACGGTCCCGTTGCCGGGACGCATGCTTTCCAAGCATGTCGATTCGTCCACTCTCGCACCTCTCCGCGTCTGGGAATGCAAAGAAGCGGCATCTTAGCATGCGCCCTAGAGAGCGGCAAGGTGAGCAGACCATCTCCTATATGTGGACTTCAGGTCGTTGATGGAGTGCTCATGCGCACGCACGCCCGCCCGATCACGACGGCCAGACGCGAGGCGGCGGCGCCTGGCTGGCCCCCACCACATCGGAGCGTCCTGGTGTGCCTCCGAGAGGGCGCAGTGACCATGACTGGGCCTAGCAGGACAGGCCGTGCTTGTGAGAGGATGGCACCCCACGGCGTTGCACCTGGGAGGTGCGCGCAGACCACACCGGCTCGGGCATCCTCTGCCGCTTCCAGTACAGAGTCTGGTTGGCTCGGCAGACTCCAGGAAGGCTGATGTCCGGATTGGGATACCATCGTATGGGTTGACACTTGGACATATCCAACGGTACAAAAGCTAGGCAACATCGCGTGTTATTGCTGTCTCAAGCACCATAAGTGACAGCCCGCGGATATCCCCACTGTGCGAGAGTGGCGGAACTGGCAGACGCGCGAGACTTAGGATCTCGTGGGCAACCGTGGGGGTTCAAGTCCCCCCTCTCGCACCACTACCACGATACCGTCGCCAGTAAGTTTCTGGCTGTATAGTAGAAGGACTCTGACCTTATGACGATGAAGATGGAAGTGACTGAATTAGGCCCCATGAAGCGCGCCTTGAAAATCGAGGTGCCCGCCGATGAGGTGACGCAGCGATTTTCTCGGGCGTACATCGAACTGAACCGCCAGGTCCAGATTCCTGGATTTCGGCCAGGTAAAGCCCCTCTGGCGATTCTGGAAAAACGTTACGCCAAAGCAGTGGAAGAGGACGTGATCCGAACTCTGGTCCCGGATTTCTATGATCGGGCCATCAAGCAAGCAGGGCTCAGTCCGGTGCTGGTAGAAATCCCGCCCCTGGATCGGGTCAAGATCAAGAAGGATTCACCATTTACCTTTACCGCAACCGTTGAAATTAAGCCCAAGATCGAGCTCCGCGATTATAAAGCGCCTAATCCTATTTCTCTGAAACCGGACAAGCGTACGGTGGCAGATGAGCAGCTGGACCGCGCTCTTGACGTGTTGCGCGAACAGCAGGCTCGATTGGATGCGGCTCCCGCCGGTACGGCCTTGGCCGAAGGCGACTATGCCGTTGTCGACCTTGAAGGATTCCTGGACGGCGCGCTTCTGGAAGGCACAAAGAAAGAGGGTCAGCTTCATAAAGTCGGTTCGAAGGCCGCGTTGCTTGGAATTGAAATCGACGCCCATCTTGTTGGCAAGAACGAAGGGGATATCGTTGAGATTCCCCAGGCCTATCCGGCCAGCCATCCGGACCATCGCGTCGCCGGCAAGACCGTCCTGTTCCGTCTGAGCGTCACAGGAGTCAAACGGAAGAAGCTACCGGCCCTCGACGATGAATTTGCCAAGGATTGCGGACCGTACACCTCGCTTCAAGAAATTAAGGACAAGTTGCGCAGCGAAATGGAAAAGGCGCTCAAGAGGGATATCGAAGAGTCGTACAAAGACACCATCCTCAAACGTCTGGCCGACACCCATCACTTCGATCTTCCCGAAACATTGGTGGAACGGGAACTCGATGCGATCGTGCGGCAGAAACTCCAAGAACGACAGCGCAGTAAGGCCATGGACCCCACACCCGCGGCTGAAGCGGAAGAGCTCAAGAAGATTCGCGAGGAGCGCCGAGAGGATGCGAAACGTCGAGTGAAGGTGGGCTTGATCCTCGAAGCTGTCGCGGAAAAAGAAGGCTTGTCCGTCAGCCAGGAAGACCTGAACAACGAAGTGACTCGATTGGCCTCGGAACTCAGGGTGCCGATGGCCGATCTCGTGAAGATGATCCAGGCAGGCGGCCAGAATTCCATCGAAGGGTTGCACACGCGGATCTTGGCGGATAAGGCGTTGGATTTTGTCTTTCGCCACGCAGTGATTCAAGGATAGGCACGGTGCTCAGCGCGTTTTGGTCGCGACGCACTGGAAGCCCGTCGAGGAAAGGAATTGACGACATGTTGGTCCCGATCGTAGTTGAACAAACCAATCGAGGCGAACGCGCCTACGATATCTATTCACGACTCCTCAAAGATCGCATCATTTTCCTCGGAGCCCCGATTGATGACGTATTTGCGAACCTCGTCATCGCGCAGCTGCTCTTTCTGGAAGCGGAAGATCCTGAGAAAGACATCAATCTCTATGTCAATACGCCGGGCGGGAGCGTCACGGCCGGATTGGGGATCTACGACACGATGCAGTACGTAAAACCGCCGATCAACACGATTTGCCTGGGCCAGGCTGCGAGCATGGGCGCGCTATTGTTGACCGCCGGAACGAAGGGCAAACGGTTTGCGCTTCCCAATGCTCGCGTGATGATTCACCAGCCGCTGGGTGGCTTCCAAGGACAGGCGACGGAGGTCGACATTCACGCCCGAGAGATTCTGAAGATCCGCGAACGCCTCAATGAGATCATGGCGAAACATACGGGACAATCGATCGAAAAGATCGCCCACGATACCGAGCGGGACTACTTCATGTCCGGTGAGGAAGCGAAGCGATACGGCCTCATTGACGAGGTCATTACTCGACCACCGAAACAGGTCAAGCCGGCGGAGTCCGGCGACGGCGGAAAAGACGGGGCCAAAGGCAGGTAACACAGGAGGGCGCATGGCCAAGCAGGAAAAGATGGACCGACACTTGCGGTGTTCGTTCTGTGGAAAGAGCCGTGACGAAGTACGGAAACTGATCGCCGGGCCCACGGTCTACATCTGCGATGAATGCGTGAACCTCTGCAACGACATCATTGCCGAGGATTGGGAAGAAGCCAAAGAAGAGATCTCCTCGAAGCTCAAGAAGCCCGCAGAAATCAAATATCACCTGGATCAGTACGTCATCGGGCAAGAGCGCGCCAAACGCATTCTGTCCGTGGCCGTGCATAATCATTACAAGCGCATTTCTTCGAAGGAAAAAGAAGTCGACGACATCGAACTCCAAAAGGGCAACATCCTCATGGTAGGCCCGACAGGTACCGGAAAGACCCTCTTGGCCCAGACCCTCGCCAAGTATTTAGACGTACCCTTCACCCTCGCAGATGCGACGACGCTCACCGAAGCCGGCTATGTGGGCGAAGACGTCGAGAACATCATCCTGAAGCTCCTTCAGGCAGCCGACTACGACGTGGAGCGGGCCGAGCGCGGGATCGTGTACATCGATGAGATCGACAAGATCAGCCGGAAAAGCGACAGCCCGTCGATTACGCGGGATGTGTCCGGCGAAGGTGTCCAGCAAGCCCTGCTGAAACTCATCGAGGGTACTGTTGCCAATGTCCCGCCGCAGGGCGGGCGCAAGCATCCCCATCAAGAATTCATCCAGGTCAACACCATCAACATCCTGTTCATCTGTGGCGGAGCGTTTGTCGGCCTGGAACAGATCATCGAGCAGCGCCTCAATCGGAAGGCGATGGGATTCGGAGCTGAAGTCCGTGGGCGGAGCGAAATCCGCCTCGGCGATTTCCTGGCCAAAGTTCAGCCTGAGGATTTCCTCAAGTATGGGCTGATCCCTGAATTCGTCGGACGATTGCCGGGCGTGGCTACGTTGGAGGAGTTGGACGAACGAGCCCTGATCCGCATTCTCACCGAACCGCGAAACGCGCTCACCAAGCAATACGAGAAGCTGCTGTCATTCGAGAAGGTGAAGCTCAAATTCACGGACGGGGCCTTGGGCGCGGTGGCACGGAAAGCCTACGCGCAGAAGACTGGCGCGCGCGGACTTCGGACTATCTTGGAAGAGGTCATGCTCGACGTGATGTACGACGCTCCCTCTCAGAAACAGATTAAAGAAGTGGTGATTACCGAGGATTCCATCTTCGGGAAGAACCCGCCAATTCGCATCTTTGAACAGGACAAAGACGCCAAGAGCGCGTAATTTCACGCAAAACTGCGCAAGCTGCTTCGCAAAGGGTAGCTTGCGCAGATCAACAACCCTCCATTCCCTGAGCCCATCCATTTTTGACCGTTCCTTTCAGCCGGCCCCTGCAGCCAGCCCCTGCCACCCCTCCCGGAGAACTCTCGGCTTTTCCTCGACAAGCGGAAACGCTGCGATATACTTGCCACGTGCGAATCTGCTTGAGGGAGGGGCTGTGAAATACCCCGTTTCATCTAGTCTCCGTCATAGAGGCAAAGTCCTTGAACTTGACGCCGCACGCGAAATGGTCACCCTGTTGGGGATCAACGGGGAATCGATCGGCAGCCTGTCGTGGGACTTCGTTATTGATCAACTCCTTGCCTATCGAAAACTGCCCGTTCAAAAAGAAGTCCGATCAGAACCACGCATTTCGCTCGTGTTTCGCGTACGCTACAACACACCGGAGGGACAGCGATTCGAGAGTCGAGCGGGGGGCATCGGTGGAGGCGGCTTGTTTATCGAAAGCCTAGCCCCTTTGCCGGTGGGGACCAAGCTGGCCATGGAGTTCTCGCTTCCGGAGAAGCCCACGGAGTGGCTCCCCGCTAAAGGGATCGTGGCGTGGGTCTGTCCGAAAGCCGACCAATATACGTTTAGCCCCGGGATGGGGGTGCGGTTCACTGATGTCACTCCGGAAATCCGTGATCGGATTCTCGAGTTGGTGAAATCGGCGCAGGGTACGGGCCAAGCAGCCTAGTTCTGATTCCTATTCCATTCCGTCTCTTCAGAAGATTGGACCTTGTACATGAAACTTCCAGTCATCTCCGCCACAGGCCATCAAGGTAAATGCCTCGTCATCGACGCCGAGCAAGAAACGATCACTGTGCACGACGAGTCGGGGCAACGGTTGGGCAATATGCCTTGGGGTGCGATCATTGAACAAGTGCTCGCCAGTGACGACGACGCCCGGTTTGCCCATTGCCGCTCACAGCCGCGCGCCCCGCTCGCGGTGAAAGTGCGCTATACCACGCCTGAAGGAAAGCAATTCGACGGTCTAACCGGTGGAGTGGGTGGAGGAGGGCTCTTTATCGAGAGCAGCACCCCCCTGGCGCCAGGAACAGAGCTCTCTGTTGAGTTCGCGCTACCTGATCGGCCCTGGGAAAAACTGAAAGCTAGAGCGAAGGTGGTCTGGACCCGCATCAAGCCAGAACGTTACTTATTGTTTCCCGGCATGGGAGTCCAGTTCGTGGACATTGACGAGAAAGCGCAGAGCCTGCTTGTGGAGTTAGTCGAGGCTTTGAATCGGAGTCGAAACCCGTCCTGAGTCCAACTGGCTCTTCTCCGCCCATCGTTTGACATCAAGACTACTGTCCTGCTGCACGATCGTTTCTAACTCCACAGCCGCTGAACTATCCCCAACAAACCGAAATCGATAGGCGGCTTCCGCCCGAACGCCGATCACTGAATCGTGCCGCAGCCGGTCCAAGAGAACCGGGACGGCGCGCGCATCGCCCGATTCCCCTAAAGCCGCCACGGTCCATTGGCGGACAGCCGGATCGGCGTCAGTCGTCCCCTTGGACAAGGCTGCAAAAGCCTCACGCGCATCTACATCTACCAACAGCAAGGCATGCCCGGCCGCTTGCCGAACGGTCGGATCGGGACTGGTCAAGAGACCCGCGAGCGCGGATGCCAGCGTAGGCATCCCCTCGACGGCACCCAAAGCTTGGGCAGCTGCGCGACGCACGGGGATATCGGGGTCGCGTAGCAGCTCCACCAACTCTGTTCCTGCTCCTACGCCAACTGCAGGCAGCTGCCCCACACTTCGAGCCGCGGCTTCACGTACCGTGGGATCGACATCGTGGATCGCCCGCAACAGATATTGCTCCGCCTTCTGGTCTCCAATTTTGCCTAACGCCTCGGCAGCGGTCAGACGAATCGATGCGTCAGTATCGCCCAGCAAAGTGATGAGCAGGTCTATCGTCGCCTGCGGTGTCGGTGCGGGAGCATCCTGATAGCACCCAGCCGTCGGACCGATCCAACAGGCCACCCACAACGTGAGGAGGAACCATGCCGGTCTGGTTGAAGTCTTCGAGAGAAAAGACAAGATTGAATTGAATATCACGCGGGGTTGGGGGGGTCTTCTTGAACAGCCGGCATTTCTTTCGCCGCTTCAAGAGACTGTTGGATCTCTTTCTGCGCCGCATCCAATTCAGTCTGGATAGTGCGCATCTGGGGATCGACGCTGTTACGGACATCGGTCATAGCCTGTCGGAACGTCCGCAGCACATCGCCCACGCCTTCGCCCAAGCTCTGCATATCATCGAGAGACACTCCCGCCGGAGGTTGCGCTGCTTTAGCTTTCAGAGCGGCTTGTTGCGCCTGCACACGGGCCACAGCGTCCTTATTCACAATTGCTGAGGGACGTTTTTCAGCTGGCTTCGCTTGGGCTCCCGGTGGCAGAGGGGGATACTGCGTCCGGGCCGTAGGAGAGGGGGCCGCAGCACGTTCTTCCATCGAGACCACTTGCTGTGTCGATGCAGGAACGGATGCGGGCTCTCGAGGAGGGGCAATTCGCGGCGCTTGGGGGGCCTGCGGCCCCATGTTGTAAAGCAGAGAGGCCGTGCTGCCCGGCGTCATCTCTGGGCCTGGGACATAGGGAACTTTGGGCTTGGCGATCGCGGGCGCCACGCCTGTGGCAGCAGACTGAACCGCGGCGGCGGCGATCGGTTGGGCCCGAACCGGTTGTGGCGGCGCGGTTTCCGGTTGAACCTGGCCTGCGACAGGCTGCGGGACTTCGTTGACTTCCTTCTTAAACCCTTTCAGAGCCTTGCCGACACCTTCGCCGATCTGCGGCAAGCGGCCTGCTCCGAAAATGATCAGCACGATGACCAGAATGATAATGAGTTCAGAAATGCCCATCGTCCCGAACATGTACGCACCTCGCGTTTAGAGAATACTCAAGAAAGTCGGCTGAATCACAAGGTGGTTTGAATCTAGCCGCCACACCAACGTGGTGTCAAGAAAGCGTTTGGTGGAACGGTTTGGGGATGCAGTAGGGATCAGAGTATAGGAACGATCTCGGTCTGGAGGGGTTGGCCATACACCAGCGCTTCTCGGTCCGAGACATACACATCCAATTCGCTCCTGACCCCGAACTCCCCCGGAAGATAGATGCCCGGCTCGATGGAAAAACAGGTTCGCGGTATGAGTCGTCGACTGTCCTGCGTTTCCAGGTTGTCGATGTTGGCTCCATTGCCATGGACTTCTTCACCGATAGAGTGGCCGGTCCGATGCAGAAAGAAGTCGCCGTAACCGGCCCCCCGAATCACGTTGCGGCAGACGTCATCGACTTCCCATCCAAAGGGAAACCGACCTGAAGCCACCCGTTCCTGGACAAATATCAGCGCCGCATCGCGCCCCCCTCGGACATGTTCAAAGACCATGCGCTGCTTTGGGGGCACCTGCTTCCCGGTATAGCCAGTCCAGGTAATGTCGCCGTAGACAGACCCAGGCTCTGTCCGTTTGGCCCATAGATCGATCAGCACCAAGTTATCTCGAGTGATCGGAGAGGAGCCAGATTCGACCGGTCCATAATGGGGATCGGCGCTATGCGCATTGACTGCGACGATGGGAGCGCTGGACGTCGTCATCCCGGCATCGTGAATCCTCGAGAGAATAAACTGCTGCAGTCCGTATTCGGTCAACGCGCGGTCCTTGGTGATCGACGAAGCAACATGGGCAAAGGCCGCATCGACGATACTCCGGAGCGTCATCGACGCATATCGATGCGATTCCAGTTGCTCGTCCGTCCACACCGCTTCAAATCGTTGAACAAGATCGGCCGACGTGACGACCTCGATCCCGAAACTTCGAATCAAATCGATGGTGCCGGCATCGACCCGTGACAGATAAGGCACGGCGTTGAGAGGCGAATACTGCATCGCGATACGCCGGCAGCCTTTCAACAGCGACGACAATATAACGCGTTGCTGTTCCCACGACACATAATGTTGGTCGCGACCGGGCAATTCGTCCAGCACGTGCGGTTCAATGCGGTGGAGCAGTTTGATCGGTTCCGCCGTGGCAGGAATCCAATAGTACCAACGCCGCGTGACGTGCCGTGTAGGATCGAGGAGCAAGACGCGATAGGCGAGCGGGTCGCTTCCCCGAAAATCGTAGAAGAGCCAACCATCAAGCGCATCAGCTTCTTGCAACGCCTGTTGAATTGCTGTAATCCGCTTGTGATGCATGGCCGTTCTCATACGTACCGCATCTTATCGTCGGGGTCGCGGGGCGTCAATCAGACGATGGGCCCTCTTTGTGCGCCATGCTACAATGCCGGCCTATGGCTCCAGAGTCGCCCCCAGCATCGTCATCCCATCGCGTCACGTTGTTCTTCGGGCCTGAACCGGTGGAGAGAGAACCAGACACACAGGCCTGTGTGTTCAACGTGAAGAAGCGGAGCTGGAAAGCAGGGATCCAGGTGTCCGTGGAAATCGGCACGGACCAGCTGTCGGCCCTTCGTCTCAAGATCCGACTCACTGAGCGACTCGCGCAGATCTTTCTGATGCTCGCTCCGGAGGAACGTCCCGTCTATGAAGGACGCGTGGCGGATCTCTTTGCCCAAGCAGTGAGTCGGTGCAAGCTCGATCTACGACTGCAATCCGGACTGAACCAAGAAAACCGGCGAATCCTAGCCGACGAGTTGGTGCCGCAGCTGGACCAGGCCGTCATCGCTCGCGCGGAGTATGTCGTTGCCTACGTTTTGACGGAACTGGACCTGGCTCCTGATCGCCCATCACCTTCATCTCTTTAGCTTCTTGCGGCGGCAGGGGGTTTGCATTCATGGATAAATTTGTTATAACGCATACCGGTGCCATCGCATGAGGCTTTCGCATTCATCTGAATCGTGCTCTTGAGGAGGAAGGAGGCATCTCACGTGAAACCTTGTGGATTCTGGAGCAGACTCCCGCTCGTGACACTCGTTGTGGTCTTGACGTTCTTTACGATGATCGCGGTTCCGGCCTGGAGCCAGCTTTCGTCCGACGACACGTCGCAAGGAACGGCATCCGGGGTCGGGATGCAGGTGCTATCCGCTCTCTCTACCATCGTCTACTTTCCCTTCAAGGGGGCGTTCGCCATTGGAGGAGGAATCGTCGGCGGCCTCGCCTACCTCTTCTCGGGCGGCAGCGAGCAAACGGCCAAGAACATCTGGATCCCCAGCATGTACGGCACCTACATCATCACGCCCGAACACCTCGCCGGTGATCGTGCGGTGCGCTTCATCGGTGTCGCTGCCGAGAGTGACGGAGCGCCGGCCGAACCAGCGCCGATGAGCAGGCTTGCGCCTGAGCCAGCCCAATGATATGAAACCTGTTATCGGCGTGACGCCTGATTTCAACGCCGGTGACCGAAAAGAGTGGGGTGGGCGAGAGCCCACCTACTTCCTGCGAGCCCGCTACATTCGGGCCATCGAAGAACTCGGTGGCATTCCCCTCATTCTCCCCCTCGTGGCAGAAACGACCGCCCGGCGTCGGCTTCTCGATGGCGTTGACGGACTCTTGCTCACCGGCAGCGGTCCAGACCTGCCCCCGCGCCTCTACGGAGAACGCCAGCGCTACAAGTTTCCGCTGATGAGTGAGCGACGCGCCGACTTTGAACTGGATCTGGTCCACCAGGCCAGAACGCGCGATCTTCCGCTCTTGGCGATTTGTGGAGGCATGCAGACCGTCAACGTCGCGTGCGGAGGCAGTCTGTTCCAGGATATTCCGGCACAGGTTCGGAGCGCGTTAGTCCATCGCCAGAAGACGAAGGCGATCCTGGTCTCTCATCCCGTCGCCGTGACGCCGAAGAGTCTGCTCAAGAAAATCGTCAACAAGGCGTCGCTCATGGTGAACAGCTCCCATCACCAATCCGTCAAGACGGTGGCCCCGTCGCTGATCGCGAGCGCCGTCGCCCCTGATGGAATAGTGGAAGCGATCGAGTCGCCCACGCACCGGTTTCTACTCGCAATTCAGTGGCACCCCGAATTCCTCTTTGAGCGCCACGCGGCCCACCGGCGGCTCTTCGAGGCCCTGCTGCGAGCTGCGAGACGGACCCGCGCGTGATCCACGCAAGCCGACCCAGACAAGGTCAACGCCATCAGGGCGACAATTCGCCTGCTATACTTGATTCCGTATGGAGCCTCAGTCCATTGATCCCGTTGCAACAACTCCTAGCCCTCTCGTCTCAGGAGAGTCCGTGACGAGTCGCCTTTTCCGGACCAAACCCATCAACCAAATTCTGGCGGACGCGGACCATCCGGACCATCGGTTGAAGAAGACCCTGACCGCGTGGGACCTCACCGCCCTAGGAATCGGCGCGATCATCGGCACCGGCATCTTCGTCTTGATCGGCACCGCCATCGTGGGAGACGCTCATCGACCGGGGTCAGGCCCGGGCATCATCCTGTCGTTCATTCTGTCCGGCCTGACCTGCGCATTCGCCGCCCTCTGCTATGCGGAATTCTCCGCCATGATTCCTGTAGCCGGCTCCGCCTACACCTATTCATACGCGACATTGGGAGAATTCTTGGCCTGGATCACCGGCTGGAATTTGATTTTGGAATATGGCGTGGCCTGCGTGGCCGTCGCGATCGGCTGGTCAGGCTATTTCAATAATCTTCTGAGTCTGGCCGGCCTCGAACTGCCACATTGGGCCACACATCCACCCGGAGGGCCGGACGGGGGCATCGCCAACATTCCGGCCGCAATCATCGTTCTGCTGGTCACGATCATCCTCGTCATCGGCATCAAGGAAAGTGCTCGCGCCACCAGCTATATCGTCTGCTTGAAGCTGGCGGTGATTCTGTTCTTCATTGCCGTCGGGACCCCCGCCGTGAATCCAGAGAACTGGACACCCTTCATGCCGCAAGGGTTCGCCGGTGTCGGCGCTGCGGCCGCCATTATCTTTTTTGCCTACATCGGATTCGATGCCATCTCGACCGCAGCGGAGGAGACACAGAATCCCCAGCGCGATCTCCCGATCAGCATCATCGCCTCGCTGAGCATCTGCACTGTGCTCTATATCGCCGTCGCCGCGGTACTGACCGGATTGATCCCCTATACGAAGATCGACATCCACGCACCAGTTGCTGATGCCTTGCGGCTGGTGGGATTCAAGTGGGGCGCGGCGATTGTGTCGATTGGCGCGGTCGCCGGAATCACCAGCGTGCTGGTGGTGATGATGTTGGGTCAAGTCCGAGTGTTCTTTGCGATGTCGCGTGATCGGCTGCTTGGTCCCTGGCTCTCCGCCGTGCACCCGCGATTCAGAACACCCCACCATGCCACCATCGTTACGGGTGGCGCGGTGGCGGTACTGGCCGCCTTGATCCCTATCGGTGATGCGGCGGATATGACCAACATCGGGACGCTCTTCGCCTTCGTCCTCGTCTGTCTCGGAGTGATGATTCTTCGGTACACCAAACCCGACCAGCCACGTCCCTTCCGCCTTCCATTTATGCCGCTGGTACCCATCCTCGGCATGCTGGCTTGCCTTGGACTCATGGCCTTTCTCCCCGGGCTCACATGGATCCGCTTCGGGGTGTGGACTGTCATCGGTGTTCTCGTCTATGCGGGCTATGGGCTGAAACACAGCAAACTCGCCACGCAGAGCAGCCAATATTGATCCATTGACGATTGAATCATTGCTCCATTGTTTTCAATGGTGCAATGAACCATTCACAAAATGACTCAATTCTTCTTAAACGGGACTAGTTCGACTTGCCGGATGGCTGTGAAGCGGAAGCAGGAACAGCGGTAGGCTGAGTATCTGCCGTTGGGGCTGAGGCAGCCAGAGCGGGCGTCCCGACGGAAGGAGGAGCAGCCTGAGCCGTAGGGGCAGGACTGTTTGCTGCCGGAGCAGCGGGCTTCGCAGAAGCGGCCGGCTTCGGCGGCGCTGGTTTTTCAGGCTTAATGCCTCCTTCCCAGGCCGGACCGGAATACATGTCTGCCGTAAGACCCTTGGTCTTCCATTTCTCTTCGAAATCAGCCGCGGCCTTGTTGGGTGTTTCGCCCACTCCCACGACATCGTTCCAGGGATAGGCTTTGGGCCCGATCTGGCAACCGGATCCCGTGCGCT
>Ga0209640_10003415_pt1 | contig 13874 bp, 11 predicted proteins | sample RifCSP10_1_FD_184018 | JGI IMG/M metagenome (GOLD analysis project Ga0209640, IMG submission 184018) | Soil microbial communities from Rifle, Colorado - Rifle CSP2_sed 10_1 (SPAdes) (version 2) | ecosystem: Environmental > Terrestrial > Deep subsurface > Rock core/Sediment | place: Rifle...
CTACAACGCCGCGGGACAATTCGTGGCGCTGACGCCCGGCGCGTCGTTCTTCGATAGCGTCACGTCGTTCGAAATGGCGCGCGGCGGCTGGATCGACACCGTGATTCTCGGCGCCTACGAGGTCGATGAAGCGGCCAATGTGGCGAACTGGAGCACGGCCGACGCCAAGCGCGGTGGCATCGGCGGCGCGATGGACCTGCTTTCGGGCAAGGGCCAGTTGATCATCGTCATGGAGCACACCGACAGCAAGGGCCGCCCGAAACTGCGCAAGCAGTGCACCTATCCCCTGACGGGGAAAGGCTGTGTCAGCTACGTCGTGACCGACCTCGCGCTCCTGCGCTGGGACGGGAAAAAGTTCATTCTCGACGAGGTGGCGCCGGGATTCACACCGGAGGAAGTGATCGCGCTCACCGAGATGCAGATCACGGCGGCGCCGAACGTGAAAACAATGGAGTGACGGGCTGCTGCCTGACGTGCCCTTCCTAGTTGAGCGGCCAGGGCATTTCCACGAGCGACTGCAGGACCCCTATCGGGTAGTCGAGTGAGAATAAGTGAGAGAGCAGGCTGAACACGCCTATCGCTCCCAGGGCACCCACCCCGGCCCAATGCCATGCCACCTGCGCCTTCATCCGCAGGAAGGCGCAGAGGTACAAGGCGACTCCGATCACGAAGCCGAACAGGGCGACCACGCCCAGCAGTCCGAGCATCCAGCCCTGGAAGTACAAGTCCGAGTGCACGGGCCGTTCGTCGGCGGACCATTCGCGTTCGGCGTCGTCCAGTATGTACGACGGCCGGTTGCGCAGGGTAAGCGCGAACGCCGCCACCAGCAGGGCGAGCGTGATCAGCGCCACGGACAGCGGAAACACGCGCGCGAGAAAGGTGAGCCGGGACATCTCGTAGATCACGTACGCGACGCACGCAGTCATCACGCCCAGGAAAATCATCTGCGGCGCCCTGGCAACCGGCGCGTGCGGGCCGTCCGGAGTCAGCGGCTCGCGTAACGGTTTGAAGCGAAACGCGAGAAAAACGGATATCGCGATCAGCGCGAGCATGACCTGCACGCCGGTGCGCTCCAGGAAACTCATGCCATAGACCTGCACCGACTGGTAGACCGCGGCGTCGAGCCGCATCGACAGCACGAACCCGATCAGCAGCGCCGGCCGCGACCACCCGAAGCGCTTCATGTACATGCCGAGCACGCCCAGCGCGAACAGCGCGGCGAGATCGGCCCAGTCCCGCGACGCCTGGAAAGCCGCGAAGTAGATGATCACGATCATGAACGGCGCGAGCACCATGAAGGGGATCAGGGTGAGGCGCGCGATCGGCTTCGCGAGGAACAGGCACGCGCCGGCGCCGATCACGTTGGCGAGCGCGAGCGACCAGATGATGATGAAGGTGAGATCGAGATGGCGCTCCATCATGCCGATGCCGGGCTCGACGCCGATGAGGATCAGGCCGCCGAGGAACACCGCCATGCTGCCCGAGCCCGGAATGCCGAACATCAGCGTCGGAACCAGCGCGCCGCCGTTGTCGGAATTGTTGGCCGATTCCGGCCCGATCACCCCGCGGATGTCGCCTTTGCCGAGCATGTCGCGGTCCTTTACCGACTGCACCACGTGCCCGTAGGCGACCCAGTTGGTGACGGACCCGCCGAGTCCGGGCAGCGCCCCGATCAGCACGCCGATGCTGGAGCAGCGCACGACCAGCCATTTATGCTTGAGCGTCTCCGCGAAACCGCGCAGCGTGCCGGACCCGAGCTTTGCGACCGAGGAGATCCGCGCGCGCCGGCGCAGGATGTCCACCATCTCCGGCACCGCGAACATGGCGAGGCCGAGGATGACCAGCGGGATGCCGTCGCCCAGGTACACGGTGCCGAAGGCGAGGCGGTATTCCCCGGTGGCGGGCGCGGCGCCGATGGTGCCGATCAGGAGGCCAAGCCCGCAGCTCGCGATGCCCTTCAACGCGCTGGCTCCGGTCAGCATGCCGACCATCGTGAGGGCGAGGATGATGAGCATGAGCTGCTCGCCGAAGCCCACCGCGAGGATCAACGGCCGGGCCGCGTAGATGCTCACCGTCAGGACGAGGGCACCGAATAGTCCCCCGAGGAGTGAGGCGGAGAACGCCGCGCCGAGCGCGCGCGCGGCCTCGCCGCGCTGCGCCAGCGGAAAGCCGTCGAGGATCGTCGCCTGCGCGCTCGAGGTGCCGGGGATGCCCATCAGCACCGCGGGAAACGTGTCCGAGGTGTTGGTGACGGCGAGCAGCCCTATCATCATCGGCAGCACCAGCGTCGGATCCTTGCCGTAGACGAACGGCAGCAGCAGGGAGAGGCCGGCGATTCCCCCGAGGCCGGGCAGGATGCCGACGACCAGGCCGAGGAAGGTACCCAGGGCAAGGAACAGGAAGTGCTCGACCTGGAACAGGGTCAGGAGCGCTGCGAGGAGAGATTCGGTCATGAAGGCAGGCCTATTGAGACGCGCGCTATCGCGGATGCAGGGACAGCACGCCCCTGCATCCGGGCTGCACGCGAAGCGGCTTCAAGATTACGAGCGGGGTTGCGCCTGGACAGGATCCGACGCGCGCCTAGAGCGTCACGTCATGCTTGGTCTTGAGAAAGTTCTTGATCCAGTCCCAGATCTCGGGCGAGAGCGTGGTCGCCGAGTTCATGATCGGGCGCGCCGACTCCCCGATAAACTGCGGATAACCCTCGATGACCTTCGACGCCTTCGCTTCGAATTCCGGATCGTCGAGCGTCTTGCGCATCGCCGTGCGCCACACTTCCACGATCGGCTGCGGCGTCGCGGCCGGCAGCAGGATCGACTTGTTGGCCATGACCCCCATCTTGAGGATCGCCTTCCACGCCTCGTATGCCGCGCCCGAGGGCTTCTTGCCGTGCATGATCTCGTACACTTCGTCGAAGTTCGGCATGTCCTTGAAGTTCGGGTCGCGCTGGAGGTTGCCCTTTTCGTCCAGGACACCGAGGGCGAACAGCGGCACCGCCTTGCCGGCCTTGACGAGCTGCATAGCGTTCTTCAGGAAACCCGGCGTCGTATCGTAGTTGATGTTGAACTCGCCGCGCTCGAACGCGAGGCGCACGGGGCCGCGGGCGATTCCCCATACGTATTTCACGTTCAGGCCGAGCAGATCGAAGGCTGTGGTCGCCCGCATCTCGGCTCCGGTCGGGCCGCCGCCGCCGAAGGTCAGCGCCTGGCCCTTGAGCTTGGCGATGTCCTTGGCCGACTTCACCCCGAGCGCGGGCGAGACGTAGACCACGGAGCCCTGCGGAGACAGCACCACGGGTTGCATCTTCTTGAGGTCGAGCTCGAACTTGGACCGCTGGAACACGTAGTTCATGATCGTGGAAGACGAGCAGACGAGCGCGTGCAGCCCGTCCGGCTTGGCGCGGGAGTTGAACTGGTTCGAGCCCGTGATCGAGCCGCCGCCGGGCACGTTGCGGATGATGATGGTCGGGTTGCCGGGCAGGTGCTTCTCGAGAAACGGCGCGAGCGCGCGGCTGTAGACGTCGCTGCCCCCGCCTGGCGGGAAGGGCACCATGAGCTCGATGCGCTTGCCCGCGAAATCGACCTTCTGTGCTATTGCTTGAGTTGCCGGCAACCCGGCGAAACCGACGGCCAGCCCGAGACATGCGGCAGCCCGGAACGAGAAAACCTTGTTCATCCTAACCTCCTCGGTGTTATGGTCAGGCATCTTGTTTTGTGCCTTGGCCGGACTATAGCGCCGTTTGCGGCGGACTTCAACGGCGCGCTTGTGGGCGAGAATCAGGTCTGATTACCGAGCAGGGGCCATGGCGGGGGGCGATTCGAGCATTTCACCCGGCGGATTCATGGAGACCATGCAATGAGCACGGTGGTGGAGCGCATCGGCCGGTATGCGGCCGGTCTCGGCTTTGATGAACTCGACGCGCCGGTTGTCGATTACGCCAAACGCATATTGCTCGACAGTCTCGCCTGTGCTTACGGCGGTCTCGAAAGCGAGCCGGCGCGCATCGTGCGCGGGTGCGCACAGGATGAGCTGGGCGGTGGTGGGCACGCGACCGTGTTCGGCAAGGCCGCGAAGTCGAGCGCCCCGCTGGCCGCGCTCGCCAACGGTGTCGCCCTGCGCTACCAGGACTACAACGACGTGTACTTCGGTCCCGCCTGGACCGCTCATCCGAGCGACAACCTCGCGACGCTGCTGGCCGCCGCCGAATGGCGTGACTGCACCGGCCGGGAGTTCCTGCGTGCCATGGTCGTTGCGTACGAAGTGCAGTTGCGATTCGCCGACCTTCCCGTCGCAAGGAATCTGTGGCACGCAGGGTGGCATCACACGGGGGCGTGCGCCTATTCCGCCGCGGCCGGCGCGGGCGTGCTATTGGGGCTCGATGACGCGCAGCTCGGCCACGCCATCTCGCTGGCAGGCGCCCGCTCGAACACCCTGTCCGAAATCCGTCATGGCGACATTTCGATGGACAAGGCGCTGTCGGCGCCGCTCGTGGCGAGCCAGAGCATCCTGTGCTGCTTGCTGGCGCGACGTGGCTTTACCGGGTGCAGCACGCTGCTCGAAGGGCCATACGGTTTTCGCCATGCCGTCGCCGGCGGCGTCGATGTCGAGCCGCTTGTGCCGCAGCACGGTGATTTCCGTATTCTCAAGGTCGGGCTCAAGCCCTATCCGGTGGAGGGCATGACCCCCGCCATGGTGCAGGCCGCGCTCGAGCTGCGAGCGGAGTTCGGGATCGAGCCGGGCGAAATCGAGTCGATCCGCATCCTCGCCCACAACGAAGCCTTGACCAAGCCGAGCTGGGACGCGCGCAAGCTCGCGCCGACCACCAAGGAAACGGCGGATCACAGCTTCCACTATTGCGTCGCGGTCGCGCTCGTCGCCGGCGAGGTCACCTCGCGCCAGTTCAGTGACGAATGGCTGCGCAATCCGGCCGTTGCCGCGCTCATGGCGAGGACGAGGCTTGACGAAAAACCGGAACTGACCGCCTGGTACCGAAAGGGGCTGCGGCCGGCGGCAGTCGAGGTGACCACGCCGCGCGGCGCATTCCACCGTGAGGTGCTGCACCCGCTCGGCGATCCCCGCAATCCCATGACGTGGGACGACGTGACGAAAAAATTCGTCACCCAGGCCGAGCCCGTCCTCGGCGCGAAGCGCACGCGGGACATCGTCGACCGCACCTCCGCCATCGAGAAGGAAGGGAGCATGCGCTTCTTCGTGGAGTTGCTTGGAGGAAGCGGCCCGGCGATGCGGCGCACGAAGCGAGCGCTCTAGTTGAGCGGCCAGGGCAGCTCGGCGACTGTCTGCAGCAGACCTCTCGGGTAGTCCAGCGCGAGGAAGTACCCGAAGGTGCTCAACACCGCGACGGCGCCGAGCGCGCCGACCATCGCCCAGTGCCATCGCGAGCCGGCTTTCACCCTCAGAAAGGCCGTGATGTAGACGAATATCCCCAGCATGTATCCGAATACCCCGATCGCCGCGAGCAGCGCCAGTATCCAGCCCTGGAAATGAAAATCGCTGTGGACAGGCTTGTCCTTGTCGCCCCATTCACGTTCGCTGTCGAAGAACACGTAGTTGGGCCGGTTGAGGCTGAAGAACACGGCGGCGGCGGCGAGCAGCGCCAGCGTGACCAGTGCAACCGAGATCGGAAAGACCTTGCCCAGAAACTCGAGATGCCACGCATCGTAGATCGTGTACAGGCAGGCAGCGGCGAGCAGACCCAGGAAGAACGCTTGCGGCGTCTTGTTTACCGGCGCGTGCGGTCCTTCGGGGGTGAGCGGGTCGCGGTGCGGTTTCATGCGCGCCGCCACGATGACGGACACGACGATCAGCGCCAGGATGACCTGCACGCCGCCGCGCTGGAGAAAGGACATGCCGTAAACCTGGATCGACTGGTAGACGGAGGAGTCCAGCTGCATCGAGAGGACGAACCCGATCAGAAATGCGGGTCGCGACCAGCCGAAGCGCTTCATGTACATGCCGACAATGCCGAGGGCAAAAAGCGCGATCAGATCCTCCCAGGCGCGCGTTGCCTGATAGGCCGCGAAGAACACGATGACGAACATGAAGGGCGCGACGAGCGTAAAAGGCACGATCGTCAGGCGCGCAATCGGCTTCGCCAGAAAGAGACAGACTCCGGCCCCGATGACGTTGGCGATCGCGAGCGACCAGATGATGATGTAGGTGAGATCGAGATGGCGCTCCATCATGCCGATGCCCGGCTCGATGCCGATCAAAACGAGGGCGCCGAGAAACAGGGCCATGCTGGCCGATCCCGGAATGCCGAACATGAGCGTGGGAATCAGCGCACCGCCGTTGTCCGCGTTGTTGGATGACTCCGGCCCGATGACACCGCGGATATCGCCTTTGCCGAACAATGAACGATCCTTAGAGGACTGAACCGCATGCCCGTAGGCGACCCAGTTGGTGACCGACCCCCCCAATCCCGGCAGGGCGCCGATGATCACCCCCAGCGAAGAGCACCGTACGAGGAGCCACTTGTGGCTGAGCGTTTCGCGGAATCCCCGCAATGTGCCTGAACCGAGCTCGGGTACGGACGAGATAGTCGTCCGCTTGCGCAGTACGTCCACCATCTCGGGAATGGCAAACATTGCAAGGCCGACGATCACGAGCGGAACGCCGTCGCCGAGGTAGATCGTATCGAAGGTCAAGCGCTCCTCGGCCGTGGCGGGCGCCGCGCCCATGCTGCCGAAAAGGAGACCCATGCCGCACATGACGAGGCCCTTGAGAGCGCTCGCGCCCGTCAGCATGCCGACCATCGTGAGCGCCAGCACGACCAGCATCAATTGCTCGCCGAAGCCCACGCCGAGTATGAGCGGCCGCGCGAATTGAATCGCCAGCGTCAGCACGAAGGCGCCGAACAGGCCGCCGAGCAATGAAGCCGAGAACGCCGCCCCCAACGCGCGTGCCGCCTCGCCCTGCCGGGCCAGGGCGTGACCGTCCAGGATGGTCGCCTGCGCGCTGGAGGTGCCGGGTATGCCCACGAGCACGGCCGGAAAAGTATCCGACGTGTTGGTGACGGCAAGCAAGCCGATCATCATCGGCAGCACCAGCGTCGGATCCCCGCCGTAGACGAACGGCAGCAGCAAAGACAGGGCCGCGATGCCGCCCAGCCCCGGCAGAAAGCCAACGACCAGACCGAGGAGTGTGCCCCCCACCAGGAAGAGCAGGTGCTGCACGCCGAAGAGCGTGAACAGCGCCTGCAACAGATCTGCCTGCACTTACCGGATCGAGCTGTTATTCGATCGTGACTTTATGCTCTGTCTTGAAGTAGTTCTTGAGCCAGGCCCACGCCTCGGGTGAAAAGGTCGTTGCGTCCTTGATGATGGGCTTTGCCGACTCGCCGATGAACTGCGGGTAGCCTTCGATGACCTTGCCGGCGGTTTTGTCGAACTCCGGATCCTTAAGAACGTTGCTGATCGCCGTGCGCCACGCGTCCAGCACCGGCTTGGGCGTGCCTGCCGGCAGGAAGATTCCCTTGTTCATCATGGTGTTCATTTTCGACACCGAGAGCCACGCGTCGAAACCGGCGCCTGTGGGCTTCTTGCCGTGCATCAACTCGTAGGCTTCCCCAAAGTGAGGCAGATCGGGAACGTTCGGATCGCGAACGAGCTCGCCTTTCTCATTGAGGACACCCGCTGAAAAGATGGGCACGGCCTTTCCGGCTTTGACCAGCTGCATCGCGCCCCCGAGATAGCCGGGAGTCGAATCGTAGTTGACGTTGAACTCGCCGCGCTCGAAAGCGAGGCGCACCGGCCCCCGGTTCAGGCCCCAGACGTGGTTGACCTTGAGTCCCAGCAAATACAGCGTCATGATGAATCGCAGCTCTCCGGAATTCGCGCTTTGTCCGCCGAAGACCAGTTGCTGGCCCTTCAGTTTGGGCAGGTCCTTCGCTCCGCTGATGCCGAGCGAGGGAGAAGCATAGGCGATCGCACCCTGCGGCGAGAGCAAGACCGGCTCCCACTTGTCCAGCTCGAACCTGACCTTGGCCCTGCTGAACACGAAGCTCGCGACCGTGGTGGCCGACACGACCATGACGTGGGCGCCGTCCGGTTTCGCTCGCTCCTGGAACTGGTTCGCGCCGGGAATCGAGCGGGAGCCCGGGACGTTGCGCACGATGATCGTCGGGTTCCCTGGCAGGTGCTTCTCGAGGAAGGGCTGGAGCGCGCGCATGTAAACGTCCGAGCCGCCGCCCGGGGCGAATGGCACGATGACGTCGATGCGCTTGCCCGCGAAATCGACCTTCTGCGCCGCGGCTTGTGTTGCCGGCAACACGGCGAGACCGGCGGCCAGCCCGAAAAATGCTACGGCCCTGAACGAGACAAGCTTGTACATTCCGTTCTCCCCAGTGTGTTGGGCCGGCACCTTGGTCGCGCCCTGAACCCACTATAGCGCCGTTTCCACCCGACTTCAACGGCGCGCGGCCACGCGGGAATCAACCCCGGCGGCCGCTGTCCCGATTGCCGATGTCAGCGCAGGTACTTTTCGAACCAGGCGAAGACCCGCTTCCAGCCATTCTTCTTCTTCGATTTGTCTTTCTCACTGTTCTCAGTGTGCTCCGTGCGAAATAGGAGACTGCGATACAGACGTCATCGCGGCGTGGCGAAGATCTGCGCCCAGTACACGCCAAACTTGCTGTTCCGCTCGACGGCATATGCGACGCCCATTTCGGCGTACGCAGGATTCATCAGGTTCGCGCAGTGTCCCGGGCTCTTGATCCATCCCGCAACCACGGCTTCCGGCGTCAATGGTCCGGCGGCGATATTCTCGCCGGTTGCGCGGAACTTGTAGCCGACGCGCCGTACCCGTTGAGCCGGCGTCGAGCCGTCGCGCCCGGTATGGCTGAAGTAGTTGTGACGCGCCATGTCCTCGGCGTGCAGCAGCGCCGCCTTCCCGAGCACGGCGCTCCGGCTGACGGGACGTGTCGCGTTGAACGGCCTGCCGCCGCAGCGGCGCGGTTCGGTGCGCGCGTTGTTCACCAGCTCGAGCACGCGCTGGGCGGCCGCTTCCAATGACAGCGCGACCCGCGGCGCGAACGGTGCCGCCATGACTATCCATAGCTGGCGCGCATCCTGGTAAATGCCGATATCGACCAGCGCGCCGTCGAGCAGTTGCCCGCAGTACTTCCTCTCCAGCACCGCGACCGCCCTCCCGCCCGCGGCGGTTATGCTGATGAAACGCGAAGCCGTCGCCCGGTACCCGGATTCCTTGACGCTGTCCCGCAGCGACTGTCCCCGCGAAAGTGCGACGGCGGCGCGTTCAAGCGCGGCCTGCCGCGTCAATGGAGGTGGTTTTTGCGCGACCATGCAGGCGCCTTCGCCAGCGCGCAAACGGTTGATTGCGTCGTAGAGATCGGCCGCCGCGAACGCATTCCACGGCAACATGGAGAAAACAGCGGCGATCAGGCATACAGCGGACACCTTCCCCCTTGACCGGGGAAGGCGACAAACAGACACCTTCCTCCTTGATAATGGGGGAAGGCCACGCCACCATTCCTTCCCCCTTGATGGGGGAAGGCCACGCCACCATTCCTTCCCCCTTGATGGGGGAAGGTTAGGATGGGGGTGATAGCACTCCATCACCCGCTCATAGCCCCAGAATCCTCCCGATCTCCGCGATATATCGGCTGCCCTTGATGCCCTCGGCAACGACCGCGTCCACCGCATCCTCGAAAACCGCCCGGATGCCGTGCAACCCGTCCCTTACCCAGTGGTGCCTGCGCACCGGCGAGCTGAGCACGTTCTTGAGCGTTTCCACTTCGTCGCGCAAGCGCTGAATGTCGCGGGAACCGCTGCGAACGCCCGCCAGATCCTGCTCGAGCGACTCGATCAGCTTTGCCACCTCCTCGAGATTGACTTCCCCGGAAGGTTTCCTTTCTCCATCACTCGCCATCACAAGATCTCCTTCAGGACGTTTCCGCACGGACATCTTAACGGATGCAGGGGCGGCATGGGTGCGGGGCATGCCGTCATGCCGCTGTCGCGGCGCACGTTGCGGCATCGATGCCCCGGCAATAGACTGGCGCATCATGCAGATTGTGAGGTGTATCGTGAGAGCGAATATCGCAGTCGACGACAAGCTGGTAAGAGAGGCGATGAAGCTCTCCGATCAGGCGGTCACCCGCTGCAGCGAGTTGGCCCCGGCATGTCAGCTTGCCACTGACCTATCACCCGGTTCCCGACATCGCCTGAATTGCCGTACGAAAAAGGCTCCTTCGAGACAGCCAGGGGGTGGGAACCGCGCTTGCCTTGCACTGGTGTTTGGCGTAGATTGCCTGGCAATTTGCCGCTGATGTCAGCTTGGATCGCGGTTTTCTCAATAGGGGAGGAAGCCAGCATGAACATACGACTGATTCTGCGCAGTCGGCGAGCACTTTCGCACTGGCTCCCGGCGCGCGGGCTCGGCGCGGCGGCAGCGCTGCCGGATTGATTGTCCATATGTTAGGCCTGCCATGAAGACTCTATGCATTCGGCACGATAAGGGACAGAGAATTCCCGTATTCATCTTCTTGCTCGCGTTATTTGTAGCCTTTGTTCCATCGTATTCCCATGCCCAGGAAGCCACTGCGGTCTCTTTCTCCAGTACGGACGGCATCCGCTTAAAAGGGTACCTTTTCGGTTCGGGGAAAACAGGCGTGATACTGACCCATATGTTTCCTACGGATCAGAAGAGCTGGTTTGAGTTTGCCAAGAAGCTTGCCAATGAAGGCTATACTGCCATGACCTTCGATTTCCGCGGATACGGAGAATCCGGTGGTAGTAAGGAGATCTCGCAAATCGACCGGGATCTTGAAGGGGCTTATCTTTACCTGAAGCCAAAAGCACAAAAGATCTTTCTCATGGGTGCGAGCATGGGAGGGACGGCATCTGTCCGTGTGGCTTCACGGCAGCCTGTAGCCGGTGTGGTGTGCATTTCTGGTCCCGTCTCCTTCCGGGGGCTCGACGCACAAGACGCCATCGGAGAGATAAAAGCACCGTCTCTGTTCATGGCGACTGAGGAAGATGGTGGCGGCCGATTTAGCGTCTCTGCCCGTGACCTCCACCAAAAGGCACAAGGCAAGAAAGATCTGCTCATCCTTTCCGGATCCGCGCACGGCACGTTCCTCTTCCAGTCTCCTCACAAGGAACAGGTCGAAAAGAAGATCCTCGAATTCCTCAAGAATCCGTAACGGAGATACGTCAACGCGTTCGTATTATTTGCGAATGGGTAAGTTGCCGGGATAGACTTTGCGTGTATCCGGCCCGTACGGTTCGCTCTTGATCGTTGGCTTGCAGTCCCCGGAACGAGCTCGCGGTATTTACTCTCTGCGCGCTGATGGAGATATCAAAGTTCTGGCCAAGGACATGGCGTCGCACCGGCTTTCGCGATGTTTCTCAATCGTTCGAGCACCAGCGGAAGGCGTTCTGCGGGACTCCCGTCGAGCACCAGCCCCGGCAAGGTGTTGAGAAACCCTTCGTCCGCGAGCAGCCGCGCGAACTCGCCGGCGACGTAGTTCCGCAGTGCCGGTTCCGCCTGGGCGATTTCCTCAACCAGTTCCGGACGCCCGTCCACCACCGAAATCACGTCTTCGAAATCGTGGCTCGCAAGATAGTCGCCCTTGCCGCGATCCCGGAACGCCTCCAGCTTCGTCGCAACGAAGCAGGGCGGTGTCACGAGGCGAATCGTCAGGCCCGGCCGCAAGTCAACCGGCAGAGCCGTTCGCATGGCATATTCGTACCAACGATTGCTGAACCCGAGAACGGCCTCGGCGGTTGGCATCACATCAAGCTTGAGCCCGGCAAATGTCCAGCGGTACGGAGGCTCACCTTCATCAAGCGTCTGTGAGAACCCGCGCGCCCGCAGTTCCGTTCCGAGGCGGTGGTATTCCGCGAGCGAGATGATGGCAATGATGGCATCCACGTCATGCGTCGCGCGTGCTGGCGGCGCAGCGGGATCGGTAATCAGCAATGCGGTCGCGCAGCCACCCACGAATACCAGGCGCTCCCCGATGTCGCCGAGCGCTTCAGCAACGCGCGTGAGCAGTTCGATGTTGGGATCGGGCATTATTTCGGTAGCGTTTTGAGCCGCAACTCCAGTTCTTTGGCGGCAAGAGTGCGCTCGCGCGCGCGACCGTCCCGCACCGCGTCCACCAGCGCGAGCAACTCGTAAAGCTTCGGGTCACGCGCGGCGGCTGCGGGAACGGTGGGGTAGAGGGGCGAGAGCGCGTATCCCCGCACCGTGCCCTCCGCGTACGGCCAGACCGGCGGCGGATCGCTGGAATCGACGATCACCTTGTTTAAGGGCGGTGCTGCATAGCCGGTCGGCATGCCGCGCGTCAGGGCCCCGTGTTCCGGCGGATAGGCGTAGCGGACGCCGTGAATCAGGAACTCCAGAAGCGCAGGGCGGATCGGCTGTCCGCTCGCGGCCTTGGCGTCACTCATCAGGTGCGCCACGACCGCACGGCGCACGGCCGCATGCACCTCGGACTGGCTGAGCGAGAGTTCGACCGACAACCGCTGATACGTCCATTCGGCCCTGCCGAGGACAACCAGCTTGAGCAGGACAACAACGTCTTGGGGCTTGAGGTTCATGACTATATGCTATTCGCGAATCGCGAATGACGCAAGGTCTGGATGACAACACGCTATGTACTTGTTTTTACATCAATATGGTTCTTGAACTTCTTTAATCACAGTGGTGGCGAGACGGGACCGCTGCCCCGTGCGCGCCGCGTGAACGTGGCTGTTGTGCGCTGAGACCAGCATGTCGGTCGCGTGCGGCCGGCGGCTTAAGCCGGTGACAAAGTGGCGCAGCCCCATTTACCGCTACCACGACACGCCGCACAATCTCGCATATGAGCGAATCTTGGTCACGCGAGGAAGTGGAGGCGACGGTAGCCGATTACTTCCATATGCTCACCCTGGAACTCGCTGGCCAGAAATACAACAAGACTGATCATCGCCGAAAGCTGATTCGACTACTAGACGACCGCTCGGGCGGTGCCATCGAGCGGAAGCACCAGAACATCAGCGCCATTCTCATCGAACTGGGCTGCCAATACATTCCCGGCTACAAGCCTCTCCGTAATTACCAAGCGCTCCTGTACGAAGTGGTCGCCGACAGGGTACAGCACGACGAGTTATTCAATCGAGCAGCACTTGCTTCTGTCGAACTGCCAGCCGCACCGTCCGCAGTAGAAGAATTTTCAAATGTGTTGGTCGATCCGCCCAAGCTATCGGTGTCAGCACGAGAGCCTGGCGCACCGAGTCGCTATTCTCTGGATCGAGCAATCGCCGTCAAGCGCGACTACCTCGACCGCGAAGCTCGCAATGCGTCTCTTGGGCGGGCCGGGGAGGAGTTTGTCGTGAACTACGAACGTTGGCGGCTCATTTCAAGTGGCAGCGACCGACTGGCCGACAAAGTCGAGCACATCGCCAAGACGCGCGGCGATGGGCTGGGCTACGACGTCCTGTCTTTTGATACGACTGGCAAAGAGCGGTTTATTGAGGTTAAAACCACATCATTCGGTAAGGAAACACCGTTCTTCATCAGCCGTGGCGAAGTGGAGTTGTCTCGCTCGAAGGCGGATTTTTTTCACCTCTATCGCCTGTTTGAATTTCGTAAGGAACCGAGATTATTTTCACTCCGCGGGCCAGTTGATCGGCATTGCCGACTGGACCCGATTACATTTCAAGCTCGTTTCTCTTGATGAGGTAAGAGTCAGCCTCGCACCCCCACCATCGTCTTGAGCAGCTCGAGGTTCGAAGGGTCCATCGTGCGCTCAGCTGTGTTGATCTGGCGGTCGATCTCGACCACGGCATCGTTGAAGGGCGTGGGGATGCCAAGCTCCCGGCCCCTGCGCGACACCACGCCGGGGATGT
>Ga0209640_10003416_pt1 | contig 13867 bp, 11 predicted proteins | sample RifCSP10_1_FD_184018 | JGI IMG/M metagenome (GOLD analysis project Ga0209640, IMG submission 184018) | Soil microbial communities from Rifle, Colorado - Rifle CSP2_sed 10_1 (SPAdes) (version 2) | ecosystem: Environmental > Terrestrial > Deep subsurface > Rock core/Sediment | place: Rifle...
AGTGTCGGCGTGCGCTGTGCGTAGTAGATCGTGCGCTCGGCCAGCTGGCGGGTCTGGGTGATTTCCTGCACCGCCGGATCGAGCGTGCTCAATGGGTCGAGACCAAGAAACGAGAACAGGTTCCCGGGCGACTGGCTCTCCCCGGCCGTCGGCCGGCCGATCGACTTGGCAAAGTCCTTAAAGTGGACATACGAGACCGCACGCACCTGCGGATTCCTTTCCCGCCAGTCGTCGATCACCTTGTGCAACTGTTGGACCTGCGCCTCAGTCAGTATCTCGGAGACCAGCGACCACGCCCGGGGCTCCAGCCTGCGATGCGCATCACGGATTGGAATTGCGCGCTCACCGTACTTCTCCTGCACCCACGTGTCCTCCAAGACCATCCGGCTGAGCGTGGCGAGCACTACCAAGTCGAGAGCATTCGTGACCGGATTGGGCCCACTCGCGATCGTGTAGGCCGCCGTCGCCTGCGACAGCTTCCAGGATTGCGCGCGCTCTCGCTCAGTCGCATCCTGCGTCTCGAGCTGGAACATCGTGACCGGCTCAATCACGCCTCCCACATACTCATCGGCGAAACGCATGACCTTGAGCTGGAGCTCTTGCAGTTGCGCCACTCGCTGGTCGGCCTTTTCCGTCGCGCCCGTCAGACGGCTGATCGTTTTGCAGCCGGGAGTGATTGCGATGACGGCAGCGAGCATCAGGACTGCAGCAGCGGTTGCTGCCAGCACCGGCTGCTGGCCCCGCGGCATACCCTTCATCCACGAATTCTTGCTGTAGTTCAAGCGAATATCTTCCCGGGATTTAGAATGTCTTTGGGATCGAGCGACGCCTTGATCCTCCGCATCAACGCGACACCCGCTTCACCCGCCTCCTCGATGAGGAACTGTTGCTTGCCGAGGCCGATGCCGTGCTCGCCCGTGCACGTACCACCCATTGCCAGGGCGCGCCGGACCAGTCGCTCATTCAGCCGATCCGCTTCGGCAACTTCCGCCGGGTCATCGCGATTCACGAGCAGCACCAGGTGAAAGTTGCCATCTCCGACGTGACCGACGATCGGCGCAGGAATTCTCGAACCATCCAGGTCGCGTCGGGTCTCGAGAATGCACTCGGCGAGACGCGAAATCGGAACACAGACATCGGTTGCCAGTGACGTCGCGCCGGGCCGCATTGCCAGGGCTGCCCACGCCGCGTCGTGACGCGCCTTCCAGAGGCGGCTGCGATCCTCTTGCTTGAGTGCCCAGTCGAAATCGTGCCCACCGTGCTCGCGCGCGATTTCCGAGACCATCGTCGCCTGTTCCTTGACCGCAGCCTCGGTGCCGTGAAATTCGAGAAAGAGCGTCGGGGCCTGCTTGAGGCTGAGCTTCGAGTATTGATTGACCGCGCCGATCATCAGCTCATCGAGCAACTCGATGCGTGCCACTGGAATGCCGAGCTGGATGGTCTCAATGACCGTGTCGACGGCACCGCCGAGCGCATCGAATGAGCACACTGCCGCGGACATCGCCTCCGGTATCCCGTACAGGCGCAGCGTGATCGCCGTGATGATTCCCAGCGTGCCCTCCGAGCCCACGAACAGACGGGTGAGGTCGTAACCGGCGGCAGACTTGCGCGCACGCGTCCCTGTGTGAATCACCGAGCCGTCAGCCAGCACGACCTCGAGGGCCAGGACATTCTCACGCATCGTGCCGTAACGGACCGCGTTGGTCCCCGACGCGCGCGTCGCCGCCATCCCGCCCAGCGTCGCGTTCGCACCGGGATCGATCGGGAAAAACAGCCCGGTGTCGCGCAGGTATTCGTTCAACGCTTCACGTGTGACTCCCGGCTGAACGCAGACGTCCAGGTCGCGCTCATTGACGGCGATGACCTGGTTCATGCGGCTGAAGTCGATGCACACGCCGCCCCGCGGCGCGAGAACATGTCCCTCGAGCGACGTTCCTACTCCGAATGCGATCACCGGCATCCGGGCCTCGTGGCAGGCTCTGACGATCCGCACGACCTCCGCGGTGTCCTGCGGGAATGCCACTGCATCCGGCGGCTGCGCGACTGGATGCGTGATGTCACGGCCGTGGTGCTCCCGCACCGCCAGCGAGGTGGACAGCCGCTCGCCGAGCAGCGACTTGAGTTCCTCGAGGACTGGACCGCGATCAAGTGTCTGGGCGTTCAAGGGCCGCCTCTGGTTCCCTCTCCCGCTTGCTGGAGAGGGTTAGGGTGAGGGTCCACCCCCTCTCCCGTTTGCGGGTTGGGGTGAAGTTTCACTCCCTCTCCCGTTTGCGGGAGGGGGTTGGGGTGAGGGTTCATTGCATATCATCTCGAACGTAGTGGATGCTCTGCAACCGCCAGCACCAAAACTAGCCCGGAGGTGTCCATCGTGACCGACAACAAGAGCTGGGTCGATCGGGTCTTCAGTGTCAGCGTCAACGTCATCACCGACGTGCTCAGCATTCTCACGCTGGCATTGCTCGTCTGCGCCACGGGATTGGTTGCCTATGAGCTTTACGATTCGCTGGTCTATTGGGAGGCCGGCAAGCTCCGACATGTCGCGATCAATATCTTCAACGTGCTGGTGTTCATCGAGGTCCTGCTGCTGTTTCGCAACTTCCGCCACGGCAGTGGCGTACCCCTGCTCGGGGTCATCGAGGTTTCATTCGTGCTGGTGATGCGCGAGTTTGCGGTGGCGTTCCTCGAAGGCAAGCCCGATCCCATGCAGCTGTTTGGGATCGCGGCGATTCTGGCGACGCTGAGCGGCGCTTGGTGGTTGATTCGCAGCCGGGCGTGAGTAGCGAGGGGTCAGGTCTTGCAATATGCCGCTTACTCGACCGAAGTGCCGGATTGCAAGACCTGACCCCTAGCCCGCAGCAGCTGACTCGAGCCGATCCCCAGCTGCATGATGCACTTGACAGCGTCGCGGACCGGAATGTCGAGCCGCCGGACCTGATTCTCCCTCAGAAAGTAGAGCGAACCCTGAGTTGGTGTGGGAGCACTCGGCACAAATACAATGAGCTGACCGTCGGCACCCTCCTCCATGATGAAGGCCAGCATCCAGGCGTCGTCGATGTTGGCGAGGGCGACCTTGATCTTTCCGCCAGTCTGCGGCGCAACTGACTCGTCGGTCATGTTCTTGAGCAATGTATAGCCGGGAACCCGGCGCAGGATGAGGCTTTCAACCTGGGATGTGAGGCGCTTGGCTGGACTGGTTCGGGCCAGGAGTCCCGCTATGAACGCGATCAACAGCAAGATCAACGCTGCCAAAAGCTTTGCAGCTCCCATGCCAGCAATTTCCTGGATCGGAAGCGCTTGCACCAAAGGCTCGACAATCTTGCGCGCAACGTCGTGGGCCTTCGCCAGGATCAGGATGACGATCACCAGCGGGATCAGGAACAGCACCCCACCGACAAGCGTGGTCTTGATGAAATCCAGAATCGGCTTCATGGTGGCATACTCCGGTCCGTACTTGCGGTGAGAGGAACCTATCATGACGCGAGATGGGATCTCGCGGCGCGATTTCCTGAATGGCGTGGCCCTGGCGATTGGTACGGGCCTTGCTCCCGTCGATCTGTTGCGCGCCGCAGTCAGCCGCTCTGTCTATCCGCCCGCGCTTGGTGGGAGCCGCGGCAGCACAGACGCTTCATTTGAGGTATCGCATCGGCTACGCGACGGGCAGAAGTTCTCCATCGACGGACTGCCGATCGAAGACACCGTGGATCTGGTTGTGGTCGGTGCCGGGATCAGCGGGTTGACCGCGGCGCACGATTATCACCGGCGCAACCGTCGGGCTCGCATCCTGATCCTCGAGAATCACGACGACTTCGGTGGCCACGCGCGGCGTTGCGAATTTCGCGTGGATGGCAAGTTGCTGATCGGCTATGGCGGCAGCGAATCCATCCAGGCGCCCGCCAGCAGCTGGAGCAAACAGGCAATCGCGCTTCTCGCCGATCTGGGCATCAGCGTTGACCGGTTGGGGCAGGCTTTCGACCGTGCGCTATACCCGGGCCTCGGACTGTCTCGCGGGATTCTTTTCGTAAAGGAGGCGTTCGGCGCAGACAAGCTCGTCACCGGGGATCCGACCCGGATGGTTGCCGACGACATTCCGCCGGACCGGCTCAATGCGCGCGATTACGCAGCGTTCATGAACGACTTTCCACTGAGCGCCGAGTCGCGAAAGAAACTCATCGCGCTCTACACGGAATCTCGAGACGTCCTGGCTGGCAAGTCACGCGACGAGAAGCAGGAGATTCTTGCGGCGACGAGCTACCGCGACTTCCTGACCCGATATTGGGGTCTCGATGACACGGCCACCAACGCGTTCCAGAAGAGACCCCACGATTTCTTTGCGATGGGCATCGATGGCGTGCCAGCGCTCGACGCCGCATCAACAGGCTATCCCGGATTCCAGGGATTGGATTTGCCGGTGGACCCTGAGGCCGTGGCCGAGTTCGAAGAGCCATACATCTATCATTTCCCGGACGGCAACGCCTCGATCGCGCGCCTGCTCGTGCGGCGACTCATTCGAGGCGTCGCTGCGGGATCGACGATGGAAGACGTCGTCACCGCGCCATTCGACTATTCACGTCTCGACACGCCCGGCGCGGCGATTCGCCTGCGACTCGACAGCACAGTCACCTCGCTCGGCAACACCGCTGACGGCCGAGTAGACGTCGGTTACGTCCACGACGGCGCGCTGAAGCGCGTCCAGGCAAAGCGCGCGATCCATGCCGGCTACAACATGATGCTGCCCTACATGTTGAGCGAGCTGCCGTCAGCTCAACGCGAGGCTTTGACCAAGGGCGTCAAGGCCCCGCTCGTGTACGTGAAACTGGCCGTGCGCAATTGGGAAGCGTGGGTCAAAGCGGGCGTGCACGAGGTCACGAATCCGATGGGATTCTTTTCGCGCATCAAGCTCGACTACCCGGTGAGCCTCGGCACGTATCGCTTCGCTCGCTCGCCGCGCGATCCGATAGGTTTGCACCTGGTGCACGTGCCGACGCCGGGCAACACAGGCATGGATCAGCGCTCCGCATGGCGCGCGGGCAGCGCAGTAATGCTGGCGACGCCCTTCGAACAATATGAATCACACGCGATCGACGAGCTGACGCGCATCCTCGGACCGCACGGTTTCGTTGCCAGTCGCGACATCGCGGCGATCAGCGTTTACCGCTGGGGGCACGGCTACGCGTACGGCTTCAATAGCCTCTACGACAAACAAGAGGACCCGGAACTGTCCGTCTATGGCCACCAGCCAATCGGACGGATCGCGATTGCGAACTCCGATGCCGCCGGGAGTGCCTATGCGCACGCCGCAATTGAGCAAGGGCTACGCGCAGTCGACGAAGTCTTGTAGGGTGCCGGAGCGGTATATCGGAGTTATTCGGCAATAAGCCCGATATACCGCTCCGGCACCATTCACGTAAAGGAACCGGGGTATTTTGACGCTGGCGAAGTGCATCGGTACCCTGAAGATCCCGGTCCCGTGAATAAAGGAAAATGCCTCTAGGGTCCGCATCCCGCCAGAGCATCGGGCACGCCGCCTCGCCGGCTCGGCACTATGCCGACGTGTGCGCGATGGCGGCTTCGTTGCGCAAACCGCTGGAGACCGAAGACTACGTCGTGCGGACCCCGTCGGACGTAATCGCGGCGATCCAGAACCGTCCTGCATCAGTCTGAGGAGGCTGCTATTTCCCCGAAGTTCAATCGTCATTTCTTCGGTACGCCTGCCGGCATCGCGGTGCTGATCATCACGGGCGGCGTGCTGCTGTCGGCGCTCATTGCCGCCCTTCGTCCGCTGCCGGACCGCGACATAGCGATCGCGACGGGCCCCGCTGGCAGCGCATACGTGCAGGTCGCCGAGCGTTACCGCGAAGTACTGGCGCGCGATGGCGTTCGGCTGCGTCTCGTGCCGACGAACGGCGCGGTCGAGAATCTTGAGCACCTGCGCGACCCGCGAGCCGGGATCGGCGCGGGATTCGTGCAGGCCGGGACCACGAGCGAGCAGGAGTCGCCGGATCTGGTCTCGCTCGGCACCGTGTTCTACGAGCCACTGTGGGTCTTCTGCGGCTGCCCAACCTTGGCCGAGTTCTTGCGCGATATGCCGAATGCGCGAATGTCGATCGACCCTTTGGGCAGCGCGACTCGCCCGCTCGCGCTCAAGCTGCTCACGCTCAATGGCATTGACGCGCAAAACCTGCGGCTTTTGGACTACCCGCCGGCGGAAGCAGCGCGCCGACTGATCGCGGGCGAAATCGATTCTACCTGGATTCTTTCAGGATGGGATTCGCCCGCTGTGCAGCAGCTGCTGCTCGCGCCCGGCATCGAGCTCATCGGCTTTAACCGCGCCAACGCTTACGTCGCGCTCTACCCCAAATTGAGCAGACTTGTGCTGCCCGCGGGTGTGGCCGACCTCGCTGCGAATCGTCCGCCGGAGGATGTGTCGCTGATCGCGCCCAAGGCGAGCCTGGTCGTGCGCCGGGATCTGCACCCCGCCTTGCAGTACCTACTGCTACGAACAGCCATCGAGGTGCATGCCCGGCCCGGCATTTTCCAGCGTGCGAATGAGTTCCCGGCGCCCGAGGTCATTGATCTGCCGCTCAGCTCCCAAGCGCGTCAAATGTACAAGTCGGGGCCCTCGATCCTTCAGCGCACCCTCCCCTTCTGGCTCGCAGAGCTGGTGCAGCGGCTGCTGATCATCATCCTGCCGGTCGCGGGCATCCTGTATCCGCTCTGGTCCCTGCTGCCCAGGGCCTATCGATGGCAGATGCAGCGTCGCATCTACCGGGTCTACGGTGAGCTGCGGCTGATCGAGCGCACGCTGCGCCGAAGCACGGATCCCGAGGAGCGCGCGCGGATGATCGCGCGTATCGAGGAACTCGAGAGCCGCGCGCTCGAGGTCAAGGTGCCGCGGTCCTTCGGCGAGATGAGCTTCAACCTCAAGATGCACATTCATGCCCTGAGCGACCGTGTGCGGAGAGACGCGTGAGGGCCCGGCTCGGACGGCTGGCGATCCTCTGCACGCTGCTCACGCCAAGCCTCGTTGCCTGCACGCTGTTCTCGATCCGCACGCCCGACAAACCGCTCCCGCAGCGCGAGCTCAATGCACGGATGCTCACACGCGAATTCGCCGCGGACTTCACCACGCGGGTCGAGGCCGCGGCGGATGACATCGCGACTCGATCCGCGGATCCCGAGGTGCAGCTCAACGCACTGCGTTGGAAGCTCGGCGCCTCGAATGCGAGCCAGCACGCGGCCACGCAGATGGCGCCGATGATGGCGCTGCTCGACACGTGGGCGCTCGCCGAACAGATGTGGCAGTTCTTTGGCGCAGGGGCAGGCGCCACGCTCTTCGGCGCCGAGCAGGCCACCGCGCGCGAGCTCGCGGAGACGCTCGCCTCAGGCGCGGAGCGACTCGCGCGCGGTCTCACCTCTGCGGAGGAGCTCGAACGCTTCCAATCCTTCGTCGAGCGCTACACCCGCGAGTACCCGCTCACGGATCTGGGCTTCGCCCGCGTCTCGGTCGTGGATCAATGGGTCACGGAGACCAACCAGCAGGCAACCCTCCTTGAGACAGTCGGCACCGTGTCGCAGGCGATGACTGATGTCGCGGACCGCATGCGCCTGTACGGGGAGCACGCACCGACGCAGGCCGTGTGGGAGGCGCAGCTCGCGATCCGCGAGTCTGGCTATGGCCGCGCCGACCTCGTTCGCGGGCTCGCCCGGGTCGACGAGAGCCTCGACCGCCTGAGTCGATTCGCCGAGTCCAGCCCCGAGCAGGTTCACGCTGCGATCGCGGACCTCCGCACCAGCATGCTGATGGTCACCAACCGCTTCGAAGAAACCTGGGCGCTCGTGCTGCGTACAGTGCATGAGGAACGAGAGGCGCTCGCCGTGAACGTACGCGTGGAACGTGAGGCCGCCGTGCAGGCACTCGATGTGCAGCGTGCCGCGTTGGCCGAGGACGCTTCACGCATCGCGGACCAGGTGGTTGCGTCGGGCGGCGCACAGGTGCGTGGGCTTGCCCGCGAGTGGATGCTTTACGGGATCTTGCTGTACGTGGTGATCCTGGGCGCACCGTTTGCCGCGGGCTACTACGTCGGGCGGCTGCGTGCACTTCACGCTAGTAAGTGAGAAGGGCGCCGGAGCGGTATATCGGGATTATTCCGGCGATAAGCCCGATATACCGCTCCGGCACCATTTATCACTACTGAGCCGGAATGGTGATCAAGGGCAGCTTCTCGTTGCCGCCGGTGTCCGCCAGCGTGAAGAAGAACATGACCGCGGTGAGCGCCCGTTTCGTTAGCCAGTCGCCCTCGTCTATCCAGTACCAGTAATCGCGGTAATGCACGGCGGCGAACGCGGCCGCCGGCTTGTCCTTACCGCTGTGAATCCGCACCCCTTGCTGGCTGCTGTCCGCGGTGGCGTGTTCGAAGGCGGGCGCTGCGCTGTGGTCCTGCAGATGCGCCTCGGGCACATCCAGATAGCTCGCGAAAGCGCCCATGACTTGCAGCATCGAGCGGCTGTTCACGGCCAGTTCGCCCTCTGCCCCGCGCGCCGGCGAATAGGTGAGCGCGAACTTCTGCTGCTCCTCCGACAGCTTGAGCAGCCGCCGGACTTCCGCCGCCTTTTCCACGATGTCGGCGGACACGTCGTCACGCCGGAAGAAGACTACGCCGGTCGAGCCTTTGGCTTTGTCCTCCTCGACGCGCATCCCGACGGTGCCGGCGACCTGCAATTCGCGCATCAATTGCAGCGCTCGAAAGAACTCTGGGTCCGCCTCCCGCACGGCGCCGCCCGCCGTCGAGCGATTGCGCACGCCGTTGAGCGACTCGACGGTCAGGCCCAGGATGAAATCCGCCGCATAACCGGCCTGCAGCATGAAGAAAATGTTCTTCGGATCGATCGGCGTGATGAGTCCGCGCAGGAACTTTTCCCCGGTTAACGGCACGTAGGTGATCGTGGGCCGGTCGGTGTAGATGGCCTGTCCTCCGAGCGATCCATAGTTGCCCTGTATCGCGTCCTTCGAGGAAACGACGCCGTTGACCGCCACCCCGGTCTGGAGCGAATACCCGGCGACGATGGACGCCACGTCCACGAACACCGGCAGGTCCATGTAGCGCAGCTTGACGATGTTCAGCAGCGTCTGCTGCTTCCACGAGTCGGCGACGGACGCGCTGTAATCGAAACGGTCCACCGGGATCGTGGATGGGCCCACGTGCGCGCAACCGGCGAACATCGCCGCCGATACGAGGCACAGGCCAAGCTTCATTGCCGCACGGCAATGGATGCGGCGTCCGACGGCCAAGGGGATCTGTCGGAGTGTGATTTTCATTGTCATGTCCTGCGGATAATCACTTCGCCTCGACCGTCACCTTGAGTATGCGCCCCGTGAATCGGGTGGCACCCTGCTTGTAGTCCTCTGTCACTGGCGTCTCGTTATCCATCCCGACGTCGACTCCTTCGTCGCCGGAGTAGATGAAGGGCATTGTCTGCGGGACGCGCGCCTCAGCGACCTGTTTCCCATCCACAGTCAACCGGCTCATCCCCCCGGAACCGGGCTTTCCGCCGTCGTATGCGAATTCGTAGAGGATTGTGTGACGACCGGGCGAAAGCGCCTGGGGCGAGGAAGCCGTTGTTCGCTCCAGACCCCCGAAATTGTAAACGTGGTGCACGCGGCCACCTTTCATGTACAGGCTCCAGCCGCCGAACCGCCCGGCCTGCGCGATGATCACGCCGTTGGCGCCGCCGTTTGGCACCTTGATCTCGGCGGTGATCGCACTCGACCGCCCCTTGATATTGATGAAGGCGTTCTCGGTGATTCCCGTCATCCCCTCACTGAGAACCAGCGAGGTCCGCGATCCGATGAGATCCGGGCGACCCGCTATCCGCGCGTCGAAGCGCTCGACGCGGCGGTCGTCCAGGGGGTACACGTGATTGTGGATCGCTTCCTGGGTGAAGAGGTCCTGCAGTTCCTTGAGCTTCTGCGGATTCTGCGCCGCCAGGTCGTTCGCCTGGCTGAAATCGTCTGCGACGTTGTAGAGCTCCCAGCGATCCTCATCGAATGGCGGAAGCTCGGCATTCAGCCATGGAATCGAGTGGCGCGTGGCGGCGACCCAGCCCTCGTGGTAGATGGCGCGGTTGCCGAACATCTCAAAGTACTGCGTCGTGCGGCGATCCGCGGCAGCGGGATCGTCGAACGAGTACAACATCGACACGCCATCCATCGGATACTGTTTCGTACCGTTGACCATCGTCGGTTCCGGCAGCTCGGCGGCCTCGAGCACGGTCGGCGCGACGTCGATCACGTGATGGAACTGCGAACGCACCTCGCCGTGTGCGTTCTGGATCCGCACCGGCCAGTGAATCACCATCCCGTTGCGCGTGCCGCCGAAGTGCGATGCGACCTGCTTCGTCCACTGGAACGGCGTGTTGCCGGCGAGCGCCCAGCCGATGGCGAAATGCGGGAACGTCATCGGCCCGCCCCATTCCTCGAAATGCGACAACTGTGAGGAGACGTCGCTGACGATCCCGTTCAGGGCCAGGATCTCGTTATAGCTGCCATCGGGACCGCCCTCGGCGCTGGAGCCGTTGTCCCCGACGATGTAGAAAAACAGCGTATTGTCCAGCTCGCCCATGTCGCGTATCGCCTCGACCAGGCGGCCGACCTCGTGGTCGGTGTGCTCGGCGAAGCCCGCGAACGTCTCCATCTGCCGTGCGAACAATCGCTTCTGGTCGTCCGTAAGCGAGTCCCACGCCGGGATCTCGGCGGGGCGAGCCGTCAGCTTCGTGCCCGCAGGCACCACGCCGCGCTCGATCTGCCGCGCCAGCGTCTCTTCACGCAGTTTGTCCCACCCCTGATCGAACTTGCCCTTGTACTTCGCGATGTACTCTTTCGGCGCGTGGTGCGGCGCATGCGTGGCGCCCGTCGCGAAATAGACATAGAACGGCTTGTCCGGGGTCAACGCTTGCTGGAAGCGTGTCCAGGCGATGGCGCGGTCCGTCATGTCAGTGGTGAAGTGGTAATTCGGGTCGTGGGGCGTTTCCACGCGCGTCACGCCGTCGTAGACCGCAGGCGCCCACTGGTTCGTTTCGCCGCCTATGAATCCATAAAACTTGTCAAACCCCGAGCCCGTGGGCCAACGGTCGTACGGCCCTGAAACTGACGCTTCCCAAGGCGGCGTCTCGTGGTACTTGCCGAAGGCCGCCGTGCTGTAGCCGTTCAAGCGAAGAATCTCAGCCAGCGGAGCGACGCTGTTGGGCCGTATCCCAGTGTTGCCCGGGAACGCGGTGGCCAGCTCCATGATCGCGCCCGCGTTATTGATGTGGTGATTGCGCCCGGTGAGCAGCGCGGTCCGCGTCGGCGAGCAGAGGGCGGTGGTGTGGAAGCGGTTGTAGCGCAGTCCGTTCCCTGCCAGAGCCTCGAGCGTCGGCATGTTGATCGGACCGCCGAAGGTTCCCGAGTGGCCAAATCCGATGTCGTCGATCAGTACGATTACAACGTTCGGCGCGCCTTCGGGCGCCTTGACCTCGAATCGCGCGGGTGGCGTCGCCTTTCGAGCGTCGACTTCGGTAATGGCGGGATAATCCGGCTCCGCGATGGGAAGCGCCGTTCGATCAAGGCCCGCTGTAGCCCCGGCGGGTTTGGATGTCTCTTCCTGCGACTTACCGCACCCGGCCAAGGCCGAAAGAGTAAGCCCGAGGCTGAGGGCAGCGAGGATGTTCCTGGTGCTCATGGTTGTGGTCCTCACAATTTGGACAGGAACAAACGATCGGAAAGCGGTTTTCAGTCCGCGGTCCAAGGTGGGCCGCACGCGGTTGGGATGGGTGCGGCCCGCATGTCGAGTCAAAGTCCCCGTCTGCGCGCGGTCACTTGTCGCCTGCGCCTTTACTCAGACTGTCCAGCACCTTGTCGAGGCTCATGCTGCCGGCTTTCTGGCTCGGCGGGAATTCCCTGAAGGTGGCCAGGAACTGCCCGACGTATTCCTGCGCCGGCACCAGCACGAAGACATGTTCCTGCCTCCTTTTGCAATAGCAATCGGAATCGTGCACGGCCGATTCGAACGGGTCGGAACGCAGATTCACGGGCTTGGGAAGGCGCAGGGGCACGAACGGTTCCTGCCACACGTCGAAGCCGTGGGCACGCTGTTCGGCACACATGAGCTTCTATTGGTTGTAGCGCAACGCGACGAGCGAGCTTTCGTCGTTGAAGTAGAAGAACTCGTGGCGCGGGCTGGCGGTTTTGCCGGCGAGCGCATCGGTGATGTTGTAGCACGGCGCAGAGAAGAGGTTTTGGGCGCGGGTGGTTTTCATGGTTGTGATGTTCCGGATATGAACTGGAGCAAACAGAGGAAACAGAGGCTGATTGCCCTCCATCTCTGTGCTCTCCGTTCACGCCTGTTGAATTTGGTTCATTTGTTTGCGTCGGGGAAAATGGTTTTCCAATCGTCCTTCATGCTCACGACCGTCCAGCCTTTCGCTTGCGCTTCATCAAGACCTTTGTCGAGGCGGCCAATGTGCGACTGGCGGTCGTAAGCCCATTCGCGCGCGGCGTCGGTGTGATGGACGTAGAGGCAGAAGCGCGCGCCGGGACTGGCGGCGGTGTATTGCAGCATTTGCAGGTCTCCATCCGAATTGCCAAACGCGGCGATGGGGCGACGGCCAATGTGCTGGTTGATGCCAACAGGTTTGCCGGCCTTGTCGTCAATGAAGTTGAGCTCCGGCAGACGCACGAGCACGGGTTTGCCGTCGCGCAGTTCAAACTTCGTCTTGATGCTGCTGCCCACGACCTGCTCGGGCGGGATGCCATAAACCTTCTCCGTCCACGGGCGCATGAACTCGATGCCGCCGCCGGAGACGATGAAGGTCTTGAAGCCGTTGGCGCGCAGGTAGGTGAGCACTTCGAGCATCGGCTGATAAACCATCTCGGTGTAAGGCCGCTTGGTCACCGGATGTTTCGCCGTGGCGAGCCAGTCCTTCACGATCTTCTCGAACTCCTCGGTCGTCATGCCCGCGTGCGTGGCCATCGCCATTTCCATGAGCGCGTGCTCGCCGCCGGCCAGCGCGGATTTCACGTCGCCCTTGAGCACGGAGGCGAACGGCTCTTTGTCCTTCCACTCCGGATGCTGCGGCGCGAGCGCCTTGATGCGGTCGAAGATGAAGAGCGCCTGGAAATACATCGGCTGCTCGGCCCAAAGACAGCCGTCGTTGTCGAACGTCGCGATGCGTTCCGACACCGGCACGAAGTCCGGCGAGCCGGGCTTCGTCACCTTCGTAACAAACTCGACGATGGACTCTTTCGCCGGGCCTTCGTTCCACGAGGGAAGCGGGTCGGCCGCGCGGCCAGTGGTTGCCGTGAATACCAGCGCGCCAACGAGCGCGGCGGCGAGGAGGATATTGCTGCGTATGGTTTTCATGGTTGTGGTTTTCAGAACTTGAACACGAGCAAACGGAGGCAACGGAGAATTCTCTGTTATCTCTGGTTGCTTCTGTTGCATGAGAATTCCCATTTGGGTGTTGGCCGCACCCGCCACGCGACGGACGCGGCCCGGTGAGTTGATTCAGTTTTTCAGCCGGCCCACCTTCTATCCCGCTGCACGACTCCGCGACGAAGGCGCCGAGCAAGGCGACGGCCCGTCGTGTGAGCATGCTTGTTGTCTACATGGTCGTGTCGCTGCACTTGCTCGCTCGTCTGAATTCTCCCTGCGCCCGCCGCCGCGCGGACGACGGGCGCAGGCGCGTTGTCGCTTACTGCCCGATATTGATGGCGGCTTTCGCCCGCCGGATCTGCTCCTCGTCTTCCGCACTGAGCGGGGAGTCGCTCAGCCGGATGACGACGCTGTTGAGGCCGCCCGTGAACTTGAACGGCACGTGGTAGTCCTCGCTG
>Ga0209640_10003418_pt1 | contig 13864 bp, 8 predicted proteins | sample RifCSP10_1_FD_184018 | JGI IMG/M metagenome (GOLD analysis project Ga0209640, IMG submission 184018) | Soil microbial communities from Rifle, Colorado - Rifle CSP2_sed 10_1 (SPAdes) (version 2) | ecosystem: Environmental > Terrestrial > Deep subsurface > Rock core/Sediment | place: Rifle...
GTGGAGTCGAGGAGCCGAAGGTTGACGGCGACGGTTTGGAAGGTGACGTTGGGGTTGGTCGAGGTGTTCTGAGTCTTGTTTTGGGTCTGACCGCGGTGGAGGATGCGGAATGTCCGATTCCCGAGGGCCGCCGGCAAATCGGTGCTCACACAGCCGGTGGCGTCGGTCAGACCGAGCGAAACGAACGAACCGGCGCTGACAAAGGCCTCGGCACCGGAGATGCCAACCCCGTTGGAATCGCGAAGGCAAACCGTGGCGGTGATGGGAGCGGCGCCGGCCGGGAGCAGCCAGCCCAACGACATCGGCAGGGCGAGGAGGGTCACCAGAACGCTACGGACCAAGCCTCGCGACGGATGTCCGTGCTTCCCTTGATGGCTGCCTGCTTTTGCCATGTAGAACCATCGGAGCCGGATGGGGGCCTCATAAGGATCAGCTCTCCATTCCACCCACCTGACTAGTCATATGAATAACCTAGGTGGCATCAGGGTTTCTTGTCGCGTCTGGGTCTTCCGGCCTAGGCTCGCCCCGTGTTCCCGTTACGCGATATCAACCCGACCCGCATCACCCCGGTGATGACGCTGGCCTTGATCGCGATCAACGTCGGGATCTTCTTTCTCTTCCAGATGCGGGGCAGCATCGACGACAAGCAGGAGTTGATCTACGAGCGGGCGGCTATTGCCTGTGAGGTCACCACCGGCGACCCGCTGGGGGTGGAGGAGATCGACGACGACATCTGTCTCCCGGGCGCCCAGGCACCGATCTTCCCCGACAAGAACGTGTTCCTGGCCTTGTTCACCTCGATGTTCCTCCACGGCAGCGTGGCCCACGTTCTGTTCAACATGTGGTTCCTCTGGATCTTCGGGAACAACGTGGAGGAGGCGTATGGTCACATCGGTTACCTGCTCGTGTATCTGATCGGTGGTCTGGCCGCCACCGCCACCTATGTGGTCCTCAATCAGGACGCCACCGTCCCCCTGGTCGGGGCCTCGGGGGCGATCGCCGTTGCCCTCGGCGCCTATGCGGTCCTCTTTCCCGGTCACCGGGTGCTCTCATTCGTGGGCTGGATCCTGATCCCGGTTCCCGCCGTGATCTTTCTTGCCATCTGGTTTGTGCTCCAATTCGTCACGGGCCAGCCCGGAGTGGCGTGGGAGGCTCACGCCGGGGGGTTCGTTTTCGGGGCCGGAGTCAGCCTTTTGTTGCGCTCCAGGCTGCTGCGGAGGGTCGGAGCGGGCTACTGAACCCTCAGTCCCCCGTAATTGGGACCGTGAGGGCCGTATTTGACCCCTGTACCTCCCAATTACGAGGTGGGGGCGCCGCCGCTCTGGATCTATAGCCGGGCCATAAGCGGCCGATAAAGAGGGGTGGTCACGCTACGCGGAAGGGCGCAGGTCGACACCGGTCCCGGACCGGGGTTGACACTTGTTGCCTGCCTGACCGGTTTCGTCGTGCTCGGCGCTGCGCTGTTGAGTCTCTTTGGTGTCGCCCGGACCGCTCAGATCGTGGTCACCCTGTTGGTACCGGCGACGGTCATGATCCTCTTCTGGCGGGCGGTTCGCGCCCGGGTGATGGAGCGGCAAGCTGAGGTCGAAGCCATGCTCGACTTCGAGCGTGTCTCTAGCCGGGCTCTTGCCGAGTTCCTTGCCGATGTCTCCCATGAGCTGGTCGTTCACCCCGAGCGCTGCAGCCTGAGGGCGGAGGCATTGGCGGTCGCCCTCGACTACCGCCAGGTGGGCCCCCGGCTTCAAGTGGCAGTCCCAGACATCGCTGTGGTCACCGACCCTCATCTCCTGAGACAGGTTCTCCACATCCTCGTAGGCAACGCTCTGCGTCACGGCGGGGAGAGGGTTGCCATTTGGGGCGCCACGGATGGCGAATGGGCGGCCCTGAATGTTTCCGACGACGGCCCGGGCATACCCCCTGAGCTCGACGGCCGGCTGTTCGAGCGTCTGGTCGATCTCGGAAGTCAGACCTCAGGGGTGGGTGACACCGGAACCGGCCTGTCAATCGCACGGGTCTTGGGTGAACTGATGGGCGGTCAGATGACCTACCGGCGTGATGCGAGCTGGACCCATTTCTCGCTTCGCCTGCCATTGAGTGTTGTCGGGGCACGCCCCGAACCCAACCGGGCCCGTTTCGGTGCGGGGGTGGTTTGAGGGATGCGGCTCAGGACCACAGTGCAGAGCGCGGTGCTTGCCGTGCTGGTGCTGGGAGTCCTGGCTCCGGCAGCCTCCGCCGCCGGCACCGAGACCTTCTTCCTCGGCCCTGAGGGAATGCCGCTGGGGTCGTTGATCGGGACACCTCGTGGTGGGGAGATGCCCAACTACGACCGCGGCCGAGACCTGGAGCCTGGGCTCCTGCTTGCGAGGTCGGACAAGGGTCTATTAGAGATCGACGAAACCCGCTATCAGCTCTGGCATGCCGAGATGACCGGGCGTCATCTCGCCGGGTATCCGACGCTTGTGGTGTGGAGTGCTGCGGCCGGCTTCGACACAACGCTCGCGGGAGTCTTCTCCATCTATCTGCTCGACTGCCCGGCATCGACCGTCGCCTGCGACGAGCTGGCCAGCCAGGAGGTGACGGTGGCACCGGAGCCCACCGGTACCTGGGTCGAGACCGAGGTGGCCCTTCCTGTATTCGACCACGTCTTCGGGGAGGGGCGTCATCTCGGGGTCCGAATCGTCGTCTCCGAGCGCTCGGAGACAGACATGATGTTCGCTTACGGGTATCCCAAGTACCGGAGTCGACTGACGGTCTCTGCCGATGCCCCACTGGCGCTCGCCGAGGCTGCGGCACCGCCGGCCCAACGCCCAGCTCTGGCTTCTGTGGAGAGACTGGGGCGGGTGAAACCGCTGTCCTCGGTCACGGTCGAAACGGAAGCAGAACCCGGTGACATCGACTCCCTGACACCGTGGCTGGCCACGCTGACAGCTTCCACCGTGCTGCTTGTCATTCTCGGCGTGGTGCTTGTCTTCACATTGAGTCCTCACGGGAGACGGGAGCGTTCCAGAATCGGCGCACATGGCGTTCGAGGACGAAACAGAACCGTGATCTCGACTTGACCTGTCGGAAACAGAAGCCTCTTAGGTTGGGCTCAGTCGAGGACCGGACTCAACGAGGATCGCTACCGTGCCTGTATTGACCGATTCGAGATCCGATTTGGAACGAGTCGCCTCGTCACTCCGTCTGCGCCGGGAGGCTTTGAGCGCGGAGTTGGACCGTCTCGTGGAGCCACCTGAAGCCGGGGCCTCCGTTGCGTTCGGGAAACGAGTCGGTGACGGCACCACCGAAGCCGTCGAGCGGATCACCAGCACGGCCACCGCTCGTTCGATCTTCGCCTCGATTGAGGGCATCGACTCGGCACTGGCCAAGATCGAGGCGGGCAGCTACGGGATTTGCGAGAGGTGTGGTGGCGAGATCCCGTTGGCTCGTCTCGAGGCGCGTCCCGCCAGCTCGCTTTGTGTGGAGTGCGCCCGGCTTTGACCCGGTGCGCCATTAGGGGATGTTCCCCATAGACCGGAGTCACCGTTTGCGGCAAGGTACGCGCCATGTTTCACAGGGGTGAGCTGCAGGCGATGGGGCGTCGGGTCTTGGCCGGCGGTTTGATCGTTGCCGCCATCACGCTGTTGGTCATCATCGTCGACCAGTTGGTGGCTGGGGGCACCCAGTCGATCAGGGCCACCTGTGTCCTCTTCTTGTGGGCCGGTGGGTCGGCGGTGGCGATGGGCATGATCTTGCGCCTAGTGGGCTCCCGTCCCGGGCGCTCACGCCCGATGCCTCGATCCCGCCCTCAACGCCGGTCCAGACGCTCGGCCAGTCGGCGTTAGGCGGGCGGCATCCGTCAGGGCGGCGGTCATAATTGGGACACACAGGGCCGTATGTGACCCCTGAGCGTCCCAATTTGGGGGGCGACCCGTTTCAGACTTCGATGGCGTAGAGACGGATCGGCTCCTCGACGCCTTTGAGCTCCCGGGGCCCGAGGTCGACGCAGACCACACCGTCCTTGTTCTTGACGTTGTTGTAGACGGTCTCCGAGGCGACGATGGTGCCCGGCTCGGCAAAGGCCTCGATCCGGGCGGCGATGTTGACTCCGTCCCCGAATACGTCTCCGGCGGAGACCGTCACCTCCCCGAGATGGATTCCGATCCTCAATTGGAACAGCGCTTCGGCTTTGGCCGAGCTCTGGATCTCCCGGGCGGTGGCAACGGCACTTGAGACCGAGTCGAACATGGCGAGCACGCCATCGCCCAGCTCCTTCAGGAGACGTCCTCCGTTACGAACGATCCTGTCACGGTGAATTCGGCCCGACACCTCCAGGGCGCGAAGGGCGGTGGCCTCGTCGGTGGCCATCATCGTGGTGTAGCCGACGATGTCGGAGAACATGATCGCCGAGAGCTGGCTGCGGTCGGCGTCGCCGGCTCGGATCGCCTCGTCGAGATAGTGACGTTTGCCTCGCAGCGCCGCCTGGTACTCGTCGGGGGAGAGGATGTTCTCCTCGAGTTGCATCTCGGTCTTCAACAGGTTCTCGATGAAGGCGTCGAGCTTCTCGGGGTTGGACTTGACCGCCTCCCGGATGAACCGGCTGTCGATGTTGATGCAGATCGCTCCCACCAGCCCGTAATCCCGGCGGTAGATGGGGATCGTGGTGCATTTGAACTGGCGGGCCCCGATGTTGAGCGCGTAGTTGAGCTTGTCCTGGTTCTGGTAACGGCGGGTCTTGAGGTCGAGGACCAGGTTGGTGGCGCCCATCTCCAGCTTGCGCCCGGTGACCTCGCCGTTCTCGAGTGTCACGATCGACCGTGCCGGGTTGACCAGGTTGTGGAGCAGGATCTCGATGCCAGTGTTGGGAAACGACCGCCCGATGAGGCTGACGATCCGCTTGTAGTTCTCCAGGTATGCCTCATTGTCCGAGATCACCGAGTCCCCGTCGTAGCGGTCGTAGAGACGGCGGTATTCGTTGATCTCTGCGGTGGCGAAACGGTCCCGGACGAAGTTCTGCTCGCCGATAACGATCAGCTCCCGGGCGGCGACCGAGTTGCGGTGGGCGAGGAAGTATCGAACCGCGTGGTTGAAGTGCTCGGGGCTGAACTCGATGTGGCGGCTCTCGTTGACGATGAACGGATAGAAGTCGTACTCCTCGAGCCGCTTGGTCTCTTCTTCGTGCTCGAACCCCTGCCCGAACCGGTAGGCGAAGAAACCCACGACCGCGAGAGCAACTACGGCGAGGGCGAGCAAGATTGGATCAGACACGTGGAAAGGCTATCTGCTTGTTTCTCCCCCCAGCGAACGAGTGAGCATTTCTCCCCCCAGCGAAGCATTGGGGGGAGCATCGGCGTAGCCGGGAGTGGGGCACCGTGCGACGCGTGCCTTACTCCCAACCATCCATCAGCTGGTCCAGGCGGGTCATGACCTGACCCCGACGTGTTCGGTAGGCCTCGATCAGGGCAGCCACCAGCATCACCGCGAAGCCGATCCCGCCTGCCAGGATCCAGAAGGCAGCCGATTCCGGTGCCGCCGCCGAGGCCGCGGCAAAGATCATGAGGACAGCTGTGGCGATGGCGAGGGAGCCGGCTGTCACCGCCCGCCTTCGCACCTTCGAGAAGACTGCCCAGATCAGGACTGCCCCCGCTGTCGCGAAAGCCACCATGCCGTAGATGAGGTTGGTGGTGAACATCTCCACCAGAGGTGGGGCTGCCAGCAGTCCGATGCCGAGCCACTCCAGGACGGCAGCGTCTTGACCTGTTGGGGCACCGGCGGCTCGCCGGGTGGCGCGGAGGATCTCGACCTCGGTCAGGAGAACCAGGGCGATCGGGACCGTGTACCAGAGGGCACTGCCGGACACGCTCTCGCCGACCGCCAGTATGAAAGCCAGGCCGACCGCTGGCGGGCCGAGGGCGAGGACACCTGGAAGGCTGCGACTGGTGCCGATAGCGACCGCCTGGACTCCGATCGAGAGCAGCACTGCCACTGCCATGACTCGGTCCGGCCAAGCCTGGAAGGCGAAAAAGACCGTCTCCAGGTTGACCCCGACCGCGAAGACCACGAGCGGTGTCACCCATGTTGCTGTCTTTTGCTGACGCCACAGCAGGAGCGAGGAGAAAGTCGCCGTTGCGGCGAGGACCACCAACACCACCGCAATCACGGATTGCGACCAGCCGGTTGAGTCCGCGGCGTAGTTGATCGCCGCCAGTGCGGTTATCGCAGCAACCTCGCGCAACCGACCGAGGCGAAGCGGTGAGGCACTGCGTGCCAGCCCGAAGCTGAGCATCGTCAGCCCCAACCCGATTGTGTAGCCGTCGCCGGCGCTGCCGTCCCAGCCCAAGGCCGCCAGGACGACCCCCGCCGCGGCCAGACCGAGCCAAGCCCTGGCGACCGGCAAGCCAAGGTTGTCGCGTTCCGCCTCATCCTGGTGTGGCTGGAGTCGGGCGACCTCGGCGACCACGACCGCCAGCACCCCGAAGACCGCCGAGGTGACCCGCACCGAAGTGGAGAGGTTCCAGTCCATGCCAACGACCAGGGCGAGCCAGGCAAAACCTGTCGCGCCGACCGTGAGCAATCTCAGCGCCGGATCCACGCGACGCCATGCCAGTTCCAGGCCAGCCGCCACCATTGCAAGTCCGAGGGCGAGCCAGGGCCCGATCGTTTCGGGTTGGTCGAGGCTGAAGGCGGTGGTGGCGGCGATGACGACTCCGGCGACACCGAGCCCTCCCCACACGGTGAGGGTGTCTTTTTGGATCTCCCAGATCCGGGCGGCGATCCCCAAACCGAGGGTGAGACCGCCAAACACCAGTGCGGAGTAGCCGACAGCCTCCGCCGCCGAATAGCCCTGCCACTCCATGACCGCCAGCCAGGCCCAACCCGCACTCACCGCACCGATCAGCTGATACACCAACCGCTCCACACCCTCACTACGCCAGGCGCTGACCACGCCTCGCACCGAGGTTGCGGCGAGAGCCAGTGCCAGCCATTCCGATCCGGCGTCGTATGCAGCTACGAGGATCAACAGATTCCCGACCTCGACCCAGGCACGACCCCGTCTCCAAACACCGACCACGAGTGAGAGAACGCCAAAGGCCAACGCGGTCGGGGTCACAGTGTCCATCTCGAGGGTCAGCCCCAGGGCAAAGAGCCCCGTGAGATGCGCCACGACCAGCGGGGGCAGATCCCAGCGAAGCCAATCGTTCTCTGCGGTTTCGCTCGACTGGAGTCGCTCGAAGATCCAGGCAGTGGCAACGAAAACAGCGGCGGGTATGACGTATAGCCACGGCTCGTCCAGCAACGAGCGAGGCGAAAGCGCCGTGATTCCGACGGTCAGCAGTCCGTACGCCAGGACTGTCACCGATCCGGTTCTGAGGAGGAAGGCGACGGCGAAACAGATTGCGGCGGCTCCTATGGCCCACCATCCATAGGTGTTGGCGGACTGGAGGAACACATGGGCCATGCTCAGTGGAACTACCAGCGCGCCAATTAAGACCGGGCGTTGCAGCCATGGCACCCGGAGGCCCTCCAGAGGTCGGCGCCGCGTGGAGAGGATGTCGTCGGCGGCGAGGCCGCCAACCAGCATGACCGCACCCCAGACCAGGGTCACCTGCGAGAGGGAGGCGTCCGGGACTCCGGCGCGCTCGCCGAGCAACGCCACCAGGCCGACCGAGACCAGCCATGCGGCCCAGACAAACCAGGAAAGGCGCAGTTCCTTTCCGAGCAGGACCGTCACCGCAATCATCACCGCCGAGGAGAAGATCGCGGGCCAGGAGTCGGGGAGGCTCATGACGATGCCGAAGAGGGAAGCGACCACGGCAGCCGTGGCCAGTATCCGGCTCAGAGGCCTTCGGGAGACCACCATGGGTGCCACCCCGCCATAGACAATGGAGACCCCCGCAATCGCCACCCCTGCCCACGAACGGTGGGCTGCGAACTCGTCCCACAAACTGGCGAGAGTTGTGACAGCGACGGGGATGCTCGCGACCATCAGGATGGGGGCGATCCACCTGGAGGCGCGTGCAAAGTCCGTTTGGCTCTGACCATCGAGTTTGGAGCCCGATCTTTCGAGCAGGGCGCTCAGGGAATCGCCTTCCAGCTCACCTCCGACTGTCGAGGCGACCCAGCCCAGGGCCCAGGCTCCGACCACCATGCTGCGGGCCGAGCCGGAGGGCAGAGTCAGGAGGGATCCGGCTGAGATCAGATGACCGATTGCGGCGAAGTGACTCGCCGGGACTCGTCTGAAGACATTCGCGGCCGCGACCAGGGCGAGACCGAGACCGGCCCAAGCCATGGACCGCTGATCCGATGAGACACCCGCAGTTTCGAGAGCCATGGCGAACGCGCCACTGAGCAGGGCGGCGGCAACCCAGAGGCGAGCGATCAGCCAGCGGGGGAGCAAGGAAATGGCAAGGGCGCTGACGGCGAGGGTCGGTGCTCCCAAGACCTCGTTGCTGACAGCTTGGGCCCAGACGTCCAACGCGCCCAATGCAACAGCCAGAGAAGCTGCTCCCATCCATATCGGCCAGAAACTGTCTTCGGTCTTGAGGGCGCGGATCACGGCGCTGCTCAAGGCAAGGTCGCCCGCCATCACCAGCCAGGCGACCGCCGGGTCGATCAGTTGCAGGAGAGCGGCGCCAATGCCGATTGGCAACACCGCTGCTGCCGCGGTGAACAGCATTCCGATCTCTGGCGGCTCCCAACTCTCGAGTCTTCGAAGATGCGCCCATGCCGTCAGCAGCGTGAAAACGATGAGGGCCGGCCACGGATCAGCGGCTGCCATCACCGCCCCCGTCACCGCACCGACCCCGGCAAGGAGCTGACCAACTCCCGCGGTTGGGGTCAGGCGACGGTCGAGCTCGAACAGCCCCACGTAGGCGAAGGCGACGGTGAGCCCGGCCCAACCGAGTTCGAGTGATGGAGTCAGCGGCGCCAGCACTCCGGCCAGCAACAGCGGACGCATCAGAGGCACCCAGGACTCCTTGTGGTACCACCTGGCGAGAATCTCAGCTGACACCAAGGTCCCGGCCCCGAGCACGACGATGGGCCAGGTCAGGGCCCAGTCTTCTCCGAACGCGAGGGCCACTGTGATGAGGTAGGCAACCGGCAGTCCGATAAGCGCCGATATCACCGTGGGTTGAGCCAGACGGTTCTCGGGCCTGCGCTGGCAGGCGAGCAGGCTGAGAGCGATGGCCACCGAGGCCAGCGCCGGCTGAGGCGATACCAATCGGGTGATCGCATCGCCGAAGAGAGGCTCGTCTGTTTTGAAGGCGAAGCCGATGGTCAGGGCAGCCAGCCAGAGCAGGGGAGCGACCAGGTAGCGAAGGACCGATTCGGGGCGCCGCGCCGTGTACAGGCTGTAGAGGACGGCGAGGACGACGGTGGACAAGGCGAGGGCGACGACGAGGCCTCCGCCGTCGAAGTCAGGTGGGAACGGTGCGTTGTCGACCAGGCTGGCGAACACGATGAGGGGAAGCACCATCCCCCCGATCAGTTCCATCCCATTGGCGACTCGCTCGGCATCTTGTCGACGAAGGAACCAGGCCCAACCGAAGAAGATGAGGGCAATGATCAGTTCGACGAACGGTTGGGCGGCGTCAGGCAGATCGGCGAAGGAGAAGAGCAAGAACCCGAGGACGGCGACGAAAGTGAGGAGAACGCCGAGGTAGGAGAAGCCGTGGAGGGCGACATCGGAAACCAGCGCCTGCCAGAGGCGGGACCTGGTTTGTGCCGCCTTCGAGGGCACGCGTGGAGCGGATGGGGCAGCGACGATTGGTTCTCGAACCGGGAACAATGGCGGGGTGAGCACCGGCTGGGGCGGCGGAGCCGGAACCGGCGCAGCGACCGGTGGGGGCGGTTGGGCCACGGGTGCGGTGATCAGCGGGGTGGTGCTCGCGGCCGGCGTGGCAGCGACCTCCGGCCGAAGCATCGCCACCAGCCGCCGATAGGTCTCTTCGTCGATTACGCCTCGGTCCCTGGCGTCGGCGAGAAACGTGCCGATCGTTTGCCGGCGCTCGTGGACTTCGAGTGGAATCGCCTCAGGAGCCGCCTTGGGAGCAGCCGGTAGCGGTAGCACCGGGGCAATAACGGGTGGTGTTTGGAGGCGGGTCAAGGGTTGGCCGGCCGATTTCTTCAGTCCCCAGCGCGAATCATGCTCTGGTGGCCCGAAGAGCCCAGCGAATGGGACCCACATGAGGAGCGGGGCAAGCCCGAAGAGACCAACCACACCCACCCACGCCAGCCCTGTCTTGCCTTTTTGAAAGCAGACATACGTGAAGACCGCGTCGAGCAGGATCGTCGCGATCAGAAACTCCACGATCCGGTCCTCTCTCTTCGCCTCCCACACGGTGAGAGCACGTCGACACCAGTGTCCTTGCTCACGCCCGAGCTGGCGATAGGGGATTCCCCCCTACTGACTCGCGCCAGGGCGGTGGCGTTACCCGTGAAGCCGCAAGGAAGCGTGCCTGGCGTGCGCTCAGCCAGAAGCTGTCGGTCAAGTTGACGACCCCGATGCCGATCAATTCATGGCGAACTCCGATCGTCCTCATCACAGGACGTGGTCAGGAGGTTTACTGCCGTGAGTCGGTTTCACCGGACCCTCGTCCCGCTACTCGCTGCCTGTTTGGCGGTGATCGCGTGTGCCCCGGACGCCATACCTGACCCTTCTTCATCCGTCCCGGCTACGACCCTCGAATCACCCCCGACCACCCAGGGGCTTTCCACTGCCGAGGTGGTCTATCCCGAGGAAGGTTCGTTGATCGAGACCGAGAAGTGGGGGGTGGTCCCGGCGAACCTGGTCGATGTCATGCTGGTGGAGGGCTCAGGCGCGGCCGAGGCCGAACAGGTTGCGGAGGCCATCGGGGGAGAGGTGGTCGGGGCGATCGAGGTGATTGCGTTCTATCAGATCAGGATTGGGGGCACCACCGAGGCCGACCTGACCGCGGCTCTCGGCCTTGCCGACGGACAGGACAACGTGGAGTCGGCATCTCCCGAGTTCTCCTTGGTGGCCGCCGAGGAAGCCTCCTGTATCGCCCAAGGGCCACTCCAGGATGCGTGGTTCGCCGACGCTGGCCAGCCGGCCAATGCCAAGCCCTACCAGGTGGTGGGGCTCGAGCAGGCGTGGGCTGCAGTACAGGCCTCGGGGGTGACGCTCACACCGACCAAGGTCGGAGTGATCGATACCGCCCTCTTCACTGGCTCCAGCGAGCTGGCGGGCACGGTGCGCATCGCCGGTGCCGCCGCCTCGGATACCACCACCACGCCGACCACCAACGCGGCAGGGGAGCTGACCTTTGGTGGGCTCAACCACGGCACGGGTGTGGCCCACGTCATCGGAGCCGATCCTTCGAATGGGGGAATGGTGGGGGTGGCCTCGGTGCTCGGGCAGAACCTCGACATCACCGTCAGCGACGTTTTCAGCGGCCCTCAGCTCGTGGCGTCCGTTCCCAACCCCCAGGACCTGACCCAGCTCGACTACGGCGCGGGCGGGGCCTGGTCCAGTTCGATTCTGGCGGCCATCATCAACCAGGTGAATCAGGGGAGCACGGTGATAAACCTCTCCCTGGGTGCTCAGACTCCGGGTCCCGACGTCGGCCCCCAGGCCGCAGCTGTTCGCCGGTTGCTCGAGACGGTCCACAGGATTCGTCCCAATGTGGTTTTCGTTGCGGCAGCAGGTAACGACGCCGTTGGGCTCGATGGCGTCAACCAGTTTCCCGGGGGAGCGCCCTTGCCCAATCTGATCACCGTTGGGGCAGTGGATTCCGATGGGACTGCTGCGACCTTCACCAATTTCGCTCTCGCCGGTGGTGAGGTCACCATCGCTGCCCCGGGTGTCAACGTTCCAATGGGCATCGGGGCCGATGGCAAGCCCTACCACTCCAACGGCACCTCTTTCGCAGCGCCGATGGTGGCCGGTGCGGTGGCCCTGCTCCAATCGCTCAACCCGGGACTGACCGCGGTCCAGATCAAGGAGATCCTCAGGGCGACGGCAGCCGCGGAGGTAAAGGACGGTGACAAAACCACCCCGATCGCCGCCAATCTCGGCGGAGGGATCCTGCGAGTGGACCAGGCCACGCTTCAGGTGATCAACGAGGTGCGAGCCAGGGGCGATCACCCGAAGCCACCCCTGGACTGGGACACCATCGAGGCGCTGGCCGGCCTCACCGCCTTCGCCGCCGGTTCCGGGGAAGAGAGCCAAACCGTCACTGCCCTGGTGGGAGGCGTCAGTGAGGGCGGGACCAGTCTGGTGGTGACCCTCCTCTCCGACGGGTCGATCTCGGGGAATGCCACCCAGACCCTGACCGCTCCCGGGTCGGTCAACTGGACGGTGGCGCTCAACGGGGGGTTCGGCGAGCTCTCGGTACAGCGAACCGACAGCGGCGTTGGGTGCGTCTTGAAGGTAGAGCCACCGCAGGTCGATGGCCTGTGGGTTGGAGAGATGGTGGTCGGCACCGTCGAGATCACCGGTGACCAGGTCGTGTTCGAGGGCCCCGACGGCATAACGACCACGATGACCAAGGAAGAATGTGAAGCCCTGCTCGCCTCGAATCAGGAGCCTTCTCCGATCTCGGTCACCTTCGCCACCACCTCCCCAGGGGTGGGGACTGTGACCGGGACGGCCGACGAGGCAGGTCAGGCGCCTGCGGGCTCGTGGATTCTCACCGGCAGCACCATCAGCTTCGAGATGGTGGCCCCAGGTCAGCCGCTTCCGATCTCCTTCGAGGGCACAGTAGGCGAAGGCGTCATCGAGGGGACCTGGGAGGCCTCCGATGATCAGATGGTGGTGAGGGGCACCTTCAACCTGGTCCCGGGCGGGGGCTGATGAGATGAACCCGATCATCGAGGTCTCGGTTGGCGGATGGGACCTGGAAATCGGCGCCTATCGGCTGATGCTGTTGGCAGCCATCGCAGTCACCATCGTGGTGGGCCTGCATATGGCCACCAGGGTGGGTATCTCGAGACGGGCTATGGCCTGGGTCATGGCCGGATCGGCGTTGGGGGCCCTTGCCGGAGCACGGATCATGGCGGTGGTGGGCACTCAATCGCCCGAAGGCGATTTGGGGTCACGTCTCCTCCGTCTTTCGGCAGGGGACTTCGCACTGTATGGGGGTCTGATCGGGGGCGGTCTGGTGGGGTGGGCCCTGTGCCGGCTGGCCCGGATGAAGCCCTTGCAAGCGGCCGACGCCCTGGCCCCGGCGCTGGGCGCCGGCATCGTGTTGATGAGGGTCGGGTGCCTCCTCACCGGGTGCTGCTTCGGCAATCCGACCCACCTTCCGTGGGGCATCACCTACCCGTCGGGAAGCACCCCACACCTCCATCAGATCCTCTCCGGAAACTCGATCTTCACCACCATCTCGGGCCCGGTGCCGGTGCACCCATTCCCCGTCTACGACCTGGCATCGGCTCTCACCGGCGCGCTCTTGGCTGCTCAGGTGACCCGGCGGGGATGGCGTGCAGGGTCCGGCATGGCGGTGTTCGTCCTCTGGTACAGCACCTGGCGCCTGGTCCTGTCTCCATTTCGAGCGGATACCGGGACCTCGGTTCTACCTGGTTGGTTTTGGCCGGCGCTGTTCCTGGCGGCAGCGGTTGCTGCCGGGTCCTGGCTAGCTTCAAGCCGGAAAGTCATGAGTCACCGCGGTCACCGCCGTTTCGCGATCATCGGCCTGGTCCTTTCAGTGCTCCTGGCTGCCTGCGGTGGCAGTGCCGGCTCCGACACCACCGTGCCGGTGGAAACCACCATCACGACTACCTCGACCACTTTCGCCGAGACCACCACCAGCACCCAGCCGTCAACCACGGTGACGACGGTCGCGACCTCGACCTCGGTCACCACTGCTCCGGATACGGAAGACCTCGCCGACGGCTCGGGATGCACGCCGGGAAGCGGGCC
>Ga0209640_10003419_pt1 | contig 13862 bp, 10 predicted proteins | sample RifCSP10_1_FD_184018 | JGI IMG/M metagenome (GOLD analysis project Ga0209640, IMG submission 184018) | Soil microbial communities from Rifle, Colorado - Rifle CSP2_sed 10_1 (SPAdes) (version 2) | ecosystem: Environmental > Terrestrial > Deep subsurface > Rock core/Sediment | place: Rifle...
CCTACTCGATCTGGGCCGGCAACTACGCCCTCGTGATCGGCAAGCAGCAGCGGGACACGATCGCCGCCGCGGGATGGAACAAGCCGGATATCCGCGAGTACGTGTTCGAATCCGCGCGCGTCCGGCGTGCGGAGTGGCGGACGGTCGGCAAGAGCGCGATCGCCCCGAGGCAGGATGAGGAGAAGGTCTACCCGGCCCTGCGATCGCCCGACGACCTGCTGGTCGTGGCCGCGGGCGGACCGGCGGGCGGGTTCGGGGTCGTGGTGCCGCCGTGGTACGGAGCGAAGTCGCTCGCCGTCACTAGGACGATCTGACTGGGAGGATGCGATGGGCCTGAGAGTGCTGGATCCACGACTCGACGCCGAGGGTGAGGTGCTGACGCTGGCCCGGCCGCTGCGGGGGCTCGAGGGCATCACGGTCGGCCTCCTCGACAATTCCAAGATCGGGACCGCCCGCTTCTACGACCACGTCGCGGGAATCCTCGGCTCGCGCTTCGGCGTCCGCGAGTTCATCCGCCGGCGCAAGCCCGATTCGAGCCGGCCGGCGCCGCCGGAGCTGCTCGCCGAGCTGAGCGGCGCCGACGCCATCATCTCCGCCATCGGCGACTGAGGGAGCTGCTCGTCGTGCAGTCTGCACGACGCCATGTCGGCCGAGAAGCTGGGCATCCCGGCGGTCGCGGTGATCACCGACCGGTTCGAGGCGACCGCCCGCGCGATGGCCGAGGCCAGCGGCCTCGCCGACTATCCGTTCGCGGTCATCCCGCACCCGGTGGCCGGCAACGGTGACGACGAGCTCCGCGAGAAGGCCGAGCTGGCGGTGAGGCTCCTCGTCCCCCTCCTCACCCAGCGCCGGAGCGCCTGAGCCATGTCCTGGATCGGCGAGGTGCACGAGCGCGCGGCCGAGGGCCGCCTGAAGGAATGCTACGAGCGCATCCGCAGGGCGCTCGGACGCGTGCTGCCCTTCTACCGCGCCTTCAGCTCGAGCCCGCGGCTGCTCAGCGCCCATCTCGACTTCTACGGCGCGGTCGGCGGACCGGGCGCGCTGTCCAAGCTCCGCCGCGAGTACATCGCCACCGCGGTCAGCGCCGACAACGGCTGCGCGCACTGAACCCAGCTCCACGGAGGGTTCCTCCGTACGCTCGGCGCCGACCCGGCCCTCGTCCACCGGCTCGCGACCGATCCGGCCGCGGCCCCGCTCCCGCCCGCGGACCGGGCGATCGTGGACTACGCGCTCAAGCTCACCCGCGCGCCGCGCGCGATGACGCGCGCCGACGTCGAGGCGCTGCGCGGCCACGGCTTCTCGGACGCGGACATCTTCGAGATCGCGTTCGCCACCGCGTACTTCAACTACACCAACCGCGTCGCCGAAGGGCTCGGGGTCGAGCCCGAGCCGGAGTGAGGGCGCGCGCGTGAACTTCGACCTCACGCCCGAGCAGCGGCGCTGGCAAGAGCTCGCGCGTGACTTCGCGCGGCGGGTGCTCGGACCCGGCGCGGACGCCTGGGACGAGGCCGGCCGGTACCCGCTCGCCGCGTTCCGCGAGGCCGCCGGCCTCGGGCTCGCCGGCATGTTCGCGCCCGCCGCGGACGGTGGCCAGCAGCTCGACGGCCTCACCGGCAGCCTCGTTCTCGAGCAGCTCGCGCAGGGCTGCTTCGCCACCACGTTCGGCCTCGTCGTCCACAACAACTTCGTGCGCAGCCTCGCGCGGGGCGGCACGCGGGCGGCCCGCGCGCGCTGGCTCGCCGCGGTCGTCCGCGGGGAGCTGCTGGGCGGCTTCGCGCTCACCGAGCCGGGCGCGGGCACCGATGCGGCCGCGATCGGCACGACGGCCACGCCGGAGCCGGGCGGCTACCGGCTCGACGGCGTGAAAGCCTGGGTGACCAACGGCGGCACCGCCGATCTCTACAACGTGATGGCGCGGACCACTCCCCTCGCCGCCGGCGCCCGATCCAGCGCGGACGGGATCTCGAGCATCGTGGTCGAGCGCGACCGGCCCGGCGTCTCGTTCGGCCCGCCGGATCGGGTGACCGCGGCGCGCGCGCTCCCCACCTGCGAGATGCGGCTCGACGGAGTGCGCGTGCCCGCCGATCATCTGCTCGGCCGCGAGGGCGACGGGCTGCGGGCGGCGCTCGCGACCATCGATCTGGCGCGGGCCCAGGTCGGCGCCATCGCCACCGGCCTGGCCCAGGGCGCGCTCGACGAGGCGGTGGGCTACGCGCGGGAGCGGCGGGCCTTCGGCCGGGCCATCGCCGAGTTCCAGGGCCTGCAGTTCCTGCTCGCCGACCTCGCGGCCCAGGTCGAGGCGGCGCGCTGGCTCGCCTATCGGGCGGCCTGGCTCTTCGACCAGGGACAGCCCGCGACGCGCGCCTGCGCCATCGCCAAGCGCGTGGGCGTGGACGCGGCGGAGGAGGTCGCCCGCAAGGCGATCGAGGTCTTCGGCGCCTCCGGGCTGCGACGCGACCGGCCCGTCGAGCGCTACCTGCGCTGGGCCAAGGTCACCGCCTTCATCGACGGCACTCCGCAGGTCCAGCAGCTCGTCATCGCGCGCGATCTCTTCCGCGCGCGCTGACGCCGGGGCCTCCGCCGAGGCGCGCGGTCGCTCGAGGTCCTGGCCCCGGTGACGTGCCAATCGCCACACGCGGCCCGGGTATCGTCGCCGCCTCGATCAGAAGCGGTACCGGGACGATGGCCGCCACCTTCCATCCGGTGGGGGTCCGGACGATCGTCTGATTCATCATGACGCGCGTGGATTGTACGGGCTGGCCGGCCGGCCCGCCGCTGACCAGGATCGGGACATAGACCTGTCCCGCATCCCGGCCGAGCATCGTGACCTGCAGCTCCGCCACGCTCGGTTCCAGCTGCCAGGTGCCCTGAAAGACCGTGCCGAACCGCCTGAGCGCGGCCTCCCGCCCCCAGATCGGCATCCCTCGCGTTATCCAGAGAAAGCGAGGCGAGTCCCACAAGAGATCCCGCACCGCCCCCAGGTCGTGAGCGTTCTGAGCGGTGACCAGGCGATCAAAGACTGCGCGAATCTCCTCTTCCGCCCCCGCCGATACGGCGGGGGTGCCGCTCAACATGAGCGCCAGCATGACCATGACCACGCGTCGGCATCGGCACATCGTCTCTCCTCCCGCTTCGCTCGAGGCGCACCCTACGCCGCGCCAAGTCGCGCTCCGCTGGCCTGCCCACAATCCCGGCAAGGGTTGCGGCGGTACCGCAGCGTCGTCTTGAGTCCGATGGGCTTCCGGAAGAGGCCGGCAATGGCGCGGCGCGCTTCGCGCTTCGTCCAGGCCGCGGTATCCAGCAGGCGACCGAGGCACCGGGCACAGTAGAAGCGTCCCGGTCGCTCCCGCAACATGGCCCCCACGTGACACCGGGCCAGCTCTTCACCCATCATGAAGAGCGTCCGAGGCACGGCATCGACCGCTTGCAGCGCGCGCACGGGCCGGTCGGCAGGCGGTCGAGCGCTCCCGGGATCGTGAACACCTTGCCCATCGCCAGCTCGATCTCCGATCTCCGCCAGCCGGTGTGCAGACGCTCCAGCGTCATTCCCACGAGGCACGCCGCACAGATACCGTCTCCCGGGTGCCTGCTTCCGAGCATCCGGCCGACCGCACGGCGAACGAAGTCCTCGGTCGTGTAGGTGACCGTCACGGAATCGGCACCCCGCGGCCCGGCACGCTCATCTCGGTCGCCGGCTCGAGCGCGCGGTCGCGGTCGGGGACCGGCGCGTGGCCGCCGGCCGCCCGGCCCGGCTGCGGAGCTCCCGCACCGCTCTCAGCTGGCCCTCGACGTTGGCGAGAATGCCACGGTCCCCGTCCCGCTTCAGCCCCTCGTCGATGAGGGCACGAAGCACGATCTGCAGACTCACCGGGCCCTTGAGCTTCGTCATCGCCTCTCCGGCGAACACGCGAGCCCGGTCCAGGACCGCCTGCGGGAGAATCAGAAGGACCCTCGCCTTGCCCTCGAACATCGCCACCTCCAGGTTGTCGGCGGTTCACCGACCGACGCGTCACCAGCACGACTATACTTTATTTTTGTTATTATTCTTATATAATGAGCGCGGCGTGAGGGTCTCCTTGCTACGACACGACTCCCGGTTCCCGGCGACATCCGCTTCCCCGTTCGCGCCCGGGGCCCAGGAGCCCATCCGAGCAGGCCTCTTCAGCCCGGAACGGCTCGAGGAGCACGCGGAACGCATCGCGCGCCGGCCCGTTCTTGCCGAGGGCCAGCTCGGTCGCCGCCTGGCGCCCCGCGTCCGAGACAGCGGGCGCGTTCTGCTCCAGTGCTATCGAGAGATCGCCGCGGTGATCCGCGACGAGGGCGCGACCACTCCGGCCGCGGAGTGGCTCGTCGACAACTTCCACATCGTGGACGCGGTGGTCCGGCAGGTCCGGGAGGACCTCCCCCTCGGGTTCTACCGCCAGCTGCCCAAGCTCGCCGACGGCCCTCTCCAGGGCTATCCCCGGGTACTCGGCCTCGCCTGGGCGTTCGTCGCGCACACCGACAGCCGATTCGAGCCCGAGACCCTCCAGCGCTTCGTCCGCGGGTTCCAGCGCGTACAGCCCCTGACCATCGGCGAGCTCTGGGCCGTTCCCATCGCCCTGCGGATCGTGCTCGTCGAGAACCTCCGCCGGCTGGCCGAGCGTATCGTGACCGGGCGCGCCGCCCGGCAGGCCGCCGACGCTCTCGCGGACGATCTCCTCGGCCTCGGCGGCCGACCCGCCCGACCGCTCGCCTTCCAGGGCCTCGAGGCGACGGTTGCCCGGTCGACTCCCTTCACGGTGGAGCTCGTCCAGCGTCTGCGTGAGCAGGATCCCCAGTCGACACCCGCGCTCCGGTGGCTCAACGAGCGGCTCTCCGCGCTTGGCACGTCGGCCGACGAGCTCGTGCAGGTCGAACTCCAGAACCAGGCCGCCACCACGGTGACGGTGCGCAACGTGATCACCAGCTTGCGCACGATGGCGACCTTCGACTGGGCGGAGTTCTTCGAAAGCGTCAGCCTCGTCGATGAGCTGCTGCGGGACGAGAGCCGGTTCGGCGCCATGGACTTCCCGACCCGTGACCAGTATCGGCACGCGGTCGAAGACCTCGCCCGGGCCTCCACGCGCTCCGAGCTCGATATCGCCCGACTGGCGGTCGCCCTCGCGAAGCGTGCCGCATCCCAGGCGCCGAGGACCGAAGCCGATTCCGGAGATCGAGCGGAAGACCCCGGTTACTACCTGATCTCCCGGGGACGACCGATCCTGGAACGGGAGCTCGGCTACCACCTTCCGGTGGGGCGCCGTCTCCTCCGCGCCGTTCTATCCGGGGCGACCCCGGGCTACCTCACGACCATCGCGGTGGTGACCGCCTTGCTCGTCGCGCTCCCCCTCGCGGCCGCCCACGCTTCCGGCACCAGTCTTGGCGCCCTTGTCCTGCTGGGCTTCCTCGCGATGGTCCCGGCCTCCGACCTGTCGGTCGCGCTCGTCAACCGCGCCGTCGTGAGGCTGGTCGGTCCGAAGGCTTTGCCGCGCCTCGAGCTCTCCGATGGTGTGCCGCCGGACCTGCGGACCGTCGTGGTGGTGCCGGTGCTGCTGACGAGCGAGGCCGCGATCGAGGAGCACGTGGATCACCTGGAGATCCATTTCCTCGCCAACCCGGACGGGGAGATCCACTTCGCTCTCCTGTCGGACTGGATCGACGCGCCCGCCGAGACGATGCCGGAGGATGACCGCCTCCTCGCGGCCGCCGCGGCGGGCATCGCCGGCCTCAACGCGCGCCATGGGCCCGCGCCCACCGGGGGCGCCCGCTTTCTCCTCCTCCACCGCCGACGGATCTGGAGCGCGGGCGAACGCAAGTGGATGGGATGGGAGCGCAAGCGCGGGAAGCTCGACGAGCTGAACCACCTGCTGATGGGGGCGCGCGACACCACGTTCACTCGGGTGGGCGGACGCACGCCTCAGGTCCCCCGGGGAGTCCGCTACGTGATCACCCTCGATGCCGACACCCGTCTCCCGCGAGGCGCCGCCACCCGCCTCATCGGCACCATGGCCCATCCGCTGAACCGGCCGGCTTTCGACGCTCGAGCCGGCCGCGTGGTCGCCGGCTACGCCGTCCTCCAGCCCCGCATCACGCCCACGATACCCGCCGATCGCGGCACGTCTCTCTTCCAGCGGATCTTCGCCGGCCCGGCCGGAATCGATCCGTATGCGACCGCGACCTCCGACGTCTACCAGGATCTGTTCGGCGAAGGCTCTTACACCGGCAAAGGCATCTACGACGTGGCGGCCTTCACCGCGGCCCTCGAGGGCCGCGTTCCCGAGAACTCGCTCCTGAGCCACGACCTCTTCGAGGGTATCTTCGCGCGGGCGGGACTCGTCACCGACATCGAGCTCTTCGAGGAGTTCCCCACCGACTACGAGGTGGCCGCCGGCCGCCAGTACCGCTGGGCGCGCGGCGACTGGCAGCTCCTCCCATGGATCGTCAAGGGCGACGTGATCGGTGGGACCCGGGGCACGTGGATTCCGCTCATCGGCATGTGGAAGATCGCCGACAATCTCCGCCGGACCCTGTCGCCACCCACCGCCTGGCTCACCCTCGTCGCCGGCTGGGTCCTTCCCCACGGTGCGCCGCTCGCGTGGGCCGCCTTCGTTCTCGCCACGATCGCGCTCCCCGCGCTCCTGCCCGCGCTGGCCGAGGTCGTCCCGGCCCGCGCGGGAATCTCCAAACGGACCCACCTCCGCGGCCTCGCCCGAAGCTTCGCCCTCGCCGCGTCCCAGATCGCTCTCGCCATCACGTTCCTGGCTCATCAGGCCTGGCTCATGGGTGACGCCATCGCCCGGACGCTCGTCCGCCTGTACCTGACCCGCCGACGCCTGCTCGAATGGACGGCCGCCGCCCAGGCCGAATCCGAGCTCTCGCGCGACGTCACCGGCGTGTACCGACGCATGCGCGGCGCTCTGGTCCTCACCGCCGCCGCGGTCGTCCTCCTGATCCTGGTGCGCCCGGGAAGCGCGGGGCTGGCCGCGCCGTTCCTCGTGATCTGGGTGCTTTCGCCGCTGGCGGCCCGATGGGTCAGCCGGCCCCCGCGCCCTTCGCCGACCCAGGCTTTCTCTCACTCGGCCGCCCGCCTGCTGCGCTCGACCGCGCGCCGTACCTGGCGCTTCTTCGAGGCCTTCGTCGGTCCCGACGACGCCTTCCTCCCGCCCGACAACTTCCAGGAGGATCCCAAGCCGGTTGTCGCGCATCGGACGTCCCCCACCAACATCGGTCTCTACCTGCTCTCGATAGTCTCCGCCCGCGACTTCGGCTGGCTCGGCATCCTCGACACCCTCGACCGGCTCGAGGCGACCCTGGCGACGATGCGCCGGCTCGAGCGGTTCCGTGGCCACTTCTACAACTGGTACGACACCGGTGCACTCCGTCCCCTGGAGCCCCGTTACGTGTCCACCGTCGACAGTGGAAATCTCGCCGCTCATCTTCTCGCCCTGGGCAGCGCCTGTCGCGGCGCGGTCGACTCCCCGCTGCTGGATCGCCACGTCTTCGCGGGAATCGAGGACGCGCTGCTCCTCGTCCAGGACGCCGCCAGCGTCCTCGCCGACGATCGTCGCAGCCAGACGGTCACCCTCGGCCATCTCGCCGAGACCCGCGATGCTCTGGCCGCCGGCCTCCGTGATCTCCCGGTGACCCCGGCGGAATCGGCCGCCCGCGTCCGCCAGCTGGCGCGCGACGCCGACACACTCGTGGACATCGCCCGCACCCTCACCGCCGAGCGCGGCGATGCCGAGCACTCCGACCTGCGGGTCTGGGCCCAGGCCGCTCGCGCCACCGTCGCCAGTCACGAGCGCGACCTCGAGACGCTCATGCCGTGGGCGGCGCGCCTCGAGCCCGCCCCGGGAGACCCCACGGAGGCGCTCGTCGCCATGTTTCGCTCGCCTCCGACCCCGGCCGATCTGCCCGACCGCTGCCAGGCCGCGAGCGACGAGCTCACCACGCGTCGCGAGGCCATCCTGCGTGACGGCTCCGCGCGGGCGGACGACATCGCACGCATCGACCAGCTCCTCGCCAGCCTCGAGCATTCCGCCGAGGCCGCCCGAGCGCTCGTCGGCCGGCTCCTGACCGTGGCCCGCCTCGCCCGGGAGCTCTTCGACGCGATGGAGTTCGACTTCCTCTTCGATCCCTCTCGGAAGATCTTCTCGATCGGCTACCGCGTCACCGACGGCGGTCTCGATGCCGGCGCGTACGATCTGCTCGCCTCCGAAGCGCGGCTCGCGAGCTTCATCGCCATCGCCAAGGGGGACGTCCCCGTCGCGCACTGGTTCCACCTGGGCCGTCCGATGACCCCGGCGGGGCTCGGGTCGGTGCTCGTGTCCTGGTCTGGATCGATGTTCGAGTACCTGATGCCCGAGCTCGTCATGCACGCCCCCGCGGGCAGCCTGCTCGAGGCGACGTCCCGTCTCGTCGTCCGGCGTCAAATGAGCTACGGCGCGGAGCACGGCGTCCCCTGGGGAATATCCGAATCGGCCTACAACGTGCGCGATCTGGACCTGACCTTCCAGTACTCGAACTTCGGCGTCCCGGGGCTGGGGCTCGAGCGGGGCCTCGGTGAAGACCTGGTCGTCGCGCCCTACGCCACCGCCCTCGCCGCGATGGTCGACCCGGTGGCCGCCGCCAAGAACCTCTCGGCCCTCATCGCGGTGGGGGCACAGGGCCCGTACGGCTTCTACGAGGCCCTCGACTACACGGGATCGAGACTTCCCGACGGGTCGTCGGTGGCGATCGTTCGAGCCTACATGGCCCACCACCAGGGCATGACGCTGATCGCGCTGGCGAATGCGCTCCGAGACGGGGTGATGCGCAATCGGTTCCACGCCGAGCCCATCATCCGGGCCACCGACCTGCTCCTGCAGGAGCGGGTGCCCCGGGACGTCGCGGTCGCGCGTCCTCGGGTCGAGGAGGTGCACGCGCCCGCCCATCTCCGGGATTTCGTCGAGCCGGTCTTCCGCCAGTTCACCACTCCGCACGGGCCGACGCCCCGGACGCACCTGCTCTCCAACGGGCGATATGCGGTGATGCTCACGACCGCCGGCTCGGGCTACAGCCGACTCGGCGGCCTCGCGATCACCCGCTGGCGGGAGGACGTCACGCGGGACAACCACGGCACGTACCTCTTCCTGCGGGACGTTCAGAGCGGCGCGGTCTGGTCGGCCGGCTACCAGCCCACCGGGGTCGAGCCGGACACCTATCGCGCGACATTCTCCGAAGACCGCGCGGAGTTCCGCCGACGCGACGGGGCGATCGCGACCACCCTCGAGGTCCTGGTCTCTCCGGAGGACGACGCCGAGATGCGTCGCGTCTCGGTCACGAACCTCGGGTCGCAGGCGCGCGAGATCGAGCTGACGTCCTACGCCGAGCTGGTGCTGGCCCCGCCCGCCACGGACGCCGCGCACCCCGCCTTCTCCAGTCTCTTCGTCCAGACGGAGGCGGTCGCGGATCTCGGGGCCCTGCTGGCCACTCGCCGGCTCCGATCGGCGGGCGAGACAGCGGTCTGGGCGGCCCACACCGTCGTCGTGGAAGGGCAGACCGGAGGCGGCGCCCAGTACGAGACGGACCGCGGGCGTTTCCTCGGGCGGGGCCGGACGATCCGGACGCCCATGTCGGTCGTCGACGGGCGGCCCCTGTCGAACACCGCGGGCTCGGTGCTCGATCCCATCTTCAGCCTCCGCCGCCGGATCCGACTCGCGTCGGGCGAAACCGCCCGCCTCACCTTCTCCACCCTCGCCGCTTCGTCACGCGAGGCCGCCCTGGCCCTGGCCGACAAGTATCGCGACCCCGCGACGTTCGAGCGTGCCCTCACGCTGGCCTGGACGCAGGCCCAGGTCCAGTGCCACCACCTCGGGATCGAGCCGGACGAGGCCCACCTCTTCCAGAATCTCGCCAGCCGCATCCTCTACTCCGACCCGGCACTGCGGCCCTCCGCGGACGTGCTGGCGCGGAACACCTCGGGGCCGTCGGCCCTGTGGGCTCAGCAGATCTCCGGCGACCTCCCGATCGTCCTGGTCCGGATCGACGAGTCCGAGGACCGGGGCATCGTGCGGCAGCTCCTCCGCGCGCACGAGTACTGGCGCGTGAAGGGACTGGCGGTCGATCTCGTCATCCTGAACGAGAAGGCGCACTCCTACACTCAGGAGCTACAAGCCTCTCTCGAAGCGCTGGTGCGGACGAGCCAGTCGGCGCGGCGAGACGAGCGCGAGAAGGCAGAGGGCCGTGTCGTCATCCTCCGGAAGGACCTGCTGACGCCCGGAGATCACGCGGCGCTGCAAGCGGCCGCCCGGGCCATCCTTCTGAGCCGACACGGCACGCTCGCCGAGCAGCTTCTGCGTACCGAGCCCCCTCAGGCGCCCGCGCCCTCCCCGCGACGGCGTCCGGCCAGGAAGGAGGTCCCCGTGGACGTCCCCTCGCCGCGTCCCGAATCCGAGTTCTTCAACGGCCTGGGCGGCTTCGTCGACGACGGGCGCGAGTACGTCACGGTCCTCGGGGAGGGGCAATGGACCCCGGCTCCCTGGGTCAACGTCATCGCCAATCCGGCGTTCGGCTTCCAGGTCTCCGAATCGGGCGCCGGATACACCTGGTCGCTCAACAGCCGCGAGAATCAGCTCACCCCGTGGTCCAACGATCCGGTCGGCGATCCGCCCGGCGAGATGATCTACATCCGAGACGAAGACACGGGCGAGCTGTGGGGCCCGACCCTGCTCCCCATCCGCGAGAACTCCTCGGCCTACGTCGCCCGGCACGGTCAGGGCTACAGCCGCTTCGAGCACACCTCTCACGGCATCGCCGCGCGGCTCCTCCAGTTCGTGCCGCGGGAGGACTCGATCAAGATCTCGCGGCTGACGCTTCAGAATCAGTCCGGCCGGCCGCGACGCCTCTCGGTAACCGCGTACGCGGAATGGGTGCTGGGCGCGTTCCGCGGCGTGACCGCGCCGTTCATTGTCACCGAGATCGATCCGGAGACGGGGGCGCTGTTCGCCCGCAACCCGTGGAACCCGGGGTTCGGCGAGCGTATCGCCTTCGCCGATCTCGGCGGGCGCCAGACCGGGTGGACCGGCGATCGAGCCGAGATCCTCGGTCGCAACGGAACGCTGGATCATCCCGCCCTGCTGGAACGAGGGGGCCGACTGTCGGGAAAGGTCGGCGCGGGCCTCGATCCGTGCGCCGCCCTCCAGGCCGTGCTCGAGCTGCCGCCCGGCGGCGGGGAGGAGATCGTGTTCTTCCTCGGCCAGGCGTCCTCGGCCGCCGACGCCCGCGCCCTCCTCGCCCGCTATCGCGCCGGGGATCTCGACCTCACCCTGGAAGCCGTCCGGACCCACTGGGACGACATCCTCGGCGCGGTCCAGGTAAAGACGCCGGATCGCTCCATGGATCTCATGCTGAACCGATGGCTCCTCTATCAGACGCTGGGTTGCCGGGTGTGGGCCCGATCCGCCTTCTACCAGGCGGGGGGCGCCTACGGCTTTCGTGATCAGCTCCAGGACGTGATGGCCCTCGCCGTCGCGAAGCGCGAGGTCGCGCGCGCGCATCTCCTCCGGGCCGCGGCTCGCCAGTTCGTGGAGGGCGACGTCCAGCACTGGTGGCATCCCCCGTCCGGTCGCGGTGTTCGAACGCGGATCTCGGACGACGCGATCTGGCTGCCCTACGCGGTCACGCACTACCTCGAGGTCACCGGGGACGCGACACTTCTCGACGAGCTGGTCCCTTTTCTCGAGGGGCCGGCGATCCCGCCCGGGCAGGACGACTCCTACTTCGAGCCCGCCCTCTCCGCGGAGCGAGCCACCGTCTTCGAGCACTGTGCCCGCGCGCTCGACGGAAGCCTCTCGGTGGGCCCTCACGGTCTCCCCCTGATCGGGACGGGAGACTGGAACGACGGCATGAACCGGGTGGGCAACCAGGGGCGCGGAGAGAGCGTCTGGCTCGGGTGGTTCCTACACACGACGCTCTGGGAGTTCGCGCGGCTGGCCGCCACCCGCGGTGAAGGCGCGCGGGCCGACACCTGGCGCGCTCACGTGCACGCGCTCAAGACCTCCCTCGAAGCCCACGCGTGGGACGGAGACTGGTATCGGCGCGCCTACTTCGACGACGGCACCCCGCTCGGGTCGGTCGCCAACGCGGAGTGCCGCATCGACTCGATCGCGCAGTCGTGGGGAGTGATCTCCGGCGCCGCCGAGCCGGCGCGCGCCGCGCGCGCGATGGCCGCGGTCGAGGAATATCTCGTCCGGCGAGATCAGGAGCTGATCCTCCTGTTCACCCCGCCGTTCGACCGCGCGGCGCTCGACCCGGGATACATCAAGGGCTACCCTCCGGGCATTCGAGAGAACGGCGGCCAGTACACGCACGCCGCCATCTGGTCCGTGATGGCCTTCGCCGCGCTCGGGGACGGTGACAAGGCGAACGAGCTGTTCTCGATCTTGAACCCGATCAACCGCGCGAGCACCCGCGCCGGTGTCCATCGCTACAAGGTGGAGCCGTACGTCGCCGCCGCCGACGTCTATGCCGAGTACCCGCACGTGGGCCGCGGCGGATGGACCTGGTACACGGGATCCGCGGGCTGGATGTACCGGGCCGGGCTCGAGTGGCTTCTCGGCTTCCGGCTACGCGGCGCGGTCCTTCACCTCGATCCCTGCATCCCGCGCGCGTGGCGCCGCTTCGACATCACGTTCCGGTACCACGCGTCGCGCTACGAGATCGCGGTCGAGAACCCGAGCGGCGTCACCCGCGGCATCTCGAGCATCGAGGTCGACGGGATCCCGCTGCCCGGCTCGGGGGGGAGTGTTCCACTCGCGAGCGACGGCACGACTCACCGGGTTCGGGTCGTCCTCGGCTGAGGACACGATTAAACCGAAAGGCCGGGCCCGTGAGGGGACCCGGCCTTTCGCTTGACGCTCGGGTTGTGCTTAGGCCTTGCGAACGTTGGCGGCCTGGAGCCCCTTCGGGCCCTTGGTCACCTCGAACTCGACCTTATCGCCCTCGGACAGGCTCTTGAAGCCCTGAGCCTGGATGGCGTTGAAATGCACGAACACGTCCTCGCCGCCCTCCTGGGTGATGAAGCCGTACCCCTTCGCATCGTTGAACCACTTGACCGTACCTTGTGCCATTGACTCTACCTCTCCTGTGAGGCTTGCGCCTCGGTGAAACCCCGCCACCATGGCAGGGAGGTCCTCCAGAAGTGGAGGACAAACGAAAACGCCGCGGGACCCGGGGTCCGCGCGGCGTTTGATCTCGACTCTCGCGACTTCGTGCTCGCTATCAATCGGTAACCGAGTGAACCTACCACCAAGACGTAGGGTACAGGCGGGGACGACCCGTGTCAAGCGAATGCTCGTGGGCCATCGCCACCCGAAGCAGCCCCGGAGGCATCCTCCCGCTCAGGAGACGGCCCGGTCACGGCGGCACCCCCATCGAAAAGGTCGCACGACGGTTGCGGGCCCGACAGGTCGGCGTCTTTTCCCCGCAAGCGGGCCGTCCTCCACCGTGAGACACGGTCGTGATGCGATCCGCGACCACTCCCTTGGACACCAGATAGGCCTTGGCGGACTTCGCCCGCTGCTCACCGACCTCTCGGCTGAACACGCTGTCCCCGGGCCCGTCGCTATGCCCTTCGATCAGGACGACGCGCTTCCCTTCGCCGCGCAGCCAGACCGCGTGCGCATCGAGGATTCCCATGTCGCGTGGCCGGATCTCGGTCGTCCCCCCCGCAAAGTACACGGATGAGAGCGGACCCGGCGCCGCCGGCGCCACCGCCCGATTCCCGAAGCCGGCAAGGCCCGGAGCGACGAGGGCCAGTACCGGCAAGATCACGAGCCCGGCGAGCCGCCTGACGTTCGTCC
>Ga0209640_10003420_pt1 | contig 13858 bp, 10 predicted proteins | sample RifCSP10_1_FD_184018 | JGI IMG/M metagenome (GOLD analysis project Ga0209640, IMG submission 184018) | Soil microbial communities from Rifle, Colorado - Rifle CSP2_sed 10_1 (SPAdes) (version 2) | ecosystem: Environmental > Terrestrial > Deep subsurface > Rock core/Sediment | place: Rifle...
AGTCATGCAGAAGATGTTCGCGACGCTCCAAAAGGTGATGCGCAGCGATGCGAACATCCTGGTGCTGGGCGAGACGGGGACGGGCAAAGAGCTCGTCGCGCGCACGATTCACGAGCACAGCCTTCGCCGCGCCAAGTCATTCATAGCCGTCGACTGCGCCGCCCTGCCTGAGCATCTTCTGGAAAGCGAGCTCTTCGGCCACGAGAAAGGGGCGTTTACCGGAGCTGACCGGAGCAAGAGCGGCCTGCTCGAACTCGCGCACACAGGCACGCTGTTTCTCGACGAGATCGGAGAACTAACGCTCTCACTGCAAGCGAAGCTGTTGCGCACGCTGCAGGAGCGTGAGCTTCGGCGACTGGGAGGCGAAAAGACGATCCCGGTCGATATCCGGGTGATTGCGGCAACCAGCCGCGACCTGCGCGCCGAGATTGCAGGAAAAACATTCCGCGAAGAGCTCTATTATCGTCTGAACGTTGTGGCCGTGCACTTGCCCGCCTTGCGTGACCGCCGGGAAGACATCCCGCTGCTGGCGAACCACTTTCTTCTGCAGTTCTGTCGCCAGCACCAGCGCGCGGCGAGTTCGCTGAGTGCTGAGGTCATGGAGTTTTTCCTGACCTACGATTGGCCCGGCAACGTTCGCGAGTTGCAAAACGTCATCCAGCACTCCGTGTTGTTGTCCGACGGTGATTCCGTCGAGTGCACCGACCTGCCTGATTATCTACAAGCGGCTTGCCCTTGCGGCGGTTCCTTCAAGGCCCTGCGCGAAAAGCACGCCGAAGCGGTTGAAAAGTCTTTCCTCGTGGAGTTGCTCAACAGGCACAAGGGCAACGTCTCAGAGGCTGCGGTCGAAGCGCAAATGACTCGAAAGATGATCTACCGGCTGGCGCAGAAATTCGCGATCGACCTCGAGCAATTCCGGCGGTCCTAACGCGCAGGACTCCAGCGATAACACGCCTTAAGCAACTTTCTTCACCTGGTCCGGGGTGTGCGCTTTTGTCCCACGTTATCTACGGAAAAGGATGGAGATATGAGCCCAGGGCCCGCCGAGCGGGACACCTCTGGGACACTCCGCCGTATTGGGTGAAGACGCCGCATCACGCTAACCGATAGATTCGGAAGCACAAGGGCCTGCCCGCGTCGATTGCCGCATTCTGGAACGCGGCTTGTCAGACTCCTGACGGTGAAGGCTAGACATGGAGGAGTAATGAGATGAAGAGAATCGCTCTTTTAGCATTATCGGTCTCGTTGGCGATGGTGATGGCGTTTTACATCTTCACGCCACAAAGCGCCGCCGCAGCCAATGGCGACGCCAGAGCCGGCCAGGAGATTCACAGGAAGACTTGCCTCAGGTGTCACGGCGAGCTAGGCAAAGGCGACGGACCGGCGAGCAAGCTGCTGAAAACCAAGCCGGCCGACTGGTCGGATAAGGCGGCCATGTCAAAGTTGTCGGATGACTATTTGTTCAAGGTAATCACCAAAGGGGGTGACAGCGTTGGGAAATCAAAGCTGATGCCCGCATTTGGTGACAAGCTGTCAGACCAGGATGTCAGGAACGTGATCGCATTCATTCGCTCGCTCGCCAGGTAGTCACCGCCTGCGCGACTCGTCTTGCGAATCTGTTTGCGGTCGGTTCAGGAGGGAAGGGCAAGGATTCCTGAACTAGGTTTTGGGGTTTCAAACTCAAAGGAGGTGGCCAATGTCGATGCGACTCAGTCGGCCCATTAGCGTGAAGCGAGCGGTTCCTGTGCTAGCTGTGCTCTTCGTGTTCCTGTTCATCGCGATCGGTTTGGCGGGAAGCAATGCCAACAGTGGCGAAGACGGGCGAAGAGTAGCGGCAGATAGTGACTACATCGGGGTTGAGACGTGCAGAAAGTGCCACGAGGACGAGTATCAAAAATTCAAAGAGACGAAGATGGGCAAGATCGTTCTCGATAGCCCGAGGACGCAGATGGAAGCGCGGGGTTGCGAATCGTGTCACGGGCCAGGACGCGCGCATGCCGAAGCCGGCGGCGACGTAAATCAGATTATCCGGTTCAGCCAGCACGCCGACGTCTCAAGGGACCTGCAAACGCAACAGTGCCTGCAATGTCATGAAAAGGGCGCACGGATGTTCTGGCGAGGGAGCACACACGAGTCGCGAGGGCTCTCGTGCGTGTCGTGTCACCAGGTGATGAGACGGGCTGTCGGCGCGGGCCGCTTTCTCGAGCCCCTGACTGAAAACCGCAACTTCGCTACGACGACTCGAATGGAGGTCTGCTTCGAGTGCCATCAGCTTCGCCGCGCTCAGTTGTTGCGCTCATCCCATATGCCATTCAGAGAAGGAAAGGTGACGTGCACAAACTGCCATAACCCGCATGGCACCCCGAATCCCAAGCTGCTGACCGAAAGCACAACTAATGAGAACTGCTACAAGTGTCATGCGGAACGGCGCGGTCCGTTCCTCTGGGAACACCCGCCGGTTATGGAAGACTGCCTCAACTGTCACGACGCGCATGGTTCGAGCAATCCGCAGTTGCTCAAAGCCCGAACACCGAGGCTGTGCCAGCGATGCCACATCGAAGCGAGGCATCCGACCACTCCACAGTTGGCAACGACCCGATTCTCTTTCAACCGCAGTTGCACCAACTGCCATTCCCAGATTCACGGTTCGAATCATCCATCCGGCGTGAGGTTCCAGCGTTGAGAAAGGGGAAGAAACCATGCACACATTAACAGGCAAGCTTCTCAGGTTCGTCGCACTACCGGCAGCGAGTGTCTTCCTCCTGGGCGGAACGCTTTACGCCCAGCAGGAACATGGCGAGCGCGGGTACATCGAGATAGGAATACGGCAGTTTGCAGGGGACCGTCAGTCGTCGAAGTTCTCGGAGTACCGGCACGTCCCAGGCGGCTTCTTCCTCCAACGATTCGAGCTGCATCTCAACAGTCTGTTTAGTGACAAGTACTTCTTCAACTATCAGACCCGCGAGACGATCGAAAAGGATCAGACTCACCTGGTTGACGCGGGTCGCCGCGGAAAATACCGTTTCCAGTTTCGCTGGGACCAGACTCCGCACTACTTCAGCAACACTGCAAAAAGCTTCCTCGTTCAGTCAGGCCCTGGCCTTTTCACGGTTCCGGCGGCAATCAGATCAAAGTTGGTGACCTCGCCCGGCGAAGTCGTCAGCTTCCTGGAGGGTGTCCGATCGCTTGATCCCAGGCTCAACCGAAAGCAGGGAAGCGGCATACTGACTGCCACACCGACCGCGGGCTGGACTCTCCAGATGCAGTTCTCCAGGGAGATGCAAACGGGGGTGCGCCCGTTCGGCACGACGACGAACTCGTTCACCAACGTCGTCGAGGTCCCTGAACCGATCGACTACCGAACCAATCTGGTGAGCGCGGGCGCGGAATACGCGAGACGAGATTGGGGCGTCCAGGTTGGCTACGCCGGATCCCTTTTTGAGAATAAGATCGGGGAACTGATCTGGGATAACCCGTTCAAGGTGACAGACGCCGTCAATAGTGGAACTCGCGGCCGTCTTGACCTTTACCCTGACAACGCCGCTCACAACCTGACCATTGCCGGCGCCGTGAACATCGCCAAATCCACGCGGCTTATGGCCAGCATCGTACCGGGTTGGATGACGCAGAATGATCTGTTTCTGGCGTTCACGACAAACACCGCGATCACGAACGTCCCAACACTTCCAGCGTCCAGCTTGAACGGGAAGAAGAACACGCTGGCGATGAACTACACGCTGACCAGCAATGCCATCCCGGTGTTGCCGCTCACCGTGCGTTATCGGTCATACGACTATGACAACGACACTCCCAGCCTCACATTTTCCGATTACGTGCGAACGGACGGTTCCTTGGGGGGCGTGTCGCGAAGAAGCCTCCCCTACTCCTTCAACCGTAAAAACCTCGAAGCCAGCGCGTCCTGGGGCTTCTTCAGAAAGTCCTCGCTGAAGTTCGCCTATGAGTGGGAGAGATACGAGCGTTTGCATCGAGACGCTCGCAGTTCGGACGAGCACACAGTCGGCGCAGCTTTGGACCTCGCCGCAAGCAAGTGGATCACGTTCAGAACCTCCTACCGGCACGCCAGTCGCGAGCCATTACATTACGAGGCTAATGAAGAGTCTTTCCCGTTGGGCGAACCAGTGACGGCATTGGGTCAGATTCACGATCTGCGCAAATACGACGAAGCAGCCAGAGGACGCGACCGAGCCGAGGCGTTGCTACAAATAGACCCGACCGACACTCTGTCGTTTTCAGCGTCGTATGGCACGACCCAAGACAACTACAGGAAATCGCTGTACGGCTTGCTGAAAGACATCAACTTCAACTACGCGTTTGACGTTACGTACAGCCCGCATCGCGCGATTTCCGTCTTTGCGGACTTCACACGAGAGAGCTTCAAATACAGCCAGCGCTCTCGTCAGCGCACTCCGCGAACGGCGACCGCTCCGGAGAACGACTCGATAAACAACGACTGGTCGAGCGAGATGCATGATCTTGTCGATACATATGGAGCGGGCCTTGAAGGCTCTGCGCTCGACAATAAAGTGACGTTTGAGGCCTTCTACAGTCTTGCGTCCGCAAAGGGCTCGATCCGCACAAGAGCTTTGGGGACGCCCGAAATCCCGGGCTTTCTAGTGACAACGGCGCAGGACTATCCCGACACCGTCAACAGATGGCATCAGGTCGTCGGTTCGGTTCGATTCAAGCTCGGAGAGCTCTACCCGAAGGTCGAATACCGGTTTGAGAAGTACGGGCGCAACGATTTTCAAACTGATCAAATGGTCCCGTACATGGTGGCCCTTGACCCGAGCACCAGCACGTCGATATTCCTGGGAGCAGATGCTCCGGGCTACAGGGTCCACATCGTGAGCGTTTCGCTTGCTTACCGGTTCTAGCCGAGGGCTAGAGCGTGTTAGCGGCGGTTCGTGCATGTTTCAACAGCGGCATTGTGCAAGTCCCAGGGCCCGAAGCTCAGACGAGCGAGGAGGCTTGATCTGCGGGCGCTGCCTCAGAACTAAGGCGGAGCCCTGACCCTCGCGAGGCGATCAGCACGTTGGCGGCTGTTCGCGAAATCGGGACCTGTTGACGATTGGTAATGACTATGAGTCGCGCTCACCTCCTTGGTTTGATCATTACGCTTGTGGCAGGCGGAGGTCTGATGATCGCGAGGTCATCAGGCGGGTCCGTAACTCAACCGATAGCCTTCAATCATAAGAAGCACGTCGTTGAGAATGAGCTCGAATGCTCCGCCTGCCACAGCGCTTTTTCAAACTCGGCTAATGCGGGAAGACCCAAAACCGAAACCTGCATGCTTTGCCACGAGACGGCGCTGACCGAGAGCGCGGAGGAGGAGAAGATCAGGCAGTATGCCGGACGCGGAGAAGAGATTCCCTGGAAGCGGCTTTACCGCCTGCCCGAGCACGTCTACTTCTCTCATCAAACCCACGTCGTTGCGGCGAAGGTGGAATGCAAATCATGTCACGGGGCCATTGGTGAGAGCACAACGCCGCCCGTTAAACCCGAGGTCAAGCTGACGATGGACGACTGCGTCGCCTGTCACGAGAGCAAGCAAGTGAGCATCGACTGCCTGGCGTGTCACAAGTGAAAGGAACCATCGACGGATGTCGCAACGAATCGATCGAAGAGAGTTCGCCAAGCTAATGACCGCCGCCGCCTCCGGCCTTGCGCTAGGTGGCTGTGCGGCAGGCAAGCTCGTACAGCTTGCCGCCGACGAAGAATGGCCGTCAGGAGTCGAGCGGCTGGTCGCTTCGTCCTGCCTTCAATGCGAAGGCGGCTGTGGAATCATCGCCCGAGTCGTCGACGGCCACGTTGTGAAGCTAGAAGGGAACCCGCTCCATCCAGTGAACCGCGGCCGGCTCTGCCCGCTCGGCCACGCCGGACTTCAGGTGCTCTACAACCCCGACAGAATAAAAGCTCCGATGAAGAGAGTCGGCGGGAAGGGATCCAGCGACTGGATCAAGATAAGTTGGGACGACGCGATCAGCACCGTCGCTGATCATCTCGGTGGGTTGAGAGAGCGAGGCGAGCCGCACTCGCTCGTGGTCTTCGATGGCCATCGACGAGGCCTGATGCGATCGCTGCTGGAACGGTTCTGCGAGGCGTACGGGACGCCCAATCATCTCTGCGCGTGTCAGCCCGATGGCATGACCGTGGCTCATGACCTCGCGCAGGGGATGGATGAACTGTTCGGGTACGATCTCGAGAAGACGAACTACATCTTGTCGTTCGGTTGCGGATTGCTGGACGGATGGCGATCGCCGGTCGGAGTCGCGCGCGCATACGGATTCCTGCGACAAGAGCGGCCCGGAGCCAAAGCGAAGATCGTTCAAGTCGAGCGCAGATTCTCGACCACTGCCGCCAGGAGCGATCAATGGATTCCAATCAACCCCGGAACCGAAGCCGCGCTCGCGTTGGGAATCGCATACGTCATCATCAGGGAACAGCTTTACGACCTCGAGTTCGTCCAGAACTACACCTTCGGCTTCGATGATTGGAAGGACGCGCAAGGCGAAACGCGTTTGGGCTTCAAGAGCGTCGTGCTGAAAGAGTACCGGCCGGACGACGTCGCTGGAATGACCGGCGTGCCGGTGGACGCAATAATCAAAGTAGCAAAAGAGTTCGCAATGAACAGACCGGCTGTCGCGCTCGCCGACCGGAACTCGACCTCCTACTCGAACGGAGCCTACACCGGAATGGCGATCCACGCCTTGAACGCTCTCGTTGGAAACATCGACGCTCCGGGCGGGATCATCGCTGAAGGTCCTCTTCCGCTCACGCCCATGCCTGATGTAAAACGCGATGCGGTTGCTGAAAGGGGACTCTCGATGTCCCGCATCGATCAGGGCGAAACCGGCGAGTTCCCACTTGCGACGAGCGTTGTAGAAATGGTCCCGGACAACATTCTCGCCGATACTCCGTATCAGGTTGGCGCCGTGTTCCTTTACAACAGCAACCCGGTGTTCTCCACGCGCATCGAGGCGAAGTTCCGACAGGCTCTAGGCAAGGTCCCGCTCGTAGTCAGCTTCTCCTCGTTTATTGACGAGACGGCCGAGCATGCCGACTTGATTCTCCCTGACCACCTATTCCTCGAGAAATGGCAGGACTCGGTGCCGCCGCCATTGCTTGGGACGCCGGTGCTCGGCATCGCTCAGCCTGTCGTCGAGCCGCTGTACGACACGATGCACACCGGAGATTTCATCCTGAAGCTGGCGGGGGCAATCGGCAGCCCTGTCGCCGAGGCGTTCCCGTGGAGCGACTTCAAAGAGATGCTCAGGTTCTCCGTTGAAGGGATCCACGAGGCAGGACGCGGGGCGATGTTCGCCGAACCGTTTGAGGAGGCTTACGCGCGAGAGATGCAACAGCGCGGCTGGGCAACCAACGAGTTCTCAAGTTACGACGACTTTTGGGAGGAGATGGTCAACAAGGGAGGCTGGTCGGGCTTGTACCGTTCTTATGGCAGGTGGGGCAAGGTCTTCAGGACGCCTTCAAACAAGTACGAGTTCTATTATCAGAGCCTCAAGGGAAAGCTTGAGACCCTCGCTCGCGCCAGCGGCAAGACCGTTGACGATACTCTCACTGACTTGCGCGTAGAAGCGCGCGGAGACAAAGCGTTCCTGCCGCACTACGAGCCGATAAAATCCGATGCCGCCGAGGCCGAGTATCCATTTTATCTCAATCCGTTCAACTCGCTTGTGCTCAATTCGGATGCGAGCGCAAACCTGCCGTGGATTCAGGAAATCGTCGGGCCTCACGTCGGCGTGCAGTGGGACTGGTGGGCCGAGGTGAGCCCGTCTGCTGCAAGCGAGCTTGGAATAGCCGAGGGTGATTGGGTCTGGATCGAGTCACCACGCGGGAAGCTCAAAGCGAAGGCAAAGCTCTACCTCGGCGCGATGCCCAACGTGATCAACGTGCCTTCGGGTTTGGGACACAAGGCTTATGGCCGCTGGGCTCGAGATGTCGGCGCGAATCCCAACTCGCTCGTCGAGGTTACTCACGATCGGCTGAGCGGGCTGCCGGCCTGGTTCTCCACCAGGGTGAAAGTCTACAAGGCATAGAGGAATGAAAACGGAGGACACGGAATGCCGAAGTGGACGATGGTAATCGATCTCGACAAATGCACGGGCTGCCGGGCATGCGTCGTGGCGTGCAAAGCGGAGAACAACATCCCATTCTCCGAGCCCGATCAGGCGTCGCTCGGACGCTCGATCTCGTGGATCGAGGTCATGACAATGACCGAAGGCGAGTACCCGAACGTCAAGACCCGGTTCATCCCGCGCCCGTGCATGCAGTGTGAGAATCCGCCGTGCACCAAGGTCTGTCCCGTCTACGCGACCTACAAGAACGAAGAGGGACTTGTGGCTCAGGTCTACGCGCGCTGCATTGGCTGTCGCTACTGCACGAACGCTTGCCCGTACACGGTAAAGTACTTCAACTGGTTTGAGCCGAGTTGGCCGGCGGAGATGCAGCCATGCTTGAACCCCGACGTGTCGCGGAGGCCTAAGGGCGTAGTCGAGAAGTGTACCTTCTGCCATCACCGTCTTCAGAAAGCAAAGGCGCTGGCGAAGGCTGAAGAGAGGAATCTCCGCGACGGCGATTACGTGCCCGCCTGCGTCCAGACTTGCCCGGCCGAGGCTATGTACTTTGGAGACATGGATGATCCAGACGGCCAGGTGCGGCAACTGGCTAAGGGCTCGCGCGCCTTCAAGCTGCTCGAGGACCTTGGAACCGAGCCGAAGGTCATCTACCTGACTGAGGGAGACTGGTATGGAGCACGCAAGACCTAAATGGCGAGGATTCCCGGTGCGAGCGCCGAGTGAGTTGTCTTTGCGTCACTCAGACACGTACGTGCCACCCTCGCATGCGTCGGAAGCGGACGCGGAGTTGTTTGCGCCGGTTCTCGGAGCCAGCCGCCGGTTCTATGTCACAGTCGGCATATTGTCTGCGATTGTAGTTTGGGCGTTCATCGCGTGGCTCATTCAGTACAATGCCGGCCTCGGAGTCACGGGCTTAAACCGCCCGATCTACTGGGGCTTCTACATAACCAACTTCGTCTTCTTCATCGGCATAAGCCACGCCGGCACCCTGATCTCGGCAATCCTGCGCCTCTGCAAAGCCGAGTGGAGGCGATCAATCACCAGATCGGCCGAGGTGATAACCGTTCTCGTTCTCTTCTTCGGCGTCGCGAACGTCTTGATGGATTTGGGCCGGCCGGACCGCGCGCTCAACGTGATTCAGCACGGTCAGTTCCGCTCACCGCTGCTGTGGGATGTCACCAGCATATCAACCTACCTGACTGCGAGCGCGATTTACCTGTTTCTTCCGCTCATCCCCGACATCGCGCTGGTGCGAGACAAGCTGATAGGGTACGCGCGCGTCGGGCGGCGTGTCTCTCGCTTGCGGCTCAAGTTCTACTCCGTCCTATCGGTTGGCTGGACCGGCAGCGAAAAACAGCAGCAACGCCTCGAGCGAGCGATCACCGTGATGGCTGTGCTGGTCATCCCGATAGCGGTTTCCGTGCATACGGTGGTCTCGTGGGTATTCGCGATGACCATTCAGCCGATGTGGCACTCGACGATATTCGGACCTTACTTCGTCGCCGGGGCGATCTTTTCGGGAATCGCCGCTCTGCTGATTGCGATGGCGATCATCCGCCGGGTCTACCACCTCGAGGACTACCTGAAGCCCGTGCACTTCAACAACCTCGGCATACTTCTGCTGGTGATGACGCTGCTGTGGTTCTACTTCACGTTCGCGGAGCACCTGACCTCGTACTATGGAGCGGAGCCGGCCCACATGAAAGTGTTTTGGGAGAAGATCAGCGGCCACTACGCGGTCGAGTTCTGGTCGATGGCGGTCCTATGTTTCGTCATCCCGCTCTCGATCCTGGCCCGCCGCAAGACCCGCACGGTAACGGGGACGGTGATAGCTTCGATCTCGGTCACGATCGGGATGTGGCTCGAGCGATTCACAATCGTCGTTCCGACGTTGATAAACCCGCGATTGCCATACGAGCGGGGCGCCTATCACCCGACGTGGGTCGAGGTTTCGATAACGGTCGGTTGCTTTGCGATGTTCATCTTGCTCTACGTCGTCTTCACCAAGGTCTTCCCGATCGTCTCGATCTGGGAGGTGCGTGAAGGACAGGAGAAGGCGATCAAGGAGACGGGAGATCGGATCAGAGGCTACTTGCCCGGCGGGGCCGCCGCGGCAGACTAGCGGGGTATTATGCAGGACATCTGCAGGACAAGAGGCGACACTTACTTCTGCCTGAGCGTTTGTTTCGACTATCCCTCGGAGAAAGTAGTCGAACCAGCCTCAGCCAGGGCCATCGCTGAGACGATCGAATCACTGGAGCATGTTGGCGGGCTGGAATCCCTGGCGGACGAAGTGAACAACTTCGAGGCCGAACTCGCCCGGAACGCGCATTCGCCCGACGCCGTGCTTTCCAACCTCCAGATCGAGTACAGCAGGCTGTTTCTCGGTCCGACCAAGCCGCAGGTCTATCCCTACGAGGCCGCCTTTCTCAGTCAATCCGGATGGCCGACGACGACCAGCAGCGAGCTGGCGTCGGCGTATCGCCAGGAAGGTTTGAAACTCGCCCCGGGCTTCAAAGAATCTCCCGACCACATCTCGATCGAGTTCGAGTTCATGTCCCATCTGTGTTGCCAGGAGATGAAAGCGAGGGAACGTAACGACGCAGAATCGTTGTGCTGTTACAGACGACAACAGCGGGCTTTCCTGGGCAACCACATCGTCCACTGGGTGCCGGTTTGTTTGGCGGCTGTCGAGCGAGCGGCAGTCGTCGGTTTCTACAGATCATTGGCTCGCATCGCAAGGGGATTTGTAGTCTGGGACTACGAACGTATCGAGGCTTCCGGAGGCAAGCAGTAAAGGAGGCGCTTATGTCACGGCTGAAGCGATTCATCGGGATCCTGGGGATTACTGTCTTCCTGGCTTGGTTTTTGATCCCGAGCATCTCGAAGGGCGAAGGGGACGACCCAGGGGGGCTATCCGGAAATCCCATGAAAGGGAGAAACATCTTCATCAGCAAGGGGTGCATCAAGTGCCACTCAATCTGGGGCATGGGCGGCAAACTCGGTCCTGACCTGACTCGCATCGGCATGGGGAGGAGCTTTTTGCAAATCGCCGGGTCGCTCTGGAGTCACTCGCCGAAGATGATCGAGTTGATGAAGCAGCGCGGCGTCGCCCGGCCCACGTTCACTCCCGAAGAAATGGGCGATTTCATCTCGTATCTCTACTACCTCAACTACTTCAACGAGCCGGGAGACGCGATTGCCGGCCGCAACCTGTTCTCCCAGCGAAGCTGCATAAACTGCCACGCAGTCGGTAACATGGGGGGCCGCATCGGTCCGCCTCTCGATGACTACCAGAAGTACGCCTCGCCCCTGTTCGTCGCGCAGGCCATGTGGAACCACGGCCCGCAAATGGGAGCTAAGATGAGGGCGCTCGGAATCAAGCACCCGGCCTTTCATGGAAAGGAGATGGCCGACCTGCTCGCGTTCATTCGCGGCCAGGCTTCGGGCACGATTCTCAATGAAAAGTTTATGCTGCCGGGAAGCCCCGTGTCGGGGCGGCGCCTGTTCGCTCAGAAGGGCTGCATCAACTGCCATTCGATAAACGGCAAGGGCGGAAAAGTAGGCCCCGACCTGGCGAGGAAAGACTTTTACAAGAGCGTGACCGAGATCGCCGGCGCGATGTGGAATCACGATCCGCAAATGTGGGGGAAGATGCAACAGTCGGGCAGAGGCCGCCCCGCATTCAACGGGAATGAAATGGCCGACGTTATCGCTTACCTCTACTTCATTCGTTACGTCGACAGGCCGGGCGACGCAGCAAACGGAAAAAGGATCTTCGAGCAAAAAGGCTGCGCCGAGTGCCACTCGCTGGGGCAGGGAACGAAGATAGGCCCCGACCTCAGTGGTTCGGCTTCGCTTGATTCGCCAATGAGTCTGACCACGGCGATGTGGAATCACGCGCCGGCGATGGAGCAGTTGGTGCAGGAAAAGGGTCTCCCCTGGCCGAAATTCGAGGGAGATGAGATGAGAGACCTCGTTGAGTACCTCAAGACGTTCGCCCGACCATCGGCGAGGAAATGAATGATCGGCCGGGGAGTTTCGGTGTTCGACGGTCACGATCCTCAGTGATGGCCGTCATAGGCTCCACGGTGTGCGTGTGGTAGCCTTGGCCGCGAGATCGCCTCAGGTGTGAACACCTGCCTCACCAGAGAAAGAGCAATCTTGGGAATGCTAACGACTATCAAGTGGGCTGCAATGATCGTCTGGCTGGTAGGCGGACTGGTCTGGGTAGCGTCGGGCCCTACCGCAGCCGCGCCGACCGCAGGAACGACGCCGGGGCTCGGCGGCCCGGCAGTCGCACATCCCACTTCTGTCAAGCACGTCAAGATCGGAAAGGCTGATTGCAAGGACTGCCACGGCGACCTCGTTAAGCAGAAAAACGTTCACCCGCCCGCGGCAGATGGCTGCACGACCTGCCACGAGTACAACGAAACGGGTGAGGGTGCTGAGATCAAGCAGGCGATTGAGGGCAATGACCTGTGCTTCACTTGCCACACGGAGAAACAAGAGGACCTCAAGAACAAGAAGTTCACGCATCCTCCTGCCGAGGCCGACTGCACGACCTGCCATAATCCGCACTCATCGGATGTGTCGGATATGTTGAAGGCTCCGGCAATCGACCTGTGCTTTGCTTGTCACACCGATAAGCAAGAAGAGTTCAACACCAAGAAATTCACGCACGCGCCGCTGAAGGACTTGGGTTGCCCGACCTGTCACAACCCGCACGCCTCCGATGTCGCTCCTATCTTGAAGGCGGAAAAGAACACTATTTGCACGTCGTGCCATAAGCTAAACGCCAAACTTCAGAGGAAAGCGGAAGGCACGTTCGTCGCCTTCGGCGACACCGTCGTGACAGCAGAGTATCTCAGCAGGGCCAAGAAGATTCTCCTGAGTCCTGACGGAAAGGGTCATCCGTATGTCGGGCACCCGGTTAGCGGGGTTGCCGATCCTTCAGCAAAGGAGAAACATCTGGCCTGCACGAGCTGCCACAACCCGCATTTCGGCAATTATGTCCAGAGATTTCAGAAGGACCTCAGAGGTCAGGCCTTGTGCGACACGTGCCACAAGCAGCAATGACGAGGTGACGAATGGCCCCAGTTAATGCACCAGCAAGCCGCGGACGCGGGCTTATCCTGCTCGCGCCCGTCGTGCTCCTGCTGGCAGTTCCTTCACTGCTAGCTTCGGACAAAAAGAAGAATGAGAAGGTCAGGAAAGACGTACCGGACCTAGTGTGGCCACTTCCACCCGAGAAGCCCCGCATCAAGTATGCAGGTTGGGTTTCAGATAACACGGACGTCGAACCTCCGCAGAAGAAGGGATGGCTATCGAAGCTTATCAATGAAGAGGAAACACGCAGGGTGTTCGGGATGACGCGGCCCGCCGGCATCGCGGTCGACTCGTCGGGGAGGATCTACGTCGCCGATACGCTCAAGGCGGTTGTCTTCGTGTTTGACATGGACAAGAAGAGGCTCAGTTTGCTGGGCGGTGATGCACGCGGCAGACTTGCCGGGCCGTTCGGGATCGCAATAGACGATAAGGACAACGTCTACGTTTCGGACACTGGGCTAAAGCGAGTCAATGTTTACGACAAGAGCGGGAAACTGACCGCTGCAATCAAGAAGGTGGGGAGTGAAACTATAGTCAATCCTGCGGGGCTTGCGATCGACCCGGGCAGAGGCCGCTTGTACATCGTCGATTCCCAGGGCCATAGGGTTTTCTGGGCCGATTTGAATCAACTCGAC
>Ga0209640_10003421_pt1 | contig 13856 bp, 15 predicted proteins | sample RifCSP10_1_FD_184018 | JGI IMG/M metagenome (GOLD analysis project Ga0209640, IMG submission 184018) | Soil microbial communities from Rifle, Colorado - Rifle CSP2_sed 10_1 (SPAdes) (version 2) | ecosystem: Environmental > Terrestrial > Deep subsurface > Rock core/Sediment | place: Rifle...
CGTCCAGCGATCCTGTCCTTCAAACGTCGGATCTTGTCTGAGCTGGAATCATAGAAGTGCGCGTAGACTTCAGTAGTGGCCCAACCCGGCAGGTGTCGGACGCTAGCGAGTTGACGAAGAACGCGAAGCGGGCTTCCCGGTTCTCCCCCTGGAATCGGCTCCTGGCCCTGCGAAGAAATCGAATATGTGGATCTCGGCCCTGCGCCCGTCTGGGCGAGGCCGCGCCAGAAACACTGGCAGCCACTCCCGAGTGTAGAGTTCGAAGATCTGAAGCTTGGTAAGTGTGCCCTCATCGAAGGGGCGGTCATGGAAGTCGTCGCTGGCCATGACTTTCATGCGTGAACGACAGACAGTCGCAGCTGACGCCTTGTCCCGACGTCTGGGGCTTCTCGGAGGGCATGAGCCGGGAACTCATCGTGCGTTCGACCATCTAGATGTCGCCCCGCCTGGTTCTTGCGGACGCCTCCCCATTGCTTGAAGAAGAACGGGACGCCGGCGGCGTGATACTGGTCGCGAAGACTTCTAACCCAAGACGCGTCCATCGGCCTGGCATTCGGACCACTTTCGCCACCTACGATCGCCCAATCGATCCCGCTCAAGTCGATTCTTCCGATGTCCTCGAGCAATGGCTCGACGGACAGAAAGCGAACCCTCGCCTGAGACGATCTGAGGACACCGATTCGTGGGACACCGTACTTCTTGTTCTCAACACTGACACCCCACCAGATGTGTGGTTGCCTTCCAGCTTCGCGGAGCGTCGTACCGAGGAGCGTAGCCATCCGGTCCGCGCGCTTGGTGAGCACCTGATAGATATGCCAGTTGGCCTTCAGCATCACGGCAGTGACCGCTGCAATATAGGCGTCCGGAATGCCCTCGTGAAACAAATCGCTCATGGAATTCACGAAGATCATGCGAGGCGCAGCCCAGCGCAGGGGTTCATCCAACTTCTCGGGGACGAGCCGAAGGTCGAACCCCTGCTCGAACGGATGACCGGGGACGCCGCGAAAGCGTTCTGCGAACGTTTCGGCGTAACAGTGGGTACATCCGGGGCTAACTTTCGTGCAGCCTCGAACGGGATTCCAGGTCGAATCCGTCCACTCGATCTTCGAGTTGTTACTCATCGAATGTCCCCTGAATCACAGCATTTCGCAGCCCTGTGACATGGTAGGTCACGATTGCACGCGACGCGATCCCAATTCGTTCACTGGCTTGCGCGCACGCGATAGGATCTCCGTCGCGACTCGACCAAGGCCGATCGGCGTGCCGGGCTCCGGTCGCCTGCGCCAGCGCCACGCGGTGCGAAGCGGGAAATCGGCTGGAGCGAGGGTTCCGCGGCGAGTCCCGTCCACGCGTTCTCGTTGTATGAGGCAGCGATGGCGTTTCGAGCCGCGAGACAGATGCTGCCACGAGGTAGCGGCTACTCGCTGCGGCTGCGTCACGTCGGGCGGCGAGCGGAAGCGGATTTCCGGCGCGCAGTGCCGGCGGCCGGAGCCCGGCACGCCGATCGGCCGCCAATCTCCTCGCGGACTAACCGGCGCCCGAGCGGGTACATCAGCGGGCGTCAGGGTAGAATCGAGCCCGGTGATCAGGCCATGACACAGCGTTCCCGTCAGGACTTTCTCCGGATCGGACTGTCTGGCGCCGTGCTGGACTACCCGGTTCCTCCCGAGGCGTTGCGCCTCCTGCTCGCGGGCGCCTGATCCGGACGCCGAGTGAACTCGACAGGGATCGGCCAGGCCACGCGGGACGCGGAGCGCCGTGTCTTCGCCAAGATCGGCTGGCGGCTGATGCCGATCCTGACCCTCAGCTACATCCTCAACTACCTCGATCGCACCAACGTCAGTTTCGCCGCCCTCACGATGAACGAGGCGATCGGACTGACGGCGACGCAGTTCGGCGTCGGAGCCGGGATCTTCTTCCTCGGCTACTGCCTGCTCGAGGTGCCCAGCAACCTCGTGCTCTACCGGGTCGGCGCGCGCGTCTGGATTTCGCGCATCATGATCTCGTGGGGGATCGTCTCGGCGGCGATGAGCCTGGCCGTCGGGCCCTCGAGCTTCTACTTCCTGCGCGCGCTCCTCGGGGCGGCCGAGGCCGGCTTCTTTCCGGGTGTCGCGTTCTACCTGGCGACATGGTTCCCGGCCGAGTACCGCACGCGCATCGTGGCCTGGTTCATGGTGGCCATTCCGATCTCCGCCGTCATTGGCGGTCCCGTGTCGGGCCTGCTGCTGTCGATGGACGGCACCTGGGGGCTGGCCGGATGGCAGTGGCTCTTCATCGCCGAGGGCCTGCCGGCGGTTCTCGTCGGCCTCAGCCTCCTGTGGCTGATGTTCGACAGCCCCGAGAACACGGCCTGGCTGACGGAGGATGAGAAGCGGATCGTTCGCAACCGGCTGCAGGCCGAGCAGCGGCCGAAAGAGGTGAAGCACCTGTCGCTCGCCGTCGTCGACGTGCGTGTGCTCATCCTCGCCGGTATCCAGTTCGGGTTTCTCGTCGGGTCCTACGGGATCGGGATCTTCATGCCGCAGATTCTGGACACCGGCCGGTTGACCGACGTCCAGATTGGCTTCGTCACGAGCGGCTGTTACCTCGTCGCGAGCGTCGGGATGATCGTGTGGGCCGGGTACGTCGATCGGGGGCACAGCAAGGTCGTGAATCTGGCGCTGGCCTGCGGGCTCTCGGCCATCGGCTTCCTCGGCGCGATCGCCTTCGCCGACAGTCTGTGGCTGTCGGTGCCCTGGATGGCCGTGGCCGTGACCGGCATCAACGGCGCCCGCGCGATCTTCTGGACGATCCCGCCACGCTTCCTGACGGGCGTGGCCGCGGCGGGGGGGCTGGCGTTCATCAACTCCATCGGCACGGCCGGCGGATTCGTGGGGCCGACGATCATGGGCTGGCTGACGGACCTGACCGGGTCGTTCTCGGCGGGCCTCCTCGCGATGAGCGGATTCCTGTTGGCGTCGGCGACGCTCGCCTGGACGCTGAGGCGGTTCGCTCCCGGAGAGTGAGGATGGTGCTCGCCGGTCAACTTGCCGACTGGGTGACGCGGATCCGCTTCGAGGATCTGCCGCCTGAGGTCGTCGAGGTCACCAAGCTTCGCATTCTGGACGTGCTCGGCCTGGCGCTGGCCGGCGCGAACACGAGGTTTGGCCGCTCGATCCGCGCCGGGACTCTTGCGTTGTCGCCGCCGGGACCGTGCCGCATCGTCGGCACCGGTGAAAGAGTCGGCGTGACGATGGCGGCATTTGCCAACGCCTCGTTCGCGCAGGCGCTCGAGTTCGACGACACGCACAACGAGTCAATCGTCCACATGAGCAGCCCGTCGGTAGCGGCGGCGCTTGCGCTGTCGCAGACGCGGCTCGTGTCCGGGCGGGACCTCATCCTGGCCATTGCGATCTCGAACGAAGTCGCGTGCCGTGTCGGCGTTGTCGCGCCGGGGCAGTTCCACCGCCGCGGTTTTCACCCCACAGGACTCTTTGCGCCGTTTGGCGTGGCGTACGGAGCGGGAAAGCTCCTGGGGCTCGGCGCCGAGGCTCTGGCATACGCCGCAGGCACGTGCGGCAGCTTTGCCGCCGGCGTGCTCGAGTGCTGGGTCGATGGGACCGACACCAAGTTCCTGCACTCGGGATGGGCGGCGCAGAGCGGCATCTCGGCCGCGATGCTGGCAGAGGCCGGCGTCACCGGTCCGCCGAAGATTTTCGAGGGACGCTTCGGCGTGTTTGCCTCGCACGTCCAGGATCCGACGACGTCGCCCCGGTTCGTTCGCATCGGGGAGGGGCTGGGGACGCACTGGGAGAGCCGGCTCTCGTCGTTCAAGCCGTTTCCCGCCGCGCACGTGCTGCACCCGTACATCTCCGCGCTGCTTCGTCTGCGGGAGACGCACGGGATCCGTCCAGCGGATGTCGCGCGCATCGAATGCCCCGTGGCCGAGTTCAACGTGTCGATCGTCTGCGAGCCGGTCGAGGAGAAGCGCGCGCCGGCGTCGCAGGCGCACAGCCGGGTGTGTCTGCAGTACACGCTGGCAGAGGCGCTCTCTCGTGGGAAGCTTGGCAGGGACGCATACGGAGACGAGGCGCGGCTCAATCCGGACGTCCTCTCCCTCGCCAGGAAGGTCGAGTACTACGTCGATCCGGAGTTCCCGGGCCCGGGCCGGTTCAAAGGCCTGGTGCGCGTCACGCTGCACGACGGCCGGGTACTCACCGAGACCGAGGAATACAACCGCGGGTCGGCGGAGAACCCGATGAGCGAGGCGGAGCTTCGAGCCAAGTTCGATGACAACGCCGCGGACATCCTTTCTGCGGACGCGCGCGACAGGCTTGCGCAGGAGATCGCCCGGACGGAGAATCTCACTGACGCGTCGACGCTGGTGGATCTGGCAGTGGGCAGTAGGCAGTAGGCAGTAGGCAGTGGGCAGTGGGCCGGCAGTTCACAGTTGTCACTCAAGCGAGGTGTGAGGTGACTCGTCGCCTTCTTCAATCGGTCGCTATCGCAGGCGCACTGATGCTTGTTCTGGCTACCGCTGCCTCCGGCCAGGCACCCCGAACGCCGTGGGGTGACCCGGATCTGCAGGGCGCCTACACGAACAGCGACGAGAGCCTGATCCCGATGGAGCGGCCGGATTCGCTCTCCGGGCGCGCCCTCGGAGACATCAATGCGGCGGAGCTCGCCAGGCTCAACGAACAGCGCAACGAGGCACGAATCGAAGCCGACAAGCAGCGCTGGGAGCTGCGCAGCCCGCTCCACTGGTTCGAGAACCACAACCCGAAGAACAGCCGCGCCTGGCTCGTGGTCGATCCACCCGACGGGAAGATTCCGCCGCAGACCGAGGCGGCGAGGGCTCGTGCGGCCGCTCGCGGGCAGGCCCGGCGCGGACGGGGCGAGGCCGATTCCTACGAGGATCGAAGCTTGTACGACCGGTGCATCACCCGCGGCCTTCCCGGATCGATGATGCCGGCCATCTACGGCAACTCCTACGAGATCGTCCAGGGACCGGGATTCGTCGCCATCCAGTACGAGATGGTCAACGAGCTTCGCGTCATTCCGCTCGACGGCCGCCCCCACGTCGGTTCGGCGATCCGCACCTACATGGGCGACGCGCGAGGGCGCTTCGAGGGCGACACGCTCGTGATTGAAACGACGAACTTCACCGACAAGGTGCCCTACCGGGGATCCAGCGAGCACCTGCGTCTGGTCGAGCGATTCACGCCCCGTGCTCCGGGCATCGTCGAATGGTCCGTCACCTTCGACGACCCGGCGACGTGGGCCCGGCCGTGGACGTTCGCGATGAATCTGACCAGGACCGACGAGCGGCCGTTCGAGTACGCCTGCCACGAAGGCAACTACGCGATGCGCAACATCCTGGGCATCGCCAGGCAGGAAGAGGCCGCCGCGCAAGGTCGGTAGGCGGCCTCAATTCCCAACTCCCAAACACCCAACTCCCAAGCGGGAGGCTGATGGGCCAGGTTCAATCTGAGTTGGGCGTTGGGAGTTGGTTGCGCGACAGTCGTTGGGAGTTCGATGATCGATCTCGCAGGGTCGCTGCAGCGATTTTTCGGCCACGCCGGCTTCCGCGACGGGCAGCTGGACCTCGTGCAGACCGTGCTCGATGGCCACGATCTGCTGGCGGTGATGCCCACGGGCTCCGGCAAGTCGCTCGGCTTCCAGTTGCCCGCGCTGCTGCTGCCCGGTACGACCCTGGTCGTCTCGCCGCTCATCTCGTTGATGAAGGACCAGGTGGACGAGCTGAACCGCCGCGGCATTGGCGCGGTGGCACTGCACTCGATGCTCCCGCCAGATGCCCGTCGCACGGCGCTCGCGTCGGTCCGCGCGGGCGCGTGCCGGCTGCTCTACGTCGCGCCGGAGCGATTCGCGTCCGACTTCTTCGTGCGCACGCTGCACGAGATTCCCGTCGCTCGATTCGTCGTGGACGAGGCGCACTGCGTATCCGAGTGGGGTCACGATTTCAGGCCGGACTACCGGCGCCTCAAGGAGGCCGCCGGCGCGTGCCGGCGCAGCGACGGCCGTCCCGGGCGCCCGCCGATGGCGGCCTTCACGGCGACCGCCACGCCGGAGGTCCGCTCCGACATCGTCGATCTGCTCGGGCTGGCGCAGCCGAAGGTCGTCGTCGCCGGATTCGACCGGCCCAATATCGCCCTCCACGTGCGGCCCGTCTCCGGGGACATCGAGAAGTACGAGCTGCTTCCGCACCTCGTCGAGGGTGGCCGGGCGCTCGTCTACGCGTCGACGAGGCGAAAGGCCGAGGCGGCTGCAGACACGCTGAAGGTTTCAGGCATCGATGCCGCCGCCTACCATGCCGGCCTCGCCGATGCGGAACGCAGCGCAGTGCAGGAGCGATTCGCATCCGGCGCTCTCCGGATCGTCTGCGCGACCAATGCCTTCGGCATGGGCATCGATCGCCCGGACGTCGAGACGGTAGTCCACCTGGATATTCCCGGCTCGGTCGAGGCCTATTACCAGGAGATTGGCCGGGCCGGTCGTGATGGCCGGCAGGCCAGCGCCACGCTGCTCTGGAATTACGCCGACGTGAAGACACGGGAGTTCCTGATCGACCGGGAGAACGACGATGACGTCGATCGTGTCACGCCCCGGCACAGGCCCGATCCCGCGGAAGTGGCGCGGCGCAAGGAGCTCGATCACAAGAAGCTCAGACGCATGGTGGCCTACGCCGATACGGCCGGGTGCCTTCGCGCGACGATCCTGCGCTACTTCGGCGACCCTGCCGCGCGCGAGCCGTGCGGATCCTGCGGCACCTGCGCCAGGCGCCGGACGATCGATCCCGACGATCGGCTGCTCGTGAGGAAGATCCTGTCGGGCGTCGCCAGGGCGGGCGGGCGCTACGGCCGGCGACGGATCGCCGCGATGCTGGCGGGGAAGCTGGACGACCTGCCCGAGCCGCTCACGCAACTGTCGACCACGGGCATTCTGCGGCACGAGCCGCTGAAGTCGATCGAGCAGTGGATTGACGCCTCTCGTGCCGCCGGACTGCTGCGCGCCTCCGACGATCAGTACCAGACGCTCAGTCTGACGACGCTGGGGCGGGAGGTCATGACAGGGCGCGTCGAGGACGTCACGGTTGCCGCGCCCGTCGCCCGTTCCGTTCGCGCCGCGGGCAAAGCGCGGCGCCCACGTCGAGGCGCGGGACGCACGCGCGTGCGAGGGTTGTCAGCTGGCGGCGACCGACCGGGTGAGCTGGTACAGGACGCCGTCCAGGCGACGACGCTCGCGCCGGCTGTCGATGCGCTGAGAGCGTGGCGCCTCGAGGAGGCGCGCCAGCGCGGGATCGCGCCGTTCGTGATCCTGCACGATCGCACGCTGCTGGCGATCGCGTCGGCGCTTCCACAATCGGCTGACGAGTTGAGCAGGATTGCCGGCATCGGGCCGGCCAAGCTGGCGGCCTACGGAGAAGCCATTCTGGAGATCGTCGAAAGTGGGAAGTTCAAAGTGCAGAGTTGAAGAGTAAGTGTGCTCAGTGCCCCGTCGCCCTCCGGTTGAGCAGCTCCCGCCAGTTGAGGACGACCGTGATTGGAATGCCCGTGGTACCGCTCGACTTCGCCATCACGAACCGTCCATCGGATGCCACGTCATACGACGGCGGTTGTTGACTGCGGATGTACCCGGCGGGGCGCTCGAACAGGCGCACCGGCGGCTTGAAGTTGAAGCCGGAGAGAAGTGGCTGCCGTCGAGGGTCACCTTGATTGGCGGCCGCCCTTCCAGGTCGTACCGCCAGACATCTCCAGCCACAATGACAGCCAGGCTGCGACCGTCTGGGGAGAGGCGCAGATTCTGAGGGTTCTTCAGCCCCGCGGCGATTGGAGCTGATGACTCGGTGCCGTTGCGAGCGATCCAGACCAGGGATCCCGCATCGGACGTGGCTCCGAGATAGGCCAGCGTGCCGTTGGCCGAGACGGAGAACGATCCGAAGATCTGGTACGAGCCGACCTGGTCGACGACCGCTGTCGCTTCGCCGGCGAGCGAGCGGGAGGCCTCGTCGAACGTCTGGGCCATGAGGAGGCCGTCCCGCAGGAAGAGGAGGGACCCGGGCGACCCGTTGCCCGCGGCGTAGACGGCGCCCACTTGCGACGCCGCCACGAGTCGAGTCAGATCCTGCGCGTCGGGCGTCGCGTTCGCGTCGCCGACGTAGATGCCCCTGTTGCCATCCGTGCTCGACGCGCGCTGGTACAGGAAGTGACGACCGTCAGCTAAGGCCCACGGATTGAAGTGTCCTCCCTCGGCCCGCGCCTTGTCGACGGTGGTGACCTGCACCGGCGTCCCGCCGTGCGCCGGCACCCGCATGATGCCGTTCTTCGACGTGTCGCTGAACAGGATGACGTCGTCGCGCGTCCAGGTGCCTCCCACGAAGTTGACGACATCGCACAGCGTCTCGGCCGGGCCGCCTGACACATCGACAATCCTATATCACTGCAAGGGGCCCTGAACGACTGATGCCACCTTATCTGCCCGCCAGGCGAGCGTCCTTCATCTCGCGTGTCCCTTCTTCGCAGTCTCCTCAACTCTGACGCGCGGCACACCCGTTGCCCATAGTTCAGTGGAGTGCTGGCAAGTCGCGTTCTTGAGCAGTCCACCGCTCAAGACGCGAGTTCCGCGAAACTCTGCAGCGAGAGTTTGTGATTGGGTTGACTGTTGGCCGGTCATAGTACGATCGCCACCCGCTGTCGATCCCTCTGTCGCTAGCTAGCTTCTTCCGCAAATCGCAAATTCCTAGCTAGGACACTCACTCAAGGCTCCGTCGACGCAGGTCGTAAAACACTCTGAGTCGCCGGACGCTGCCACGCCGCATTCGCCGTAGGAGCACGTGTCGCAATTCGACCAATTGCGGCAAAACGTACTTACCTCGAAGTATCCAAAGTACCAGCAGTTGTCCGCCGCGACACGAATCTGGGCCAGAAAGACGGTCATACACGTCAACCCGAACATGGTGAGGCTCGCTGCGAGCCCCGCGCCTCGGCTCTTGGTCATCACGCTTCTCCTTTCCTCTCTACGATGTTCGTCGGTGTGCCTCGGGCCCGCAATTGACGGTGACACACCTTCCAGAACAGAGCGTCAACTGACGCAAAACCCGACACCCGACGCATAGCAGGCCGAGTAGCATCCGCCGAGGGGAATGCTTCCCTGGTGAGCGCCCGCAAACAACCCACACTCCCCGCCGAGACATTGAGCGCATTGGTTTGGATTCTCTGAGAAGTCAAGCCAACAATCTAAACCCATGTCAAAGCCCTGATCTCGACATGGACCGTACGGGTCATTCGCGAACACTTGGGATGGTCTGAAAAGCAATGTTGTGAGCGTCAATGCCAGGGCCACCAAACCGGTCACGACGCTTTCACGTTCAATAGATAGGGCCATTTCCTTTTCCTCCTTACCCAGTTGTCCACTGTTGGAAACAGGAAGACATGCCTCTGCGCTGGAGCCCAGGCATTAATGCACGGCAACGGAGTCGTCGTCTAGACATCATCTGCCGTACGAATCTGAGGGAAGGCAACGACTGGGCCCGTAGTGGATATCGGCGTGGGCAGTGGCGTATACTCGGCGCTGATGGGAGACGCTGCAATGAAGAGACTGCCAGTCGTCTTGATTCTGTGTGCGTGGCCTTTGGGGAACTACATCGGCGCCCAAGACGCGCCCGCTGCGCCCAAACCTCCGTACACGAGCGTCGAAATGCGGAAGCGAATCAGCGGCGACATCCCTGTTACGTGCCTCCTTGCCGCCGACAAGACGGAGCATCTGGTAAACAGAACCGTAACTGTCGCCGGTAAGACGTATCGCTGCGTCTCGGTGCTCGACGAGCATCTCACGCGCGTCGGCGCGGCGTGGACGCCGGTCTCCCCTGAGCCCGCGAACGCCCGATAGGAGCGAACGGCGCCGGTTCTCGGCGCGGGGGAATTGTCGGTTTTCAGCAGGAAGGGACCCTGGTTTTTCAAAACCTTTCCCCCCTGACTTGTCCACCCGCGCCTGAGCGCGCGTAGCGGTTTACCAAACGTCGGAGCAGTCTACTCGGTTCACGTCCTTTCGCTGTTCGTGTGGTCGTCGAAGAGCCCTACGGGCGCTCGGCGGCGGTGGAGACGACACCGGTGTGGGCTGTGGGCTGCCGCCGAGCGCCCCCCGGTGACACGGCGTGGCCCGGATCATCGTCCTCGCTCCTTGGGGTCCTTCGGGAGTCGGGGCTTGAGCCGTGGCCGATACGATTCGCCGTCGATGACGAGGTCGTAGGCGTTACTGGTGAAGCGGTCGATGGCGCTTTGGGCGCGGACGGGATCGGCAAAGGCCGCGGCGGATCACATCGAAGACGCGCAGGCCGACGTCGAGGAGCCGCAGGCGTTGGAAGAGATCGTTGCGGACAAGGGCTATCACAGCAATCAGACGATGGTGGACCTCGACGCCGTCGGCATCCGGTCGTATATCGCGGAGCCCGACCGCGGTCGACGCGACTGGTCGGAGCATCCGGACGCGCGAGCACCCGTGTAGGGCAATCGTCGTCGGATTCGTGGACCCCGAGGCCGGCGCTTGATGCGTCGACGCGGCGAGACGATCGAACGCTCCTTCGCGCATGTCTATGACGGGCGGAATGCGTCGCACCCATCTGCGCGGTCACGCGAACATCTTGAAGCGGCTGCTGATTCATGCCGGTGGCTTGAATCTTGGGCTCGTCATGCGTCAGGTCTTCGGCGTCGGCACGCCGCGCGGCGTGCAGGGCCGACTCGCAGCCGCGATGGCCGTCGTGGTCGCGCTGTGGACGCGTGTCGAAGACCTGACGCTCGCCATCGGCGCGCACCCGGTCGATACTCCACACGGATTCACGCCGAGTCACCATTTGGAGCTGCTGCCAGTCGCCGGTTGAAAGAACGCTTTAACCACGGGCTGCTAGCTACGCCATTCAGCTTCGCCCCCACCGATCCGAGCATGCGGCTTTCCCGCACTCGGCTCTTTCGGAGGTGGGTCCGAATTAGCAAGCGAGGGCCTCCCGCGTGTGGAGAATGCGCGCACGGGGAAGGGGAAAGTGCTTGAGCCACTGATTGAACCGGCCCCACGTGAGCCGCCGCTGGCTTCGGCGTCGGAGCGCGCGAAACCATCCACGGCGAACTTCGTCGTAGAAGCGGTCCAGTGCATGCCAGTTGCTCGGCAGACCGTAATAGCGATAGTGCCCACGGAGCACGCTGCACAGCCACCATGATCGCAAGCTCAGTCTGGGCGTGGCTTAGGAGCGACAGATCGCGTAGTCGTCAACCGCGCCGCTAAATTTCAACAGCCGGAGGTACATCCCCCCCGGCGCGGTTGTACTCAGTTAGCCGTCGGCACGCGATCGATCTTGTCCACTACCACGACAGTGAACGGAACGCGCCGCTTCTCGAGCCGCAGCCCCAAAGCTTCAATGGCCTTCTCCACTGAAACCCCCGTCGGCTCCGAAAGGGGAGTGCCCTTGACGTCGGCGGTGATCCCCCTCGAAAGGAGACTCCGAACGGCTCTCTGATCAGGGGGCAGCTCGATCTTGAATTGGTAAACACCTTTGAGGCCTGTCCTATCAAGAACGAACTGATCGAGATTCGACGTCAACAGCGTTGACAACTCAGCCATGCTCATCCGTATCGCAGTAATCTCAGTGGTCCGCCGCTCAGTGTATCGAGTCTCATGCACTGACCGAGCCGTGATCGTTCGGATGCCTGTCGGCAACATCATGGTGCGAACCTGGTCATCCCCTTCTCCGGTCCGAACATCATTGAACGAAGACGACGGCAGGGAGGGTTCGACGGGAAACACTTTCGTCAGCTCGTTCGCCGGCTTTGCTTCCTGCATTGTCACGCCGTTCCGGCCGATGACGAGCTCATATGCATCCATGGGTCGTTGCTCTGAACGGGCAACGAGGCCAAGGCGATCGACGAGTAGTGCCCGCAACATGTCAGGCACATGCTCCCGCGCAGCTCCGGAAGGGATGGTGGCGTGAATATCGAGACGAACCTCTCGAAGCCATTCAGGACCGAACAGCAGCCGTTCGTTTACCTGAAACGCCCTTAGCAGCACGGATCGGATGGAGGTCGCGGTGAGGTCCACTCGGTCGGGCGTCACTCGCTGAGAGGGCCTGGTGCCAGCCCGCGACACCCGAACACTCGCAACCTCAAATACCGGTTGCGGCTTGGCTTGCGCAAAGGCGACAACGGCTGCGCCCAGCAGAACCACCCACGAGAAGTTTAGATTCCAGACCATCCTTCGCACGGGACCCTCCATCATGTCTGCTAGAGTTTGCTATAGCCATTTCTGGAGCCAGCCCCACAGGCCTTTTTCGGTGACCCTGTCGTCTAGCATGTCATCTATCACGGATTGGAACACTTCTAAAGGCTGAGCGCCAACGATGAGCTTTTGCAGCCGGGCCCGACCGCCGCCGTCAACCGTACCGACGGCGAAACTTGGAGTACTCAGGAGGCCGAGCCCCGTGGCCAACTTCACGTCCGCGTCGATGACCTTCGTGGCCCCCACCTCGTCTCCCATGCACTTATGGAAGGCACTGCGCTCCAAGCTCATGTCGTCGATCAGGCGCGTAATGTCGTCCGCAGTCTTCGACTCACTCTCAAACAATCGGTCGTGGAGATCCCAATACTGCTCCTGTTGACCCGCACAGATTGCGCCTCTCGCAAGGAGTCGCGCACTCTGGTGCATTTTCAGTGGATTGTTGGCGAACACGTAGCGAACTTTGCCCGTATCCACGTACTGGCGCCTCAGCTCCTTCAGCACGCCGGTGGCATGCCGACGACAGAAGGGACATTCATAGTCCGAAAACTCCACGACGAATGCGTTGGCGCTCTTCGATCCCATCGAAGGCATGCTGGTCACATCGACCGTCACGTCGTCAGGTGCATTTCGCACCGGCTCCGGCGCCCGCGGGCGTGCGGTGTAGATCTGATAAAGCAAAACGCCCTGGAGCGCGACCGTGAGCGTCAGCAGGACCGTGTTGATTTTCCCGATTCGCATGTGCATCACCCGTCAGTGAGGAAGGAGACCCGAGCGATCAGGGCGCGAGTTGGTGCAATTCGTTGCAGCGACCGCCGGAGTGCGCGAATTTGACACAAGTGCTCCAAGGCCGACAAGGCATCAAGTGCCGTACGAAGAGGCAGGGTGATCGGCGGCCCTTCCATGTGGATTCGACGTCGCGCGTGACAGATAGCCTGACGGGACGGCGTTGCACAGAATGCCGTACGTTCGCGCTGCAGGCACGATGTCGTCCATCTCCTTGGATAAAGAAACGGCCCCCCACCGACGTGGAGTGGCCGCCCCGGAGGTGGCTGTGCGGTCACCGTGTTGTGGGTGGACGACGACGAAACGACGCTCGAACCTCGGCAGCCGGCTCCTGGGTTAGAGGAAGGCCACTCCGTCCACACCGCCGAACAAGAAGTGAGGCAAGCAGCCTCCTCGAGCGCGTCGCATCGAGTGTCGCGCTGATCGAGCTCAACTCTCCGCGCGGTCGTGCGTCACGAGCAGACGCAGACAGGCTTCGAGCGGCTGCTCGAGGTCGTGGATCGCCGCACCCTGATGAAGCTTTAGCGCTCCCGGCGGCCGCGGCAGCGTCTTTCCCGCCTGGTCGAGCGTTTCTCGCTCAGCAGCGCCTTGTCACCGAGACGATAGGAACGATTAGCGGGGTATTTGGCGCGCGAGGTTGGCGGAATGCTCCGTTATGCGGCCATGCCCTCCCGCCAGCACAGCTACAGTTCACAGTTCCACGGTACTCGTGGTGCTCTTTGAAGTGCGTAGACGAAGCCTCGCCACGTCGCCACGTAGGTGAAGTCCGCGACCCAGAGCTGATTCGGCCGTGTCGCCGTGAACCGGCGGTCGAC
>Ga0209640_10003422_pt1 | contig 13855 bp, 14 predicted proteins | sample RifCSP10_1_FD_184018 | JGI IMG/M metagenome (GOLD analysis project Ga0209640, IMG submission 184018) | Soil microbial communities from Rifle, Colorado - Rifle CSP2_sed 10_1 (SPAdes) (version 2) | ecosystem: Environmental > Terrestrial > Deep subsurface > Rock core/Sediment | place: Rifle...
AATTGCTTCGGTTCATCGCCTTTTTTAACCAGGTTTGTGTTCCATGCCACGGTCATAATCGTTATGGAACTTGCCAGCCAATAGGTGCCTTTCAAGTTAGCTGGATAGGCGGCAGCTTCCGGCAAAACTTGATCGAGAGTCAGCTTTTGATCATGAAGCTGCAATATATTTTCCAGGGATATTTGAAAAATATCCGCGAATACCCTGCCACCCCGGGCTTCCGTAATAGCGCGCACCGCGAGCTTATCCGCGGTCGCGTCGACGTGATTGATCTTTATGCCGGGAAAGCGCTTCTCGAAAACAGGAAGAATTTTTTCCGCATTGATCTGTGCCAGGGTGCCGTAGAAATCCCAGTCCTGCTGGTAGGAGAGATCGATCGGATCGATCGCTGTCGGATGCCCGCCCTCGGACAGGCCGAGCAGGCGACTGTCCCAGCGGATTATGTTGACGCTCGGCGCGAACTTCGGGCGAAAGCGCTTGCGCGTGCTCGCGCTCGGCGGCGTCCTCGTGCCGTACTCGCGAAACAGCATCTCACCGGCCTTTAGCTCTTCGCGCCGATCCGGTGTGTCGATAAATCGCGCCAGCAAATCGACCTTGCCCTCGCGAAAGCGGTAGCGCGAGGCGAAGGCGTCGCCGTCGAACAGGTGGCGCAGCTTTACGCCGAAGGTTTCTTTTTGGCCCGGCGCGACGCGATATAACTCACCGTTCAATTCGCGCGGCACGACGCCGTCCACACGCTCGAGCATCCACGTACCTTCCGCGCTCGCGGTTCGGTGCGCGAGATAGCCGAGGCTCGTGTCCGCGGCCAAAGCGCGAGGTAACAGCGACGACTCAATGAGCCCAAGGGCGCTCGCGGCGCCGAGCACTTTCATGAAATCGCGACGGGTCGTCATGGCGACAAGCTCTTCAATTCGTTATCCATCGCGGCCGCTTCCGGCGCTTGCGGGTAGAGCGCTTTTCCTTTCTCCCACGCGGCGCGTGCCGCCGCCGGATCGCCGTTTTGCTTGTGTGCCAGACCGAGATTGAGATAGACCGACGGCAGTACACTTTGCGGGACGGCGTCCGGACGATTGGCGCGCAGCTCTATTACGGTATTCAAATCCTTAATGGCGATGGCCGCCTTACCGAACATCGGCGGTACCCGCGAACCGGTGTTGCCGCGCAGGAGATAAACGATGAACTCGTTCGGGAAGCGCGCGACCGCTCGATCCAAGGTTTCGAAACCCTTCGCGACCCAATCCGGTCGCTCGAAAAGAGGAACGGTGGAGGTTTTGCGCACTTGCGCATTGCCGAGCCAAGCGAGCGCCGCCGGATCATTGGGGTTCGCCGCCACGGCTTTTTCGAACATGGCGAGGGCGTCGTCTACCTTTCCGGCGTCGAGTGCCAGCCTACCTTCGGCGACGAGACTGGTTTGAGCAAAGGTATTCGACGCGGTTGCGACAGTGAGCGCCACCGCAATGGCGGCGACATACAACGACCAAGTACGCTTTTCCATGGCTTTGTCCTCGGAGGTGTCAGTGTCGCGAAGCCTACGGCCGGGAATGGCGGACGTCAGCGGCCATGCGACGAATTCCGCGAATCGCGCCGCCAACGGAAACCGGCAGCGACGAGTGGGGCGACGTTCGCGTCGTGCGGATTACCGCAGACTTTGCGCCAGCAGCGCTTAGCGGGACTGATAACGTCGTATCGCGTTGAATCCGTACGCGTGCCCGGTATGTCTATGGCATCACGTGCCAGCCCGGATTCGTTTCAGCAAACGTTGCGTATATGTCGTGTTGCTCGGGGCCCGACGGAGCAGGTAAAGTCGCGGCCGGACGTGCGCGGGGAAAATGCGAATGGTTGCTAAGGTCTACTGGGAAGATTTGTTCGTCGGCAAAGTAATCGACCTCGGATCGCGCGAGGTGTCGCGCGAAGAAGTACTCGAGTTCGCCCGGCACTACGATCCGCAGCCGTTTCACACCGACGAGGCGGCGGCGCAGCTTTCGATCTACGGCGGTCTGATCGCGAGCGGTTGGCATACCTGCGCGATGATGATGCGGCTGCTGTACGACGGCTTGTTGAGTCGGGCCGCGAGCCTCGGTTCGCCGGGCGTCGACAGCGTGCGCTGGCTGAAGCCAGTGCGCCCGGGCGATACGCTGCGCGCCAGGATGACGATCGTCGAGACGCATCCGTCCCGCAGCAAACCCGATCGCGGCACGATCAAATCCAAATGGGAAGTGCTCAATCAAAACGATGAGCTGGTGATGACGATGGAAGGCATGGGGATGTACCGGCGACGCCCGAGCGAGGTTACAACGTGACCGACTCAATCGACGAGACTGCACCGACCAAGATCATTCCGGTCGACGGCGTGCAAATCGCAACGTATGCGCGCGGCAACGGCAAGCCGATAGTAATGATCAATCGCCTCGGTGCGTCGGCGCGGGATTGGGGTTCGCTGGCGGATCGGTTGGCGCAACGCGCGCGAGTCATTACCTTCGACAATCGTGGCGCCGGCCTCTCGGCGGCACCAGCGCAACCGTTCACGCTTGAGCGCATGGCGCAGGACACCGTCGCTGTTTTCGAGGCCTATGGCCTTAAGTCGGCAAATCTCGTCGGTCACTCGATGGGCGGCATGATCGCGCAGCTCATCGCCGTGAGCCGGCCCGATTTGGTGGAACGGTTGGTGCTGATCGGAACACACGCCGGCGCAAAGTCCGCGGTTCCTTCGACGCCTGCGGCGCGTGCCGCCATGTTTCCGCAGGAAAAGTTGCCGCGCGAGGAACTAGTACGACGACAATTCATGGTGTACGTGGCGCCGGATTTTCTCGAGCAGCATCGCGATGCATTCGAACAAATGATGGCCGTGCGTTTGGCGAACCTTATTCCGTTTGAGCTATGGCAATTACAGTTGCAAGCCGTACTGCAGAGCGAGCGCGCTGATCTGATCGGCGCTATCCGCGCGCCGACGCTGATCGTGCATGGGCGCGAGGACGCGTTGATACCGTTCGCGAACGGCGAGAAGTTGCGCGACTTGATCCCCGGCGCGCGCCTCGTGCCGATCGAGGATTGCGGCCACATGGTAAATTGGGAAAAGCCGGAAGCAGCGGCGGCGCTGATCGGCGAATTCTTCGGTTTGTGACGGAGGCGCAATCGTCGTCCAGCGTGTACGGTGCTGCGTTCGGTTTTCGCTGTTAGGTGCGCCGTGTATAGTGCTCCGCTCGTTGCCAGCCAACTTAATAACAAGGGCTCGCCATGACTGATGTCATCCTGCATCACTATCCCACGTCTCCGTATTCGGAAAAGATTCGCCTCGCGCTTGGCGCGAAGCAACTCGCGTGGCGCTCTGTCACGATTCCACAGATCATGCCGAAGCCCGATCTCGTCGCGCTTACCGGCGGTTATCGTAAGACGCCGGTCGTGCAGATCGGCGCCGATATCTACTGCGACACCGCGTGCATACTGCGTGAACTGGAGCGCCGGTTTCCAAAGCCGAGTTTGTATGCGTCGCCGACGGCGGAGCCGCTCGCCAGTTGGGCCAACGCCAAAATGTTCGGTCCGGCGGTTGGCGTGGTGTTCGCCCATCTCGGCGATTCGGTCCCGCAGGAATTCAAGGACGACCGCGCCAAATTCTCCGGGCGCGACTTCAACACCGAGCGCATGAAAGCGGCCGTGCCGCATTTGCTCGATCAATTGCGCGCGGCGATCGCGATGCTCGACGCCATGCTCGTCGACGGCCGACCGTTTTTGTTGGGGGACACGCCGTCCGTGGCCGATCTCGCCCCGTATCATTCGCTTTGGTTCGTCGTCGATCGTGGCAAGGTGACCATTCCGCCGCTCGCGGAGCATCCCCGCGTCACCGCGTGGATGGCGCGCGTTAAGGCAATCGGCCACGGCCAGCCGACCGACCTCAGCAGCGCCGATGCGATCGATATGGCGCGCAACGGTAAACCGGCTGTGACCGGCGCCGCCGATGCCAACGATCCCGCCGGCCGCAAGCCCGGCATGAAAGTCAGCGTCACGCCGGACGATACCGGCCGCGATCCGGTGGTCGGCGAGCTGGTTACATCGAGCGCGCGCGAAATCGTCATTCGCCGCACCGACGATCGCGCCGGGACGGTGCACGTGCACTTCCCACGCCTCGGCTTCGTGGTGACGCCGGCGAAGTAACGCATACGCCGCACTAAATCCGCAGATGCACGCAGATAACAAACAGAGATACACGCAGATAGGACTGGAATTTCTAGCGTTTATCGCCCTGTTCATCCGCGGATTCCGTTGGTTGACTAGCGACTAGCCGCATCGGCGACCCGTGAATCGCCAATCGCTCGACTCGACGGCGTTTTCGTTGATGACATTGCTGTGCTTCCTGTGGGGCGTGCAGCAAGTCGTGGTGAAGCTGACCGCGCCGTATATTTCGTTGGTGATGCAAGGCGGCGTGCGCTCGTTGCTCGCGACCGTCTTGGTATTTGTTTGGGCGCATGCGCGCGGCATCCCGCTGTTTCAGCGCGACGCGACGTTGCGGCCGGGCCTGCTCGCGGGAATTCTTTTCGGTATCGAGTTCGTATTTATCTACGCTGGCCTCGGCCACACCACCGCCTCGCGCATGGTGGTGTTCCTTTATCTCGCGCCGCCGCTGACCGCGCTCGGACTTACTTTATTTGTGCCGGGCGAACACTTAAGTCTGCGCCAGTGGTTCGGCGTATTGGTTTCGTTCGGCGGTATCCTGCTCGCGTTCTCCGAGGGGTTCTTCGCCGAGCGCGAATCGACTTGGCTCGGCGATCTGTTCGGTGTTTGCGCCGCGCTCTCCTGGGCGGCAACGACTGTCGTGGTGCGAGGTTCAGCGCTCGCGCGAGCCAGCGCGACCAAGACCTTACTTTATCAACTGGCGGTGGCGTCGGCGATTCTTTTGGTGGGGTCTAAGCTCTTGGGCGAGCCCGGCGTAATCGCGGTAACGCCGTGGGTTGTCGCGAGCATCGTTTATCAAGGCGCCATCGTCGCGTTTGCGAGTTTTCTCGTTTGGTTCTGGCTGCTCACACGCTATCTCGCCACGCGTCTGTCGGCGTTTTCGTTCTTGGCACCGCTATTCGGCGTGCTCGCCGGTGTCGTGATCCTGAGTGAACCCTTATCGCCGCTCTTCGCCGTGGCGGCGGTGCTCGTTGCCACCGGCATTGTTCTGGTGAATCTTAGTAGTACCCGTCAACCGTCGCCGACTTGATCGACGTCGTTCGTTCGCGGCTGATGTCGAATTTGTAAGCTTCGTTCCCGCCATTCATCCTTGCCTACTGCAACCCGCGCTCCTAGGAGCACGCTTCGTCGCAGCGTTCTTGTCGTCGGGTTTGGGAGCGGCGATGATCCTTGCGTATATCGAATCGCCGTGAGGAAACGACCATGAATCAAGACATTGAATCGGAGCGTGATGAAACAGAGACGATGCGCCGCCGGCGTCAGCGCATAGGAAAATTTTTATCGAACGCCTTGCTCTTCGTCATCGTCATCGCGTTACTCGCCGCCGTCAACGCGTTGACGAGCCCCGGTCGCTGGTGGGTCGTATGGCCGGCGCTTGGCCTCGGATTCGCCTTGCTTTTGATGGGCTGGCGCTTGTTCGTAACGCCTCGATTCACCGGCGAGTCATTCCGTCGCCGCGGTGGCAGGTTCTAGCACGAGTGCCAATTAGTGTTGACGCGGCATACCAACCGACTCGCTAACCCCTTTCGCGCCCATACTGGTATCTTGTCTCGCCATGAAGCGACGCCTAATTAGAACTAGTGTTGCCGCGTTGTCGGGCGCCCTGGTCGGTGTCTTCTTGACAGTGGTGCTCGGCGGCAGCTGGCTCCACAACGTCACCGTCGGACTATTCATCGCTCTGTTCGCCGCAATTGTGCCGCAGGTGTTTGCCGTGTGGTTCCCGAGCGTGCCGCGGCCGCTGGCGTACGCTATCGGCATTCCCGTCGGGATACTGGTGGGTGTGGTGATTCAGGTGTTCTGGCCGCAACCCGTTCCGGGCGGACTCCGGCGCACGCTCGTTGTGTTGTTCGCGACCACCGTCGTGCTGGGCGGTGCGATTACGGCATTGTTTTTCTTGCAGGCGCGCAAGACGCAACTCGAGGAAGAGCTGCGTGTCGCCGAGCGGCGCAAGCTTGAAGCGGAACGAAGCCGGCTTGAAGCGCAGTTAAAAATGCTGCAAGCGCAAATCGAGCCGCATTTTCTATTTAATACGCTGGCCAACGTTACTGCCTTGCTCGCCAGCGACCCGACGCTCGCGCGGCAACTGCTCGAACGCTTGATCGTCTATCTGCGCGCGACGCTCTCGCGCACCCGCGCTGCAAATTCCACCTTGGGCGATGAAGTGCAACTGCTGCGCACCTATCTCGACATCTGTTGCATCCGCATGGGGAAGCGCTTGCGTTACACCTTTGACGTGCCGGCCGAATTGTTGCGGAAACCGTTCCCGCCGATGCTGCTGCAGCCGCTGGTCGAAAACGCTATCAAGCACGGGTTGGAACCACGCATGGGAGCGGGGGAGCTGACGATTACGGCAAGCAATAGCGCAGGCCATCTACGAATTGCGGTGCACGATAATGGTGTCGGGTTCACCGACGCGTCCGGCGACGGCACCGGGCTCGCGAATGTGCGCGAGCGTCTGGCGGCGCTCTACGGAGAACGCGGACGTCTGGAACTTGAGGAAAATCGCGATGGCGGCGTTACTGCGAACATGGACTTGCCGGCGTGAACGTGCGGGCGTTGATCGCCGAGGATGAAGTCCATGTCGCCGTAGATTTGCGCGCCCGCTTGAGCCAACTCTGGCCGGAGCTTGAAATCATCGGCATCGCGCCGAACGGCGTCGAGGCGCTCGAACGACTGGAGAACGAAAAGCCGGATATCGCATTTCTGGATATCAAGATGCCGGGAATGAGCGGGCTCGACGTCGTGCGGCAAATGACGCAGTCGTGTCTACTGGTGTTCGTCACTGCCTTCGATGAGTTTGCCGTCGAAGCGTTCGAGCGCGCCGCTGTCGACTATCTCGTAAAGCCCGTGCCCGACGATCGTCTCGCAAAGACGGTCGAGCGTTTGCGCCAGGCATTGAAGAAACCCGCGCCGACCGATCTCGCGGGGTTAGTTGCGGCTTTGCAAAATGCCGCGGCGGCACCGAGTACGCGCATCAAGTGGATCAAAGCATCACTCGGCGACAAGCTGCGCGTCGTGTCGATCGACGACGTTTACTATTTCCAATCGGCAGACAAGTACACCACCGTGTTCACGCGCGACGCCGAGCTTTTGGTACGCACGCCGATCAAGGATTTGATTGCGAAGCTCGATGCCGAGCAATTCTGGCAAGTACATCGCGGGACCGTCGTGAACGTGGGACAGATTGCGACAGCGACCACGGATGAGCGCGGGCAGGTAACGCTAAAACTGCGCGACCGGCCCGAGGCAATCGTGGTGTCGCGCTCGTATGCGCACCTGTTCAAACAGATGTAGCGACGGAGCCGATGACGATAACGGTTTGTCTAAATTTAGACGAAGGGCGATATGAAACGAGCTGTGTGGTGGATCGGGGGTGGACTCTGCGTAATTGTGGTCGCGCTGATGTCGATGATCATATTCGGTGCTAGCGCAGCGCCTGCGCCGATGCGGTCCGTGGTCGATATGGCCACGGCGGTGGCGACACGCGATATGCCGGAGGCGCTGCGACTCACCGCGCGCGACGGTACGCCGCTTGCCTATCGCGCTTATCCCGCCTCCGGGCGCGAGATTGCGATTCTGTTTCACGGTTCCTCCGGAAGTAGCCGCAACATGCATGCGGTCGCCGAAGCATTGCAGCGTCACGGCATGAGCGCATACGCGCTTGATATCCGCGGGCACGGCGGATCCGGCCCGCTCGGCGACATCGGTTATGTCGGGCAACTCGAGGATGATCTCGAGGACTTCGTCGCACAGCTGCGGCGAACTCACCCAAACGCGCCGATTGTTCTGCTTGGCCACTCATCCGGCGGCGGCTTCGTAATCCGCATCGCCGGCAGTTCGATCAATCGCCTATTCAGCCGCTACGTACTGCTTGCGCCCTATTTGCGATACGACGCGCCGACAAGCCGAAGCGGCGCTGGCGACGGTTGGGTCAAGCCGTTCGTGCCGCGAATCATCGCGCTCAGTATTTTGCATCGACTCGGCATCGACTGGTTTTCCGGTTTGCCGGTGCTCGCATTCGCGGTGCCGCCGGACGCGCCGGTGACGAAGACGTATTCGTTTCGGTTGTGGACAAACTTCGGTCCGGGTTCGGACTATCTCGGCGGTCTCGGTCGCGCCAATGCACCGGTTGCCATTTTGGTGGGACAAGACGACGAGATATTTCGGGCGGAAAAATTCGCGGTCGCGATTGAGCCGGTAGCGACCCGAGTGACGGTCGAGTTGATTCCGGGCGTTAATCACATGGGCGTCGTCAGCGACGCGAGGGCGCTGACAAAGGTTGTCGCGACGGTCGCGGTCAATTCTATTCGCGCTCAGCCGAGCGATCGGAAACGATAGCGTCGATATCGGTCAGATTTGGCGATTGGTCGAGCGTCGCTGCCTGCAAGGGAAATGTCGCGGGCAGAAGTCGAACTTCCGTCGGGCGCACGTGCAGCAACCGTTGCACGCCGGCAGCGGTTTTTATTTCGGGTGCATCCCAGTCGATCTCGGCGCTCGCGGTCAGCTGCAACACGTCGCCGCTCTCGAAGTCGATAAAGAGCAAACCGCAGCGACGATCCTTAGCAATATTCCCGAGAGTGTTGAAGGCAAAGTTGCCGACGTAGTCGGGGATCGTTAGCGCGCCATTCGGTTCGATACGCACGAAGCCCGGTTTGCCGCCGCGATGCGAAACGTCGACACCGTGGCTGCGGCTTTTCGGGGCGGCCGGCAGATAGCTCGACGCGACGAACAGTACGTCTGCGGTTGCGACAATTGCCGCGCCGCGTTCGGTTAGCCGCTCCGTGACTTGAGCGTCGAGAACCGCCGCCGTTGCGGCGCGTCGCGCGAAGCGTTTGCGATTGATGTACTTCGGACAATTTCCAAACGACTGATCCACGCGAATAGTTAAAGCGTCGACCGCGAGCCGAGTGATCGTACCGTTCATGCGGTTCCGTCGCCGCGTGTGCAATTCAATTCCCAATAATCCGAGCGGCGCGTCGAGCGCTAGGTTCGCCGCCAACACGTCACCGCGCAGTGGTGCGGCGGCAATGATCAGCGTCTTTGGATCGGGCGCGGTAATGAAGCCAGGATCGCCCGTTAGTACCGACGCCCACGGCCGGCCGGTGGCATCGAGCGACCCGACCAAGAGCCACGGCAACTGCGAAAAAAACTCGCGATGCTCGTCTGGCATGAAATCGCGGATGACGCGCGGACCAATCGATGCCATTTTTTCGCGTAGGCCGAGACGCGCGTGTAACGCTTGCTCGCCTTCGTGATAGGAGGATTCATCCATCGAACTTTCCTCGGCGCCGACCCGCCGCGTCGTGTCGTTGCCGCTGGCGAAACGCGGATTCTGGATGCTCGGCGCGCATTAAATTTCTTGGATCGCCGAGGGCGGTCGGGCGGCGCGGCGACGTTGCGATAGTGGTGATCGGACCGATACGTATGACTCAGCGCGAACTCGTTGGGGCTGGAAACGTCTATTCGAGCTGTTGGAGCTATTGAGTAATTGATGCGGTTACATTACCTTATACAGCTATGTACAATTCGCAGCAATGTCTGAAGCAGATGCCGTCGGTCAAACTCCGTCGGTCACGCGCGTTGCTTAAATGGCCGCACGCGCGAATCGTGCTCGACATCGCGCGTGACTTCCGCGATCGACACCTTGGCAAGCTCGCTTTCGAGCGCGTGCTGCGCTTTGTGGAATATTCCGTTAAGGATCGGTTGGATACTGCGACCCACCGGGCATTCGGGGCTCGGCTGGGAGCGGTGCAGGGCGAACAGCTCTTCGCTTTCGACGGCGCGATAAACCTCGAGCAGAGAAATCGATTCGGCTGGGCGGGCGAGCAGCGCCCCACCTCCTTGGCCAAGCTGGGCGCGCGACAAGCCGGCCTGGTTCAACATGGAAAGGATGCGTCGGATCACCGCAGGGTTGGTGCTCGCGCTCTTGGCCATTAGTTCGGAGGTAACGGGCTGATCTTTATGTATCGCGACTGCGGTCAAGATATGCACCGCGACTGCAAATCGGCTACTAGTGGGCATTGCCACTCCTGTAATACGGATACCGTCGCTGATTCTGTCACGTTTGGACGGTCAGTCAACAAAATTTGCCCCAATTGAGGGCGTTCGACCATTTCCCAAGCCGTGAACTGGGGCAATGACCCAAGCAGCTTGAGCCGTGGAAGCGGTTAATTTGTAAGGCAAAAGACAATCATGAGGAAGAATTGATGAAACTGTATTACTCACCCGGTGCATGTTCTTTATCTCCACATATCGTCGCGCGCGAGGCGGGAATTCCCTTCGAACTTGCCAAGGTCGACCTAAAGACTCACAAGACCGACGACGGCAAGGACTACTACTCCATTAATCCGCGCGGATATGTTCCGGCCCTGCAGCTGGACGACGGCACCTTGCTGCGCGAGGGTCCAGCGATCGTGCAGTTTCTCGCCGATAAGGTTCCCCAGACCGGACTGGCGCCGACGGCCGGCACAATCGATCGCGTTAAGCTGCAAGAATGGTTGACGTTTACCGGAACCGAGATTCATAAGCAGTTTTCGTGGTTGTTCGCGCCGAATAGTCCGGAAGAGGCAAAGAAAATTGTGCGTGACAAACTCGCGACACGTTTCACCGAACTCGATAAACTTTTCGCCGGACAAAAATTTCTAATGGGCGATCGATTCACCGTCGCCGACGCCTATTTGTTCACGGTGACGAACTGGGCGAACTTTGTCGCGATCGATTTGAAGGTGTATCCAAATCTGAGCGGCTTCATGGCGCGCGTCGCCGCGCGCCCGAAAGTGCAAGAGGCGCTGAAAGCAGAAGGTCTGATCAAAGGTTGATCGCAGGCCGGGCAATGTGCCGGCACGGTTGAGCGCGCCGGCACAGCATAAATTGTGGAGTTCTTAGCATGAGCCAAGAAATAGCAGTTGTCGTCGGCGTAGGTCCAGGGCTTGGCTGGTCGCTGGTGCAGCGCTTTGCGGTCGCCGGAATTCAAACCATTGCCGCGGCGCGAAATGCGGATAAATTGAACCGGCTTATGGATCAAGCGGGCGATCTGTCGGCACACATACATCCGCACGCCTGCGACGTTACCCAGCACGAAGACGTCGCCGCACTATTCGCCGCGACCGCCAAGCGATTCGGCGAACCCAATGTCGTGATATTCAATGCCGGTGCGTTCGAGATGGCCGGCATACTCGATATCACACCGGCGGCGTTCGAGCGCTGTTGGCGCGTCGGTTGCCTCGGTGGATTTTTGGTGGGACAGGCCGCCGCGCGCATCATGGTGGCGCTCGGGTCGGGCACGATCATTTTCACCGGCGCGACGGCGTCGCTGCGCGGTGGCGCGCGCTTCGCCAATCTGGCGGTTCCAAAATTCGGTTTACGCGCGCTGGCCCAATCGATGGCGCGCGAACTTGGGCCGAAGGGTGTGCACGTCGCGCACGTCATTATCGATGGCCAGATAGAATCCGAGCGCTATCGCCATCTTGCGGAACAGCGCGGCCCGGATTCGTTGCTGCCACCGGATGCAATCGCCGAATCGTATTATCAGTTACACCGCCAACCGCGCGGGGCGTGGACCCACGAATTAGACTTGCGGCCGTGGGCCGAAAAGTTTTGACCCGGAGCGCGGCGCGATGAGCCCCCCGAATACCGGCCAACGCGCGGCGACCGTCGGCCAGGTCCAGTCGACGCTTAACTATTTGGTCCCCGGCCGCGCGCAACCGATTACCTATATGTACGCACGACCGTCGGGTGCGTCGATTCGAACCGGCGAGTACCGACCGTACACGGTGTTTATCCGCGACGGCCGCGCATCGAACGACGAGTTTTCGTTGGATGCACAAGGTTTCGTCCTGCGACGACATGCCACCACCGTCAGTGATTTCTACAACGACAGCGAAGTGCGCGCGCAGTATTACGCCGAAATCGAACAGCTGGTGCGCGAGGAAACCGGCGCGGTGCGTGCCTTCATGTTCGATCACACGCTACGCAGCGTTGCTTGGAGTGAGCGCAGTGTTCGTGAGCCGGTGCGAATCGTGCACAACGACTACACCCCGGCATCCGGGCCGCAGCGTGTGCGCGATTTACTCGATGCCACCGAAGCGCAACGAAGGTTGGCCGCCCGCTTTGCGGTGATCAACGTCTGGCGCCCGATTGTCGATGTCGTTCGCGATACACCGCTCGCGATCTGCGACGCAACGAGCATGGCCCAGAGCGATTTCGTCGCGACCGAAATGAAATATCGGGATCGTTCCGGTGAAACCTACTCAGTCAGTCACAACCCGGAGCACCGCTGGTCTTACTTTTCGCAAATGACGCGCGACGAAGTGCTGTTGTTCAAGTGCTACGATTCCGCCGAAGACGGTCGCGCCCGCTACGGCGCGCACTCGGCGTTTGATTTTCCGACGCCAACGAGCGCCATTCCGACTCGCGAGAGCGTGGAAGCCCGTCTGCTGGTGTTTTTCTAATTGCCCGGCCGGCATTGAATCGGCGGAGCAAGTTCCCAGTCTGGTTAGCGCACGTAGCTCACTGATGCTCCCCTAAGTGCCACGGGCCGACCGGCCAAACCGTACCTGCGAGCTATAATCCCATGCGAGGTTGATTTTTAATCGAGGAACGATGGCGAGCGAAGCGCGTGGCATGACTCGAAAGCACCAGCTGCTATTTTGGCCGATTCTCGTTCTTATTGTAGTGCTGGTGCCGTCGTTGCTTCTCGAAGTCGGCGTGCGCCTCGGCGCAATGCGCGTGTCGAACGATATGTTTCTCCAATTCGGGCGCGTCAATTCGTTTTTTACGAAACGTACGGTTGACGGTCGCGATTTCTACCAAGTCGCGTCACGCGATGTCTATCGCGAACGTAACACTACGTTCGCCGCGGTAAAGGATCCTGGCACTTTTCGAATTTTCTGTCTGGGCGGCTCCGCAAGCGCGGGTTGGCCGCACCCACCCGAGCAGATCTACAGCGCCTATCTTGCGCAGGCGTTGCAGCAGGCTTATCCCGCCCGAAAGGTGGAAGTGATTAATGTCGGCGCTCACGCCTATTCCGCTTATCGCGTGCGCTTGATTTTCGATGAGATCATCGAGTTTGCACCAGACCTGATCATTATTTATTCCGGAAACAACGAGTTTCTCGAACGCCGGGCCTACCAAGTCGAGCCGCGTTGGTATGATCCGTTCGCGCGGCTGCTAAATTTATCGGTCGCATATCGCGTGCTTCGCGGGTCGGTGATCGGGCGGCGATTGTTTCCCGAAAATACGCTTAGCGATTCTGAGCGAGATCACGTGGCATACGACCTCTGGTCAAAGGTTCAGCGGTTACCGCTCGCGTTGCGGCAGGACCGGCAGCAGTTCGAGCGTGTGCAAACGCACTACGCGTTAAGCATCGAGTCGATGACGGCGGATGCAGGAAAGAGCGGCGTACCGGTTCTACTGCTGACGGTACCGGTCAATCTGCGCGATTGGGCACCGAACGCGTCGGTAAATTCGAATGCGCCCACCGAGTCGCCACGCTGGCGTGCCGATTATGTGGCCGGACGAGGGGCGTTGTTGCGGAACGATACGACGACGGCGGTTGCTAAATTGCAGCGCGCGGCGGAAGCGGAACCGGAGCATGCTAATTCGCATTTCTATCTGGCGCGGGCGCTTGAGGTTGCGCGAGATTTGCCGGCATCGGCGCGCCACTATTCGATGGCGCGCGACTTGGACC
>Ga0209640_10003423_pt1 | contig 13852 bp, 10 predicted proteins | sample RifCSP10_1_FD_184018 | JGI IMG/M metagenome (GOLD analysis project Ga0209640, IMG submission 184018) | Soil microbial communities from Rifle, Colorado - Rifle CSP2_sed 10_1 (SPAdes) (version 2) | ecosystem: Environmental > Terrestrial > Deep subsurface > Rock core/Sediment | place: Rifle...
GATCGCGCTGCGCGCGGTCGAGTCGCTCGACGGGATGACGGCCGACTGGGTGCGGCTGCCGTACGAGCTGATAGCCCGGGTCTCGAGCCGGATCGTGAACGAGGTGCGCGGGATCAACCGCGTGGTGTACGACGTCAGCAGCAAGCCGCCGTCGACGATCGAGTGGGAATGAGCGCCATGCCCGACTTCGTCCACCTTCACTTGCACACCGAGTACAGCCTGCTCGACGGCGCCTGCCGCCTCGACGAGCTGGTGGGCGAGGGCGCGCGCCTCGGCATGAAGGCGATGGCGATCACCGACCACGGCAACATGTTCGGGGCCGTGGCGTTCCACGACGCCTGCCGCGAGCAGGGCCTGAAGCCGATCCTGGGCTGCGAGATCTACGTGGCGACCGGCAGCCGCTTCGAGCGCCAGGCCGCGAGCGCGTCCGAGGCCTACAACCACTTCACGCTGCTGGCGTCGAGTGACGCGGGCTACCACAACCTGGTGAAGCTCGTCTCGGCCGGCTACCTGGAGGGCTTCTACCACCGCCCGCGCGTCGACAAGGAGCTGCTCGCGAAGCACAGCGAGGGCCTGATCGGCCTCTCCGGCTGCCTCTCGGGCGAGATCGCCCAGCACATCCTCGCGGGTGCGGAGAGCCAGGCGCTCGCGAGCGTGGGCGAGTTCCGGGAGATCTTCGGCAAGGACCGCTTCTACCTCGAGGTGATGGAGCACGGCATCCCCGACCAGCGCCGGGTCAACCAGGGCCTGCTGCGCCTGCGCGAGAAGACCGGGCTCGCGCTCTGCGCCACGAACGACGCGCACTACCTGCACAAGGACGACCACCAGGCGCACGACGTGCTGCTGTGCATCGGCTCCGGCAAGAAGGTGGCCGACACCGAGCGGCTGCGCTTCGACACCCAGCACTTCTACCTGAAGACCGCCGAGGAGATGGCGGCCTTGTTCCCGGACCATCCCGAGGCGCTCAGCTCCAGCGTCGCGATCGCCGAGATGTGCGATTTCACGCTCCAGGGCGTGTCGACACTTCCCGCCTTCGACGTGCCGCCCGGCTTCAGCAGCTTCAGCTACTTCGAGAAGGTGACGCGCGACGGCTTCGACGAGCGGCGGCGCGTGCTCGAGCCGCTGGCGCAGGCGGGACGGCTGCGCCACCCGCTCGCCGACTACGCGGCGCGGCTCGACAAGGAGATCGCGGTCATCCATCGCGTGGGCTTCGCGGGCTACTTCCTGATCGTGTGGGACTTCATCCGCTACGCGCGCGAGCGCAGGATCCCGGTCGGCCCCGGGCGCGGCTCGGCCGCCGGAAGCCTGGTGGCGTACTGCCTGCGCATCACGGACATCGACCCGATCGAGAACCAGCTGATCTTCGAGCGCTTCCTGAACGAGGAGCGCATCAGCCCCCCCGACATCGACATCGACTTCTGCGAGGCGCGCCGGGGCGAGGTGATCGAGTACGTCACCCGGAAGTACGGCCGCGACAACGTGGCCCAGATCATCACCTTCGGGACGATGAAGGCGAAGGCGGTGGTGCGCGACGTGGGCCGCGTGATGGACATGACCTACGCCGAGGTCGACAAGATCGCGAAGATGATCCCGTTCGACCTGAAGATGACGCTCGACAAGGCGCTCGCCGAGTCGCCCGCGCTCGCCGACGCCTACTCGAAGGACCCGCGCGTCAAGGAGCTTCTCGACATCTCGCGTCGGCTCGAGGGCACGACACGCCACGCCTCGACCCACGCCGCGGGCGTCGTGATCTCGCCACAGCCGCTCACGGACCTCGTCCCGCTCTTCAAGGGCGCGACCGCCGACGTCACGACGCAGTTCGACATGAAGGGTGTCGAGCGCATCGGCCTGCTGAAGATGGACTTCCTGGGCCTGCGCACGCTCACGCTGATCGACAACTGCGTGAAGATGATCGAGGCGCAGACCGGGATCGTGATCGACCCCGCGGCGATCCCGCTCGACGACGCCAAGACTTACGCCCTCTTCACGGCCGGAAAGACCAGCGGTCTGTTCCAGTTCGAGTCGGACGGGATGCGCGACATCCTGAAGCGTTTCAAGCCCGACAGGCTCGAGCACCTGACCGCGCTCAACGCGCTCTACCGGCCCGGCCCGATGCAGATGATCGACGACTTCATCAAGCGCCGGCACGGCCAGACGCGCTCGAGCTACGAGCACCCGGCGCTCGAGCCGATCCTGAAGGAGACCTACGGCGTGATGGTCTACCAGGAGCAGGTGATGCAGATCGCCTCGGCGCTCGCGGGTTTCACGCTCGGCGAGGCCGACTTGCTGCGCAAGGCGATGGGCAAGAAGAACATCGACGTGATGACCGCCCAGATGGACCAGTTCCTGAAGGGCTGCGGCTCGCGCGGCGTGCCGGAGAAGAAGGCCCGCAAGATCTGGGACCTGATGGAGCAGTTCGCCGGCTACGGCTTCAACAAGTCGCACTCGGCGGCGTACGCCTGGCTCGCGTACCAGACGGCCTACCTGAAGGCGAACTTCCCGGCGTTCTTCCTCGCCGCGCTCTTGACCTCCGAGCGCGCGAACACCGACAAGATGGTCCAGTACATCGGCGAATGCCGCGAGATGGGCATCCGCGTGCTTCCGCCCGATGTGAACCAGTCCGAGGTGTTCTTCACGGTCGTGAGCCCCGCGTCTTTCAGCACGGCCGCCGAAAGCAGCAGCCCACAACAGCCGATCGACTCCTCACGGCCGGGAGCCACGGGTAGCGGCGGAGCCCGGTCCGCCGCGGAGACGATGGCCACTGCCGACATCCGTTTCGGGCTGGCCGCCCTCAAGAACGTGGGCGAAGGCGCCGTCGAGGCGGTGCTCCAGGCGCGGCGCGAGGGCGGCCCCTTCCGCTCTCTGTTCGACTTCTGCGAGCGCGTCGACCTGCGGGCCGTGAACCGGCGGGTGATCGAGAGCTTCGTGAAGAGCGGCAGCTTCGACTCGAGCGACTTGAGGCGCGCGGCGCTCTTCGCGGCGCTCGACAGCGCGACGGAGGGTGGTCAGAGACGCCAGCGCGACCGTGACTCCGGGCAGGCGAGCCTGTTCGGCGGCGCGGGACCGGCCGTCCCGGAGGAGGCAGCCGATCCCGTCGCGGATGCGCCGCCCTGGTCCGAGGCCGAGCGGCTGGCCTTCGAGAAGGAGTCGCTCGGCTTCTTCATCTCGGGCCATCCGCTCGAGCGGTTCCGCGCGGAGCTCGCGCAGTGGACGAACGCCACCACCGGCACGCTCGCGCTGCAGGCGGCGAATGGCGAAGTCACCGTCGGCGGGCTGGTCACGGCGCTGCGGCTGATCAAGACGAAGAAGGGCGACCGGATGGCGAGCTTCGTGCTCGAGGACCTCGAGGGCAGCGTGGAGACGCTCGTGTTCCCGGAGGCCTACAAGAAAGCGGGCGCGCGGCTCGCCGACGACCAGGTCGTGCTGGTGAAGGCGCGCGCCGAGATCCAGGACGACGGGAAGGCGCGCCTGCTCGCCTCGGACGTGCTCCCGCTCGAGCAGGCCAAGCTGGCGGAGGCGCGCCACGTCACGATCCGCGTGCCGCTCGGAGCCTGGGATCGCGGCAAGGGCGAGCGGCTCCGGGATATACTCGGCGCTCACCGGGGCGACTGCCCGGTGACGCTCGAGATCGTGCGACCCGGCTCGTGGGCCGCCGCGCTCGCGCCGAGCGCCTACTATCGGGTGAGGCCCGACACGCTGCTGCGCGACGAGGTGGAGGCCCTGCTCGGGCCGGGGGCGCTGGTGCTGGCGCGCACGCAGGCCCCGCGGGCCTGAGGCCCGAGAGCCGGAAGCAGGAGGACCAGGTTGGCCGAGGCGGACTTCGAAGCCCCGCTGGTGGAGCTGCAGAAGCAGATCGAGGAGCTCGCCAAGTGGCCGGGCGACCCCGCGAAGGACCGCGAGGCGCGCCGCCTGCGCGAGGCGCTCGACGTCCAAAGGCGCGAGGTGTTCGCGAAGCTCACGCCCTGGCAGAAGACGCTCGTCGCGCGCCACCCGAACCGCCCGTACACGCTCGACTACGTGCAGGCGCTCTTCAGCGAGTGGACCGAGCTCCACGGCGACCGGCGCTTCGGCGACGACCCGGCGCTCGTGTGCGGTTTCGCGCTCTACCGCGACCGGCCGGTGTGCATCGTCGGACACCAGAAGGGCCGCGACACGAAGCAGAAGATCCACCGCAACTTCGGGATGCCCAAGCCCGAGGGCTACAGGAAAGCGATGCGCGTGATGGACCTGGCGGCACGCTACGGCCGCCCGATCCTGAGCTTCGTCGACACGCCCGGGGCCTACCCCGGCCTCGACGCCGAGGAGCGCGGCCAGGCCGAGGCGATCGCCTGGAACCTCCGCGAGATGGCCCGGCTCGACACGCCGATCGTCGTGACCGTGACCGGCGAGGGCGGCAGCGGGGGAGCGCTCGCGATCGCGATCGGCGACCGCGTCAACATGCTGGAGCACTCGGTCTACTCCGTGATCTCGCCCGAGGGCTGCGCCTCGATCCTGTTCCGCGACGCTTCGCGCGCCGAGCAGGCGGCTGCCGCGATGAAGATCACGGCCCGCGATCTGCTTGCGATGGGCATCGTCGACGAGGTGATCGAGGAGCCGCCCGGCGGCGCGCACGTCAACCACGACGCGGTCTTCAAGAGCGTCGACAAGGTGCTCTGGCGCCAGCTGCAGGAGCTCGGCAAGATCCCGCGCGAGCGACTGGCCCACGAGCGCTACCGCAAGTTCCGCGACATGGGCCGCGAGGGCCGCGAGTTCCACGAGGCGGAACCGGCGGCTACCAAGTAGGGGGGACGCTGACCCGGGTCATTCACGAGGCCGCGGTAGTCCGAGTGAATGATCCGCTCTGGGCCGCCTCTTTTGATGCCCTTCGAGACTCCTCAGGGGAGCAGCTCCGCATTTGACACGGGCGATGGCGGCGCAGCTCTGGCACGCTGAGCGCGTGCATTTGCGCGCAACGAAATCGGACTATTCATGAGGAAGATCAGCCGGACCTCATGAAAAGTCGGGCGAGGGCCGTTCACGACCCCGGCTGTAGAATGATCGCGTGGGCCTGCTGCGCGACCGCGTCATGCACGATCCCGCGCGAGCGGCGCGGCGGGGACTGCTCGGCCTCGTGCTGCTGGTGAGCGCGGCGGTCGCCTGGAACCTGCTCCGGCCCGCGCCCAAGGCCACCGCTCCGGCGCCCTCGGTCGCGACCACCGGGACCACGGTCGGTGGCATGGAGTTCCTGCGCTTCCGCGACGACAGCCGGAAGATCGAGGTGAAGGCCCGCGAGATGGTGCGCGAGCAGGGCGACGTCATGATCATGCGCGGCGTCGAGGCGACGCTGCCGTTCGTGAGCCAGGGACGGCCCGGCAGCCTGACGATCCGGGCCGACGAGTGCCAGTACCAGCCCGGGCTCGAGCGCGCTGCCTTCAAGGGCAACGTGACCCTGCGCACCGACGACGGCTTCGAGCTCGACACGGACACGCTCAAGTACTGGGGCGACAAGGAGCGCGCCTTCACGCGCGACCCGCTGCGCTTCAAGCGCGGAGCGCTCACGGGAACCGCGACGGGGCTCGAGTACCGGGCCGGGTCGGGCATCCTGCTCCAGGACGACGTGCGCGTCCTGATCGAGGACGCCGCCGGGCCGCCGACCGAGGTCGAGTCGGAGTCCGCGACCGCCTCGCGCGAGGAGCGGGTGGTCGGTTTCGCGGGCGCGGTCGTGGTGCGCCAGGGCGCGCGCGAGCTCCGGAGCGCGAACCTGCGTCTCGACATGAGCGAGGACATGGGCGTCGTGGAGCGTGCGACGGCTTCAGGCGACGTGGACATGCTGTCGGGAGCGGGCGCGCCGGTGCCGGGCTCGGCGGCTCCCGGCGCGGGGACGAAGCGGTTGCGCAGCCAGCGGCTGGAGTTGGTCTTTCGCGCGAAAGGGATCTTGCAGGAGGCGGTCGCGACCGGCGCGGCATCGCTGGAGATCGAGCCCGGGCCGACCGAGACGCAGGAGCGGCGGCGCGTCTCCGGGCCGCGGCTGCGCTTCGACTTCGACGCGGAGGGCCGGCTGCTTTCGGTCCAAGGGCCGCGCGGGACGAGCGCGCGGACCGGCGCGCGCGACCGCTCGCTGCTGACCGCCGAGCCGCTCACGCCGGCCGCGGGCGCTTTACGGCGGGTCGAGAGCGACACGTTCGTGGCGGCGCTCGATCCCATGACCGGCGCGGTGAAGCATGCCGTGTTCGAGGGGTCGGTGGTCTTCGACGAGCCGGGGCGCAAGGCCTGGGCGGGCCACTCGGCCTTCGACGCGGCGGCGGGGACGCTCGTGCTCACGCGCGATCCGCGCATCCAGGACGAGGCCGAGGGTTCGGAGCTGCGCGGCCGGGAGATCCGCATCGGCACGCGCACGCGCGCGGTGTCGGCGAGCGGCAACGTGCGGCACAGCGTCGCCGGGAAGAAGGGCCGCGGCGGCGCGGGCGTCTTCGGGGGCCAGGAATCGACGACCTTCGTCTGCCGCGAGTTCGAGTACGACCCGGGGACGCGCACGGCGCGCTACCGTGAGAACGCGCTCGTGCAGTCGGGCAGCGACGAGGTTCGCGCGCCGCTCATCACGCTCGACGAGCCGGGCCCGGGCCAGCGGCGGATGAGCGCCACCGGTGGCACCACGTCGGTGCTGCACCCGCGGCCCGCGAAGGGCGCCAGCAAGGAGCCGGCAGCGGTCGAGGCGCGCAGCCGCGAGATGCAGTACGAGGAGGAGAAGAACCGGATCGTGTACACGGGCGACGTGGAGATCCGGCAGGGCGACATCCTGACGCGCAGCCCCGAGGCGATCGTGCTGCTGACGAAGGACGGCGAGACGGTCGACCGGCTGCTGGCGGGAGAGCCGGTCGAGGTGCACCAGGGCGTGCGCCGGGCCACCGGCGAGCGCGGAGCCTACACCCCGGCGAGCGAGACGTTCGTGCTGACCGGCGAGAAGGTCGTGCTTTACGACGCGGACCGCCGCCTCGAGGGCCGCATCCTCACCTTCGAGGTCGGCAGCGACCGGATCCGCGTCGACGGCCGCGAGGAAGTGCGCACGGAGGCGGTGTTCCGGCGCAAGGAGGCCCCGCAGCCTTGAGATTCCTGCGGGCGTCGGGACTCACCAAGTCCTATGGGCGGCGGGTCGTGGTGCGCGACGTGGCGCTCGAGATCCGGCAGGGCGAGGTGGTGGGCCTGCTGGGGCCGAACGGCGCCGGCAAGACCACGACCTTCTACATGGTCGTCGGCCTGGCGCGCCCCGACGCGGGCTCGGTCTCGCTCGGGGACGAGGACATCACCGCGATGCCCATGTACCAGCGCGCGCGGGCCGGCATCGGCTACCTGCCGCAGGAGGCGAGCGTCTTCCGCAAGCTCACCAGCGAGGAGAACGTGCTGGCGATCCTCGAGACGCGCGGGCTCGCCGCGGCGGAGCAGCGCGCCCAGGCGCGGGAGCTGCTCGAGGAGCTCGGGATCCAGGCGATGGCGCGCCAGCCCGCCTACACGCTGTCGGGGGGGGAGCGGCGGCGGCTCGAGATCTGCCGCGCGCTCGCCGCGCAGCCCTCGTTCATCCTGCTCGACGAGCCGTTCGCCGGCATCGACCCGATCGCCGTGATCGACATCCAGAAGATCATCGCGCACCTGCGCGACCGCGGCATCGGCATCCTGATCACCGACCACAACGTGCGTGAGACCTTGAAAATAACGGATCGCGCCTATATTCTGAGGGACGGCAATGTGTTCCGCTCCGGTACACCGCAGGAGCTCGCCTCGGATCCCGAGGTGCGGCGCGTCTACCTCGGAGAGGGATTCCGTCTCGACGGCCGCGAGGCCTGAGGCCGCCCCCGCAGGCGGAGCCTGATCCATTGGCGCTCCACCAGAAGCTGGGGCTCAGCGCGCGCCTGTCGCAGCGGCTGATCCTGACGCCCTCGCTGCAGCAGGCGATCAAGCTCTTGCCGCTCACCACGCTGGAGCTGGCGGAAGTCCTCGAGCAGGAGGTGATGGAGAACCCGCTGCTCGAGGAGGTGCCGCTCGAGGAGACCAAGACCAGCGAGGAGATCGCGCAGGAGGCGCAGGCGGAGCCCCAGGCCGAGCGCGAGCGCGCCGAAGACCCGCTCAAGGACATCGAGGTCGAGCGCTTCTTCGAGGACTACTTCGACGACGGCGGCGAGCGCCGCATGCGGCCCGCCGAGGTGCCCGAGGTGCCGCCGATCGAGAACACGCTCACCGAGTCGCTCGACCTCTACGACCACCTGCTGTGGCAGCTGCACATGACGGAGACCGACGAGCTGACGCTCGAGATCTCCGAGGCGATCGTGCAGAACCTCGACGAGGACGGCCTGCTGCGCGTGTCGCTCGAGGACGTGGCGGCGATGGGGCCGTGGCCGATGGAAGCGGTCGAGAAGGCGCTCGGCCACGTGCAGGCGCTCGACCCTCCCGGCATCGCCGCGCGGACCCTGACCGAGTGCCTGCGCATCCAGCTGCGGGTGCTCGGGCTCGAGAACTCGCCGGCCGACGTGATGGTCCGCGACCACATCAAGCAGCTCCAGAGCCACCAGTACCCCGAGATCTCGCGCCAGATGGGGCTCACGCCCGACGAGGTGTCGCACCACCTCGAGATCATCCGCGGGCTGTCGCCGCGGCCCGGCAACCGCTACAGCTCGAAGCGCTCGGACTACATCCTGCCCGACGTGTTCGTGGTGAAGGAGGGCGACGAGTACAAGATCCTGCTGAACGACGACGGGCTGCCCAAGCTGCGCATCAGCCCGACCTACAAGCGCATGCTGGACAACAAGGAGCCGGGCTCGGAGGAGACGCGCGCGTACGTGAAGGACAAGCTTCGGAGCGCCCTCTGGCTGCTGAAGAGCGTCGACCAGCGCCAGCGCACGATCTACAAGGTGGCCGAGTCGATCGTGCGCCACCAGCGCGCGTTCCTCGACCACGGCGTCACCCAGCTGCGGCCGCTGGTGCTGCGCGACGTGGCGAGCGACATCGGCATGCACGAGTCGACCGTCTCGCGCGTCGTGGCCAACAAGTACATGCACACCCCGCGCGGCGTCTACGAGATGCGCTTCTTCTTCCACAGCGGGATCACCTCCACGATGGGCGAGGCGGTGAGCTCGGTCTCGATCAAGAACCGCATCCGCAAGATGATCGAGGAGGAAGACGCCGCGCGCCCGCTCTCCGACTCGCGCATCGCCGAGGTGCTCGGGGCCGAGGGCCTGCCGCTCGCGCGCCGCACCGTGGCGAAGTACCGCGAGGAGCTGCGCCTGCCGCCCTCCAACCTGCGCAAGACGGTTCACTAGCCCTCACTCGTGCCTCCCCACGCGGAGGTGGGCGGATGAAGACCTGGCTCGAACCCGAGGCCTGATGGGGAAGCGCCCGAAGCAGAGGCGGCCGAAGCTCCCGATAGCGCCCGGTCCCAAGGAGGGCGCCGGCGTCGCGGTCAGCGAGTTGCTGGAGAGCGGGGCGGACGCGCTGAAGCTCGACCTCGCCGCGGGGCGGGCCGGGCTCGAGAACCGCGTCCACCTGCCGCGCGTCCAGCGCCCGGGCCTGGCGCTCACCGGCTACACCGACTACATCCGCTACGGCCGCGTGCAGATCCTCGGCAGCAGCGAGGCCGGCTACCTGCGCAAGCTCCCCGCCCAGAAGCGCCGCTCGGTGCTGCGCAAGCTGTGCCGCTGCCGCATCAGCTGCTTCGTCGTGACCAAGGGCATCCCGCCCGCGACCGAGCTCTTGGCGGCGGCGGAGGCGCGCGGCATCCCGGTGCTCACGACGCCGCTCGAGTCGACGCCCTTCATCAAGCTGCTCTCGGCGTTCCTCGAGGACCGCCTCGCGACACGCCTGCACCTGCACTCCGTGCTGCTCGACGTGTTCGGGCTGGGTGTCCTGATCCTGGGCGAGAGCGGGATCGGCAAGTCGGAGTGCGCGCTCGAGCTGATCGACCGCGGCCACCGGCTGGTGGCCGACGACGTGGTCGAGGTGAAGCGCATGGGCGACCTGCTGGTGGGGGTGTCGCCCGACCTCACGCGCTACCACATGGAGCTGCGGGGCCTGGGCGTGCTGAACATCAAGGACCTGTACGGCGTCTCCTCGATGCGGCTCAGCAAGCGCATCGAGCTCGTGGTTCAGCTCGAGCGCTGGGACGCGGCCAAGGAGTACGACCGGCTCGGGCTGCGCGGCGAGAACTTCCTGATCCTGGGCGTCGAGGTGCCGCTCGCGCGCATGCCGGTCGCCCCCGGGCGCAACATCGCGCTCTTGGTCGAGATCGCGGCGCGCAACCAGCTGCTCCGCGAAGGCGGCTACGACGCGGCCCGGCGCTTCGTCGAGCGCGTGGACCAGCTCGTCGCCGATCCTCACGGAAGCGGCCGCGGCGGAAGCGGCCGCAAGGCGCGAGCGGCGCGGGGGCGCGCGTGACCCCGGCCGAGCGCGGGCGGCCCAAGCTGCTGGTGATCACGGGGCTCTCGGGCTCGGGCAAGACGCACGTCTCGCGCGCGCTCGAGGACGCCGGCTGGTTCTGCGTCGACAACCTGCCGCTCGCGCTCGTGCCGTCGTTCGCGGAGCTGGTGCGCCGCTCGCCGGAGCTGCGGCACACGGCCCTCGTCGTGGACCTCCGCGAGCGCGGCTTCGCGGCCACCTTCCCCGACGTGTACCGCGCGCTCAGGCGAAGGGCCGGGCTCGCCGCCTCGCTGCTGTTCCTCGAGGCGGACGACCGCACGCTGCTGCGGCGCTTCAGCGAGACGCGCCGGCCGCACCCGCTCTCGGGCCGCGAGCCGCTGGCGCTCGGGATCCGGGCGGAGCGCGAGGCGCTCCGGCCGATCCGGCGCCTGGCGGACGCGATCCTGGACACCTCGCGCTTCAGCGTGCACGAGCTGCGCGACTACGTGCGCGAGCGCTACGACACGCGGGCCGAGGCGCGCCGCATGCTGGTGTCGGTGCTGTCGTTCGGCTACAAGTTCGGCCTGCCGGCGGAGGCCGACCTGGTGTTCGACGCACGCTTCCTGCCGAATCCAAACTTCGTGCCGCGCTTGCGCCGGCTGACCGGTGCCGACGCGCCGGTCGTGGGCTTCCTGCGGCGCAAGCCCGACACCGAGCGCTTCCTGAAGCGGGTGCTGGAGCTCGTGGGCTTCGTGCTGCCGCGCCACGAGCGCGAGGGGCGCAGCTACCTGACGCTCGCCATCGGCTGCACGGGCGGCCGGCACCGCTCGGTGATGCTGGCCAACGCGATCGGCGCGGCCGTCAAGCACAACGGCTTCCTGGTGCGTGTCGAGCACCGGGACGTCAAGCAGGAGTGAAGCCATGATTGGGATCGTGGTGGTGACGCACGGCCGGGTGGCCGAGGAGCTCGTGAACGCGGCGCGCACGATCCACGGCGAGCTGCCGGGGATCGTGGGCGTCTCGATCGGGTGGGGCGACGACGGCAGCGCCGCGAGCGCGGCGATCGAGCGGGGCATCGCCGAGGCCGGGGGCGAGGCGACGCTGGTGCTGACCGACATGTTCGGCGGCACGCCCACCAACCTGAGCCTGCCGTTCCTGTCGGAGAAGGTCGAGATCGTCACGGGCGTGAGCCTGCCGATGATCATCAAGGCGGCGGGGCTCCGCGAGGGAGCGCTCGTGGAGGTGGCGCGCGCCGTGCGCGAGCAGGGCAAGGGCGCGATCTTCGTGGCGAGCGAGATCCTCGCGGCCAGGAAGCCGTGATCCGCCGCTCGCTACGCATCCGCAACCGGCTCGGGCTGCACGCGCGCGCGGCCGCGCGCTTCGTCCACACCGCGAGCCGCTTCCGCTCGCACGTGAGCGCGGGCCGCGACGGCCGCACCATGGACGGCAAGTCGATCCTGGGGATCCTGCTGCTGGGGGCCTCGCACGGGACCGAGATCGAGGTGGCGGTGGACGGCCCCGACGAGGTCGAAGCGCTCGAAGCGCTCGAAGCGCTCGTCGCCTCTGGTTTCGGGGAAGAGGCATGACCAGCCTGCACGGGACCGGTGTCTCTCCCGGCGTCGCGGTGGGCCAGGCGCTCGTGGTCGAGCACGACGCGGGACCGGTGTTCCGCCTCTCGCTCACGCCCGACGAACGCGAGGCCGAGCTGATCCGGCTCGAGCAGGCGCTCGCCGCCTCGGCCGGCCAGATCGAGGCGATCAAGGCGCGGCTGTCGCGCGAGGTGGGCGCGCCCCACGCCTACATCTTCGACGCCCACCTGCTGATGCTGCGCGACCCGCTGCTGCGCGAGCGCGCGCTTGCGGTGGTGCGGCAGGAGTCGGTGAACGCCGAGTGGGCGCTCAGGACGGTCTCCGAGAGCCTGCACGCGCTCTTCAGCCAGTTCAGCGACGCGTACCTGCGCGAGCGCAGCACCGACCTCGACGACGTGATCGGCCGGATCCAGCTCAACCTGCGCGGCTCGCCCGGGGCGCCCTCGCTCGCCCGGCTGCCCGAGCCGGTCGTGCTGGTCGCGGGCGACCTGCGGCCTTCGGAGGCGGCCGAGCTCGACTGGGACCGGGTGCTGGCGATCGTGACCGACGTGGGCTCGTCCACGTACCACACCGCGATCATCGCCCGCTCGCTCGGCATTCCCGCGGTGGCCGGGCTCAAGGAGGCGACGCGGCGGATCCCGCCCGGCGCGGTCGTGGCCGTCGACGGGATGCGCGGCGACGTGGTGGTCGACCCGTCACCCGAGGCGCTCGTGGCGCTGCGCGCGGCGCAAGAGCAGCACCGGCGCGAGGACGAACGCCTGCGCGGCACGCGCGGCCTCGCCGCCTGCACGCCCGACGGGGTCGTGGTGCGCCTCGAGGCCAACGTCGAGTTCCCCGAGGAAGCGGCAACCGCGCAGCTCTACGGGGCGCAGGGGATCGGCCTCTTCCGCTCGGAGTACCTGCTCGGGCGCGGGCTGCGCTTCCCGACGGAGGAGCAGCAGCTGGACGTGTACCGCCGCCTGCTCGAGCAGATGCACCCCCACCCGGTCACGGTGCGCACCTGGGACGTGGGCAGCGAGGCGATCGGCCCCGCCGGCCCGTCGAGCCCGAACCCGGCGCTCGGCGAGCGGGCGCTCCGGCTGCTGCGCCGCTCAGCCGAGCCTTTCCGGGTGCAGCTGCGGGCGCTGCTTCGGGCCGGCACGCACGGGCCGATCCGGATCATGTTCCCGTTCGTGAGCGGGGTCTCCGACCTGCGCGTGGCGCTTTCGCTCGTCGAGCAGGTGAAGACCGAGCTGCGCGCCGCCGGCACCGCGTTCCGCGACGACGTGCCGGTCGGGATCAACATCGAGGTGCCGAGCGCGGCGGTGGTCGCCGACCGCCTCGCGGCCGAGGTCGACTTCTTCAGCGTCGGCACCAACGACCTGATCCAGTACCTGCTGGCGGTGGACCGCACCGACCCGCGCGTGTCCGCGCTCTACGAGCCGCTGCACCCCGCGGTGCTGCGCACGCTCGCGGGCATCGCGCGCGCGGCGCTCGCCTCCGGCCGCTCGCTGTCGGTGTGCGGCGAGATGGCCGGCCAGCCGCTGCAGGCGGTGCTGCTGGTGGGGCTCGGCTATCGCGAGCTGTCGATGGCGCCGTCCGCGATCCCGCGCGTGAAGGAAGCGCTGCGCGCGGTGCCCGCGGCGGAGGCGCGGCAGTTGGCCGAGCGCTGCCTGGAGCTCGCGAGCGGGGCCGAGATCGAGGCGGTGGTGCGGGAGTCGCTGCCGGCGGTGACGCAGGCGGCGGGGTGACGGAACAACGAACAAGAGGCAACGGGCAACGAACCACCCGGGGGGTCTGGGGGGGCCCTCGGCCCCCCCAGCTCAAAGGAAGCAGGGAAGCGCCGGGATAAACCGGCAAGGTGTAGCGGATGGAAGAGCCGTGCGCTGAAGGGCTAGCCACCCACAGCGGCCTCCGAGTCATGT
>Ga0209640_10003424_pt1 | contig 13852 bp, 11 predicted proteins | sample RifCSP10_1_FD_184018 | JGI IMG/M metagenome (GOLD analysis project Ga0209640, IMG submission 184018) | Soil microbial communities from Rifle, Colorado - Rifle CSP2_sed 10_1 (SPAdes) (version 2) | ecosystem: Environmental > Terrestrial > Deep subsurface > Rock core/Sediment | place: Rifle...
GCGGGGGGCGCGCATGGGATAGATTAGGAAATTCGACTCTGACCCCAATTCGCTGATCGGCAAGCGCATTCCGAAGCTGGATGCACCCGACAAGGCGAGCGGCAAGACACGCTATATCGACGACCTCGATCTGCCGGGCGAGCTGCACGCAAAAATTCTGCGCTCCACCCAGGTGCACGCGAAGATCGTCAAGATCGATACCGCGGCGGCGAAGCAGTTGCCCGGCGTGCACGCAGTGATCACCGCAGCGGACGTTCCCTGGCAGCGGCCGATCGGCGTGGCGAAGGACCACCTGCCGCTCAAGACCGACCGGGTGCGGAGCCTGCGCGACGAGGTCGCCGCCGTGGCGGCCGACAGCGAAGAAATCGCGGCGGCGGCATTGAAGCTCATCCGGGTCGAATACGAGCCGCTGCCAGCGCTCACCGACGCGCTCGACGCGCTCAAACCTGGGGCGCCGCTGATTCATCCCGAGCCGCACGGCGCAAACGGCAGCCCGAGCCTCAAGCCCGGTACTCCCGTCGCCTTTGCCGGCAAGCCCGACAACATCGCCATGACGTTCGATTACCAGCAGGGCGACGTCGCGCAAGGCGAGCGCGAATCCGACGCCGTGATCGAGGACCTGTTCCGGCTGCACTACGTCACGCATTGCTGCATGGGCGTGTCCGGCGTGATCGCCGACTTCGACCCGGGCGGCAACCTGCTGCTGTATTCGAATACCCAGGTGCCGTTCCTGCACAAGCGCGAGTTCGCGGAGCTGCTCGGCATCGATCCCGGGCGCGTGCGCATCATTCAGCCGCCGATCGGCGGCGGCTTCGGCTCGAAGCTCGACATCTATCCGTTCGAACCGATCGCGATTTTTCTCGCCAGAATCACCAAACGCCCGGTGAAGCTCGTGTTTACGCGCGAGGAGGAGTTTCTCGCCTCACCGACCCGCCAGCCGGTGCTGCTGAAGCTCCGTTCCGGATGCAGGAAGGACGGCACCCTCACTTTCCGCCGCGTCGAAACGGTGCACGACAACGGCGCCTATACGTCGTGGGGGGCGACGACCCCCTTCGTCATGATGCAGACGATCTCGTCGCTGTACCGCGTGCCGCATTGCAAATACCACACCATGGCGGTGTACACGAACAATCCGTACGCGGGCTCGTTCCGCGGTTACGGGAATCTTCAGGCGACGTTTGCCGTGGAAGCGCACATGGACAAGTTAGCCGAGGCGATCGGCATGGATGCGCTCGAATTCCGCATGAAGAATGCGCAGGAGCCGGGCGAGGTGACGCCGCAGGGCATGCACTTCAAGACCTGCGGCCTCAGGGATTGCCTTGCAACAGCCGCGGAGCGCAGCGGATACCGGGCAAAGCGCCGCGAATACGAAGCGAAGCGTCACGACGGCAATCCGGTCAAGCGCGGCGTGGGCATCGCCTCGATGCTGCACGTCGGCGGCGGCGCCAAGATCTATCCGTCGGATGGCTGCGGCACGATTCTCAAGATCGACGATTTCGCCCACATGACGCTGATCACCGGCGCTTCCGAAATCGGCCAGGGCTCGGAAACGGTGCTCTCGCAACTCGTGTGCGAGGAACTCGGGTTGCCGCTCTCGTCGGTGACCGTGGTCAACAACGACACCGACATCACGCCGTGGGACGTCGGCGTGCACGCCTCGCGCACTACGTTCATCGCCGGTAACTCGGCGATCGGCGCAGCGAAAAAGGCGAAGAACAAGATCCTCGCCGCGGCGGCCGCGAAGTCCGGACACGCAGCCGAGGCGCTCGACCTGCGCGGCGGATGTGTGGTTGTGAGAGCGGACGGGAAAGCGCTGTTCGAACTCGGCAAGCTGATCCGCTCGCTGCACTTTTCCGACAAGGCCGAACTGGTCATGACCACCCACTACTACGAGCCGCCCTCCAAGCACCAGGACCGGCAGTTCAAGGGCGACGTGTCGGCCGCCTACGCATGGGCGACCCAGGTCGCCGAGGTGGAGGTGGATACGCGCACCGGCATTGTGCGGCTGCTCAAGATCACCGGGGCGCACGACGTCGGGCGCGTCATCAATCGCCTCGGCATCGAAGGCCAGATCGAGGGCGGCGTGGTCATGGGACAGGGTTACGCGCTCACCGAGAACCTGATCGTGGAGAACGGCGTGATCCGCAATCCCGCCTTCCGCGACTACAAGCTCGTGACCGCGCCCGAGATCCCGGAAATGGACATCTCCTTCATCGAGACCATGGACGGCGAAGGCCCGCAAGGAGCCAAGGGCGTCGGCGAGGCGCCCGCGATCTGCGTTGCCGCCGCGGTGGCGAACGCGATCTGCAACGCGACCGGGGTGCGAATCACGTCGCTCCCGTTTACACCTGAGCGGGTATACCGCGCGATGCACGGCGAGCTTGCAGCGCCGGCCTGGGGCGCCGCCGCGGCATGAGAAGACGCACGGTGCTCAGCCTCGAGCAGGCGCTCTCGCTTCCCTCGGCGACGCTGCGCTTTGCACAGCTCGGCTGGCGCGTGATCCGCATCGAGGCGACACCGACGGGCGCGGGGCTCCCGGGCGACCCGAACCGCTACATCGGGGGACGTGTCGCGGATGACGACCGGCGGAGCTATTTCATCGCGCCCAACGTCGGCAAGGAAGCGATTGCGTTGAACCTCAAGGATGCGCGCGGCCAGGAAGTGCTGAGGCGGCTTATCCGCTCGCTCGACGTGGATGTGTTCTGTTGCAATACGGTTCCATCGCGCTACAAATCGCTCGGCGTCGATTACGCGACTCTTAGCGCGACCCGGCCCGATCTCATCTGGGCCGGAATCTCGGCGATGGGGCCGGACTATCCGGATGTACCCGGCTACGACCCGGTGATCCAGGCGATGTGCGGCTACATGGAGGTCACCGGGAACCCGCAGGGGCCGCCGACCGTCATGGGTTTGCCGGTGATCGATCTCAAGGCGGGTGACGAGGTGTACGCCAACGTCATGCTGGCGCTCCTGGAACGGCACGAAACCGGGAGCGGCAAGGAGATTCACGTCTCGATGCTTCAGGCAGCCGCTTCCTGGCTCATCACCGTGCTTCCTCTCATCGACTTCGGCTGCGAGCCGAACGAGATCACGCGCGCGGGAAACGAGCACCGCAAGTTCATCCCGACCAACGTCTATCCGGCCTCGGACGGGTTCGTCTACCTGGCGATCGGCAGCGATGCGCAGTGGAAGCGGCTCACCGAGATCCCCAAGTTCGCGCCGGTGGCGAACGAGATCCGGAAGACGAATGAAGGACGCCACAAGGAGCGCGATGCGATCCACCGGGACATCGCTACCGTGACGGCGCGCTACGCGGTCGATGAAATCCTCGCCGACTTGCGCGGCGCGACCATTCCGGCGACGCGCATCTTCGACATCAGGCAGGTGCGCGAGCTGCCGCAACTCGCCCGCAGGCTCACGCGCACCGTCATGCCCGGAGGCCGGCCCGTGCGCATGCAGCCGATGGCTGTGGATGTCGCGGGCGGCCGCGCCGAATTGCCGTTTCCGCCGAAATACGGCGCCGATACGCGCCGCGTGCTCGCGGAAGGCGGGTTCGCGGCTGCCGAGATCGACGCGCTCGCCGGGGCGAGAGTCATCGCGTGAATGCCGACCCCACGCGCGGCGAGCTGCGCGAGGGCGATGCGCGCTACCTCCTGATTCGCGACGACTCGCTGATGGGGATCTTCCAGCGCCTGGCCGAGCCTGCTCGCAGCGAGGCTTTGCGGGCGTTCGCCGGGTCCGTCGCGCAATCCGGAGGCCGGTCGGCAGCGCGTTACGCCGCCGAGGATCTGGAGGGGTTTCTCGGGACGGTAGCGGCAAAGGCTGCGCAGCTCGGCTGGGGCGCGTGGCGCTTTTCGCGCGAAAGCAGCGGCGAGCTTCTCCTCGAAGTGCAGAACAGTCCATTCGCGCATGGCTACGGCCCCTCGGCGGCGCCGGTCTGCGCGGCGATCGAGGGAATGCTGCGCGCGGTGGGCGCGCACGTATTCGGCGCACCCGCCGAAGCCGAGGAGCGCACCTGCGAAGCGACGGGCGAACCGGTCTGCCGGTTCGTCGCGCGGCGAGGCAGAACTCCGCCATGAGGATCGCGGTGCTCGGCGGCGGCAACGGCGGCTACGCGGCCGCTGCGGACCTCGCCGAGCAGGGGCACGAAGTCGGCCTCTGGCGGCGCGATGCGGCAGCGCTCGCGCCGGTGAAGCAAAGCGGCGCGATCCGGTTGGTCGATGAGCGCGGCACGCGGGACGTGCTGATCACGAAGGCCACTGCAGAAATCAGCCAGGCGGTGCGCGGAGCGGAGCTGATCCTGGTTCCGTCGCCCGCATCTGCGCAGGAGGAAATTGCGGCCGCGATGGCGCCGCACCTCGCGGACGAACAGGTCGTGTTCCTCCCCCCCGGAACATTCGGCAGCTACGTCATGGCGGAGATCGCGCGCGCGGCCGGTTCCCGCGGCAAGGCGACTTTCGCCGAAACGGGGACGTTGCCGTACCTCGCGCGCAAGCGCCGACCCGCCGAAGTCGCGATCACCATCCGCGCCGTGCGCCTGCCGACCGGCGTCTATCCGGAGAATCGTTCGGCGCACGCACTCGAAGTGATCCGGCGGGCGTATCCGGCGGTCCAGCCCTGCGGCGATGCGCTTTCCGGCGCCCTCATGAACGCCGGGCCGATCATTCATCCGCCGCTTATCCTGATGAACGCGGCGCCGCTCGAGCACTTCGAGCGCTGGGACATCCATAACGAAGGCACGCAGCCCTCGGTGCGCAAGGTCACCGACCGGCTCGACGCAGAGCGGATCGCCGTGCGCGAGGCGCTCGGCTACGCGGCGCCGCATTTTCCGCTTTCGGACCACTACACGAGCGATCGCTGGATGTATGGCGACGCGCACAAAAAACTGGTCGACTCGGGCGACTGGCGCGAGCCGATCGACCTGCATGCGCACCGTTACATGACCGAGGACACGGTCCTCGGGCTCGCGTTTCTCGCTTCGGTCGCGCGCTGGGCGGGATGCGAGGCGCCGCTTGCCGAGGGACTGCTTGCATTGGCGGGCGCAATTCTCGGGCGCGACCTGCGCCAAGGCCCGCGCACGCTCGAGGCGCTGGGTCTTTCGTCGTTGTCGCGCACCGAACTGAAGCAACTGCTCGTCGCTGGACGCGGATGAGCGCACGCATTGCCGCCGTGGGCGCCGGGCGCATGGGTCGCGGCATCGCGCTTGCGTTCGCGTATGCCGGCTATGAAGTCGATGTAATCGATCTCAAGCACCGCGGCGGGGCCGCTTGGGCGCAACTCGAGCGCGAGGCGCGCGAGGAAATGGCCGCAAGCCTCGCAACGCTTGCCGATCTGGGCGCGATGCCGGCGGATGCGGTCGAGCGAGTCTTGGCGCGCATCCGGCTCGTCCCGGAATCGGGTGCCGGTCCGGCGCTTGGCTCGGCGGACGCGGTTTTCGAGGCGGTGACCGAGACGCTCGACGTGAAGCGCGACGCGTTCGCGCGTACCTGCGCCCTCGCGCGCGCCGATGCGATCCTCGCCTCGACCACGTCAACGATCCTCGTGACCGACCTCGTGCCGCTCGTCACGCACGCCGAGCGCCTGGTGAACGCGCATTGGCTCAATCCCGCGTACGTGATCCCGCTGGTCGAGCTTTCGGCGCATCCCGGCACGTCTGCCGAGGTCGTCGCGCGGCTGCGGTTGCTGCTCGAAGACATCGGCAAGGTGCCCGTGGTGTGCGGCGCGACGCCCGGGTACATCGTGCCGCGCCTGCAGGCGCTGGTCATGAACGAGGCGGCGCGCATGGTGGAGGAGGGTGTCGCTCCGGAAGAGATCGACAAGGCGACCCGCTACGGCCTCGGCTTGCGTTTCGCCGCGCTTGGCGTGGTCGAGTTCATCGACTACGGCGGCAACGACATCCTCTATTACGCGAGCCGCTACCTCGCCGAGCGTGTCAGCCGCGAGCGCTACGCGCCGCCGGCAATCGTCGAGCGGCTGATGCACGAGGGCAGGATCGGTCTGAAATCCGGCGAGGGTTTTTACGACTATCGCGGGCGGGATGTCGCCGCGTACCGCAAGGACGCGCTTGCCCGCGTCCTCGGGGTGCTGCGTCACGCCGGGCTCTACCGCCCGCCGCGCTGAGGTCGCGGCACTTCAGATCAACGAGCCGCGGTTCGCCATGCCGCCGTCGATCGTGACGATGGTGCCGGTGGTATAGGAAGAAAGATCGGAGGCGAGCAGCGCTGCCGTCGCCGCGATTTCCTCGACCGTGGCGGCGCGGCCCAACGGAAAGGACTTCTCCAGTTCGCGCCAGCGCTCGGGGTCGCCGAATTTCGACTGCGCCGAGCTGCGCATCAGCCCGATCAGGCGCTCGGTCGCGACCGGCCCCGGATTGATGCCGAGAACGCGCACGCCGACTTCGGCGCTCGATCCGCCGAGCGCGCGTGTGAACGCCATCAACGCGGCGTTTCCGGCGCCGCCCGCGATGTAGCCCGAGTCCAGACGCTCGCCGCCATTGCCGATGATGTTGACGATCACGCCGCCGCGCCGCGCCTTCATCAGCCGGAAGAATTCGCGCGTCATGTTGATGTAGCCGAACACTTTCAGGTCCCACGCCGCGCGCCATCGATCCTCGTCGATTTCCTCGACCGTGCCGCGCGGGATGGATCCGGCATTGTTGACCAGGATATCGATCTCCGGGCACGTTGCGGCAAGCTCTTTCGCCCGCCCGCGCTCTGCGAGGTCCATCGGGTGGATCTCGACCTTTACGTCATGGCGGCTCGCAATCCGGTCGCGGGCCGACTCCAGGTCCGCGCGCGTGCGCGCGACCAGATGCAGGTGGCAGCCTTCGGCGGCAAGCACTTCGGCGATCGCAAGGCCGATCCCCTTCGATGCGCCTGTGACCAGCGCCGTTCGCCCCCTCAGCTTCAGGTCCATCGATGATTACTCCGATTCTTTTTTCGTGTCGGGCTGACAGATTTCAAACAGCAACCCGGAAACGGGGTCCGGCTCGAAAAAGGCGACGCGGCCGTGTGCGCCCTGGCGGGGAAAACCTTCCATCGGCTTGAGCCCGGCCGCGACGAACGCAGCGAGCGAGCGCTCGACATCGTCGACGCGCGCCGAAATGTGATTGAGGCCGAGCCGTTCGCCCATCACGCGCCGCGCGAACTGCGCGTCGCCCCTGTATTGCAACAGCTCGATCGTCACGTTCGCTGCGTGGAACTCGGCGACGCGCAGGCCGGCGTCGGCAAGTTCCTTCACCTGCGCGGGCGCACCGAACAGCGGCTTCAGCCGCTCGAGCGCCGCCTCCAGGTCGGCGACGAGGATGCCGACATGATCGATGTGCGGCGCGTTCATGGCTTCCTCAGCTCCGCGGTGCGCGCCGCATCGAGCGCGAGCGTAGCCGGATCGATCGCGACGCCATAGTCGGCGCGCGCCGCCTCGATGCTCAGAAGCTCGTCCTTCACCTCGGCGAGTACCTGCGCCGCAGGGCGTTCGAACGGGTCGCCGTATCCGCCGCCGCCGCCCGCCTTCTGGTTGAACACCGTCCCGGAAGGGATTGCGCGGATGATCTCCTTGGATTTCGCCCCGCGCCGGGCGCCGTCCGGATACGTGAGCGTGATCGAATTGAGCGAACCGGGCCTGCCGCCGAAGAATCCGAAAGCGCGCGCCTCCTCCTCGACGCCGTCGCCGAACGCAACCCCGGTCACGTTCTCGCCGCGCATCACGAACTCGGTTTCGACGCCCAGGCCGCCGCGCCAGCGCCCCGCACCGGCCGAATCGGGAAGGTACTCGTGCTTCACCAGGAAATGAGGATCGTGGATTTCGAACATCTCGTAGTCCTGCGCCAGGATCCCGCCCGCGCAGTTGATCAATCCGATGTGATCGTAGCCATCCGCGCCCGCGGCCGCGCCCGATCCGCCCTTGAGCCCGAGGAACAGGATATCGACGTAGGGCCGGTCGTGGCGCGGATCGCGCCCCGAGACGGCGAAGCCGAGGAAGCGGTTCCAGCCCGCGGTCACCATCTGCGGCAGAGCTTGCGAGAACGCGCGGAAGATCGCGTCCGAAGTGGGGCCGGTGATCGAGTTGCCGAAGGTCGTTGCGGCGGGAAAGCGCGCATTCAGGAACGAGCCCTCGGGATTGACGATGCGGATCGGCCGCAGCAGCCCGGCGTTATGCGGGATGTCGGGCCGGATGAGCATCAGGAACGTGAGCAGCAGCGCCGAGGCGGTGGCCGAGCGCGGCGCATTGACGAATCCCGGGGTCTGGGGCGAAGAGCCGGTGAAATCGAATGTCACTTCGTCGCCGCGCACCGTCACCGCGAGGTTGATTTTCATCCTGGTGCCTTCGGTCACGCCGTCGTAGAAGGCGTACGACTCGCCGCGATAGGTGCCGTCGGGAATCGCCGCGATCTCCTTGCGCACCATCCTTTCGGTGCTGTCGAAGAGCGCCTCGAGCAGCCGTTCCATTCGCGCAAGGCCGAAGCGTGCGACGAGCGCTTTCACGCCGCGCTCGCCGACCGTCGCCCCGCCGATCTGCGCCCTGATGTCCTCCTCGACGATCTTCAGCCGGATGTTGGCGAAGATGAGGCGCCAGACGTCGCGCCTGAGCTTTCCCCGCTCGACGATTTTCACGGCGGGAATGCGCAGCGCCTCCTGCCACACTTCGCGGGCCTCGGGGTTGTAGCCGCCCTGCACCGCGCCGCCGATGTCGGCCTGGTGGCCCTTGCACGCCGCCCACGCCACGAGCTTCCGGCCGTGAAACACCGGCTTGAACACGGCGACGTCGTTGTTCTGGTTGCCTCCGGAAAAGACGTCGTTATGCAGGATCACGTCCCCCGGTTGGAGGTCGCCGCCGAAGAACCGGATGACATGCTCGCACGCCGGTTGCAGGGCGAAGGCGAGCACCGGTATGTATTCGGTCTGCTCGAGCATGCGGCCCTTCGCGTCGTACAGCCCGGTGACGAAGTCGCGCGCCTCGTTCAGGATCGGCGAGCGCGTCGTGCGCAGCAGCGTCAGCCCCATCTCCTCGGTGATCGACTTCAGGCGCCGTTGCAGCACCGCGACCTGGATCGGATCGGCTTTCGGTTTCATGCGCTGAGCACGCAGTTCTCGAGCGCATCGTACTCTGCGCGCCAGCCGCGCGGCACGAAAATGCTCGTGTTGACCGATTCGATGATCGCCGGGCCGGAAACGCGGTTGCCGTGCGTCAGCCGGCCGCCGTCGAACACCGGTACGCGCGCGAAGCGCCTCGTCTCCGGCAGGTACGCCGGACGGCGACCCTTGAGCGTCCCCTTCGGATCCGCCTTCGCGCGCGGCTTGCGGGCAATTGCCCGCTTCACGGTCACGCCGGTCGCGGTGAGCCGCACGCACAGGATCTCGACCGGCGTCGCCTCTTCGCGCAGCGCATAGCCATAGAGCCGGTCATGTCGCGCATGGAAGCGCTCGCGCACCGCGCGCCAGTCCGAGCGCACGAGAACTTCCCGCGGCACCTCGACCGTCACCTCGTGGTATTGCCCCAGGTAGCGCAGGTCCATGCCGTAGCGCAGCCTCTGCCGGACGCGGGAAATGCCTTCGGCCGCGAGCGTGGCGTGCGCCTCGCGCTCCATCGCGCGTACCAGCGCCTGCAGCCTGGCAAAGGAGGCACGGTCCTCGGGAAGCAGCCTGGCGCAGCTACGCACATAGTCGTGCTTGAGATCGGTGCGCAACATCCCGAAGGCGCAGAAGATCGACGAGTCGCGCGGGACGACCACCCGCCGGATGCCGAGTTCGGCTGCGATGCAGGCGCCGTGCACGGGCCCCGCGCCGCCCGCGCAGATGAGCGGGAATTCGCGCGGGTCGTCGCCCTTCTCGACCGAAATCTCCCGGATCGCGGACGCCATGTTGACGTTGATGACGTGAAACATTCCGGCCGCGGCCTCGAGCGTGCTCATTCGAAGGGGGGCGGCAACCCGCTCGTGAATCGAGCGCTCCGCGGCGCGCGCGTCGAGCCGGATGCGGCCGCCGGCAAAGTAGTCTGCCGCAAGATAGCCGAGCACGAGGTTGGCGTCGGTGCAGGTCGGCTCCTTCCCGCCGTGCCCGTAGCAAGCGGGTCCGGGATCGGCGCCGGCGCTTTGCGGGCCCATGTGCAGGAGGCCGCCGTCGTCGATCCAGGCGATCGAGCCGCCGCCCGCGCCGATCGTGTTGATCTCCATGGAAGGCAATGCCAGGGCATGGCGGTTGACCGTCCCGCCCGTGGTGACCGCAGGCTCGCCCCCGAGCACCAGCGCCGCATCGAAGCTCGTGCCTCCCATATCCACGGTGATGAAGCTTCGCTCACGCCGCGGGGCCATGCACGCAAGCCCCGCCGCAGGTGCCGCCGCCGGTCCCGAGAGCAGCGTCATTGCCGGGAGGCGCGCAACGCTTGCCGGCGCGCCCACCCCGCCGTTGGATTGCATGACGAGGAATGTCCTGCTGAAGCCCGCGGCGGAGAGCCTGCGGGTGAGGTTGGCGAGGTAGCGCGAGAGGATCGGGCCGACGCCGGCGTTCAGCACCGTGGTGCTGGTGCGCTCGTAGAAGCGCACTTGCGGCAGCACCTGCGAGGAAACCGACAGATACGCCTGCGGCATGCGGCCGCGCACGATGCGCGCCGCGGCCTTCTCGTGCGCGGCGTTGGCGTGCGCATGCAGAAAGCAGATCGCCACGGCCTGGACCCCTTCGGAACGAAACCGGTCGAGCGCCTGCGCCACGTCCGCGGTTTCGAGCGGCGTCACGACCGCACCTTCCACGTCGATGCGCTCGGTCACTGGCAGCCGCAGGTGGCGCGGAACGAGCGGCTGCGGTGGGCGGTAGCGGTTGTCGTACATCTGCTCGCGCACGCCGCGGCGCATCTGCAAGGCATCGCGAAAGCCGCGCGTCGTCAGCAGCCCGGTGGGGGCCGTATTTCCCGTGAGGACCGCGTTGGTGGTGACCGTCGTTCCGTGCACGATGAGCTCGACGGCGCGCAGGAACCGCCGCCGCGGCATGGCCATGCTTGCGGCGAGGGCTCCGAGTCCCGCCATCACCGCAACCGAAGGGTCGGCGGGCGTGGAAAGCTCCTTGTGCACCGCGGTGCGCCCTCGCGGGCCCGTCACCAGAAAGTCCGTGAACGTGCCACCCACGTCGATGCCGATCCTGAATCCCATGACGGAAGTTTGATTTAGATCACGTTCGGGTGCACGATCGCAGCCTTAGAGTTGCACATTGTGTCCCAACGCCGGACCAGGGCGGCAATCACCAAGCACAAGGAGGAGCGCGACATGACACGTAGATTCTGCATTGCAATCGCCGTAGCTGCGGCCGCGTTGACCGCGAATGCGGCGCACGCCGAAGTCACGGTGGGCGTGACGCTCGGCGCGACCGGCCCCGGCGCCTCGCTCGGCATCCACTACAAGAACGCCTTTCAGCTTCTGCCCAAGACGCTGGGTGGCGAGCCGGTCAAGTACATCATCCTCGAGGATGGTTCGGACGCGACCAACGCAGGCAAGAATGCGCGGAAGCTCATTACCGAGGACAAGGTGGACGTGGTGATGGGCTCGAACGGCGTGCCCTCGTCGCTGCAGATTGCGCAGGTCGCGTTCGAAACGAAAACGCCCTTCATCGTCATGACGCCGATCTCGCTCGCGGCCGACAAGCTCGCGTGGGCCTTCATCGTGCCGCAGCCGACCGAGCTGATGATGGGCGCGGTCGCCGAGCATATGAAGGCGAACGGGGTGAAGACCGTCGGCTTCATCGGATTCTCCGACGCCTGGGGCGACCTGATGTACAAGGCGACCGAATATCACGCGGGGGCCTACGGCTACAAGGTCGTCACCAACGAGCGCTACGCGCGCCCCGACACGAGCGTCACCGGCCAGGTGCTGAAGATCCTCGCGGCCAACCCGGACGCGGTGGTGGTCGGCGGCTCGGGCACGGGCGGAGCGCTGCCGCACGTCGCGCTCGTCGAGCGCGGCTACAAGGGCCGGATCTACCACAACCACGGCACGGTCAACCGCGAGTTCATCAAGGTCGGCGGGAAGAACGTCGAGGGCGCGATTGCGCCGACCGGGCCGCTGATCGTTCCGGAAGAGCTGCCGGCGAACCACGCCACGAAAGCGGTGTCGCTCGATTTCACCAAGCGCTACGAGGCGACCTTCGGCGAAGGCACGCGCAACGCCTTTGGCGGTTACAGCCATGACGGCGTGATGCTGCTCGGTGCTGCGATTCCTGCGGCGGTCAAGAAAGCCAAGCCCGGCTCGGCCGAGTTCCGCGCCGCGCTGCGGGACGCGCTCGAAAACGTCAAGAACGTCGTCGGCGCGCACGGCGTGTACAACATGACACCGGCCAATCACAACGGCGTCGACGAACGCGCCCGGGTGCTGGTGCGGGTCGAGAACGGCGTCTGGCGGCTGATGAAATAGGGCGCAAGGTCGCCGGAACTGCGCGCAAGGGGACGGGCGACCGTCCCCTTTGCTTTCTTGGGGTCAGAGTAAGATTTCCGAAGATTCTTGGAAATCTTACTCTGACCCCGATTCGATTCCGATGACGAGCGACATCTTTCTCTGGCTCGCCCAGGACGGGGTGACGAACGGCGCCATCTACGCGCTGCTCGCGCTCGCGCTGCTGCTCGTGTTCAGCGTCACGCGCGTAATCTTCGTTCCGCAAGGCGAGTTCATCACGTTCGCAGCGCTGTCGCTCGCGATGCTCGAGGCGGGCCGGGTTCCCGGGACCATCTACATCCTTGCGTTCGGCGGCCTTGCCGCGGCCGCGATCGAGACGTTCGTCGCTCTGCGCGAGCGCGCCTGGCGACGGCTGCCGCGCATCACGCTCCTGTACGTGGTGCTGCCGCTTGCGGTGGCCGCCGCAGTGTGGTGGGCGGCGCCGCGCCGGTTCGATCAGTGGGTGCTGGTGCTCATCGTACTCGCGATGGTGGTACCCCTCGGGCCGATCGTGTACCGCATCGCCTTCCAGCCCCTCGCGAGCGCCTCGGTGCTGGTGCTTTTCATCGTCTCCATGGCCGTGCATTACGTGCTCACCGGTCTCTCGCTCGTGTTCTTCGGCGGTGAAGGCCTGCGCTCGCGTCCGTTCTCGGAGGGCAAGTTGAAGCTCGGCGTCCTTGACATCACCGCGCAAAGCGTCTGGGTGGTGGCGGCGAGCGTAGTGCTGATCCTGGCGTTGTGGTTTCTGTTCGAGCGCACGATCTACGGCAAGGCGCTGCGCGCTACGGCGATGAACCGGGTCGGCGCGCGGCTGGTCGGGATTCCGACCGTGCTGACCGGACACTTGAGCTTTCTGCTCGCGGCGTTCATCGGCGCCTTTTCCGGCATCCTGATCTCGCCGATCACCACGCTCTACTACGACACCGGGTTCCTCATCGGCCTGAAAGGGTTCGTCGGCGCGCTCCTCGGCGGCATGGCGAGCTACCCGCTCGCCGCGGCCGGCTCGCTCGCCGTCGGCCTGCTCGAGTCGTTCTCCTCCTTCTGGGCGAGCGCGTACAAGGAGACCATCGTCTTCACCCTGATCATCCCGATGCTGGTGTGGCTGTCGCTGCGGTCGCACCACGTCGAGGTGGAGGAGGAAGAGTGACGGCGGCGCGCGCTGCATTCGTCCTGTTTATCGCCGTGCTCGTGCTGGCGCCGTTCGCGCTGCCGGAGTTCTACGTCACCCTGATGAACTTCATCGGCCTCGCGACGCTGGTGACGCTCGGCCTGGTGCTTCTTACCGGAGTCGCGGGTCTGATGTCGTTCGGGCAGCAGGTCTTCGTCGGCTTCGGCGCCTACACCACCGCCGTGCTGGCGACGAAGTACGGCGTCTCGCCGTGGCTGACGCTGTTCGCGGGACTTGTGGTCACCGCGCTCGTCGCCTTGGTGCTCGGGCTG
>Ga0209640_10003427_pt1 | contig 13850 bp, 8 predicted proteins | sample RifCSP10_1_FD_184018 | JGI IMG/M metagenome (GOLD analysis project Ga0209640, IMG submission 184018) | Soil microbial communities from Rifle, Colorado - Rifle CSP2_sed 10_1 (SPAdes) (version 2) | ecosystem: Environmental > Terrestrial > Deep subsurface > Rock core/Sediment | place: Rifle...
CCGCTGCAACTGCTCGCCTATCACACTGCGCTCGCGCGCGGCAACGACGTCGACAAGCCGCGCAATCTGGCCAAGTCGGTGACGGTCGAGTAATGCGTGTTCAGCGTGCCCGCCGTGGCTTGCGCGGCGCGTTGCCGAACAGCCGGTCGTAGAGCCAATTCGGCAGCGCGCGCAGTACGCGCGCGACGATCGCCATCTGCCACGGGATTACGGCAAACGTCTGGCCGCGTTCGATGAGCGCGGCGATTTTCCGCGCGGCGGCGTCCGCGCTCAACAGAAACGGCGTCGGGTAGGGGTTCTGCGCCGTCATCGGCGTCGCGACATAACCCGGGCAAATTGTGATCACTTTGATGCCGCTTGGGGCGAGCTCGAGGCGCAGGCTTTCCAGGTAGGAAATCGCCGCCGCTTTCGACGCCGAGTAAGCGCCCGCCCCCGGAAGCCCGCGGTAGCCCGCGACGCTCGCGATCCCGACCAGCGTGCCACGGCCCGCCGCCCGCATGGCCGCGAGAAACGGCTGGAAGGTCTTGACCATCCCTACCACGTTGATATCGATCACATCCTGGAACGCGAGCGTGTCCGCGGCGAACTCGGTCAGCGTCCCGATGCTGACGCCGGCATTGGCAATCACGATGTCGGGACAACCGTGACGTGCGATGAAATCAACCGCCGCGGCCTGTAGTGCCGCCGCATCTCGCACATCGGCGGGATAGATCAGCGTGGAGGATGGGAGTCGCGCCGCAAGCTGCGCGAGCACGGCTTCCCGCCGCGCAACGAGTCCGAGCACTGCGCCGCGTTGCGCATAATGCCGGGCTAACGCCGTGCCGATGCCGCTCGAGGCCCCGGTGATAATAACGCGCTGCATGTCTTGGCCAATGGCGCCGGAGCTGCCGCAAGCGGCAGACGCTACTTGCCGCTGGTCGCGAGGCGCTGCTGGCGCGCGAGACTGAGCAGGCCGTCGAGCACCCGTATCACCTGCGGCACGCCGTCGGTCATGCCGCTCGAGGTGAGGAACCTGCCGTCGACGACGACCGTTGGAGTGGCTTTAATCTCGTAATCGAGCGTCATTTTGCGCGAGCGCTCGACTTTCTCGCGAATCGCATCGGAACGGTAGATCGCCATGAACTTGTCGCGGTCGAGACCCTGCTTTCCAGCCCACTCGGTGATGACTTTTTCCTGGCTCAAGGTAAGATCATCGACGTGGATGCCGTGATACACCGCGGCATGCAACCGTTCAGCCTCGCCCATCGCCTCGAGCGCGTAATAGGTCTTGGCGAGCGGCACCCAGGAATCGTGGCGCACCACCGGCACGCGGCGAAAGACTATGTCGGCGGGTTTGCGCTTGCGCCAACGCTCGAGCAACGGCTCCAGCTCGTTGCAATACGGGCATGCGTAGAAAAAAAATTCGATCACTTCCACTCGTTCTCCGGTTGCGACCGGCTGCTGGGAAATCAGACGGTAATCGACTTCGCGCTGCGGCTGTTGCGCCGCTGCAGGCAGCGCGATGAGAGCGAGCGCCAGCCCGTACAGGGCGAACCGGCCGCGGAGGTGGGCGCGCTTGAACACGGGTTATTTGCGGCCGCGTTCCGTGCGCGCCTGCGCGATCAACTGGTCGAGCACCTGGAAGAACCGCTCATAACTGATGTTGTTATCGGAGCCGACCATCATCGAAGGTCCGGTCAGATACCTGCCGTTGACCACCAGCGCCGGTGTGCCCGGGATGTCGTAGCTGCGCGTCACGTCTGTCGTGCGCTGCGCGCGGCCGTTCACCGCGAACGAATTGTAGGTGTCGAGAAACTTCTGCTTGTCGAGGCCCTTGCCCCCCAGCCAATCTGCCATCGCGCGCGGATCGTTGATCAGAGATTTTTGATTATTCCGGTGGATCGCGCTGAAAATATCGTCGTGGTAATTGGCGGCGACGCCCATCGCTTCCAGCGCATAAAAAGCGCGGGCTAGCGGTAGCCACGATGAGTTGAACGCCGCCGGGACGTAACGGAATTCGACGTCAGCGGGTTTGCGCTTGAGCCATGCCTTAAGTGGCGACTCGAGGTGGTAGCAATGGATGCAGCCGTACCAGAAAAATTCGAGCACCTCGATTTTATTGCCGCTGGTGGTTGGTTGCGGCGGGTTGATCAGCGTGTAGTCGCGGCCGACCACCAGCGGCTGTGCAAGGGCGCTGCCCACCCCAAGCAAGGTCAGCAATGCTGCAAGACAGCCTGCGCGTTTCACCAGATTCATAACGGCTCCAATCATGTTGTGGGTGGCTCTGTATCGGATTCGAAGGAATTTACCAGGGAAACGTCGCCTCGTGTTCGGACGTTGCTCATTTGGAGAAGTGCACCGGTGCCTCGCGCACCTTGATCAGCGTAGTCTCGATGCCGTTTTGTTTCAACATGTCGCGTGTCCGATTGAGATCCTCGATGGTGGTATAGGGGCCGGTGCGCACGCGGTGCCATAAGCCCTTGTCGGGCAAGGGGGTAGTTTGTACCTCCGCCTCCACGCCCAGCAGAGCGAGGCGAGCTTTCATGTTGTCGGCGTCGGGCGCATTCTGAAACGCACCGGCCTGGAGGAAAAACGCTTCCCTGGCCAGCGCGGTTGACGGCTTTTGCTGCGCTTCATTGAACTGCTGCTCGCTGACCGGTTCCTCCGTGCCGGGCAGGATCTTGTAGAAGTCGAAGCGCGGTTTGCCGTCCGGTGCTTTGCCGCTCCTGTCATCGGTCTTGGCGCTCTCGGGAGAGGCGCTTTTCGCCGGCGGGCCGGAGCGATTGAGGAACGGCGTCGGCATCTTGTTGATGTACCACGCCACTGCAAGCGCGATGCCGAGACCAAGCAGCAAGCCGATCAGGATGCCGATCAGCAGCGACCCGCTACCGTTCTTGTTCCTGCCCGATTTCCGGTTCGGCCTTTTGTAGTCTTTGCTCATAGACTAATCTTACATTTTTTTCGCCGCCGAGACACCCAGCAGCGCGAGCCCGTTGCGCAATACCTGGCCCACCCCGGTCACCAGCGCCAGTCGCGCCAGTCTTATCGGCATTTCCGGCACCAGGATGCGGGTGGCGTTGTAGTAGCTGTGAAACTCGGCAGCAAGCTCGCGCAGATAAAATGCAATGAAGTGAGGAGAAAGCTCGCACGCCGCATTTGCCACGACTTCCGGATACTCGATCAGGCGCGAGAGCAACGCCATTTCCGCATCCAGCGTGAGCGGCGCCGGATCCGCCGTCCGCAGCTCGGCCGCATCGCCGCCCCACAGCTCGTGCACACTGCAAACCCGGGCATGCGCATACTGTACGTAATAGACCGGGTTGTCGGTGCTCTGCGATTTGGCGAGATCGAGATCGAAATCGAGATGCTGGTCGCTTTTGCGCAGCACGTAAAAAAACCGCGCTGCGTCGTTGCCGACTTCCTGCCGTAACTCGCGTAACGTCACGAAATCGCCGGCGCGCGTCGACATTGGCACTTTCGTGCCGCCGCGATAGAGCACTGCAAACTGTACCAGCGCCACGGTGAGCCGCGCGGGATCAAGACCGAGGGCCTCGAGCGCGCCTTTCACGCGCGGAATATAGCCGTGATGATCGGCGCCCCACACGTCGATCACGAGGTCAAACCCGCGTTCGAACTTGTTGAGGTGGTAGGAGATATCGGACGCAAAATAGGTGTACTGGCCGTTTTCGCGCTGGAGGACACGGTCTTTTTCGTCGCCGAACTTGCTCGAGCGGAACCATCGTGCGCCGTCCCGGGCGTAGATGTGGCCGCCTGCCTCGAGCCGGGCGACCGCGCGCTCGACCAGCCCCGAGTCGTAGAGCGATTTTTCGGAAAACCACTGGTCGAAGCTGACACCGAACTCGAGCAGGTCGTGGCGGCAATCGCCGAGTTGCTCGGCAAGCACGAAATCGTGGATGTAAGCATAGTCCGCGCCGAGCAGAGATTTGGCCGCGGCGATCAACGCATCAAGGCGCATCTCCGGTTCACGTTCGGCGTCCGGCGCGTCCTGGAACAGCGCGCTTACCTCATGCATGTAGCGGTCCGCATGCGCGATCCGGATCTGGTGCGCCATCTGGCGCACGTAGTTGCCCTGGTAGGCGTTGGCCGGAAACGCCAGGCGGATGCCGCCCTGCTCCAGGTAACGCAGCCAAGTCGACAGCACCAGAATGTCCATTTGGCGGCCGGCATCGTTGACGTAGAACTCGCGCTGCACGTCAAAGCCGGTCGCCGCCAGGATGTTGGCAAGGCTCGCGCCGAACGCGGCACCGCGGCCATGGCCGACGTGCAGCGGTCCGGTCGGATTGGCGGAAACGAACTCGACCTGGACTTTCTTGCGCAGACCGGCGTTGCCGCGACCATATTCGGCGCCCAGCGCAAAGATGTGCGGCAGCACAGCTCGCTTGGCCTTGGGCTCGAGAAAAATATTGATGAACCCGGCGCCGGCAATTTCGGCTTTGGCAACATAAGGGGATGCCGGCAGTGCGGCGATGAGCGCGGCGGCGATATCGCGCGGGCTGCGCTTCATTGTTTTCGCAAGCTGCAGCGCGCTGTTGCACGCGTAATCACCGTGCAGCGCCTGTTTCGGGCGCTCGATCACGATTGCAGCACCCTGTACTCCGGGGGCAACGAAGGCGAGCGCCTCTTCGAGCAAGCCCGCAACGTGGGCGCGCAATTCAGGGAATGCCTGGGCCGCCATGTAGGGTCGTCAAATCCCGGTTATATCGATGCGCCATGTGCTATCCCCGATAGTCCTGCCGCAGTATATGAAGTGATGGTTTGAGCGTGACAGACCGGGGCGCGTCCGGACGCCGGAAAAGCTGCGGATTTTAGCATGCCATGGCCCGCCCGCCTGGGAACGCCATTCCTCACAATTCCAGCGGGTCGACATCGAGCGCCCAGCGGACCTTGCGCCCGGCCGCGCGGTCAAGGCCGACATGCCAAGTCCCCAGAAAGGCATGCAGCGCTGGGCGAGAGCGTGATTGCACCGTCAGCTGCGCGCGCTCGAGTCCGGCCCGACGCGGCATGCCCGCGGGAACTGGATCATAAATCATGACTGCACCCTCGATTTTGGCACCCTCACGTGCTGCGTGTTTCAGGAAGTCGAGCGCGGTTTCCAGACGCGATGCCTCGGCGCGCAGCACTGCCTGGTAGATGAACGGTGGAAAGCCAGCCTGCTTGCGTTCGGCCAACAGTTCTTTGGCAAAAGCCGGGTAATCGTCACGGCGCAACGCCTGATAGAGCGCGTGCGCCGGGAATTCGGTCTGAATCAACACCCGGCCGCGGCTTGCGCCGCGTCCCGCGCGTCCTGCGACCTGGGTCAGGCGCGCGAATAAGCGCTCGCTGGCGCGGAAATCGGTGCTATAGAGCGAGCTGTCGGCGTTGACCACGCCAACCAGATTCAATTGCGGGAAATCGTGGCCTTTGGCGAGAATCTGCGTGCCGACCAGGATATCGACTTCCTGCGCGTGGATCTGGCGGCGCATTTCGTGCCAGGCATGTTTGCGGCGTGTGCTGTCGCGGTCAATGCGCAGGATGCGCGCGGCCGGGAAGATGCGCGCCAATGCGCTTTCAACGCGTTGCGTGCCCTGCCCCAGCGGCTTCAGGTCCTGGTTGCCGCACTGTGGGCACGCAGTGGGGATGCGCTCCTGGTGGCCGCAATGATGACAGCGCAGGCGCTGATCCTTGAGGTGCAGCACCAGCTTGGCGGAACAGCGCCCGCAACCCGAAGTCCAGCCGCAGCTTGGGCACATCAGTACCGGAGCAAAGCCGCGGCGGTTGATGAAAACCAGGCTTTGTTCGCCGCGCTTCATGGTTATGCGCAACGCGTTAAGCAGTGCCTGCGACATGCCATCGATCAGGGGCTCGCGTCGCGTGTCGATGCACTCGATGACGGGCAGCATCGCATTCACCCGCCGCGTCAGGGCGAGCATCTGGTAGCTGCCATTGAGCGCTTTATGGAACGTTTCAAGTGCGGGCGTTGCTGAGCCGAGCACAATCGAAATCGCACGTTGTTTGGCGCGCCACAGCGCGAGGTCGCGCGCGGAATAACGCAAGCCATCCGTTTGCTTGAAGGAGACGTCCTGCTCTTCATCGACAACGATGAGTCCGAGCCTGGGCAGCGGCGTAAACACCGCGAGCCGCGTGCCGAGCACAATGCCGGCTGCGCCGGATTGCGCGGCCAGCCAGTTATGTAAGCGTTCGCTCTCGTTGAGGCCGCTGTGCAGCGGCACCAGCAGCGTCCCGGGGAAACGTGCGCGCACCAGCGCTTCGAGTTGCGGCGTCAGATTGATTTCAGGCACCAGTAACATGGCTTGTTTGCCGCGGGCAAGCGTATCCGCGACCAGTTGCAAGTAGACCTCGGTCTTGCCGCTGCCGGTGACGCCGTGCAGCAACCACGGCGTAAAACCGGTACCCGCACGGCGCAACGTGTCGACTGCCGCACGTTGTTCGTCGGTCAACGCCGGGCCCGGCACCACGCGCAGTGCCGACGCACCGTCACCCGGAGGCGCGCGTGCAACAGCAACGCGCTCGATCCATCCGTGCCCGGCCATCGTTTTCAGTGCCGCCGTCGCGCGAGGGGCGATGGCGCGCAACGTGGCTTCATCGATACCGGCCTCGGTTGCGCGCAACAAGCGCAGCAACTCAAGCTTGATCGTCGCGCGCCGCGGTAACGTTTCCGCGTCAACGGCAAGCCCGGTCCCGGTCAACCGGTAACGGATTGCTTTCTCGTCCTTGAGCGCCTGGCGCCGCCGCAACCGCGTCGGCAGCGCATTCAAAACGACTTCGCCGAGCGGATGGTGGTAGTAATCGCTGCAGAACTTGAGCAGTCCGAGGATGTCGACCGGCAACGGCGGCACGTCGCGCAGGATGCTCAACACGCTGCGCACGCGCGGCGGCGGCAGCGACGTGGTGGATGCGAGTTCGATGATCACACCAACCGCAATTGTTTTGCCGAATGGCACCAGCACCCGCGCGCCAATGTCGTCGCGGGTGGCGGCTGCGGCGCGATAGTCGAACAGCGTTGGCAATGGCACGTCGAGCGCGACGCGAATAAAGCTCATGGAGTTTTGCGGCGATGAAGTTAGCAGGTGTCGCTCGAGTGGATTCTACAAATTCTCGGCAAATGTTTTATCGGACGAGGGTTTTCTAGTGCTCACGGCATCTGTGGATAACTTTGTTGATTAATTTGCGAGCAGACGGAAAGGTTTGCCGCCCGGCGGCGCCCTGTTTTTGTTAGGGTTTTCATCGGGAAACGATAAATAACTATTAAATCATGGTGTTAATGAAACAGCTCAACGGAACGCCACAGTGTTGCGCAAAGGCTGCTTCCTGCGAAGCCTTGCTGTGCATAAGTTTGCGGGGGTGCAACCGCGCAAAGCCAGAACTGGCGCGGGTTTTCAGTGATAGTCGCCGCTCAAGCCGCGTACCGTCTCGATTAGCGTGGCCACGTTTTCTGGCGGTGTGTGTTGGGAAATGCCGTGTCCAAGGTTGAACACGTGGCCATTGTTGCGGCCGTAGCGCTCGAGGATTACTCCGCATTCGCGTCGAATCACCTCAGGCGTAGAAAGCAGTACTGCCGGGTCGAGATTTCCCTGCAACGCAACGCGCGCACCGATGCGTGTGCGTGCTTCTCCTATGTCAACCATCCAGTCGAGACCGACCGCATCGCAACCGATCGCGGCGATGCGCTCAAGCCATCCGCCGCCTCCCTTGGTGAACACTATGCTCGGCACCCGCACGCCTTCGTGTTCGTGCTTCAGCCCGGCGATCACCCGCGCGGTATAGGCGAGAGAGAACTCACGGAATGCGGCGTGCGATAGCATTCCGCCCCAAGTGTCGAAGATCATCACCGCCTGGGCACCGGCTTCGATCTGGGCATTCAAGTAAGCGATCACTGCGTTTGTGTTGACGGCAAGGATGTGATGCAACAGATCAGGGCGCTGGTACAGCATGCTCTTGACGGCGGCGAAATCGCTGCTGGCCTGGCCTTCCACCATGTAGCAGGCGAGCGTGAACGGACTGCCGGAGAACCCGATCAGCGGCACGCTGCCGGCGAGCGCACGTCGCACCTGGCTGACCGTGTCGAGGACATAGCGCAGATGCGTTGTAGGGTCAGGGGCGGTTAAATCCCTGATCTCCCATTCTGCCCGCAACGGGCGCTCGAATTTCGGGCCTTCACCGTCGGCGAAATAAAGGCCGAGACCCATGGCGTCAGGAATCGTCAGGATGTCGGAAAACACAATTGCCGCGTCCAGGGGGTAGCGCGCGAGCGGTTGCAGAGTAACTTCGGTCGCAAGATCCGGATTCTTGCACAGCGCGAGAAAGCTGCCGGCGCGCGTGCGCGTCTGGTTGTACTCCGGAAGGTAGCGTCCAGCCTGGCGCATCAGCCAGATCGGCGTGTAAGGCGTCGGTTGGCGCAGCAACGCGCGTATTAGCGTGTCGTTCTTGAGTTTCATTGCGGGCAGTCAACGCGGCAGCGTTGAACTGCCGGTCAGGAACTCGTCGACCGCGTGCGCACACTGGCGTCCCTCGCGGATCGCCCACACGACGAGCGACTGACCGCGGCGCATGTCGCCGGCAGCGTACACCTTCGGCACGGAGGTAGCGTAGCAGCCCCGGCCGTCGGTCGAGGCTTGCGCGTTGCCGAGAGCGTCTTTCGCGACGCCGAACGCATCCAGCACCTGCTGCACTGGCGAGACGAAGCCCATTGCGAGCAGCACCAGGTCTGCTTTCATTTCGAATTCCGATCCGGGAATTTCCTGCATCCTGCCGTTATTCCATTCGATGCGTGCTGCGACCAGCTTTTCGACCTTGCCGTTTTTGCCTGCGAAGCATTTGGTGGCGACTGACCAGTCGCGCTGACAGCCCTCCTCCTGCGAGGACGAAGTGCGCAGCCGCTGCGGCCAGTACGGCCATACCGGGTTCTGGTCCGCTGCCGACGGCATCGGCAGCAACTCGAACTGGACCACCGATGCCGCGCCGTGGCGGTTGGACGTGCCGACACAGTCCGAGCCGGTGTCGCCGCCACCGATGATGACGACGTGTTTGCACTTCGCCCACAGATCCTTCACGCTGTTGTCGCCGGCAACACGGCGGTTCTGCAGCGGCAGGAAATCCATCGCAAAATAAACGCCATCGAGTTCGCGCCCCGGCACCGGCAGATCGCGCGGCCGCTCGGCACCCCCTGCGAGCACCACTGCGTCGAACTCGTCGGCGATCGTCGCCGCATCGAGCACTTTCGCCGCAGCGTTGCCCGCGCCCACCGGCGCTGGGCCGACGGCGTGGTTGACCTTGAACTCGACACCCTCGGCGCGCATTTGTTCGAGCCGGCGGTCGATCAGCCGCTTCTCCAGCTTGAAGTCAGGAATGCCGTAGCGCAGCAGGCCGCCGATGCGGTCGTTCTTCTCAAACACCACGACACCATGGCCGGCGCGCGCAAGTTGCTGGGCACACGCGAGGCCAGCCGGACCGGAGCCAACGATCGCGACGCGCTTGCCGGTTTTTGCCGCCGGCGGCTGCGGCCGGACCCAGCCCTCCTCCCACGCCCTGTCGATAATTGCATGCTCGATCGACTTGATGCCGACTGGGTCGTTATTGATGCGCAGCGTGCAGGCTTCCTCGCACGGCGCCGGGCACACCCGGCCGGTGAACTCGGGAAAGTTGTTGGTCGAATGCAGCGTCTCAATCGCGTTCTGCCAATCCTGCCGGAAAACGAGATCGTTGAAGTCCGGAATGATGTTATTGACCGGGCAGCCGCTCATGCAAAAAGGGGTGCCGCAGTCCATGCAGCGCGCGCCCTGGATCTTGGCCTCATCCGCGGTCAGATGCTGAATGAACTCGCGGTAGTGCTGCGTGCGCGATTTCTTGTCTTCGGCCGCCTCGTGCAGGCGCTGGTACTCGAGAAACCCGGTGATCTTGCCCATGACGTTCGATCGGCGCGGTCAGGCGGCGGCCTGGCGGCCGGCGGCGGCGATCTCAGTGAGCGCGCGGCGGTATTCTTTAGGGAAGACCTTGACGAAGCGCAGCCGATAGATGCTCCACTGTTCAAGCATGTCATGCGCGAGGCGGCTGCCAGTGTAGCGCGCGTGGTTTTCGATCAGGCGCTTCAATATCACCTCGTCGGCGAGCCCAAGGTGCCAGATATCACGTGACACCTTGGCCTGCTGCTCGGCCTCTGACAGCACAGGCTCGAGATCGACCATGGCCGGATTGCAGTACTTGATGAATTCGCCATCCTCGTCGAAGACATAGGCGGTACCGCCCGACATGCCGGCCGCGAAGTTGCGGCCGGTCGCGCCGAGCACCACCACCGTGCCTCCGGTCATGTACTCGCACCCGTGGTCACCAACGCCCTCGACGACGGTCTGGGCCCCCGAGTTGCGCACTGCGAAGCGTTCGCCCGCGACCCCGCGGAAGTAGGCTTCGCCGGCGATGGCGCCGTAGAGCACCACGTTGCCGGTGATGATGTTTTCGGTCGGCTCGCCGCGGAACTTGGACGATGGCTGCACCCGGATACGCCCGCCGGAGAGGCCCTTGCCGCAGTAATCGTTGGTGTCGCCGATCAAGTCGAGCGTCACGCCGTGCGCGAGGAAAGCGCCAAAGCTTTGGCCCGCGGACCCCGCAAAGCGCACGTGTATCGTGTCATGCGGCAAGCCTGCGTGGCCATAACGCCGCGCGATCTCGCTAGAAAGCATGGTGCCGACCGTGCGGTTGATGTTGCGGATCGGCATGTCGATGGCGATTTTTTCGCCGCGCTCAAGCGCGGGCATCGCCAGTTCGATGAGGCGCGCGTCGAGTGCCCGCTCAAGGCCATGGTCCTGCTGCTCGCAGTGGTAACGCGCGACCTCCATCGGCATCTCGGGCAGATGGAAAATTCGGGAGAAATCGAGGCCGCGCGCCTTCCAGTGCTCGATGCCCTGCTTCGTGTCGAGCAGGTCCGCGCGGCCGATCAGTTCATTGAAGCTGCGGATACCGAGGCTTGCCATCAGCTCGCGCACCTCTTCGGCGACGAAGAAGAAGTAGTTGATCACGTACTCCGGCTTGCCGGAGAACCGTTTCCTCAGTACCGGATCCTGGGTTGCGACGCCGACCGGGCAGGTGTTCAGGTGACACTTGCGCATCATGATGCAGCCCGCGGTCACCAGCGGCGCGGTGGCGAAGCCGAACTCGTCGGCGCCGAGGATCGCGCCGATCACCACGTCGCGACCGGTCTTGATCTGGCCGTCGACCTGCACGGCGATCCTGCCGCGCAGGCGGTTCAGCACCAGCGTCTGCTGCGTCTCCGCGAGGCCCAGTTCCCACGGGGTCCCCGCGTGTTTGATCGACGACCATGGGCTTGCCCCGGTGCCGCCATCATGCCCGGAAATGGTGACGTGATCCGACTTGGCCTTCGCTACGCCTGCCGCGACGGTGCCGACACCGACCTCCGAGACGAGCTTCACGCTGATCGAAGCGGCGGGATTGGCGTTCTTGAGGTCGTGGATCAACTGCGCCAAGTCCTCGATTGAGTAAATATCGTGATGCGGCGGCGGGCTGATCAGTTCGACCCCGGGCGTCGAGTAGCGTATCTCGGCGATGTAATCGGAAACTTTGCGCCCGGGAAGCTGCCCGCCCTCACCGGGCTTCGCACCCTGCGCCATCTTGATCTGGATCTGCTCGGCCGAGGCCAGGTACTCCGCAGTGACGCCGAAGCGCCCGCTTGCGACCTGCTTGATCTTCGACTTGAGCAAGTCCCCTTCCTCGAGTTCGAGGTCGTGCGCGACCCGATTCTTGCCGAGCCGCGATTGCAATGATTCGCCACGCTTGATCGGGGCATAACGGCGGCGGTCCTCGCCGCCTTCGCCGGTGTTCGACTTGCCGCCGATGCGGTTCATCGCCACCGCGAGCGTGGCGTGCGCTTCGACCGAGATCGAACCGTGCGACATCGCGCCGGTCGAGAAGCGCTTGACGATTTCAGCGGCAGGCTCGACCTCGTCGAGCGGGATCGGCTTGCATCGATCAAGCCGGAACTCGAACAGCCCACGCAGCGTCATGTGCCGCTGTGACTGGTCGTTGATGATCTGCGCGTAATCCTTGTAAGTGTTGTATGACTTCTGGCGGGCCGCATGCTGCAGCTTGGCGATCGCATCCGGTGTCCACATGTGCTCCTCGCCGCGCACGCGGTAGGCGTATTCGCCGCCCGCGTCGAGCGTGTGAGCGAGCACCGGGTCGTTGCCGAACGCCGCCTGGTGAATCCGGATCGCCTCCTCGGAGACTTCGAACAAGCCGATGCCACCGACGTTCGAGGCGGTGCCGGCGAAGTACTTGTCGACCAGCGCCCGCGACAGCCCGACCGCCTCGAAAATCTGCGCGCCGGTGTAGGACATGTAGGTCGAAATACCCATCTTCGACATCACCTTCCGCAGCCCCTTGCCGATCGCCTTGACGTAATTCCCGACGGCTTTGTGGCCCTCGATTTCGGCCGGCGGCGCCCCGTTCATGGCGAGCAAGGTCTCGAGCGCGAGATACGGATGCACCGCTTCCGCGCCATAGGCGGCGAGCAGCGCGAAATGGTGCACTTCGCGCGCCGAGCCAGTCTCGACTACGAGGCCCGCACTGGTGCGCAGGCCCTTCACCACCAGGTGCTGGTGGATCGCCGAGAGCGCGAGTAGCGCGGGAATCGCAACCTGCTCGCGGTCTATCCTGCGGTCAGAGACGATGATAATCGAGTAGCCGGCGCGCACTGCGTCCTCGGCCTGGGCGCGCAGCGACGCCAGCCGCGCCTCGATCGCCTCCTTGCCCCAGGCGACGGGATAGCAAATGTCGAGCTCACAGCACCTGAATTTGCCATCCGTGTAGCGCTCGATGTGCCGGATTTTCTCCATCTCGAAGAAGTCGAGCACCGGCTGGCTGACCTCGAGCCGGATCGGCGGATTGGTCTCGTCGATACCGAGCAGGTTGGGCTTGGGACCAATGAACGACACCAGCGACATCACCAGCTCTTCCCGGATCGGGTCGATGGGCGGGTTGGTGACCTGAGCAAACAACTGCTTGAAGTAGTGATACAGCGGCTTGTTCTTGTTCGAAAGCACCGCCAGCGGCGAGTCGTTGCCCATCGAGCCGACCGGCTCCTCGCCGTTGACCGCCATCGGCGTCATCAGGAACTTGATGTCCTCCTGCGTGTAGGCGAAAGCCTGCTGGCGGTCGAGCAGGGCTACGGCCGAGCGTTCGGGCTGCTGCTTGTCGCTTTCGACGTCGTCGAGTTTGACGCGGATGCGCTCGATCCACTCGCGATAGGGCTTGGCCGCGGCGAGCGTATCCTTCAGTTCTTTGTCGTCGACGATGCGGCCTTTTTCCAGGTCGACGAGGAACATGCGGCCGGGTTGCAGCCGCCACTTCTTGACGATGCGCTCTTCGGGCACCGGCAGGCAGCCGCACTCCGAGCCCATGATGACGAGATCATCCTCGGTGACGATGTAACGCGCCGGCCGCAGCCCGTTGCGATCGAGCGTGGCACCGATCAGGCGGCCGTCAGTGAACGCAATCGCGGCGGGGCCGTCCCACGGCTCCATCATCGCCGCGTGGTACTCGTAGAAGGCGCGCCGGCTGGCGTCCATCAGCGTGTGGCTTTCCCACGCCTCGGGGATCATCATCATCATCGCGTGCGCCACCGAGTAGCCGCTCATCACCAGCAGTTCGAGGGCGTTATCGAACGACGCGGAGTCGGACTGGCCGTCGTAGATCAGGGGCCACAGCTTGTCGAGATCGCGGCCGAGGATCGGGCTCGAAATTGCGCCCTGGCGCGCGCGGATCCAGTTGACGTTGCCGCGCACGGTGTTGATCTCGCCGTTGTGGCAAATCATGCGGAATGGGTGCGCCAGGTCCCACGAGGG